>CAJIAA010000189.1_pt1 | contig 30480 bp, 27 predicted proteins | sample 9199011 | NCBI WGS metagenome assembly CAJIAA01 (sample SAMEA7708266, study PRJEB35096) | sediment metagenome | biome: marine neritic benthic zone biome [ENVO:01000025]; feature: sediment [ENVO:00002007]; material: shallow marine sediment [ENVO:03000034] sea grass bed [ENVO_01000059] ...
GCATTCGGCGGTATACACGTCGCTGTCCTTGTGACAGTAGACGGCGCCAAAGCTGGGACAAACAGCCGACAGCGCCAACGCATTGGCCGCCGTCCCGGTGGCGACCGGAAAGACCGTCGCCTCGCAGTCGAAAAGACCTGAAATTCGGTCGCAAACGTCCCGGGTCAGCGGGTCCTCGCCATAGGGCATCGCCGTGCCGTCGTTATGCCGGCAGACGGCCTCCAGCACGGCCGGGCAAGCCCCGGTGACATTGTCGGAACAGAAGTTCATCGCCGTCCTCTCGCATCCATCCGCACTCCAGCCTAGCGTGCGTCCGGCATCAGGGCCACCTCTCCCAGCCGCTTCCCGCTGGCCCCGTCCAACACCAGCACGCGGTCGCCGGCGGGCGAAGCGAGGTGCAGATAGACGCGCCCCTGGTCCGCGACCATCGCCTTGAGCGATGCCCCCGGCGGGACGGCCAGCTCGACCTGGCCGAACGGCGCAGTGCCGCCGCCCAGGCTGGCGGTCCGGGTCGCCATGCCGTAAACCAACAGCGCAAGCCCGGCAACAAGGGCCGCGGTCATGACGATCACCAGAATCTTGACTGCCTGCATTTTCGGGCGTGACACGGGGTTGACGGGATATGGACGAAGACGCGGGGAGTGTGGCGTGCGTCGTCCCCGATGACAAGGACGGCGAGCGGCTGGACAAGGTGCTTGGCGCGCTGATCCCGGATCTGTCGCGCAGCCGGCTGAAACGGCTGATCCTGGACGGCCGGGTCGCCGGCGACGCCGGGGCGGTCAGCGACCCCGCCTGGCCCGTGCGCACCGGACAGCGGTTCACCGTGCGCCTGCCAGCGCCGGAGCCGATCGCCGCCCAGCCCGAAGAGATCGCGCTCAACGTCGCGTTCGAGGACGATGACATCATCGTCATCGACAAGCCCGCCGGCATGGTGGTGCATCCGGCGCCGGGCCATCCGGGCGCGACCCTGGTCAACGCGCTGTTGGCACACTGCGGCACGGGGCTTTCGGGCATCGGCGGGGCGCGGCGCCCCGGCATCGTGCACCGGATCGACAAGGATACCTCCGGCCTGCTGGTGGCGGCAAAATCCGACGCGGCGCATCGCGGATTGACCGAGATGTTCGAAAGGCACGCGCTGGAGCGCCGCTACCAGGCACTGGTCTGGGGCGTTCCGGTCCCGACCCAGGGGACGATCGACACCCGGATCGGGCGCGACAGGCGCAACCGGAAGCGCATGGCCATCGTGCAGCCGCCGGCCGGCAAGCCTGCCGTAACCCGTTACCGGACGGCGGAGGTCTACCGGAACGGCGCCGTCAGTCTGCTGACCTGCAGCCTGCAGACCGGCCGAACCCATCAGATCCGCGTGCACATGGCCAGCCGCGGCCATGCCGTGATCGGCGATCCGGTCTATGGACGGGTCTCGGCCGCCCGGCGCGCTGCGCTGACGGGGCCGGCCCGGGATGCGATCCTGGCCTTCCCGCGCCAGGCACTGCACGCGGCGCATCTGGGCTTCGCCCACCCGATCACCGGCCAGTCACTCACATTTGATTCCGCTTTACCTCACGATATTAAGAAGTTAATTGACCTCTTAGAACAGCCCTAATCACTATTCGCTGCGGTTGGACACTGCTATAATGCCCCGCAGGTTGTTGGACTTGCGACGAACGCCGATTGAATCGCCCCGGCGGCGTTCCTACATCCTTGGTCGGCCAGTGAGTTGGCCCGTGCGGTTGGGGCCGCACAGGAAAACAAAGGACCGGGGACGACCCGCAGCACCGCACGCCGGGGCTGCCGGCCGGAAGAAGGGAAAACCGTGATGGCTACCGGAAACACCATTCCCGCGCTGACGCCGGAAGGCAATCTTCGGCGCTACCTGGACGACATCCGCAAGTTTCCGATGTTGGAGCCGGAACAGGAATTCATGCTGGCCAAGAGCTGGCGCGAGCACGACGACATGGACGCGGCGCACAAGCTGGTCACCAGCCACCTGCGGCTGGTGGCGAAGATCGCCATGGGCTATCGCGGATACGGACTTCCGGTCGCCGAGCTGATCTCCGAAGGCAATGTGGGCATGATGCAGGCAGTCAAGCGGTTCGACCCGGACCGTGGGTTCAGGCTGGCCACCTACGCCATGTGGTGGATCCGAGCCTCGATCCAAGAGTACATCCTGCACTCCTGGTCGCTGGTCAAGATGGGCACGACCGCGGCCCAGAAAAAGCTGTTCTTCAACCTTCGCAAGATGAAGGCGCGGCTGCAGGCGATCGACGACGGCGACCTGTCGCCGGAAAACGTGACCCATATCGCCACCGAACTGTCGGTGCCCGAACAGGACGTCGTCGACATGAACCGCCGGCTGGCCGGATCGGACCAGTCGCTGAACGCGCCGCTGAGGGCCGAGGGCGACGGCGAGTGGCAGGACTGGCTGGTCGACGACACCGAAAGCCAGGAATCCTTGGTGGCGGAGAATCAGGAACTGGCCAAGCGGCGGACCTCGCTGAACACCGCGATGGAGACCCTCAACGACAGGGAAAGGCGGATCCTGACCGAGCGCCGACTGTCGGAAGATCCCAAGACCCTGGAAGATCTGAGCCAGGAATACGGCATCAGCCGCGAGCGCGTGCGCCAGATCGAGGTGCGGGCTTTCGAGAAGATCCAAAAGGCGATGCGCAACGCAGCCCTTGAGGAAAGACTGGGCAACAAGGGCGCCTGAGGCGTCTAACGCGGCGCCGACGGAGGGTCGCCCCTACCCGGTTGCGGCAACGCCGGGCTTACCGCCGGCTGCGACGTCTTCCTCGGCCGGCCCTCCATCCGACCCCGCGACATCCTCGTCTTCCTCCCGTTCGTCGTTACCGTCGACGCGGGCATGTTCGTTTTCCCATTCCTGGGCGCCCTGGCGCACCGTGTCGCCCCATTCCCGGATCAGCTCCTGCTGGCGGCTGCGCAGCGATTTGCGGTTGGCGTCGGTCTTGACTGAAAGGTATGCGGACACGATGGGCCGCACGCCGAAATACAGCGTCCAGCCTATCGCGGCGGCGCCGTACATCAGGACCCAGCTGAGCGGTTCGCTCAGCAGTTCCATCGCCTTTTCGGTGGAATGATCGCCCTTCCACATCACCATGCAGATCGCAAACGCGCCGGCCAGATTGAGCCAGCCGACCGTCTTGGTGGCGTATTTCTTCCGTGTGCGGTCGATGATGAAATAAGCGATCATGGTCGGGATCATGCCGACGGTGACGACCAGGGCGGTCGGGAAGAAAACCACATACAACAGCGGCGCCAGGAACCAACTCAGGAACTGATAGGTCCTGCGATTCCTGGCCGCCTTGCCCTTTGCAGGGGCCTTTGCCGCCTTTGCCGGTTTCGCGCCCTTCTTCGCCATCGTCCCGCCCTCACATGATCCGGGAAGAGGCGACGACGATGGTCAGCGCCAGGAAGAACAGGATGGTCGCGGTGATCGACGAAACCTGCCCGCCGACGGCGGCCGCGATAGATTTGCGGTTCTTTTCGTCGCGGTCCAGCTTGTGGAGGTCCAGAACCGTTCTTGTGTACTCGCCGATGGCCACTTCGAATTTGTGCTTGTCCTGGGCCAGTTCGCGCCGGTTGTCGACCACGTCCAGGATGTCCTTCAGCCGACCATTCCGGGTCGAGCGTTGCAGGCGGTTCTTCACCTGCCGCCGCGCCTCGCGTCCATGGAACCGCTTGATCGTGGGGGCCAACATGCGCGCCGCCAGATCGCACAGCCTGGGATAGGCGCGTTTCGGCAGCGAAAGCTGGATCGTCGACAACAGCCTGATCTGGGCGATCTCGAACACAAACGGTTGGTCGGTGTTCTCGATCTTGCGAAAGTCGTTTGACAGCGGGCGCTTTGACCGCGCCGCGATGAAGGAGGCCACATGCTGGTCGATCAGGCGCCGCCCATTGAAGCCATCGGCGGCCAGGCGCTCGTAAGCAGGCAGCAGATATTCGATGTCCAGCACATAGTCCCGCTCGAAAAGCGGCGACTGGCAGGGCAATCGGGGATTGAGGTCGTAGGCGATCCGCTCAAGACCGGTGCCGAGACCGCGGCGTTGCAGCGACGGTTTCAGTTTGTCGAACTGGCCCACATAGGGCAGCACGTCGGACCGGAGATTGGGCTGCGCCTCCAACCAATAGAGCGGAAGGTCCCCTTTGACGATTTCCGAGAAATCGCGGCGGGCATCGGAGTCTTCGATCTTGGCCGCCAGCAGCGATGACAACCCCTCGACGGTGGCATTGAACCCGCGGTAACGGATCGGTCCCTCCGGATGCAGGGCGATGATGATCCGGCTGATCAACCGGTCGTCGTCCTCGCGGCCGCTGCCCATATAGGCGGACTTGGCCAGGTTCACGGCCTCGATGATGTTCTCGTCGCCCAGCGAGCGGCGCAGCCAGGTATCCAGGCTGCCGTTGGTGATCGGCTCGATCGCGCGTTCCCAATTGTCGGCCAGGCCCCGGGCAAGTTCGCGGGCGGTGCTGTAGTCCTTGCCCGCGATCGTCATGGAACGCGACGCCTTGGCGGGCAGCGACTGCTGTTTCGGGCTGAGGCGCCGGCCAGACACCCACAGACTGAGGTCTTCGATGGTCCAGCGTTCGTGTTCGTCGTCGTTTAGAAGACCGCGCAGCGGCTCCATCATCGTAAGCGAGATCCGCTCGTTCTCCGCCAGGGCCGCATAAGACCCCATGTCCATCTTGCGCCCGATGATGTCCTCGTCGCTGAGACCGCGGCAGGGCACGCGGCCGATCAGAAGGCACATGATGGTCACGCCAAGGGCATAGAGATCGGGCGCAGGGCCGGAGTCGCCCCGTCCCAACGGGTGGGCCAACCCCATGTCGATTGGCTCGAACAGCACCGGCTGGGTGCTGGCGATCGGCGAAGAGATACCTTCGCCCAGCTTGATTATATTGTTGTTGGGATCGTCGAAGAACAGATTGTCGGGCCTGATTGCACGGTGGGCGTGGCCGGCGTGGTGGAGTTCCTTGAGGATGTCGCAAAGCGGTGCGATCAGGAACCGGGCGACGCGGTCTTCAGTCATTGGCTCGCAGGAATCGTCCAGCGTTTGAAAGACCCGATCCGCCTGCGGCTGACGAAACACGATGACCGGACATATTCGCCCTTCGGGCGCCCATTTGACGACGCCGGATTCGACGACCTCCATCAAGGCGCGGTTGTCGATCCGCATAAATGCCGAAATCGCGTCGAGCCGTGGCGGCATCTTGGGATCGCAGACCAGGGCGAACAGCGCGGCGGCACTGTCGCGGAGGTGGTGGGCCCGATAGGCGACCGCCGGCGGCGTGTCGTATTGCGGCAGCGGCGATCCGGTTGCTATTTCGAACCGGTCGTTCACGGGGATTCGTTCCGGCACGGCCGCGCCGGTGCTGGGTCCCCTCTCTCCCCTGATCCGTACCGCCATCTTCTGCCGGTCCCTTGCCGTGGATACCGTCCGCAGGCCGGGCACGCCGCAGCGCACCGGCCTGCGACCGGACGAAGGGCGACAGGATAGGACGAAATTAGTTAACCAAAATTAAGTGGCCGAGGCCGAGCTAGCCTTCAAAGGGGTCGCGCATCAGGATCGTGTCGTCTCGTTCGGGACTTGTGGACAAAATTGCGACCGGCCGCTCGATCAGCTCCTCGATCCGACGGATATACTTGATGGCGGTCGCGGGCAGGTCGGCCCAGGATCGGGCACCGAAAGTGCTGTCCTGCCAGCCTTCCAGGGATTCGTAGACCGGCTCCACGCCGGCCTGGGCGCTCAGCGAGGCCGGCAGATGGTCCAGTTTCTCACCGCCCAGGCGGTAGGACGTGCAGATCCGCACCTCTTCAAGACCGTCAAGGACGTCCAGTTTCGTCAGCGCGATGCCGTCGATCCCCGAAACCCGGGCCGCCTGGCGAACCATCACCGCATCGAACCAGCCGCAGCGGCGGCGGCGCCCGGTGACCGTGCCGAATTCGTTGCCGCGCGTCCCCAGATGCTGGCCGATCTCGTTGTCCTGCTCGGTCGGAAACGGTCCGGCGCCGACCCGCGTGGTGTAGGACTTTGTGATGCCCAGGACGTACCCGATCGCCCCGGGGCCCAGGCCCGAGCCGGCCGAAGCCTGGCCGGCGGTGGTGTTGGATGACGTCACATAGGGCACGGTGCCGTGATCGACATCCAGCATGATTCCCTGCGCCCCTTCGAAAAGGATACGCTTGCCCCGCCGCCGCGCCGTGTCCAGGATCGACCATACGGGCGCGGCATAGGCCGTGATCTCCGGCGCCACGGCTTCGATCTCCTGTTGCAGGGACTGCCGATCGATCTCCGGCTCGCCCAACCCGCGCCGCAGGGCATTGTGGTGCAGCAGAATTTCGTCCAGCTTGCGATCCAGCGCAGCCGGGTCGGCCAGGTCGCAAACCCTGAGCGAACGGCGCGCCGTACGATCCTCGTAGGCAGGCCCGATCCCGCGCCCCGTGGTGCCGATCTTGCGGTCGCCGCGCGCCGCTTCGCGGACCGCATCCAACTGCCGGTGCAGTGGAAGGATCAAGCTGGCATTTTCGGCAATCATCAACTGGTCCGGCCCGATGTCGATGCCGCCGTCCCGCAGCGTCTTGACCTCTTCCAGAAAGGCCCATGGGTCGACGACCACACCGCTGCCGATGATCGACAGCTTGCCGGGTCGCACGACGCCGGATGGCAAAAGGCTCAATTTGTAGACCTGCTCACCGATGACCAGGGTGTGGCCTGCGTTGTGCCCGCCCTGGAACCGCACCACCACATCGGCCCGTTCCGACAGCCAGTCGACGATCTTGCCTTTGCCCTCGTCGCCCCATTGCGAGCCGACCACCACCACGTTGGTCATGCGATCCCCTTTGTCGTTACGGTTCAGTCAACCGGCTTGAGCGCGCCATCCAGATAGACATGGCTGCATCCCAGTCGCCGCGCCTCGGCCAGGTCGTCGGCCACTGCCTCGAGGGCCGAGACGGTGAGATGTCCCTGCCCGTTTAGCCTCTCGGCACCGCGCAAGCTCACATCAACCGGCAGGTAGACCCGGTCCCGCGGCCCCGGCCCCGGGACGGCACGCAGCACGCTGTCCAGAAAGACCGAAAAGCCGGTCGCCCGCTCCTGCGGCTCACCAGCTGCATAGCGGCCGCCGCGGCCGAGCTCGCCGCGAACGCCCTTGGCGAAGAATGTGAAACTGAGACCGGCCTGGTATTCGAAACCCCGGTATTCAGTGGGATCCACGGTCACCTGCAGGTCGGCCATGTCCTGCCCGATCCGCCCGAGCACCGCCGCCAGCCGGTCGCGCTCGGCCTCGCCGCCGGGCGGCAAGTCCAGAGGAGCAAGGCGGGCCATGGCCCGGTCGGCAGGACCAACTGCCGCCAACAGGGCCTGCAGCACCGCAAGCGCCGGTCCCGGCGGCAACCCGGCGGCGTCCTTCTGTTCCATGGCAGTCCTTACAACCGCCTCAAGCTCCGGTTCCAGGCCGTGCGCCGCACAGACCCCGCTGACCAGCGTCGGCAGACTGATATCCACGGACAGATCCTTCACGCCCACCGCGCGCAGCGCCCGCGCCGCCAGCAGGATCACCTCGGCATCAGCGTTTGGCGAGTGCGCGCCAATCAACTCGGCACCCGCCTGGGTGAACTGCCGCTCGGGTCGCAGCTGGGATCCCTTGACCAGCAGAACAGGGCCCGCATAGGCCAGCCGCAGCGGGCGCGGCGCGTTGGCCAGGCGCGTGGTTGCGATCCGCGCCACAGGCAGGGTCATATCGGCGCGCACCCCCATCATGCGCTGGCTGACAGGGTCCATCAGGCGGAATGTGTGCGGCGCGATCGCCTGGCCGACGCCGTGGAACAGATTGTCTTCGAATTCCAGCAGCGGTGGGTCGACGCGGTCATAGCCACTGGCCGAAAAACAGGCGACGAGGCGGTCGACCAGGGCACATTCATGTGCGGCATCGGGCGGGAGCGCATCGCGCAGCCCGTCCGGCAGCAGAGATCTTCGAACCGCATCGTTCATCAAGTCTGGCGCCTTCCGCCACTCCGGCCAGGACGGTTGCGTTGGTACAGGGATCGGGACCGGCGGGCAAGGCCGACGGCACCCCGCTAGCGCATCAGCGCAACCAAACGGCCGTCGGCAAGCCCGAAAACCACGTCGGGCCGGTCATCGCCTTCGATATCGACCAGCACCATCGACGTTTCCACCGGCGCATCCAGTTCGAAGGCGGCGATCTCACGGAACGCGCCGCCGGCAAAGGAGACAGCGGCGATCCGGGTGCGGTCCTGCCGCGGCAGCAGAATATCCTTGTGCCCGTCACCGTCGAAATCGGCGATCGCCGCCATTCCCAGGACTGTCGAGCCGATCCGGTGATTGGAGTACCCCGGCAGCCGCGCCTGCAACACCAGGCGCGGTCCGTCGGGGCGATAGATCATCAGGACGCCGCCGATATGGGGCGTGCGGACCACCGCCACCTCGACCCTGCCGTCACCGTCGAAGTCACCCGCCCCGACCGGGTTGAGCCAGCGATAAGAACGCCCGATAGGCTCGCTTTCCGCAGTCAGGTGCAGTTGCTGGCCGTCCAGGCCGAGAACCGCAAGCGACGCCCCCAGGCCCGACGCGGCCTTTACGACAATCACCTCGTCGCGCCCGTCGCCGTCAAGATCGGCGAGCCGTGGTGCAAGATCCTCGAACACCGCTTCACCGTCGAGCCGGTAGCGCGACCAACCACCGTCCGCACGGCGGACCGACACCGTCTCGGCCTCGATGGCGTCGCCAAGTACGCCGTGACCGTAGCGTCCGGTCGGCCCGGTCAGGCAAGCAAGGCGGATGTCGGCGGTGCCGGTCGCACACCGGCTGTGAGGAATCATGTCGGCCGGCCGTGCCGGACGGTCGGGTACATTCACGCGCTGCAGCGTGCCGTCCCGCCCGAACCTCAGACCGACCGGTTCGACGGCGGTTTCCGCCGTGACGACCGTTGACTGCGCACTGACATGCAGGTCGACCAGGCCGATCAGTCGGCCGAGCGGCCGCAGCTCCCAGGTGGCGCCCTGCGCCAGACCGGCGTCCGGGGCGAGAATGAGAATCGCAAGCGCGGCGGCCAACCGGCGCGGCATGCGCAGCTCAGAAGTGCAGCAGCTTGGCCTGCACCACGTTCGGCAGCGCCCGGATCTGGCTCAGAAGGCCGTCTTCGATCGGCTGATCCAGCTGGATCAGCGCAATCGCATCCGAGCCGGGTCCGGCGCGGCCCAGATGGAAACTCGCCACGTTCACACCCGCATCGCCCAGGGTCCGGCCGAGGTCGCCGATCAGACCCGGCTTGTCGTGGTTGGTGATGTACAGCATGTTGGCGGTAAGTTCCGCCTCGATCTCGATACCCTTGATGCTGACGATGCGCGGCTTGCTGCCACCAAACAGGGTGCCGGCGACCGAGCGGGTCAGCCGTTCCGTCGTCACCGTGATCTGGATCAACGTCTGGAAGTCGCCCGGCCGGTCGTGCTTGATCTCAGTCACCTCAATAGACCGCTCGCGGGCAATCAACGGGGCATTGACCATGTTGACGCTTTCCAGCAGGGGCCGCAGCAGCCCGGCCACCGCGGCCTGGATCAGCGGCTGTGTATTGAGCTCGGCGACATGGCCTTCGAACTCGACGGTGACCCCTTTCAGGCCGGTTTCCGTGACCTGGCCGGCGAAACTGCCCAACTGCTCGGCCAGTCCCATATAGGGCGTCAACTTGGGCGCGTCCTCGGCAGAGACCGACGGCATATTCAGTGCGTTCGTGACGGCGCCTGTCAGAAGATAGTCGGCCATCTGCTCGGCGACCTGCACCGCGACGTTCTCCTGCGCCTCTTCCGTCGAGGCGCCGAGATGAGGGGTCGCGACCACGTCAGGACGCCCGAACAGGATGTTGGTTTTGGCCGGCTCGTCGGTGAATACATCCAGCGCGGCGCCGGCCACCTTGCCGGCATCAAGCGCAGCGGCAAGATCCTCTTCATTGACGATGCCGCCACGGGCACAGTTCACAATACGCACGCCGTCCTTCATCTTTGCAAAGGCCGCGGCGTTGATCATGCTGCGCGTCGTGTCCGTCAACGGCGTATGCACCGTGATGAAGTCGGCCCTGCGATACAGTTCGTCCAGTTCGACCTTTTCGATCCCCAGTTCGACCGCCCGTTCGTGCGACAGGAAGGGATCGTATGAGATCACCCGCATCTTCAGCCCGTGCGCACGGTCCGCGACGATCGAACCGATATTGCCGCTGCCGATCAGTCCCAGCACCTTGCCGAACAGCTCCACACCCATGAAACGGGATTTCTCCCACTTGCCCTGATGCGTGGACTCGCTGGCGAACGGGATCTGGCGCGACAGCGACATCATCATCGCGATCGTGTGTTCGGCCGTTGTGATCGAATTGCCGAAGGGCGTGTTCATGACGACCACACCGGCCTGGGTGGCCGCCTCGACGTCGATATTGTCGACGCCGATCCCGGCGCGCCCCACCACCTTGAGGCGTTTGGACTTTTCCAGGATGTCGGCCGTAACTTTGGTCGCCGACCGCACCGCAAGACCGTCGTAGTCGCCGATCACAGACGCCAACGCGTCGGCATCGAGACCCGGCTTGAAGTCGACTTCAACGCCCCGGTCGCGGAGAGTGTCGACGGCACGTTCGCTCAGCTTGTCGGAAATCAGGACTTTCGGCATCGTTTCTTCTTCTCGTTGGTTCAGGCGGCGGCTTCGCGACCGATCTGGGCATAGGCCCATTCCAGCCACGGCAACAGCGCTTCGATATCGGTCGTCTCGACTGTCGCGCCGCCCCAAATCCGCAATCCGGGAGGGGCATCGCGATAGCCGTTGATGTCGTATGCTACGCCTTCCGCCTCCAGCAGTTTCGATATCTCCTTCGGCGCCGTGGCCCGCCTGTCACCGTTGAGTCCGCAGGCGTCGCTGAGTTTGAGACAGATCGAGGTCGAGGACCGGATCGCCGGGTCGCCGGCCAGAAACTCGATCCAGGGCGTGGCTTCCACCCAGCGCGCAATTGCGGCCAAATTCGCCTTGGAGCGCGCCATCAACGCGGCATTGCCGCCAATGCTTTCGGCCCAGCGCAACGCATCCAGTACATCTTCCACGCACAGCAGCGACGGCGTGTTGATCGTTTCGCCGCGGAAGATACCTTCGATTAGCTTGCCGCCTTTTGTCAGACGGAAGATCTTCGGCAGCGGACGATCCGGCGTATAGGATTCCAGGCGTTCGACCGCCCGGGGCGAAAGAACCAGCATCCCGTGTGCTGCCTCGCCGCCAAGGACTTTCTGCCAGGACCAGGTCGTCACATCCAGTTTGGCCCAGGGCAGTTCCATGGCGAACACGGCGGAGGTTGCATCGCAAATGGTGATGCCGGAACGTTCCGCCGAAATCCAGTCGCCGTCAGGCACACAGACGCCGCTGGTGGTCCCGTTCCAGGTGAACACCACGTCGCGGTCCGGCGACACGCGCGACAGGTCGGGCAGAGCGCCGTAGTCGGCTTGCAGCACATTGACATCGGCAAGGCCCAGTTGCTTGACCGCATCGGTGACCCAGGTCTGTCCGAAGCTTTCCCAGGCCAACAGGTCGACGCCGCGCGCGCCAAGCAGCGACCACATTGCCATCTCCACTGCGCCGGTGTCCGAGGCGGGCACGATGCCGATCCGGTAGTCGTCGGGAATGCCCAGCAGTCGGCGATGCCGATCTATCACTTCGTTCAGCCTCGCCTTGCCCTCTGCCGAACGGTGCGAGCGCGCAAGCACGGCATCCTCCAGCACGGAGGCGGACCAACCCGGGCGTTTCGCACAAGGTCCAGAGGAGAATTCCGGCCGCTGGGGCCGAACGGCGGGCGTGTTCATGGCGTGCAACCTATTGAGTCGTCAGATCTGCTGGACCGCGCCGTCCCTGCCGGCGGCGGTCGCGGAGACTATTGTTTTTGAAAGGACAGCGTCAACGGTCCATTGCTGCAGTGCGTCACTGTTGCTGACGCTTCTTGAGAATCGTTTAATGGCGACAATTAGAGATCGTAATACGCCGGGGCGAAGAGACTGAATGCGGCCCAGACAACAAGTATGAGCGGCAGTCCCGTCCTGATGAAATCGGTAAAGCGATAATTACCGGGCGTCATTACCAGAAGATTCGTCTGGTAGCCGATGGGCGACGCAAACGAGCAGTTGGCGGCAAACACGACCGCCACCGCGAACGGTTCGACCGGAACACCCAATTCCAATGCGATGCCCACCGCGATCGGCGTGAAAAGCACGGCGGTGGCCTTTGTGCTGAGCACATTCGAAAGCCCAGCAACCAGCAGAAAAAAAGCAGAAAGCACGACGGCCGGCGCCGCACCGAACAGCGCAACGAGCAGGAGGTGGGCCAGGAGGTCGGCGCCTCCGGTGGCCTGCATCGCGATCCCCAGCGACAGGGCCATGGCAATCGTCAGGACAATTTTGGGATCCAGCGCCCTAAGCGCCGATTCCACCGTCAGGATTCCGGCCGCAACCACCGCCACCGCGCCGCAAAGAGCCGCAACGACGACGGGAACAAGGCCGCTGGCCGCCATGCCGATCACAGCGAAAAAGATCAGCGCAGCAGCGACAGCATGGTGCGACGCGGGCAGTTCGCTGGCCGACCATTCCAACAGAATGACGCTGCGCAGACCGCGCAGCTTGTTGATGTCCGGCCGCCGCCCCTGGATCAAGAGAACGTCACCGGCATCCAACGGCACCCGCGTCATCCGCTCGCGCAACATTTTTGCACGCCGTTCGATGCCCAGCACGATGCAGTGGTGCTTGTAGCGGAAGCCAATATTCTCCAGCGTCTTGCCAATCATGTAGGAGCCGGGCGGAACCATGACCTCGGCCAGCGCCTGTTCGCCGTGACTCCAGCGACCTTCGCCGCCGACGCGGCCCGGCGGCATATCCTCGCGCAGATTGGGGAACAGCAGGCCCGGCTCGGCCTCGGCGAAGGCGACCAGCGCCTGACGGGTCGCTGCAACCACCACCATATCGCCGGCACGCAGCGTCAAATCGTCGAACGGCGGCAGAAATGCCTGTTCCCGCCGCTGCACCATCTGCACAGTCATGTTCGACAGTTCCCGGAAGAAGCCTCCGACGGACGTCAACCCGTCCAGCCCGGAGTCCCTGGTGACCGTGATCTGCGCGATGAACTGCTTGCCGCCCAAGGTCACGGCGTCGTGCGTCGGCCCGCGTTCGGGCAACAGCCGCGGCGCGACCAGCACCAGGTACGCCATCCCGGCCGACGCCAGGACCACGCCGGGAACGGTGAAGTCGAAGAACCCGAACGGTTGAAACCCCAGATCATACAGCGTGCCGGACACAAGGATATTGGTGCTGGACCCGATCAAGGTGGTCATACCGCCCAGGATCGATGCAAAGCTCAAGGACATCATGTGTCGGCTCGGCGCCTGCCGAAGCTGCAGCGAAAGGGCCTGCATGATGGGAATCGCAAGGACGACCACCGGGATGTTGTTCAGAAAGGCGCTGATCACCATGACGGCAAAAAGAACGAACACCACGCTCAGCCAGGCGCTGCCGCGCGCGGCGCGCATGATCAGAAGGCCGCCCTGGGTCAGGATGCCGGTGCGGGCCAGCGCCTCGCCCATGACCAGAAGACCCAGCACCGTCAACAGTGCCGGGTTCGCGAACCCTGACAGCAAGCGACCCGGCGTGACCACCAGGATGCCCGGCGCCGCTTCCAGCGGCATGACGTGAAACAGAATTAGTAGGACGCAGATCACGCCCAGCGACGTGATCTCGATCGGCAACTTCTCGGTGATGTACAGCGCCAATGCCACAATGATCAGCGCGAAGACCGCAATCATCTGCGGGTTCAACATCGACAGAGCGCTCATCGACCGGCCAACCTCGTTATTGACTGCTTACAGCTTAGCAGAGCGAGCGCGCGCTCACACCGCCGGCGCACGGCGCGCCGTCACGCGGCGGCATCGGGCTCGCGGCGGAGCATGGCGATAATCGTATACGTCAAAACGGTTTCGTCGCGCTGGTTGCGGACATCGAACGCCACTTTCAGAATGCCGCGATCCGGCTTGCTGCGCGACGGCGACACTTCCGCCACCGTGCAATGGGACCGAATTGTATCGCCAGGCAGCACCGGCTTCAGCCATCGGACCTCGTCCAGGCCCGGCCCGGCAATGTTGGTGGTGGCGAACAGCCCAAGGTCCGCCCACAAGCGGAACGACAGGGACAGGGTGTGGAATCCGCTCGCGATCAGACTGCCGTACGGACCGGCCGCCGCACCGTGGGCATCGATATGCATCGGCTGCGGATCATACTTCAGTGCGAAATCGACGATATCGCTGTCCGTGAACGTCGCGGCGCGCGTCACGAAAACATCGCCCACCGAAAAGGCATCGAGGAATCGCGAGTGCATAAGGCCTCGGGTTCAGGCCTTGCGGAAAAGCTCCCGGGCCAGGGCCCGGATCTCCTTGGCTGCAACGCTGGACGGCCGGGTCTCCATCGCCGTCCGACCGCTGGCCATGCTCTCGGCAAAGGCGACCCGGTTTCCGATGAGGTTACGGGCGACCTTGATTGGATAACCGCCGATCTTGGTCACCATCTGGGCCGTCAGGTTGGCGCGGGGCGGCACACGGTTGAGGACGATCGTTGCAGGCGACTTTTCCCGGTGCGCCAACTCGACCGTGGGCAGCGTTGCCCAAACATCCAGCGGGCTGGGCTGGGCCGGGATCACCACCATGTTGGCGGCGCGCACCGCGATCCGGGATTCGGTTTCGGCGTGCGGCGGGCTATCGACCACCACCACGTCATGGCCGCGAGTCAGGTTCGCCACTTCCCGGGTGCTGCGCCAGCCGGTACTGCTGACGAACGTGATGCCCAAATCGTCCTGGCCAAGCCGGTCGATTCGGGCTTCGAACCAGTGTTCAAGGCTGGCCTGTGGATCGATGTCGATGATGGCGACCGACTTTCCCGTCCGGGCCCAGGCCACCGCAAGGTGCGCTGCCAAAGTAGACTTTCCGGCGCCGCCCTTTTGCTGGGCAATCGTGAAGACCTTGCCGGTCATGGTATCCCACCCTCATGTAAGGCTGACCAATTCGCGATGTGGCGCGATGCTAACCCATGTTTGTCTTACCCCGCAGAAAAAACGTGATCACGTGCACGGTTGACTCCCGCCAACGAGGGGCGCAGCCTCTGTCCGTCCGACAATTTGCAAGGACATGCCAGTGGGCCGCTCTGCCGGGTCACTGGAACAGAGGCTACAGAGCACTGTGGCCCCGGTGAAGCGGATCATCACCGCGGGTGGCCGCATTCACATTGGGACGCGAGACATCCCAAAATAAGAAGCCGTCGAACAATCGGCGGCTTCTTTATGGCGCACTTGCAGCAGGCGCCCGGGTATGCTGCAACGGCGCCCATGGTGCAGATTGTTCCCATAGACGACGAATCGATCGCCCGTGCCGCACGCATCCTGCGCGACGGCGGACTTGTTGCGTTCCCGACCGAGACTGTCTACGGCCTCGGCGCCAACGCCTGTTCCGACACCGCCGTCGCCCGCATCTTCGCAGCCAAGGATCGACCCGATTTCAATCCTCTGATCGTCCATGTGCAGTCAGGCGATGACGCCGCAGACCTGGTCCGTTTCGACGCCTCCGCCGCCCGGCTGGCGGAGCATTTCTGGCCCGGTCCGCTGACCCTGGTCCTGCCGCGCCGCACCGAATGTCCGGTGTCCCTGCTGGCAACGGCCGGCTTGGCGACCCTGGCCGTTCGGGTTCCGGGGCGCGACGATGCCCGCACACTGTTGCGCGAGGCCGGCATCCCCGTCGCCGCGCCCAGCGCCAACCCGTCGGGGCGGGTCAGTCCGACCACGGCACGCCACGTGGCCGCCGGACTGGGCGACAAAGTGGACCTGATCCTGGATGGCGGCGCCTGCACGGTCGGGCTGGAATCGACGGTGGTCGATTGCTCGACCGACGTGCCTACCCTTCTGCGCCCAGGCGGTATCGCGCGCGAAGGATTGGAGGCCCAGCTTCACGCGCCGCTGGCCGTGGCCGACGAGACGGGCGATGGGCCAAAGGCGCCGGGCATGCTGGCGCGGCACTATGCTACCCGCCTGCCCCTGCGCCTCGATGCAAGGTCACCGCGGGCCGGCGAGGCCATGCTGGGGTTCGGCACCGTATCAGGGGCGACGCTCAATCTGAGCGCACGGGGAGACCTCACGGAGGCAGCGGCCAACTTGTTCGCCTATCTGCATCAACTGGACGAAGCGGCTTTCACCGGGATCGCGGTTTCGCCAATCCCCGAGGACGGCCTGGGACGCGCTATCAACGACCGTTTGCGACGCGCCGCCCGTCGCTAGCGTCGCGTTCGCGGGCACCACCACACGGCATCTCTGTTGACAAAGGGTTTTCCTGACCGATCCGGCGGTCTATATCACCGACTGGAAACGGATCTGGCCCTTGCGGCAGCGGTCGCAGCGGCCCGGCCCAAATGACCGGCGCAATAGGATGTCCGACACCTCGCCTCTGACGCAGATCAAAAACGCAGTCGGACCGAAGGGATGGACCGACGACCCCGCGGAAATGGCACCTTGGCTGGAGGACAGCCGGGCAGCCTATCACGGTGCCTGCGCGCTGATGGTCAGGCCGGCCAGCACGGCCGAGGTTGCCGCGGTGATGGGGATCTGCAATTCCCAAGATATCCCCGTGGTGCCACAGGGCGGCAATACTGGCCGCTGCGGTGGCGCGACGCCGGACACCAGCGGCGATGCCGTTTTGTTGAACCTTTCCCGGATGAACCGGATCCGAAACGTCGATGCCGCAAACTTCACGATCACGGCGGAAGCCGGCTGCATCCTGAAGGACGTGCAGGATGCCGCAGCCGAAGCCGGGCGCCTGTTTCCCTTGAGCTTGGGCGCAGAGGGGACGTGCCAGATCGGCGGGAATCTGGCGACAAATGCCGGCGGCATCAACGTGGTGCGTTACGGTAACGCGCGCGACCTGGTGCTGGGGTTGGAAGTCGTGCTGCCGGACGGTCAGGTCTGGGACAGCCTTAGACGCCTGCGCAAGGACAATACCGGCTACGACCTGCGTGGACTGTTCGTCGGATCGGAAGGGACTCTGGGCATCATTACCGCCGCGGTACTGAAGCTGTATCCTCGCCCGGGCGGCACCGCGACTGCCTATGCCGCCGTCTCGGACATCGACGGCGCCGTCGCCTTGTTTGCCAAGACCCGCGACCAGTGCGGTGACGCCCTGACCAGCTTCGAACTGCTGGCCGCAAACTTGATAGACGCCGCCGTCCGGCATATCGACAAGGCGGCCGACCCGCTGCGAACGGCCGCCGATTGGACCGTATTGATGGAACTGACTGGCAACGCCGACGACGAGACGCAGCGAACGGAGATGGAGGAACTACTGGCGGAAGCGCTGGATGAAGGCATCGTCCTGGACGCCGTCATCGCACAGTCGGAGCAACAGCGCCTAGACCTTTGGTTCATGCGCGAGGCGGTGGTCGAAGCGCAGAAATACGAGGGGGCGAACGCAAAGACAGACGTGTCCGTCCCAATCAGCAGCGTGCCGACTTTCATCAGGCGGGCCGGCGCCGCACTGGCCGACGAGTTCCCCGGCGTGCGACCGTTCGCCTTCGGTCATATCGGCGACGGCAATATTCATTACAACGTCTGCCAGCCTGCCAACGGCAATGCGGACCGCTTCATGGCACAGCGAGACGCAATCACGGAACTGGTTCACGGCGTTGTTCGCGACCTAGACGGATCGATCAGCGCGGAGCATGGCATCGGGCAATTGAAGCGGGAGGCACTCGCCCGCTACAAGACCCCGCTGGAAATGGCGATGATGCGCCAGATCAAGACCGCCCTGGACCCCAAGGGCCTGATGAACCCCGGCAAGCTGCTTTAGCCGCTGCCGGCGACCGCGTGCGAAACAGGAGTTTGTGAATGATCCCTTACACCGCGCCGATCAAGGATATGACGTTCGTCATGCGCGAGTTGGGCCTGCTTGACGCGATGGCGTCCCTGCCGGGACACGAGGATGTGTCGCAGGACCTGCTGGAGGCGGTGCTGGTCGAGGCCGGGCGCCTGTCGTCGGAAGTGATCGCACCCCTGAACCGGGACGGTGACAAGGCGGGCGCGACGCTGGAAAACGGTGTTGTAAGAACGGCGCCGGGCTTCAAGGACGCCTACGACGCTTTTGTTGCAGGCGGATGGAACGGAATCCCGTTCGACCCAGATCACGGCGGTCAGGGACTGCCCTGGGCCGTTGCCACGGCGGTCCAGGAGATGTGGCAGTCGGCCAACTTGTCCTGGGCGCTGTGCCCCTTGCTCAATATCGGCGCGGTGGAATGTCTGACGGCGCACGGTTCCGACCGGCAGAAGGCGCTGTACCTGGAAAAGATGATCAGCGGCGAATGGACCGGCACCATGAACCTGACCGAACCGCAGGCAGGGTCGGACCTTTCCCTGATCAAGACCAAGGCCTTTGCCGACGGCGACCGTTACCGAATCAAGGGCCAGAAGATTTACATCACCTATGGCGAGCATGACTGGACGGAGAACATTGTCCATCTGGTGCTGGCCCGGCTGCCCGACGCGCCTGAAGGCGTGAAAGGCATTTCCCTGTTCCTGGTGCCGAAGTACCTGGTCAACGAAGACGGTACCCTGGGACCTCGCAACGACCTGAAATGCGTCTCCCTGGAACACAAGCTGGGAATCAATGCCAGTCCGACCTGCGTCATGGCATATGGCGACGACGAGGGAGCGGTAGGCTACCTGGTAGGCGAGCCGAACCAAGGTCTCAGCTACATGTTCACGATGATGAACAACGCGCGCCTGAACGTGGGACTTCAGGGCCTGGCCATCGCCGAACGCGCCTACCAGCAGGCGCGCGACTATGCCAAGGAGCGGCGCCAGGGCCGGGCGGATGGCCAGGACGCAGCCACGATTATCCACCACCCTGACGTTCGGCGCATGCTGATGACCATGAAATCGCAGATCGAAGCCATGCGCGGCGTCGTCTACGATACCGCAGCCGCAATCGACCGTGCCAAACGGGACCCCGATCAGGCCAAGCGGTCCGAATGGCAGGCCCGGGTCGACCTGTTGATCCCGGTCGTGAAGGCCTGGTGCACCGACCTGGGAGTAGAGATCGCCTCGATCGGCATCCAGGTCCACGGCGGCATGGGATTCATCGAGGAAACCGGCGCGGCCCAACACCTGCGCGATGCGCGCATCGCCCCGATCTACGAGGGCACCAACGGAATCCAGGCAGCGGACCTGGTCGGCCGCAAGGTGTTGCGGGACGAAGGCGGTGCCGTCGGCGTCTATCTGCGGGAACTGGACACGCTGCTGACCACGCTGTCCCGAACGCAGCATCCCGACCTGGGAGCAATTTTCGCGCAGCTCTCCAAGGCGGTGGACGCGCTGGAGGTAGCGACCCGGTGGATCCTGGAAGAAGGGACCCACGACCAGGCTGCAGCGCTGGCCGGCTCGGCCCCGTATCTACGGCTTTTCGGTGTCGTCGCCGGCGGGGCAAACATGGCCCGTCAGGCAATTGCTGCTGCCGACCGAATCGCGGCTGAAGAAGGCGACACAGAGTTCCACAGTGCCAAACTGGCGACTGCGCGTTTCTATGCCGAGAACATCCTGCCTCAGTCGCGGGGTCTGATGACCCCGATCACGCAGGGCCACGAATCGGTCATGGGCCTGGACGAAGAGGCGTTCTAGGCCGCGGCGTCCATTACCTGCTCCGCGGGACCATAGGCCGTCGCGCAGCGTACGGCAAAACCGCCCGCCGGCATTGAAAAGGCTCGCGCATAGCCCTTGTTGAACACCATCGGCGCAGGACGCGTACCAGCCTCGATATCAGCGATCCAGGAACCGTCAGGCGCGCCGACCTGCTCGGCAAGCTCGCGTTCGGTAATCTCCGCCGACAGCCGCAACTCTCTCAACCACGCACCGGCTCTTTTCCATGCTGTTAGGTCGTTCATCGCCCGATCTCCTGTCATGGCATCGTCCCATGTGGAAGAGATAGTACGGGCCGGGCCCAGTACAATTGCGCCTAGCGCATAGGGGCCATGCGACGGCGCGGCGATCAACCGTCGAACGGCTGGACATCGGCGTCTTCGGGCAGATAGGACAACAACTTCTCCATTGTTCGTCCCGACACGGGATGGATGAGATGGGGCGCGATATCGCACAGAGGGCGCAGAACGTACGCCCGTTCGGACAGCCCCGGATGTGGGATTTTCAGGTTCGGCAGAGTAATGACCCGGTCATCGTAGAGCAGGATGTCGAGATCGATCACCCGCGGGCCGTAACGTACGCCGCCCTCACGTCCGAGCGTCTTTTCGGCCTGTTTCAGCAGGTCCAGCAACTCCCTGGGTTCGCAGTCGGTGTCGATCTGCACGACCATGTTCAGGAACCGGGGCTGGTCGGTGAGATACATCGGCGCCGTCTCGTAGACCGGCGAGCGCCGGATCACCGTGGAGAACTCGCCCAAGATGCCCAACGCCTTGGCCAGGTGCACGGGGCGGTCGCCGATATTGCTGCCCAGCGCGATGCAGACGCGCGCCATCACGTCGCTCCTGCAGCCGGCTCGTCGTGCCCGCCCGGCTGCGCCCTAATCAAGGCGTCCGTCATCCGCACCACGCGCACCATCTGCCGGACATCGTGCACACGCACGATGTCCGCGCCACGAACAACCGACAGAGCCACGGCCGCAGCGGTCCCCTCCAACCGCTGATCCGCCGGCAAATCAAGGATCCGTCCGATAAATGACTTTCGCGACGGCCCGACCAACAGCGGGTAGCCAAGCGCCTTGAAACGCTGAAGCTCGTTGATCAGTGCCAGGTTCTGTTCCAGGGTCTTGCCGAAGCCCACGCCGGGATCCAGGACGATCTGGTCGGCCTCGATGCCCGCCTCTTCCGCCCGTCGGGCCAGTTGCCGCAGCGAGGCGGACAGTTCGGCAAAGAAATCGCCGTAGTCCGGGGCATCGTAGGAGCCCCCCAGTCGAATGTCGGTCTGCGTCCGATCCGCCGTTGAGCGGTTGTGCATCAGCACTATCGGCACGCCCCTGCGCGCCACCAATTGCGCCATTTCCGGATCCTTCGACAGGCCCCAGACGTCGTTGACAAGATCGGCGCCGGCGTCCAGCGCAGCCTCGGCAACTTCAGCCCTGTAACTGTCGACGGAAATCACCGCGTCCGGTAACGCTGCACGGATGGCGGCGACAACCGGGACGACCCGCGCACGCTCGGTCTCCGCATCGACCGCAGCCGCACCCGGACGGGTGCTTTCGCCGCCCACATCCAGAATATCCGCGCCGTCTTCGGAAAACCCGACCGCCAGCGCCAGCGCCGCGGCAACCGGATCCGTACCGGACGCGGCCAAGCCATCCCCGGAGAACGAGTCGGGCGTGACGTTGACGATACCCATTACATGACAGCGGCTTCCCCACTGGAACCGCTCGGCGAGCCGCATGGATCCACACCTTTTTGCCGGAGAAATGCCCTCCGTCGGCTGGACTCACTATGGTTTCAGGGCACTGTCAAGCCGCGCGGCAATTCGCGCCGTGGGCATTTCACATTACGGAACGTGGGAGCCGACCGAATTGGCAAGCCAGTGCAAGCAAATGTGCCGAAACGGTGATCGCCGTCCCCGTATCGCAGCTGCGTCAATGCCAGTTTGCGGCTGCACGTTACCGTGATATGAACCGTGGAGCATTGTGCGTGGGCCGAATTTGCCATAAACCGACGACCTGCATCGCAGAATATTTCGATATAGCAAATTATGCCGGCTGCACCGGTCGGAGCGATCTATGAAGAAATACAGCACTCTAGGGTTCTTTCTTGCGGCGGGAGTGATCGTATCCCTCGCATTCGGGATGCCTGCCAGCGCCGCCAGCGACAGGGAAAAAGCAGCGGCGGCCTTTATCGAGGATCTTGCCGAAGAGACCATCTCGATCCTTAAGAAGGATCTGTCGGACGACGAACTGCAAGCGGCCATGACGACGCTTATCGAGGAAAACGTCGCGATCGAGCGGATCGGACGCGTGGTTGCGGGTCAGTATATGCGCCGAATGACACCCGCCCAACGGGTGGCCTATGACGAGATGTACCGGGAATGGGTGGTTGCCACGGTCGTGTCCCGTTTTAAAGGCTATGCTGGCGTCGGCTGGGTGCTGCGGAATACATTCTCCAGGAAGAAGGACATTGTCGTCCGCACGCTGATCACAGATCCGCAAACCGACGAGACAGTGAACTGCGACTGGCGTGTGCGCGAGCTGAAAGGCAAGTTCCAGATACTGGATGTAGCCGTCGCCGGCCTGTCGATGGCCGCCACGCAGAAGTCTGAGTTCACCACAATCCTTCGCCGCGACGGCATTGACGGTTTGTTGGCCCAGCTTCAAACGCAAATCGATAGCCGCTAGGCCAAATTCCGCTGGCGCGGCAAAGTCAGCCGTCGCCGACCGGAACGGCGGTGGTTGCTTTGATCTCGCCCAGGGCGAAGACCGTCTTGACGTTGGTGATTCCGGGCAATCGCATCAGATGATCCATCAGAAAGCGTGAGTAGGCCTTCAGGTCGGTTGCGACGACACGCAGGATATAGTCGTCCTCGCCCGTGACCGGGAAACACTCCGTTACCTCGGCCATCGCCATGATCGCAGTCTCGAACCGCTCCGCTGCGCTTTCGCTGTGTTTTTCCAGGCTGACCTGAACGAAGGCCGTCACATCCAAACCAAGGGATTCCCGGTCCAGCAGCGCGGCATAGCCCTTGATAAACCCCTCGTCCTCCAGCCGCCTGACGCGGCGCAGGCACGGGCTGGGCGACAACCCCACACGCTCGGCCAGTTCCGAATTGCTGAGCCGTCCATCCTCCTGGAGATGAGCCAGTATCCGACGGTCAATGCCATCGAGGGAATGTAGGCTAATCCTCATAATTCGCTACTTTCTGCCTTATTCTCTAAGGATTTCGCTAATTTGTGCTAACTATAGCGCTCATTAACCATCACTTTGCACGATAATTCTGCCTGATCTGCAATATAATAGCTTCTTGCTTGGAAATCATGATTGGAACGACAACGCGATGACCGATTCCGCATCAAATTCAGCCACCGGCCAGGACCTGTGGGACAATCCAATGGGTACCGACGGGTTCGAGTTCGTCGAATATGCCGCGCCCGACCCCGCTGCACTGGGCGCCCTATTCGAATCCATGGGATTCGAGGCAGTCGCGAAACACCGTTCGAAGGACGTCACCCTGTATCGCCAGGGCGACGTCAACTTCATCATCAATGCGGAACCAGCAAGCTTTGCCCAGTCCTTCGCCAGAGTTCATGGACCGTGCGTCTGCGCCATCGCGTTCCGCGTGAACGACGCGGCGCAGGCCTACAAGCGGGCATTAGCGCTGGGCGCCATCCCATACAAGGGAACTGTCGGGCCGATGGAGCTCAATATCCCCGCCATTGAAGGAATCGGCGGGAGCCTGATCTACCTTGTCGACCGCTATGGCGACCAGTCGATCTACGACGTGGATTTCGAATTCAAAACGGGCGTCGACCGCAATCCCGCGGGCGCCGGATTCCAATATGTCGACCACCTGACCCACAATGTGAATCAGGGTCGGATGAACGTATGGGGCGCCTTTTACGAGAAGCTCTTCAATTTCAGAGAGATCCGCTTTTTCGACATCGAAGGGAAGCTTACCGGGCTGCGGTCACGCGCGATGACCTCGCCCTGCGGCAAGATCCGGATTCCGATCAATGAAAGCTCGGACGACAAAAGCCAGATTGAGGAGTACCTGCTGGCCTACAACGGCGAAGGCATCCAGCATATCGCCTTGCACACCGATGATATCTTCCGCACCGTCGACACCCTGCGCGCCAGCAACGTCAAATTGATGGACACACCGGACACCTACTACGAACAGGTCGACGCGCGTCTGCCGGGCCACGGCGAAAACATCGAAGAGCTGCACGAACGCCGCATTCTTATCGACGGCGCGCCGGCGGAAGGCGGCGGGCTGTTGTTGCAGATTTTCACCGAAACGGTGATCGGCCCGATCTTCTTCGAGATCATCCAGCGCAAGGGCAACGAGGGCTTCGGCGAAGGCAACTTCAAGGCCCTTTTCGAATCCATCGAGCTGGACCAGATTCGACGCGGCGTTTTGAACGCGTAGCAGCAAGGCCAGAATCGGCTTTGTTCGCAAACGGGCGCCCAACGGCGCCCGTTTCCGGTTGTGCGCCAGGGCATTCCCACTAAAGTAGCGCCGATTCAGCAGGGCTTCCGCTGAGGGGCGACGGCCGGGTTGCGCCGCGGGAGGGCGGCAAGAAGGGCGGCATGCGGAACCGGCTCAAAAGGCTCAAGATCAAACACCAGCTTGCGATCGCGGGCTGTATCGTTGCGATGCCCATAGTGGCGTTGGTAGGACGCGACATCGTCAACCACGCCGAGCGTATCGACGCGGCGCGAACCGAAATCGACGGTCTCAGGAACCTGACACCCCATCGCGCCCTGATGCGGGCGGTGCCACGCCATCGCGCGCTGGTGCAGATGCGGCTTGGCGGTGCCGACAGCGTCGATGTTCAGATCGAAACGGTCGCGCAACGCATTGATGCCCTGATCGCAGAAACCCGAGGCGATGGCGTTGCCGCAGCGTCGACTAGTCAGGGGGCCATGGATCTGGGTCGGCGGTGGAACATTCTGAGAGACGCTTGGCGCGACCAATCCGCCATCCAAGCCGCGGGTGCGCACGCTCAGTTGATGGAGGCGGTGGTCGCGGACATGGCTGCGGCGGCGCAGAGAACCGGTCTGTTACCGTCTCGTTCGGCGGAGAGCTACAGGTTGGCACAATTGGTCGTCCGAACGGTACCGGCCGCCATTCAGTCGTTGGACGAGGCGCGCGCGCTGGGGCAGGCATATGGTGGCCGCTCGAGCTCCCCAGCAGGCAACGACGCAATCCTGGTCCGGCGCCTCCTTGTCCTTGACCTGGCCGCCACCCGTATTGGCGACGTCCTGTCTACAGTGGAACCGTCGGCCGATACGGACCGTTTGAATGCAGATCTGGCACGGCTTGCCGCAATCGAGATGTCACTGGTCGAAAGCCGCGGCCGTGGAACGTCGGAACAGCGCCTCGTCTCGCTTGGCGAAGATGCGGTGGAGACGGCGAATGCCATCCACGATGCGATCAGCAACACGCTGGCACAACAGCTTTCTGACCGGGTGACGGCACTTGAGACCGCGCGCAATATCGAAGTCGCGGCGCTGCTTCTCGCGCTTGGCTTGATCGGACTGTTGCTGGCGATCATCGGGCGCAACATCACCCAGCCGATCGGTCGGGTTGTCGATATCTGCCGCCAACTGGGCGCCGGCCGGTACGACCAGCCGTTGACCCGCGACGTGGGGGGCGACATGGCAGTGGTGATCGGGGCGCTGGGCGACTTGCAGGAAGAATTGGCGCGCGAGAAACGGACTCGCCAGCAGGCAGAAGAAGAGCGCGAGGGGTTGCGCGACCAATTCGTACAGTCGCAGAAGATGGAGGCGCTGGGCACCCTGGCCAGCGGAATCGCACATGACTTCAACAACGTCATCGCCGCTATCATCGGGCAGGCCGAACTGGCGGTGTTCGCGTCGCAGAGCGGCAAGCCCGTCGAAGACCGCCTTGAGCGGGTCGTTAAAGCCGGCCTGCGGGCAAAGACCGTGGTCCAGCAGATCCTCTCATTCGCGCGACAGGAAACAGCTGTTGAGAGCGAACCGGTCCGGCCGTCGCAGTTGCTGCGCGAGACCGTGGACCTGGTGGAAACGGGCCTACAGGAACCGGTTTCGATCGCGATGGATATCGACGACGATGTCGGATTGATCCGGATAAACCCCTCACAATGCCACCAGTTGCTGTTGAATGTCCTGGTAAACGCCGGCCATGCCGTCGGCGATACGGGTGCGTCCGTTGCCTGCGGCGTGCGCGCGGTCGAAGGGGCGGCCGCAGCCGGTGGCGCCTCTACCGCGGCGCCGGGCGACGAGGCTCCGCCGCGATACACGCTTTGGTCCGGTGAACTGGGCAACGGCGACTACGCGAATTTCTGGATCGCCGATGGGGGCACCGGAATGGACAGGGAGACGCTGGCAAGGATCTTCGATCCGTTCTTTACGACCCGGACGGACGGCAAAGGCTCGGGCCTGGGCCTCTCGGCCGCGCAAGGCATTGTTCATAACGCCGGCGGCGCGATCCATGTGGGCACGACACCCGGCATTGGAACGCGGTTCGACATCTTCCTGCCCCTGTCCATGGAAACCCTGACGGTCGAGCCGGCAAACGAAACGGCGCCCATCATGCCGGTGGGCGACGCACGCATCCTGCTGGTGGACGACAACGACGACGCGCTGGACGCGGCGGCGACGGCGTTGCGTGCGCACGGTTTTTCGGTCGATGCCCACACCGATGGCGCAGCGGCCCTGGCCGCCTTCGGTGCGGCGGCCTCCGAGTACGACATTGTCGTCACCGATCACAACATGCCGGGCATGACCGGATTGGAACTGGCTGCGAAGATTCATGCCCGACGCCCTGATCTGCCTGCCATCCTGACCACAGGACGGATCGACGAAACGCTGCGGTCGCGAGCCCGTGCTGCGGGAATCGGCGCGTTCGTGGAAAAGCCCTTTCAGGCGGAAGTCCTGGCATCGGCGGTCCTCAGGGCGCTAGCCGATGCAGGCGGAGGAGCGCGGCGCGCTACCTGAACAATATGCCGGGCAGCCACAGCGCAAGTCCCGGGAGCAGGAACAGCGCTAGGACGATGGCCGCATCGGCTGCAAGGAAGGGAACGATCCCGCGATAGAGGGTCGGAATGGGCAGGTTAGGCTGTTGCGCGCGGATGACGAACAGGTTCATTCCGACCGGCGGCGTGATCAATCCCACCTCGACCACAACGACCAACAGCACGCCGAACCAGATCGGGTCATAGCCCAGGTCCAGGATCAAAGGCAGGAAGACCGGCACGGTGATCAGGATCATGCCCAGCGTTTCCAGAAAACAGCCCAACACGACATAAAACAGGACCAAAACCGTCAGCACCGCATAGGGCGGCAGGTCCAGATTGCCGACCCAGCCGACAAGCCCCTGGGGCAACCGGGTCTGGACCAGGAAGTAGGCGTAAATCGCGGCCGCAATGATGATGAAAAACAACATGGCGGTGGTGCGCACGGTTTCGATGGCGGCGTCGATCGTATCTCGCACGCCGATGCGCCGGGTTACGAAACCCAGCAGGATCGCTCCCGCGGCCCCCACTGCCGCAGCCTCGGTCGGGCTGAAAAGCCCAACATAGATTCCTCCGACGGAAACCAGGAACAACACCAGCATTTGCCAGACGCCGCGAATGTCGCGTAACCGGTCGGCAAGCGGCATTGTCGGCCCCACGGGCGCCGCTGTCGGGCGCAGACGGCAAATCGCCCAGACGACGATAACGTGGAACAATGCCAGCAACAGCCCGGGAACAAGTCCGGCGGCAAACAGCTCCGCCACCGACTGCTGGGCGATGATGGCATAGATTACCAGGATCACGCTGGGCGGGATCAGGATTCCCAAGGTGCCGCCCGATGCGACGGAACCGGTCGCAAGCCGGGCGTCGTAGCCGAACCGCAGCATTTCGGGAATGGCGATCCGCGACATCGTCGCAGCCGTGGCCAGTGACGAGCCGCAGATCGCGCCGAACCCCGCACAGGCGCCGATCGAAGCCATCGCCAACGTGCCGCGCCGGCCCGCAAACAGAGCGTTTGCAGCCCGAAACAGGTCTTGGCTCATTCCCGATCGGGCAGCGACCGCACCCATCAGCAAGAACAGCGGCACCACCGACAACGCATATCCCGAGGCGATGTCGAAAGGCGTGTTGCCCAAACGATTGAGCGCCCGCGCCCAGCCATCGACCGCCGCATAACCACAGACGCCGACCACCCCCAGCGCAACGGCGACCGGAATGCGGACCAGCACCATGACAATCAATGCCAGGATGCTGACCAGTCCCACGATCTCAGGTGTCATGGACCGTTGCGCCGGGCGGTGCCCCGCCGGTGAAGATCCGGACCCCTTCGTGGACCAGGACCAGCACCATGCCGGCCGCGCCGCACGCAACCCCCAGGATCATCGGCGCCCAGTACCAGATCAGCGGCAGCCTCAGGTCCATGGTGGAGTCGCCGAACTCCAGCGTGTCCAGTGCAGGCGCCACCATGCGCCAGCCCATCGCAACCAGGAAGACCAGCGTCAACGCCGCCGCTGCGGTGCGCAGCACGGCCCGCGTCCTGGGACGGATGGCAAGGTCGATCACGTCGACGGTAACGTGTTCCCCGCGCAGGAACGTCTCCGGAAGCGCCAGATAAACCACCGCGACCAGCGCCAACTGCACCAATTCCACATTCCCGAAAACCGGAAGATTGACGGTCTGGCGAAGAACGACGTCGGCCAAAGTCACCAGCATCATGCAAAACAGTGCCAGCGCAGCAGCACGCGTCATGACACGCGCGGCACGGGCAAAGCCGGTTTGCATCCGCCGCCGGCCCGGCGGCCTAGCGGCCATACGCGGCAGCCAGTTCCTTCATGCGATCGTAGAAGGCCCGCGCCGGCAGCCCGTGTGCCTCGGTTGCGGCAATCTGCTCCTCGGTCGTCGACTGGGCCTCGGCCCCGAAATCCGCACGTTCGGCCTCACCCAGCTAGATGATCTCCACGCCGTTGTCAGCCATGTAGCCTTTTCCTGGCACCTCCACGCCGTCCCAGGCCCGCGCCACCGCCAACGCCGCCTGCTTGCCCGTCGTCTGGTCGATCAGTTGCTTCAGATCCGCCGGGAGACGCTCGTAGCTGTCCGGGTGCATCACCAGGGCAAAGGTCGTAACGTAGAAATCCACTTCGGTGGTGTAGCGAAGGTGCTTGCCCAGTCGGAATCCCCACACGCCGTCATAGGGCATTACCAGACCGTCGATCACGCCCTTGTCCAGGCTCTCAGCGATCTGGCCGGGCGGCAGCCCCTTGGGGCTGGCGCCCCAGCTTTGCAGCGTTGTTCCGATGACCGACGACGGATGCCGGATCCTCAGCCCTTCAACGTCGGCGACACTGCGCACCGGTTTCGCGGACGTGTGGATCTTGCCGGGGGCGTGGGCGAACAGGTAGAGGACCTTGACGCCCTTGTGCTCCGCGGCCAGGTATTCTGGCAGCAGGTCCATCAAAACGGATGTCGCCTGCTCGGCGCTGGTGAACAGGAACGGCAGATGGCTGAGTTCGACCAGCTTGAACCGTCCGCCGGGGATGCCATGCAGGACGAACGCGATGTCCGCGTCGCCGCGTCGCGCCAGGTTGTACTGTTCAGGCACCTTGCCCATCTGCTGGGCCGGGAAAATCTCGATCTTCAGACGGCCGTCCGATTTCGCTTCAAGCTCCTCGGCCCAAGGCACCAGTATCTTTGCATGGTGCTGATGCACCGGCGGCAAAAAGTGGCTGAGCTTCAGGACGGTGGTCTCCGACCGCGCCGGTCCTGCGACGGCAGTCAGCAACAGCACAGCGCCGCCAACGATTATGGATGCGATTCCGGGCTTCATGGCTCCTCCCCTCGGTCAAGCGCCACCCTTGTTTTTCGGGTGTCCCCGATGCCGAACGGTAACACGTCGAGGCCGCGCGCCCCAAGGGAGACAGCGCACCGTGGCCGGTTCGGCGACGGGCCGCGGAGAACTCCCATAGCGCGTTTGGAAGGTCGAGCCGCCTCGGGCGAATGCGTCGTTCAGTCTACGATCTTGTCGAAGATCGGGTCCGGCCTGACCGCCGCCGCCTCAATCACATTCTGAATTCCAAACACATACATCAGGTCGCCGCCTTCGTTGACGATCGGCTTCATGCGAAGACGGTTCCAGAAGCACGTCCCGTCCTTGCGGTAATTCAGGATATCCGCCGTAATCAACCGTGCCTCACCCAGCGCCGCCCGCAGCGCCTGACGGGTATCTGACGAAGTGTCCGGGCCCTGGAGGAAACGGCAGTTTTGGCCGATCACTTCGGCCTGTCCATAACCTGTCAAGGCAAAGAACTCCGGGCTGGCATAGACGATCGGCATGTCCGGCTGGCATGCGTCGGCCACCACGAAGAGGCGATCCCCGAAATCGTCTAACTGGCTGAAATCCTCTTCGGGAATGTAGAACATGGGCCGGTTTCGGCTGCTTTCCAAATAAGGGGGGCCATTGTGTGGCAAGCAGAACCGGAAAACCATACACCGTTCCGGCTAGACTTTTGCCGGCTGTTAGGGTGTCAGAACGACCACATCGATCGGATGATCGACGCCCGCCAGCCGGTCACTTCGCGTGTCGTACTCGGCACGCGGCGGACGATAGGCCTGGGTGTTGGGCAGATGCCGCGGCTCCGGCGTGGTCAGCCCGCGGCTGGCGAGTGTTCTGTTGTGCTTTTGCAGCTGGGGCGAAAGGTGAACGGCGCCTGAGATAAC
>CAJIAA010000231.1_pt1 | contig 29680 bp, 27 predicted proteins | sample 9199011 | NCBI WGS metagenome assembly CAJIAA01 (sample SAMEA7708266, study PRJEB35096) | sediment metagenome | biome: marine neritic benthic zone biome [ENVO:01000025]; feature: sediment [ENVO:00002007]; material: shallow marine sediment [ENVO:03000034] sea grass bed [ENVO_01000059] ...
CGGCCGTCTCAGTCTGTTCTGCGCCGGCCTGGGCACGACCGGGACGCTGATCGGCACCTCCACATACCTGAAACGGCAAAACCCCGACCTGCCGGTGGTCGGCGTGATGCGGGCAAGAGATCAGTACGTGCCGGGTGCACGGACCGAGAAGCTTCTGAACCTCGTCGACTTCGACTGGCGGGCGCATGTGGACCATATCGAAGAAACGGACAGTGAGGTTTCTTATCGCCTCAGCATGGCGATGAGCCGCATTGGCCTGATGGTCGGGCCGACTTCGGGAATGGCCTTGGGCGGGCTGTTACAGCATCTAAAAAAGGAAAAGGCGCAGGGACGGCTGAACGACTTGCGCAACGAAGACGACGAAGTCCTCTGCGTCTTCCCGTGTCCCGACGGGCCGCTGCCCTATCTCGACGAGTATCCGAAGTATGTGGATCGCGCTGAGTTCCCGGCGATCCGGAATGAGGAGCTCTTGTTAAACAAGCCGGCGTAGTGTCTGTTCCGCAAGCACAAATACCGTTGGGCAGGTGATGAGATATCTGGTTTTTGTCGGGTCCGTCAGAGACAGCGCTCCGCCGCGCCCCAGGCGACTTGGCCTACGCGTCGCCAAGGCCCTCACGGCCCAGCTTCGCTCGGATACAAACGATGTGACGCTGGTCGATCCCCTTGAGATCGCGCTTGAGACGCCGTTCAAGCCGCACTTTTCCTACGCCAGGGGAGAGGCTCCGCGCCCGCTTGAAGAATGCGCTGAAGCCATCGAAAAGGCGGACGGATACGTCATGGTCAGCCCCGAGTACAACCACGCCATGAGCCCCGCACTCGCCAACCTGCTCAACCACTTCGGCAGCTCGTTGTTCTCTTATAAGCCGAGCGTTATCGCCACATATTCGGCCGGCCAGTGGGGCGGGACGCGGGCGGCGATCAACATGCGAACCTTCCTGGCGGAGCTGGGCTGCCTGCCGGTATCGGCAATGGTTCACGTGCCAAGAGCGCATGAAGTTTTCGATGAGGAGGGTGGATACGCGGATGGTGTCGATGGCTCCGCGTGGGCGTCTTACATCAATCGCGCGCTAAGCCAATTGGAATGGTGGGCGACTGCGGCCGCCTACGGACGCGAAAATGCTGGTGTTGACCGGCCAGAGGCATTCATCCGCAACCCGTCGCAACGAAACGCGCCCTGAAGGCCGCATTCGGAAATGCTTCGAATGCCCTCCCCGCCGACACGCTAATAGCGCGATGTGTGTCCGGGTAGGGCAGCCACGCTCGGTGCCGCCTTCTCTGCCGACGGTTCAGCACGACGACAGCCATTCCAGGATCCCGCACCTACCTGCAAGAAGACCGTGCATCAATATGATCGATGTCTGAAGCCAGGCGCCCAACGGGCATTTCGACTGGACCCGGCTTCGCATCGTTCCAGCCCTCAGCAGACGTGAGAAAGCTATTGCGGTGCTCCGTCTGGCATGTGTCGAATGAACGGCGAGTACACGGAGGCGCCCGGAACCAGCCTTTCCGTTTCATCGAAGTCCTGGTCGCGGTTGTACCGGACCAGGGGCCGCGAAGAGAGCGTCTCCAGCACCGCGGCCCAACGCTTGGCGTGGGCATCCATGGTGCTCGCGCCGCCTTCGTGGCCTTCCGTGAAGGCGGCACCGGCGACGCCATGAAGGATCTCGGGCTCGAAGACATCAAAGCCGACGTATCTGAACGAATAGAGGATCGGCCAAAGATGAAGCCGCGTGTCTCCTTCTTTGCCGGATCGAGAGCAGGTTTCTTTGCCGGCCCCGGTGGTCACACACGCGATCATCGTCTTTCCTGCGCAAACGCCCTTATCATACCGCATGGTGCTTCGATGCATGCGGCCATGCACAAAAACGCGGTCGATCCAGCCTTTGAGGATGGCGGGCATGCCGAACCACCAGATCGGGAAATGAACGACCAGCAAATCGCAATCCAGCAGGCGTCGTGTTTCCGAATTCACATCCGGGGGCAAGGTGTCGTTCTCTGCGTTGAAACGCTGTTCTGCCAGGGGATCGAATACCTCCGGGTTCTTGCGGGACCTGTAATGATGCGGCCCCTCGCGCGGGTCGAAGTCCATGGCATAGAGATCGGACAGCGTCGTTTGCCATCCGGCCACAGCGAGAACGCGCTGCGAGATCCCCGATAACTGTCCGTTGAAAGACTTCGGCTCGGGGTGAGCCAGAACGATGTGGGCCTTCATTCGGATGGTCCTTGCCTCGCGATGAACTGGGATCGCCCGTAGCTGCCGTGTCGGCGTTCTTTTGTCAATTTCGCCTGTTGGCTGCGAACCGGCCATTGACCGGCGCCCTTCCGAGGTCAGCCTTTGACCCCAGTCGGTCTTCCCCATTGAGAGAGTCGCGCGCTAGCAGCAAGCGCCTCTAGCAAGCTGTAGGTTTCAAAGTTCCTCCCAGCTATTCCAGCCACGAGATCGAATCGGTGTATCGTTTCGGGCGTGTTGCGGACATCTTACCCGACCCAATCGGGTTTGCTCGATTTCCGCGATCCTCGTAATTGCCCGCTGAGGGCAGAAGTATCGACCCACCGAACTGCAGATTTTCATACTCTTGTGGCCCTGAATCTCACCTAGCAGGGCCATTCCTAGGTAACGGAACAAATGACAGACTCATTCACGACTTCCTTGCTGACTTGGGGAGGGATCACATTGTGTCTGAGCCAAGCGGCTATGTTCTCCGGTTTGAATCTTGCCGTGTTCAGCGTAAGTCGCTTGAGGCTTGAGATCGAGGCCGCGCTCGGGGATCGACACGCAGCACAAGTGCTTGCGCTCCGGTCAGATCCAAATTTGACTCTGACGACCATCCTGTGGGGTAACGTGGCAGTCAACGTGATTCTCACACTGCTTTCGGATTCTATTCTGACTGGTACTGCAGCATTCGTTTTCTCCACATTCGCGATCACAATCTTCGGCGAGATCGTGCCACAGGCATACTTTTCAAGACATGCTGTGCGCATCGCATCTGCCCTGATGCCAGTTTTGCGGGCCTACGGTGCCCTTCTTTACCCGCTCGCCAAGCCTTCCGCTGCCATCCTCGATCTATGGCTTGGCCGCCAGGGCATGTATCTCTTCCGTGAGCGTGAAATGCGGGAGTTGATCCGGAAACATTTCGAATCTGCATACACTGATATCGACCGATTGGAAGGTCTGGGCGCACTCAACTTCCTCGCACTTGACGACATCCCTGTGTCCGAGGAAGGGGAGATTGTGGACCCAGACAGCGTGATCAGCCTTCCGATTGAGAGTGGGTTGCCCGTGTTCCCAAACATTTCGGACTCGGCATCTGATCCTTTCTTAGGGTGCATCGATCGATCCAGGCGCAAATGGATCATCATCACCGACCCCTCGGGCGAGCCTGTCTTCGTCATCAATTCTGATGCGTTTCTCCGTGATGCGCTGTTCACGCCTGGGACGTTTCGTCCTCTCATTCATTGCCATCGCCCAATCATCGTACACGACGCCAAGCGACGCCTTGGCGAGGTGATCGGCCTCCTCAAGGTCGAGCCTGAGCGGCCCGGTGACGATGTCATCGACAATGATGTGTTGCTGGTTTGGGCAAAGGAAAAGCGCGTGATTACAGGCGCCGACATCCTTGGGCGTCTCATGAGTGGTATCGCCAGGGTGGAGACTTATTGAAATCAGCGAAATGTTACGAAACGTCGCCTCTTGGCACATCTGCAACATGGGCGGTCAGCGGGCAGATGCCCGGTTTCACGCGCAAAGCGTCCACAGACCCCGCCGTCATTTGAGAGGACGCGCCCTAGTCCTTGATGTCGTCGAGCCCGCTCAGTTCATCCAGCAGCGTCAGCAACCGCTCCAGTTTCTCGCGCCCCACCGTGCGTTCGATCGCCTTGTAGGTCGCCTCCGAGTGTGGCGCGATGGCGTCGAAGACGGTGCGGCCCTTTGCGGTCAGTCCGATTTCCCAGCGCCGGCCGTCGCCGTTGGCCTTGGCCCGTTCGATCAGCCCGCGGTCTTCCAGCGTCCGCAGGATTCGGGTCAGGCTGGGAGTCATGATGACGCTGCGCGCGGCCACCTCGGTGGCGTCCAGTTTCTCGGCCTCGCCGTCGGCCAATGCGCGCAGCACCCGCCATTGCTGTTCGGTCAGATCGTGTTCCGCGATCAGGGGACGGAACCGGGCCATGGTCGCCTCGCGCGCCCGAAGCAGCGCGATGGTCAGCGACCGGTCCATCTCCCGGAGGCCGCCGCCGCGCCCGGCGCTCTTATTGGATCGGGTCACGCATCCTCCGCGACGACTGTGTTTCTCAACAGGCCGACGCCCGCGACCTCAACCTCCACCACATCGCCGGGTTTCAGCCAGCGCGGCGGGTCGAACCGGGCGCCGGCACCGGTGGGTGTGCCGGTGGCGATCAGGTCGCCGGGCAACAACGTGCAGAAGGTCGAGACGTATTCGACGATCCGGTCGAACGGAAACGCCATGGAGGCGGTCGTGTCCGCCTGTCGGGTTTCACCGTTGACCCGGGTTTCGATTCGCAGGTCCGTCACATCCAACGCGGCCAGGTCGGTTTCGATCCAGGGCCCCAGCCCGCCGGTGCGGTCGAAATTCTTGCCCTGGGTGACGTTGAATTTGCCGTGGCGCAGCCAGTCGCGCACGGAGCCTTCGTTCATGATCGTCAGACCCGCCACATGGTCCAGCGCGTCGGCGCGCGCGATCCGGCGGCCCGGCCGGCCGATCACCAGGACGATCTCGCCTTCGTAGTCCAGCTGTTCCGATTCCCGGGGGATCACCAGGGAGTCGCCGTGCGGCACGAATGAAAGCGGGTTGCGGACGAACAGGCTGGGATATTTGGGCGCGCCCGAGCCGTCCTTGTATTCGGCGTTCCGGTCCATGTAGTTGACGCCGACACAGAATATCTTGGCCGGATCCGTGACCGGCAGGTCCAGCGCCACCTCCGACAGCGCCAGGTCGGGCGCGTTGCCTTCGACCACTCTGCGCGCCTCGTCAAGCCGGCCGTCCGCGATCAACGGCCTTGTCCCGGCCACGCCCATGCGTGCGGTCAGGTCCACGACACCGTCATCCAGCACCGCACCGATATGCGGTGCGCCGTGATGGCGATACGAAATCAGGCGCATTGCAGATCCTCCAAGCCCGTTCGCCGGCTTGACTCACCGGTCGAATATATTTAACATGTTAACCTATTAGCGGTCAACGCGGTTGGCGCCGAAAGGCTGGTCCGGATGCCCCATTTCACCATCGAGTACTCCGCGAACCTGGACGGTTTCGTCGATTTCGAAGCGCTGTGCGAGGCCGTTCGCAGGGCAGCGATCGAGACCGGGGTCTTTCCATTGGGCGGGATTCGCGTGCGCACCATTCGGTGCGACCATTATGCCATTGCAGATGCAAAGCCGGACAACGCCTTCATCGACATGGTGCTGCGGGTCGGAACGGGCCGCGACCTGGAGACCCGTCGTCAGGCCGGCGAGACCGTCTTCGCGGCGATGGAGCAGCACCTGGCGGACGTGATCGCGGCGCGACCGTTCGCGCTTTCTTTCGAGATCCGCGAAGTGCATCCCGATCTCAACTGGAAAAAGAACACCATCCACGGGCGGCTGGCGGCCGCCGCAAAGGCCGAGGGGCCAGCCCAATGACCGTGCAGAATCCCGAAAATCCCGCACTGCAATCCAACCTGGCGAAGCGCGACGCGCTGCTGACCCGGTTCGCCGATACCGGCGTCCAGAACCACATCGCCGGCGAAAGCGTGCCCGCGGAATCCGGCGAGACCCTGGAGACGGTCACACCCGTCGACGGCAGTCCAATTGCGACACTGGCCCGCGGAAACGCGGAAGACATCGACCGCGCCGCCACAGCCGCCGCGGGAGCGTTCCCCGCCTGGCGCGACATGCCGGGCAACGACCGCAAGGCGCTGCTGCACCGCATTGCCGACGGCATCGAAGCGCGGGCCGAGGAGATCGCGATCCTTGAAAGCTGGGACACCGGCCAGCCGATCCGGTTCATGGCCAAGGCTGCGATCCGCGGGGCGGAGAACTTTCGGTTCTTCGCCGACCGCGCCCCGGAAGCGCGCGACGGCGCATCGCTGCGTGCGCCGGGGCAGTTCAACTTCTCCACCCGCACACCGATCGGTCCAATCGGCGTGATCACGCCGTGGAACACGCCTTTCATGCTGTCCACCTGGAAGATCGCGCCGGCCCTGGCCGCCGGCTGCACGGTGGTGCACAAGCCTGCCGAGTGGTCGCCGATCACCGCCAAGCTGCTGGTGGAGATCGCCGAGGAGGCCGGCCTGCCGCCGGGCGTCTGGAACCTGGTGCACGGCCTGGGCGAGGAATCGGGCAAGGCACTGACCGAACATCCCGCCATCAAAGCAATCGCCTTCGTCGGCGAATCACGCACCGGGTCGATGATCATGGCCCAGGGCGCCCCGACGCTGAAGCGGGTGCATTTCGAACTTGGCGGCAAGAACCCGGTTGTGGTGTTCGACGACGCTGATCTTGATCGCGCGCTGGATGCCGCCGTCTTCATGATCTACAGCCTGAACGGCGAACGATGCACCTCGTCCAGCCGGCTGCTGGTGCAGCGGTCGGTCCACGACGATTTCGTCGCGCGCCTGACCGAACGGGTCGGCCGCCTTGCCGTCGGCCATCCGCTGGACCCGGCGACCGAGGTGGGCCCGCTGATTCACCAGCGCCACTTCGACAAGGTCTGTTCCTATTTCGAGATCGCACGCCAGGACGGCGCAACCGTCGCGGTGGGCGGCACGCCGGTCGGCGGCCCCGGCTACGCCGTGCAGCCGACCTTGTTCACCGATGCCCGCAACGACATGCGGATCGCCCAGGAGGAAATCTTCGGGCCGGTTCTGACAGCGATCCCGTTCAACGACGAAGCCGAGGCGCTGGCCCTGGCCAACGACGTCCAGTATGGCCTGACCGGCTATGTCTGGACCGCCGACGTGACCCGGGCGCTCAGGTTCTCCGATGCGTTGGAGGCTGGCATGATCTGGGTGAACTCGGAAAACGTCCGCCACCTGCCGACGCCGTTCGGCGGCATGAAGGCCAGCGGCATCGGCCGCGACGGCGGCGACTATTCGTTCGAGTTCTACATGGAGACGAAGAACATCGCGTTTGCGTCCGGCACCCACCGGATCCCGAAACTGGGCGCCTGAGGAGCGTTCGTCCCATGAGCCTCTATCACGTCCAGAAACTGCTCTACCTGTTGAACCGCGACCCGGCTATCCGCAAACGCTACGACGAGGACATGGACGGGCTGTTGGCGGATTTCGACCTGACGGACGAAGAGATCCGTGCAATCAGGGAGCCGGACATCGGCCTCTTATACGTGCTGGGCGTCAACGGCCAGATCCTGATGCACTATGCCGCCCTGCACCAGATGCCCTGGGACGACTATCTGGAAGCGATGCGCGAAGGCGTGCGCCGGCACGGACCGATCCGCGCCGGCGTCTACCTCATCACCGGTTATCAGGGTGTGGAGGCGCACGACGCGGAACTGAAGGCCCGCCGGGCCGCGAAGACGGAGTAAACGCGCATGCCATTGGTCTTTGCAGGTGTCTGCAGCCACGCCCCGGGCATTACCGGCCGCGCCGAGCGGGCGGACCCGGAGGTGCGGGACGCGTTCTACGCCCAGTTCCACCGCATGGGTGAGGCGATCCGCACCGCCGGCGCCGACGCCCTGATCGTGGTCGCAGCCGAACATTTCGGAAATTTCTTCATGAACAACATGCCGGCCTTCGCGCTGGGCATGGCCGACGCCTACGAAGGCCCGATCGAGGACGAGGCCTGGCTGGGCATAAAGCGCCGAACGGTGCCCGGCGACGCGGCGCTTTCGAAAAGCCTGATCCAGCACGTCATGCAGTCGGTGGACGTCGCCTATGCCGAGGAATGGAAATTCGACCACGGCATCATGGTGCCGCTCAATTTCCTGACGCCGGACTACGACCTGCCCGTCATTCCCGCCAACATCAACTGCCAGGGCCCGCCTTTGAGCCCGATCCACCGGTCCTGGGCCTTCGGCGAGGCGCTGCGGCGGGCCTGCGACGCGCTACCCCAGAAGATCGCGCTGGTCGGCACCGGCGGCATCTCCCACTGGCCGGCGACGCCGGATTCCGGAAAGATAAACGAGGATTGGGACCGGGCCTTTCTCGACCAATGGGCGGCCAACGACCGCGGGACGTTGTTGTCCTATCGCGACCTGGACATCTACCGCGACGGCGGCCAGGGCGGGTTCGAAATCCGTACCTATGTCTGCGTGGCCGGCGCCTGCGGCGGCGGCAAGGGCGATGTCTGGTTCTACGAACCGATCCCGATCTTTGCCGTCGGCTGTACCGTGGCGTCGATGGCCGTCGCATGACAGAGGATTTCAGGACCTGGGCGCACCGCGCCGCGGACTGGGGCGGCGATTATCTGGAGACGATCCGCGACCGGCCGGTCCGCGCGCAGACCGCGCCTGGCGACATCGCACGCCAGTTGCCCCCGTCGCCGCCGGAAGCGGCGGAGGCCATGGAGGCGATTTTCGCCGACTTCGAGCGCATCGTCCTGCCGGGGATGACCAACTGGCAGCATCCGCGTTTTTTCGCCTATTTCCCCGCCAACATCAGCCCGCCTTCGGTGGTGGCGGAATACCTGATGGCGGCCATGGGCGCGCAGTGCATGCTGTGGCAGACCTCGCCCGCCGCGACCGAGCTGGAAACCCGGGTAATGGACTGGATGCGTCAGGCGATCGGGTTGCCGGACGGCTTCCACGGCGTGATCCAGGACAGCGCTTCGTCAGCCACGTTGTGCGCGATCCTGACCATGCGGGAACGGGCGCTGGACTGGACCGGGAACACCAAGGGGCTGGCCGGGCAACCGGCGGCGCGGGTCTATTCGTCCGACCAGGTGCACAGTTCCGTCGACAAGGCGATCTGGATCGCCGGGATCGGCCAGGAAAACCTGGTGAAGGTACCCACGACCGGCCCGTCGCTTGCGATGGATCCGCGGGCTCTTGAGGCGGCAATCGACCGCGATCGCGCGGCCGGGCATTTGCCGGCCGGCATCATCGCCTGCATCGGCGGCACCGGCGTCGGTGCCACCGACAACATCGCCGCGGTGGCAGCCGTGGCCGAACGCCAGGGGCTCTACGTCCATGTGGATGCCGCCTGGGCCGGCGCCGCGATGATCTGCCCTGAACTCAGGCACCTGATGGAAGGCTCGGACCGGGTAGACAGCTTCGTCTTCAATCCGCACAAGTGGCTGGCGACCAATTTCGACTGCACCGCCCATTTCGTGCGCTCGCCCGAGGACCTGACCCGCACGCTGGCCATCCGGCCGTCTTACCTTAAAACGCATGGTGCCGACGGCATCATCAATTACAGCGAATGGTCGGTGCCGCTGGGTCGCCGCTTCCGGGCGCTGAAGTTGTGGTTCGTCCTGCGCGCCTACGGGCTGGAAGGCCTGCGCACGATGATCCGCAACCATATCGCCTGGTCCCGGGAACTGGCCGGGCAGATCGACGCCGCACCGGACTTCGAACTGGTGACGCCGCCCATGCTGTCGCTGTTCAGCTTCCGCTACCGACCGGCGGGCGCGGAGGATCTGGATGCCCTGAACCTCCGTCTGGTCAACGCGATCAACGACGACGGCCGGATCTACCTGACCCAGACCCAGCATGCCGGGCAGACGGTGATCCGCTTCCAGGTCGGCCAGACCGAAGCCACGCGCGACGATGTGCAGGTTGCCTGGGAGGTGATCCGGGAGGTCGCGGCGGGGTTAAGATCGACTGCGTAACCCCCTAGACCGAGACCATCACCTCCAACAGTGCCCGACGGCGTTCGGCGCGGATAACGTCGATCGCGTGTGCCGGCGCGCCGGGCAGGTCGATATTCTGGAAAAGAGACCCCAACGGCATATCGAGCCGCCGCAGAGATGACCGAAAACGGAGAAAGCAAATGAGTGCGAAAAGCGTGGTGGTCACCGGGGCCGCAACTGGCATCGGAGCGGAAACCGTCCGCCAATTGCGCGCGGCAGGCGCCCATGTGACGGGGGTGGACATCGCGGCGCCGACCGGCACGGTCGACGCCTACGTGCCGGTGGATCTGGGCGACCCCGCAGCGATCGACCGCGCGGTGGCTGCGCTCGAAGGGCCCTTCGATGCCTTGTGCAATATCGCCGGCCTGCCGCCACGCGAAGGTCTGTCCGCGCCGATCCTGAGTGTGAACTTCCTGGGCTTCAGGCGGTTTACCACGGCAATGCTGGACCGCATGGCGCCGGGGGCGTCCATCGTCAACGTGGCCTCATTGGCCGGCATCCGCTGGCGCGAGAACCTGGAACAGGTCAAGGCGTTGATGGCGCTGCCGGACGATGCCAATACCGTGGGGTTCTGCGAAACCAACGGCATCGATCATGTGCGCGCCTACAACCTGTCGAAAGAGGCGGTGATCGTCTGGACCATGGCCCAGACAGAGGCGCTGATCGCCCGCGATCTCAGAATGAACAGCGTCAGCCCCGCAGCCGTGGCCACGGGTATCCTGGACGACTTCAAGACGGCCTTCGGCGATCGCACGGCAAAAAACATCGCCCGGGTCGGCCGGACCGGAACACCGGAGGAGATTGCTGCTGTAATCGTCTTTCTCGCCTCGCCGGCCAGCGGTTGGCTGAAGGGGGTCGACATCAGGATTGACGGAGGCACGGCCGCGCTCAACATCTGCGACACCATGGGTCTCTAGCGCCCATTTTCTTCGCGCACCACCGCAAAGGGCGAGTATTCTGGGAAAAGGCCTCCGGCAAAAAGACCGGCGCAACAGGGAGATCAGGGTGGCGGCAACGGGCCACTTGTTTCAGGCGGGACGGTATCTGGCCAACGGGTTGGCCCTCGCTTTGGCATGCCTTGCGATCTACGTAGCTGGCTTCGGCGTCTTCGACAATGCGATGGTCTCCGGAGGCACCGTCACGCTGGGCCTTGTGATCGGTTTCCTGTCCTTCCTGTCGGCGGACGAAGACGAACGGCGCCAGCCCGGCTGGCGCCTGAAGGCGGCCCTGGACCTGGCGATGGCCGTGGTCTTCGTCTGGGTCGCCTGGCACTGGCTCCAGATCATGCTGGAGCAGGAAGAGTTCTTCATCGAGTTCGAGCAGGCCGACTATGCGATCGGCTGGATCGGCTTCGTGATCGTCGGCTGGGCTGCCTACCGCTTCTTCGGCATGCCGATGTTCGTGGTCTATGTGCTGGCGGCGGTCTATGTGCTGTTCGGCGACTGGTTCCCCTGGATCTTCAGAGGCGCGGCAGAGGACTGGACCCGGGTGTCGGAGAACCTGTGGTATTCGACCGACGGCACCTTCGGCCGGCCGGTCGAGGTGGTCAGCCGCGTCGTCCTGATCTTCATCGTGTTCGGCGCGGTCCTGCAGGCCAGCGGCGCCGGCGCCGTTCTGTTGAAGCTCGCCTTCGCCGCCACCGGCCGTTTCGCCGGCGGGCCGGCGCACGCCTCCATCGTCGGCAGCGCGCTGTTCGGCACCATGTCGGGCGCGGCGGTCGCCAATGTGGTTTCCACCGGCATCTTCACCATCCCGATCATCCGCAAGGCGGGCTTCTCGCGCCGGTTCTCCGGCGCGGTCGAGGCCGCCGCCTCGACCGGCGGCCAGATCATGCCGCCCGTCATGGGCGTGGTCGCCTTTCTGATGTCGGACGTGACGGGCATTCCCTATATCGAGATTGTCGTCGCCGCGCTGATTCCGGCCGCCTTCTATTACGCCAGCCTGTTCGCAGTCGTGCTGATCGAGGCACGCCGCCAGGGTGTCAAAGCGACGCCCCCGGCGGAACGGGAACATCTTACCCGGCAGGACTACGTACAAAGCCTGGCGTTCTTCATTCCGCTGGTGGTGATCATCGCCGTTCTGCTGACCGGCCGGACGCCGCAGAGTGCCGGCTTTGCGGCCCTGGTTACGGGGTTCGTGCTGTGCCTGATCCTGTTTCCCAAGTTCCGCTCGCCGCGCAAGATCCTGGAGGCGCTGATCAGCGCCGGAAAGGTCAGCGCGACGCTGATGATCATCGTCGCCGCCATCGGCCTGGTCATCGGCGTCATCAACATGACCGGTGTCGGGCTCAAGTTCGCCCAGGCGATCCTGGCCGTGTCGGGCGACGACCTGCTGATCTCGCTGATCCTGGTCATGGTCGGCTGCCTGGTTTTGGGCATGGGCGTGCCGTCGGGCGCGGCCTACCTCATCATTGCCCTGGTCATGGGCCCGGCCTTGCAGCAACTGGGCCTGCCGACCATCCTGGCGCACCTGTTCGTGGTCTATTTCGGGGTGTTGTCGGCGGTGACGCCACCGGTGGCATTGGCCGCCTTTGCGGCCGCACCAATCGCGGGCTCCAGGCCCATGGAAACGGGGATGGAGGCAGTGCGCCTGGCAATCGCCGGATTCCTGATCCCCTACATCTTCGTCTATCATCCCAGTGTGGTCCTGATCCTGGGTTTCGACCCGGTTGGGCTGATCTGGGCGATCGCGGTCTTCGCGATTTCCACCTGGGCGATCGCCACCGGTCTGGGCGGGTTCGAGACACGGCCGCTGCCTTTGTGGGAGCGGGCCATCCGGGTCGTCGCCGGCCTGGTGGTGCTGGCCCCGATGCCGGTCTATGCCGGTCCCGCCGCCGCCATCGTGTTGTTGCTGATGGCACGGCAGAAGTATCAACTTGGAAACCGGCGACAGGCCGGTTCAGCCGAATGAGAAAAGGGAGGAGACCAATGAAACGAACCTTGACGCTGGCCGCAGCCGGCCTTGTCGCCGCGTCGCTGGGCGGCGCGGCATCGGCGAAAGACGTCTTGAAGATGGCCACAATTGCCCCCGGCACGTCTGCCTACCTGACCATGACCACCATGGCCAACGTGGTGAACCAGCAACAGGATGCGTACGAGCTGCAAGTCGATTCCACCGGGGCCGCGACCAAGCACATCGTCGAGATGGCCCAGGGCAAACTGGACATGGTGATGACGTCTCCGGCGGTCTACCGCTTCATGAAGGGCGGCAAGGCGATGTACCAGAAGCTGAAAAGCGCGCCGGAGCTGTCGAAGAACGTGCGTCTGATGTTCTGGTTCCCCTACGGGACCTACCACGTCACCACCTACGCCGAAGACGGGATCGAAACCCTTCAGGACATCAAGGGCAAGAAGGTCTTCCTGGGCCCGCCGGGCGGCGGGGCCTGGCGCGCGTCGGCCGACTGGATACTGGGCACGACCGGCTACAAGCCCGGAGAGGATTTCGACAGTGTCAAGGCGTCCTGGTCCTCGGCCCTGCAGAGTTTCCAGGACCGGCAGATCGACGTCTATATCGGCGGCTGCATCGATCCCTGTCCCCAGTTCGAACAGCTCTCCGTAACCAGCAAACTGCGCTTCCTGGGCGTGGACAAGGAACTGGCCGACAATCCCACCGACGGCATCAAGAAGGCAATCCCGCCGGGCCGCTATATCGACGTGGTCAAGGCAGGCACCTACGGCGACGGCCAAGTCAACGAGAGTGACGTCTATACCCTGGCCGCGGTCGTCGGCGTGGCGGTGCGCAAAGACCTCAGCGACGAATCCGTTTACGCGATCACCAAGGCGTTCTGGGAAGGCCTGGACAAGATCCGCGCCGATGCGCCGTGGGTCGACAACATCACGCTGGACTTCGCCGTGCAGGACGGCCCGCTGCCGCTGCATCCGGGTGCGCTCAAGTACTACGAAGAGGTCGGACTGGCGATCCCCGACGTGAACCGCCCCTGAGCGTGGCAAAGAGGCGTCCGGGCCGGTCGGTCGGCCCGGACGCCGTTGCCGGAACTGAATCCGCCGAGCGAAACGGACTGCCATGGGAAACAACGCGCGAAACGTTCTTTTTATCATGTGCGACCAGCTGCGCTGGGACTTCCTGTCCTGCTATGGGCACCCGGTGCTGGAGACGCCCAATATCGACCGGTTGGCCAAGCGGGGCGTTCGGTTCACCAGGGCCTACGTGCAGTCGCCGGTCTGCGGCTCGTCGCGCATGAGTTTCTATACCGGCCGGTATGCCAGCTCGCACGGCGCGACCTGGAACAACATCCCGATGCGGGTGGGCGAGCGCACTCTGGGCGATTATCTGCGGCCGCTGGGCGTGCGGACGGCGCTGGTCGGCAAGACCCACATGTACGCTGACAAGGAAGGCATGGCCTGGCTGGGGCTGGATCCCGACTCGGTGATCGGCACCCAGGTCGGCCAATGCGGTTTCGAACCCTACGAGCGGGACGACGGCCTGCATCCCACCGGACCTGGCGGGGCCTACAATCCGGACCGGCCGCGCTACAACGACTACCTCAATGATGAAGGGTTCGAAGCAGACAACCCCTGGGACGATTGGGCCAACGCCGGGGAGGACGAGGACGGCGCGCTCAGGTCGGGCTGGTTCCTGCGCAATGCGGTCCGGCCGGCACGGGTGCCGGAAGAGCATTCCGAGACGCCCTACATGACTCGGCGCGCGATGGATTTCATCGACGAGGCAGCCGATCAACCGTGGTGCCTCCACCTTTCATACATCAAGCCGCACTGGCCCTACATCGTGCCCGCGCCGTATCACGAGATGTTCGGGCCGGACGACGTTCTTCCCGCGGTGCGATCCGACGCAGAGAAGGAGGCGCCCCATCCGGTTCTGGGCGCGTTCCAGGATTTCCGCGTGTCCAAGACGTTCTCCCGCGACGAAGTCCGCGCAGCGGTGATCCCGGCCTATATGGGCCTGATCAAGCAGGTCGACGACCAGATCGGCCGGCTGCTCGATTTCCTCGAAGCGCGCGGGCTGATGGAGACGACGATGATCGTCTTCACTTCCGATCACGGCGACTATCTGGGCGACCACTGGCTGGGCGAGAAGGACCTGTTCCACGACTGCGTGTCGCGCATCCCGTTGATCGTCTGCGATCCGCGAGACGAGGCCGACGCTGCCCGCGGCACGTCCAACGACGCCCTGGTCGAGGCGATCGACCTTGCACCCACCTTCCTGGATTTCTTCGGCGGCCCGCCCCAGCCGCACCGGCTGGAAGGGCGCGCGCTGACGCCGCTGTTGGCCGGCGACACTCCCGCGGACTGGCGCCGTTATGTGGTCAGCGAAACCGACTACTCCATGCTGCCTGCCCGCCGGGCGCTGGGGATCCCGGTCTCCCAGGCACGGATGACCATGATCGCGACCGAACGTTGGAAATACATCCACGCGGAAGGGTTCCGCCCGATGTTGTACGACCTGGTCGAAGATCCCCAGGAACTTGTCGATCTGGGCGCGGACAACAGCCACGAGACGGTGCGCCGCGAGATGGCGGAGATGCATTTCGAATGGGCTCGGCGGGTCAGCCAGCGGGTCACCAAAAGCGATGCCGAGATCGAGGCGATGGCGGGCAAGAACGCCCGGCGAGGCATCCTGCTGGGTTTCTGGGACGAGACCGACCTGCCGCCGGAGCTGCAAAAATGACGGACGCCACGGAAAAGCTGCGTGCGCACAGCGCGGAGTTCCGCAAGGACGTCATCGAAGTGACGGACGGCGTCCATGTGGCGATCGGCTACGCGGCCTCGAACGTAACCATGATCGTCGGGTCGGACGGCATCATCATCATCGACACCACCGAAAGCACCCGCGCCGCTGCTAATATTCTGGCCGCGTTCCGAAGGATCACCGACCTGCCGGTCAAGGCCATTGTCTACACCCACAGCCATCGCGACCATGTCAGCGGTACAACCGTGTTCGCCGAAAGCGCGGCGCCGGAGATCATTGCGCGGTCGAACCTGTCGCCCGATCTGTTCCGCACGGACACGCGTCCGGCACCGACGGAAATCCTGCTGAAACGCACCCGGCGGCAGTTCGGGATTGGGCTGGCTGACGGCACCGAACGGATCAACCTGGGAATCGGCCCCAGCGACCGGCCGATGGAGGGCATGGGCGCCGGTTTCGTGGCACCGACGGTCATGTTCGAGGGGGACCGCTACGATCTGACCTGCTGCGGGCTGACGCTGGAACTGCACGCGGCGTCCGGCGAAACCGAAGACCAGCTCGTGGCCTGGCTGCCTGACCGGAAGGCCCTGTTCTGCGGCGACAATTTCTACAAATCCTTCCCCAATCTGTACGCCATACGTGGAACCCGCTATCGCGACTTCGACGCCTGGTCAGACACGCTGGAAGCGCTGATCCGTTTCGATGCCGAACATCTGGTCCCCGGCCACTCGCGCCCGATCCGGGGGGCATCTGCAATCCGGGAAAGGCTGGCGGACTATCGCGATGCAATTCGCGCCATCGTCGCCCAGACCGCAGATGCCATGAACCGGGGCCTGACGCCGGACGAGTTCGTCCAGACCGTCCGCCTTCCGGACAACCTGGCCGCCAAGCCATACCTGCAGGAATTCTACGGCACAGTCGAATGGTCCGCCCGGGCCTACTTCGCCGGCACCGTGGGTTGGTTCGACGGCAACCCCACCAGCCTGTTCCCCACCCCGCCGGCAGAAAAGGCGCGCCGGATCGCCGCACTGGCGGGCGGTGAAGCGGTTCTGATGCGCCGGGCGCGCGATGCCGCCGCCGCCGGCGAGCATCAATGGGCGATGGAATTGGCCGATTACCTTGTCGCCCTGGAGACGGAGGCCGCGGCGGCGACTGCCCTGAAGATCGAATGCCTGAACGCCCTTGCCGAGCGCCAGGAAAACGCGACGGCACGGAACTATTACCTGGTTTGCGCCAAGGAACTGCGCGACGAGGGCAATCCATAACCACGTAGGATCCCCTCACTCCGCGCTCTCCCCGCAAAGAGGGACCCAAAGCGGATTGCCTGCCGGACCCGGCGGAGCTAACGTCCTGGGCGTGACGCAACTGGGAGCCGATCGATGCGCCGACGAGGATTTCTTGCCCGATGGCTGGTTCTGACGGTCCTTGCCCTGCCGCTGTCCTTCGGGGCCGCGACGGCACAGGAATCCAGCCAGACGCGGCTGCTGGTGGGGTATTCCACCGGCAGCGTAACGGCACTGGTGGCCGAGTTGGTCCACCCGGTGCTGGAAGAGGTCCTGGATAACTGGGTCGTGGTCCAGGCGGTCCCCGGCGACCGCGGGATCGAGGCTGCCCAGGCGGTCCACGAAGCGGAGCCCGACGGCCGCACCTTGCTGGTTGCCGACAATCTCAGCCTTGCCGTCAACGAAATCGCGGGGACCGGCGTCAGCGTGGCGGACCTGACCCCCGTGGCCAAGGTGAGTGTCGGGATTTCGGTGGCCCTGGTCACCCGCGACCGCGACGGCATCGAAGACTGGGCGGAACTGGTCGAGAAAGCGTCGACGCAGCCGGTCTCCCTGAGCGTCACCGGCCGCAACAGCGCCTATGGCATCGCCTGGTCGATGATGGAGCGGGGGGCGAAACTCTCCTTCGTCTCGTCGGTCAGGAACGGTGACGACCTGATTCTGGCCGACGTGATCGAGGGGCGCACCGAGGTCGGGCTGGTGACGACAAACAGCATCCCGGTGTTCAACGACCGGTCCGATGTGAAGCTGCGTCCCCTTGTCACGTTCGGGGCCGCCCGTTCGCCGCTGTTCCCCGACGTGCCGGTCTTTGCCGAACATACGGGCGACGACAAGGACGATTTCACCTACAGCTTTGCGATCTACGGACCACCCAACCTGGACCCGGCGACGGTTTCGCGCCTTGCGGCGGCGATCCGCACCGCCATCGAGGACGACCGCACCCAGACCCTGGCCGCCGCGAAGAACATCCCGCTGCGGTTCTTCGATGCCGAAACCGTGCGCGAAACCCTGGGGCGCGACCGGTCGGTGGCGCAACGCCTGAAGGACTTCCTGCAGACCGAGTGAGGACGCGGCACCGCAGCCGCGGCAAGAAGCCCTATTGGGCGGGCAGTCTCAACAGTTTGCGGACCGCGGCCTCACGGCTTGGTTTCAATCCCACGGTGCGGCCTTCCTGGATCGCAATCATCGGCGGCACGCCGCTGGTCGCCCGGTACAGCGCCCACATGGCGCCAACGCGGTTGGAACTCTGACAGTGCACAAGGATCGGGTAGTGCGTCGGGTCGTTGACCACGGCGGCGAACTCGCCCACCTGCAGCATGTTCGGCGCCTTCGTGGCGACCTCGATGCTGACGTGGCGCATTCCTGCTGCCTCGGCCAGCTTGGCCTCCTTCTTCGATCCTTCCTCCGCTGTGTTGAGGTTGACGATCGTCTTGAAGCCAAGGCCCGCCAATGCGGCGTAACCTTCCTGACCGCTGACGACGCCCCCGGTGCCGACATAGGGCGCGGCGCGCAGATAGTTTTTCACCACATCGGGCATCGCGTCGCCGTAGGCGGCCTGCTTCAGGCCTGCCGCAACGTCAAACGGATTGCCCGCATCCGAGATTACCGCGGCCGCACCGCAGGGACTGCACGGCGCACACGGATTAACCGCGGCGCAGGGGTTGGCAGCCGCGCAGGGATTTGCAGGCGCGCAGGGGTTCGCAGCCGCACATGGATTAGCCGGCCCGCAGGGGTTTGCCTGCGCGTGGGCGACCGGCACGGGCGAGACCGCTTCGGGCAACAGCCCGCCCGCATCGAGCCCCATGCCCAGCATCGCCATGGCCGGCACCGTTGTCAGGAGAATACGTCGTTTGGTCGCCATGAATATGGCCTCCTTGTCCAGTTTCAGAATTGCGCTTGCCGGCTCTTGCCGAATCTCATTCGCCGGGCGCGGGCACCGCATCGGAGAGGTTTTCTGCACTGATCGCACCGCCATGCTTGCGCTCGAACCGCTCGGCCAATACGAACCCCGCAAAGCCGACCAGCGCCAGCGCCACGATCACCGCCCAGGCCGGGATCCCCATCAGTGCCGCCACGGTCTCGCCTTTCGGACCCTGGCCAGCCATATAGAGACCTTCCAGGGGCTGAAATAGCGCGGCGAACAGTGTGGTGCCGGCAATCATGCCGGCCATGAAGACCAGCGCATCGATGCGCCCGGTGAAGAAGCCGACGGTCGAGGTTCCGGGGCAATAACCGCCGATCGCGAAGCCGGCCCCGATCAGAACGCCACCAAGGGCGACTGCCCAAAGATACAGGGTCGGCACGAAGACGGCGTTCGCCTTGATCAGGCCAGAGGCTTCCGACAGCCACAACCCGGCAGACGCAACAAGGATCGCCGTGAACATCACCTTGAAGACGGTCCAGTCGCGCAATTGGAACTGGGCCACCAGCTTGCGCGGGCTGCCCAGGCCGGCGCCCTCCAGGATGAACCCGAACAGGATGCCCAACAGCAGTCCCGAGGCAAAGCCGTTGTCGTAGAAAGGCATGTTCATTGCCATTGCCTCCGCATCGCCAGGCTGACCACGAAACCGGCGGCAAAAAACGTCAGCAGGAACACAAAGCCCGCGACCGCAAGGGTCGCACCGCCGGAAAGCCCGAGACCGCTGGTGCAGCCGCGCGCCAGCCGGGCGCCGAAGCCGGCCAGGACCCCGCCGGCGAAAGCGAAACCCAGCCGCCCGCCGACGCCGGTTCCGCGCCCGCGCTCGACCTGCGGTTTGAAGCGGCGTGACGTCAGGCTGCCGGCCAGCGCCCCAATGCCGATCCCGACCACTTCCCAGGTGATCCAGGTGGCCAGCACGTTGCCGGTCAGGAAGGGTGCGAAATAGGCATTCGCCTGCGTCCATGGTTCGGCCAGCCAGCCGCTGGCGACTGCCGCAAGCCGTGTGAAAAAGCCGCTGGCGCCCAGGCCGTGCCCGGTGACCAGAAAGGCCAGCAACAGCGCCAGACCCAGCGCCACGCCGCCGACGATGGGCGGCCAGAAGGGTTCCGGTTTCTTGTGCATCGTCCTACAGATCTCGTCTTCGATCCGGCCGCCGGCAGCCGGGCCACACGCGGGCGGGCCGCCGCGGCGCTGATTACCGCAGCCACAGGAGAACATATTCGAAAAAGTGTAACTTTGACTCAGATCAAGATTGCCGACCTGTCTTCCAGCGCTCCGTCTCAGGTCGTATGTTAAGAAATGCGCCGAATTGGAACGGGTCAGGGACCGGGAGGAGTGGAAGAATGAACGATCTGAAGAAAACCGCCGTCGTCACAGGGGCCGGCAGCGGCATCGGCCGGGCGTCGTCGCTGGCGTTGCTGGCGGCGGGCTACAAAGTCGCCCTTGCCGGGCGGCGGCAAGAGGCGCTGGAAGAAACCAGGGAGATGGCCGGCGAGAACGCCGCGCATGCACTGGTCGTGCCCACGGACGTGACCGATCCCGCTTCCGTCGATGCCCTGTTCGACGCAGCCAAGCAGGCGTTCGGCCGCGTGGACGTCGTATTCAACAACGCCGGCGCCAACATGCCCGGCACGCCGATCGAGGATGTCAGCGTGGAAGACTGGCAGCGGGTCGTCGATACCAATCTCACCGGTCCGTTCCTGTGCACCCGGGCGGCGATCCGGGTGATGAAGGACCAGACGCCGCGCGGCGGCCGCATCATCAACAACGGCTCGATCTCCGCATATGCACCGCGGCCCGGTTCGGTCGCCTATACCTCAACCAAACACGCGATCACCGGGCTGACCCGCACCACCTCGCTGGACTGCCGCAAATACGACATCGCCTGCGGCCAGATCGACATCGGCAACGCCGCCACCGAAATGGCCGCCCGCATGGCCGAAGGCGTGCCCCAGGCGAACGGCGAGATCGCGGTCGAACCGCTGATGGACGTGAACCACGTGGCTGACGCGATCGTGCACATGGCCTCGCTGCCCCTGGAAAGCAACGTCCAGTTCATGACCATCATGGCGACCAAGATGCCGTTCGTCGGGCGGGGGTAGGCAGCGCGGCTGTGCCGCGTCACCCGGCGCCGATGAGTTGAAATGCCGCCCAGGAATACGGGTGCCCGTGCTTCGCTTTTGCCTTGAGTTGGGCCTCGCGCATCGCCTCGCGCAGGTCCATCGTGCGCAGGTTGCCGTAGAACGCCAGCATCAGGCCCTTGGTGGCGTTGTCGGGAACCTCCCACAAGGATGCGACGATTGAGCGTGCGCCCGCATAGAGAAACCCGCGCGTCAGCCCAATCACATCGTCGCCGTTCGTGACGTCGCCGAGCCCCGTTTGGCAGGCCGACAGGACCAAAAGCTCGGCATTGAGAGACAGATCGTAAATCTCCGGCACCGTCAGATTGCCGTCGTTTTCAGTGTCGCGGGCCAGCAGCATGCGCGACGCCAGCGGCGTCTGCGGGTCGAACTGACCGTGCAAGGCCAAATGCAAATAAGCAAAAGACCCTGCCGAACGTTTAAACACGGTCTCAGACGCGTTCGCCCTCAGCAGCACCGTGGACGTCGGCCAAAGGGACGCGATAGCGCGCGCCTCCTGCTCCGCACCGGGCCGGTCCAGCGTCGGGTCGTCCAGATCAGGGTTGCCGAACGCCAGGAGATTCCTCGAAGCAGTGTCGCGCCGGTCCAGGAATCTCAAAACGGAGGCGGACGGCAGAACCCGCACAGTATAAGTCTCGATCAGGGCCGGTCCTTCCTTGGGTCCCAGCGCATTGAACGGCAGATAATGCAAGCTGCCGTGCGGCACCACCGTCAGGTGCCGTGCGCCCTCGAGAGCCCAGGCAAGCGGCGCGATGAGGCGAGCATGGAGTGATGCGCCACGAACGCGCCATTCGTCGCTTTCGACGTCGTTTATGGCGGCACGAAAATCCCGCACGTCGATGTCGAGACCACCGGCATCCAGCGCGACCGCCTGAACGCCGTCACGGGTCAGGATGAAAGCATGGAGCGCTCCGGCACCGTGCGCGTCTTCAACTTGGTAGTAGTACTCGATCAGCGCTTCGTCCGGTGCGAGGCGGGCCTGGATTGCCGGCGCCTTTTCAGTGGCGACCGACACCAGCGTTGCGACCTCGGGTGAATCGGATTCCAGGCTGGCCTGGACATCCTGGATGGCGCGTGTGCGATCCGTGGTGTCGGCGGCTGCCAAGACCAAGCTCTCTTTTTCCAACCGATCGAGTTCGGCGAGCTGCGCGCGCGTGCGTTCCGGGTCGGCGGAACCGCCGAAGCTTTCTTTCGACGCCAGCAGATCCACCAATCCCCGCGCCTTACCGCGCTCGGCATAGTCGAAGGCCTCGGCGGCCTGCCCGGCTGTCACCAGCGCCGCCACCAGGTCGCGATAAACGACCTGCTTGTCGCCAACGAAGCCGATTCGCGAAGCCTCGGTGTCGATGTTCTCGCGGATTGACTCGATGATCTCGACGGCCTGTTTCAGCTTGGCGATGCCGTCCGCTGTCTGACCTCGGAAAATGTCCCCGGCGGCAAGGTCCGCAAGTGCCTGCCAGTGGATAGTGGGTAGGCTTTCGATCTCGGGTCTTGCAAGGATCTCGCGGTAGAGACTATCCGCCTCATTGGTCAGCCCGGTGAGCTGGTTCGCCTTGGCGCGCAGGAAGTCCTTGGGCGTGTCGTCGTGGTCGCGCCCGTAGTCGTCGTCCCCGGCATTGCCCTGGGCGAGGAACAAATTGTACTGGTCGGTTTCCTCGGCCATGATTTCGACCGCCCAGGGATAGTCCTTCAGCGCCATGGCAACACGGGCCCGGTAGATCTGCGCTTCGCCCTCGTTTCCCTGACCCGTGAACGTCTCCAGCAGTGGCGGAATTTCGTCCGACGCGGCGCGGGCAGCGGCTTCGTCCCCGCGGAACGCCTCGGCAAGAGCAAGGTTGCCGTAAGACATTATTTTGAAGGAAGAAAAGCTGTCGTACTTCTCGGCCAGCGCCACCGCCTCGGCTGCAAGGTCGCGCGCCTCGTCGTACCGGCCGAAGTCGAGCGCGAGCTCGGCACGCAGGTTAACCGACTGGACATGAATGTCCCGCCAGCTTGTGCGGATTTCGCTGCTCCTGGTCGCGACGATCTCGTCAAGCCGCTCCAGGCACGTATCGAGCCCGGCATAGTCTTTGATCTTCATGTAGGAATCGCAGACGAAATACAGCTCTTCGACGCCGGCCGACTGCAGGCCGCCTTTCCGATTCGCAACCGAATCGATGGCGCCCCGATAGTCGTTGCGGGTCCACCGGTAGTTGGCCTCGGGCGCACCCGTGGTCAGGCAGCCTGCAAGCAGCCCGCACAGAACAGCCGCCCAAGCGGTCCTATGAAGAAAGCAAGGAATAGAGAACCACTGCATCGTGACACTAGGTATCGGTGTTGTTTCAGTTCTTCCCTTTTTCACCTGCGGCGAGAAGGCGGCCCGAAGGGCCGGTTGAGGGCGTTCCGATGCCGGACCGTGGAAACGCCCTCACTCTACCCCCGTCCTTTCAGGGAGCGGGGTCTCATCAAAGTCCAAAGATCGATGCCAGGCCCATGCGGTCGCTAAGCGCGGCCATGGTAGCATCGTCGGGAAGTGGCTCTGCCTCGGCGGTGTCGGCGGCGCGCAGGACCGCGGGCAACAGGCCCAGATCGCCGACTGAATTCACGAACACGCCCGGCCGCGCCAGCACCCATTGCACCGCTTGGTGGATGTCGGCCTCGTTTTCCAGCGGTTGATACCATGTGGCGCGGTTCTGGTCCGCGCCGGCCGCCCAGGGGCCGCGCGCAATCGACTTGATGGTCTGCACGGCGACGTCCTTTTCCTGGGCCATCGCCACGGTTGCCTCGAAATCCGGTGCGTACGTCTCGTGGTGGGCGCAGAACCAGTTCCAGGGCAGCAGAATGGAATCGAAATCGAACCTCTCCAGGCTGCGTTTGTGCATGACCGCCACGTTCCAGCCGTGCCCGGTCACCCCGATATGGCGGACCAGCCCCTGTTCGCGCGCCTCCACGCAGGCCTCCAAGGCGCCGCCGGGCGACAGCGCCTGATCCCATTCTTCCGGATGGATCAAGGCGTGGAGCTGGATCAGGTCCACATGATCGGTGTGAAGAAGGTCCAGCGAGCGGTGGATGGACGCCTTGGCGCCTTCATAGTCACGGTCACCGGTCTTCGTCGCCAGGAAGAATTCGTCCCGGTGGCTGTCCATCCAGGGCCCGATATTGCGTTCGGACTCGCCGTAGGACGCCGCCGTGTCGATGTGGTTGATGCCGAATTCCAGAAGCAGGTCCAGGGTCCGGTCGGCATTGGATTTGTCGTGCGTCCATAACGCTGCGCCGCCGAACAGGATTGCCGAGCTCATGTGTTCCGTACGGCCGAACCGTCGTTTCTCGATTGCCATCGCTGTCGCCCCTCTTGGTCTGTGATTCTCCGGGATGCGCCTATACTACGTCCGGCGGGTTGCGTCGCCCACCCAGGATAAACCGCGATGCCTCGAATTAACCGTCTTTCGGCAACAGCGTTTCCACCAGGCGAGCCCAATAGCTGGCCCCAATCACTGAGATCTCATCATTGAAGTCGTAGTTCGGGTTGTGGACCCCGCATCCGCCCGGCATGCCGTCGGCGCCGTTGCCCAAAAGGACGTAACAGCCCGGCTTGTGCTGCAGCATATAGGCGAAATCCTCCGACCCCATCAGAGGCGGCGTGTCGATATCGACATTGTCCTGGCCGACCACCTGCGCGGCGGTCGCCGCGGCCAGCGCCGTTTCGCGCGGCGCATTGACCAGCGGCGGATAGCAGCGTTCGTAACGCGGGGTCGCCGTCGCCCCGTGCGCCGCCGCGATGCCTTCTGCAATCCGCGCGATGTCGCGTTCGATGCGGTCGCGGGTCTCGGGCAGAAAGGCCCGTGCCGTGCCGCGGATCACTGCTTCCTGGGGGATGACGTTCAAGGCATCGCCGGCATGGACCTGGGTCACGGAGACCACGGCGGAATCGACCGGGTCGTTTTGCCGGCTGACGATGGTCTGCAGACCCAGCACGATCTGGGCCGCCACCACGACCGGGTCGACGCCCTGGTGCGGCATCGCCGCGTGGGCGCCGACGCCCGTTACCGTCACCTCGAAAACGTCGGACGACGCCAGCAGCGGGCCAGGCCGCACGTCGATCCGGCCGACGGCCTTGCCCGGCATGTTGTGCATGCCGTAGACCGCCTCGACCGGGAACCGTTCGAACAACCCTTCCTCGATCATCACCCGGGCGCCGCCCTCGCCTTCCTCGGCGGGCTGGAAGATCAACGCGACCCGGCCGCTGAAGATCCGGGTCTCGGCCAGATACCTGGCCGCGCCCAGCAGCATCGCGGTATGCCCGTCATGGCCGCAGGCGTGCATCTTGCCGTCATGCACGGACCGGTGCGCAAAATCGTTCGTTTCCTGGATCGGCAGGGCATCCATGTCCGCACGCAAGCCGATCATCCGGCCGTTGTCTGTTTCGCCCATCAGCAGACCGACCACGCCGGTTCCGGCCAGGCCGCGATGGACCTCTATGCCCCAGGCTGAGAGGTTCTCCGCCACGATGTCGGAGGTGCGGTGCTCCTGAAAAGCAATTTCGGGATGACGGTGGATGTCGCGCCGCCAAGCCTGCATTTCGTCGTGGAATTCGCCGATCCGATTGATGACTGGCATGTCGATGGTCCCGTTCGCCCGCGCCGATGCCGCCAGCGTACCGCCAAATTCAACCGGGCGAAACGGTGCGGCGGCGGCCGGGCGTGCCTATAATCGGCATCGAGGCGAGACGGATGGCGGAAGGCGAGATGCCCGGAACAGGCCCGCAGCGCAACGTGCTGTTCATCATGTGCGACCAGCTCAGGTTCGACTATTTGAGCTGTTTCGGCCATCCCCATCTTCAGACCCCCAATATCGACGGGCTGGCGGCGCGCGGAGTCAAATTCACCCGTGCCTACGTCCAGTCGCCCATCTGCGTCCCGTCGCGCATGAGTTTCTATACCGGCCGCTATGTCCACAGCCACGGCTGCACCTGGAACCAGATCCCGCTTCGGGTCGGCGAGCCGACGCTGGGAGATCACCTCAGGCCGCTGGGAGTGCGCACCGCGCTGGCCGGCAAGACCCATATGAGCGCCGATCTGGCGGGCATGGCGCGGCTGGGCATCGACCCGGCATCCCACATGGGCGTGCTGATTGCCCAGTGCGGCTTCGAACCCTTCGAGCGCCACGACGGCCTGCACCCGGACGCGCAAGCGAAGCGCCCCTCCTACGAGACCTATCTGCGCGCCCACGGTTTCGACGCGCCGAACCCCTGGCACGAGTGGGCCAATGCGGCGGCGGGCGAGGACGGCGCAATCCTGTCCGGCTGGCTGATGGAAAATGCGGACAAGCCGGCGCGTATTCCGGCCGAACATTCCGAGACGGCCTACATGACCGGCCGCGCCATGGCGTTCATGGAAGAGGCTGGCGACCAGAACTGGTGCCTGCACCTTTCCTATATCAAGCCGCACTGGCCCTATATCGCGCCCGCGCCCTACCACGCCCTGTTCGGCGCCAACCAGGTGCTGCCGGCGGTACGGTCCCAGGCCGAGCGGGATACCGCGCACCCGGTTTTCGCCGCGTTCATGGAAGAGGTGGTCAGCCGAACGATGTCGGACGACGCGGTCCGTGCGCGGGTCGTGCCGGCCTATATGGGCCTGATCAAAGAGATCGACGACCAACTTGGCCGGCTGTTCGGTTTCATGGCCGAACGGGGCCTCATGGAAAATACGATGATCGTATTCACCTCCGATCACGGCGACTATCTGGGCGACCATTGGCTGGGCGAGAAGGAGTTGTTTCACGAACCGTCGGTCCGCTTCCCACTGATCGTCGCCGACCCGCGCGGGCAAGCGGACGCAACCCGCGGCACGGCCTCGGACGCGCTGGTCGAGGCGGTCGACCTGGCGCCCACTTTCATCGAGTATTTCGGCGGCACGCCGCCCGATGAGATCCTGGAAGGCCGCGCACTGACGCCCTGGCTGCACGGCAGGCCGCCGGCGCACTGGCGGGACGTCGTGTTCTCCGAGTATGACTACTCGAACCGTCTGGCCCGCAGGCAGCTCGGCGTGCCGGTCGCCGACGCCCGCATGGTGATGGCGTTCGACGGCCGCTGGAAATACGTCATGGTAGAAGGCTTCCCGCCGATCCTGTTCGATCTGAAAACCGACCCGGAGGAACTGACGGACCTTGGCACGGCACCGGAACACGCGGCCGAGCGGGACCGCCTGCGCGAGGCAATCTTTGCCTGGCTGCGGCGCCATCACAGCCGTATCACCATCACCGACGACGAGATCGAGCGGCGCTACGGTCAGGAACTGCCCGACGGCATCGTCATCGGTTATTGGGACCAGGACCAGGTCGACCGGGACCTGAAGCGCCGACCGCGCTGACGGCAGGTCAGGCCTTCCGGGTCACCGCCATCATCGCGTCGGCGAATGGACCGATCTGTTCCTCGGTCAGGCCAGCGACATTCATGCGCCCGGCACCCACCATATAGACCGCATGGTCTTCCCGCAGTTGGCGAACCTGATCGACCGTGATCCCCACCAACGAGAACATGCCCCGGTGGTGGGCGATGAAGTCGAACGCGTCGGAGTTGCTGCGCGCGCGCAGCGCGTCCGCCGCCGCGCGTCTCAGGTCCAACATGCGGCCGCGCATCCCGGACAGCTCGTCTTCCCAGGACCGCCGCAGCGTCGCATCTTCCAGGATGATGCGGGCGACCGCGCCACCGTGATCGGGCGGCATGGAATAGCTGGCCCGGGTCACGGTCAACAGGTTGCTGAGTGCGATGTCGGCCTGTTCCGGGCTTTCGCCCAGGATGAAGGCGCAGCCCACCCGCTCGCGGTAGAGGCCGAAGTTCTTGGAACAGGACGAGGCGACGGCCATTTCCGGCACCGTCCCGGCCAGCAGGCGCACGCCCGCTGCGTCTTCCTCCAGCCCGTCGCCGAAACCCTGATAGGCAAAATCGACGAACGGGAAGAAACCGCGCTCCACCGCCAGATCTGCAATCGCCTGCCAGTCCGCCGCGCCGAGTTCCGCGCCGGTCGGGTTGTGGCAGGCGCCGTGCAACAGCACGATGTCGTCGGGCCCCAGCGTGGCCAAGGTCTCCAGCATGGCGTCGCGCCGCACGCCTTTGGTGGCCTGGTCGAAATAGGGATAGGTCCGGATCTCCAGGCCAGACGCCGCCATCAGCGGCTGGTGGTTGGGCCAGGTCGGATCGCTGAGCCAGACGCGCGCGCCCGGTTTGGCCCGGTGGACGAGTTCGGCCAATATCCGCAGCGCCCCGCAGCCGCCGGGAGACTGCACCGCGCGGATACGGTCCGCCGACCCGTCTGCGCCGAAGACCAGCCCGGTCATCGCCGCGTTGAAACCCTCGTCGCCGACCAGCCCCACATAGGCCTTGGTGTTCTGGCTGTCATAGAGGCGCCGTTCCGCCTCGCGCACCGCCGCCATGACCGGTGTTACGCCCCGGGCGTCGCGATAGACGCCGACGCCAAGGTCGATCTTGTTCGGGCGCGGATCCTGACGAAAGGTGACGGACAGCGCCAGGATCGCGTCGGGCGGCGCCGGCGTCAGGGTCTCGTACATCGGTCTTTCCTCAAGCTTTGCGCGCACGGGCGCGCGGGATCATGCCGCTGCCTTACTGCAGCGATCTCCGCCTGTCCAGTCCGACACTGCTGCCGGCCGCACCAGGTCAGCGCGTTGCGCTGACGATGTCGATCCGCCGCGCTTTCGGCGCGCCGCCCGCAAACCCCTGGATCGCCTGGGCAAATGTCTTGAAGTAGTCGCGACTTTGCAGCGTCTTCACCGTTTCTTCCGCGCCCCAGCGGCCCACATGGATGCGGGTCGGGCCATCGCCTACGCGTGTCACCATGTAGCTGAAGTCGCCGCCGAGCTCGGAGTCGTCATTGACCGCCCCGATGAACGCGTCAACCGCCTCCTGCCATGCCGCCTCGTCGCCTGTATAGTCGTACTCGATCACGATTCCGGCCATCGCCACCTCCCTTTCGGACGCCCGCCGTCCTATCCTGACGTCGATCCTAGGAAACGGACGCAGACTGCACCATTCACTTTACCGGCAGCGGGAGGCAAGGCGATGACGGAGGGTTCAAATAGGACGGTCTTGATCACCGGCGCGGCCGGCAACCTGGGGCGCGCCGTCGCGGCCGGCTTCGCCGCCCAGGGTGCGCGACTTGCGCTGATGGACGTGACCGAAGCGGCGCTGGAGGACGCCTATCCGGGTGAGAGCGACGGCCGGCTCAAGCTGGCGGTGGACCTGCTGGACCCCGGCGCGGTCGAGACCGCAGTCGACCGCGTCGCGCGCAACCTCGGCGGCCCGCAGGTGCTGTGCGCCCTGGTCGGCGGCTTTCACATGGGCGAGCCGGTGCACGAGATGCCCGCGGACAAGTGGGACTTGATGCTGAATCTCAACGCCCGAACGCTGATCAACTCCGTACAAGCCGTTGTGCCGCGGATGCTGGACGGCGGCGGCGGCAAAATCGTCACCGTCGGCGCCGGCGCGGCGCGCCAGGGCATGGCCAAGATGGGCGCCTATATCGCGGCGAAAAGCGCGGTGATCCGGCTGACCGAAAGCATGGCGGCGGAACTGCGGGAGAAAGGCATCAATGTAAACTGCGTCCTGCCCAGCATCATCGACACACCGCAGAACCGTGCCGCCATGCCGGACGCCGACCCCAAGCGCTGGGTGACACCGGAGAAACTGGCGGCCGTGATCGCATTCCTGGCGTCGGAGGATGCCAGCGCGATGAACGGCGCGGCAGTGCCGGTAGTGGGGTTGTCGTAGAGAAGAACCGGGCCCCCTCATCCGGCGCTGCAGGCCACTTTCTCCCCCCGGGGGAGAAGGGGAGAAAGAGCCCCTCTCTCTGAAGGGAGAGGGGTTGGGGAGAGGGGGTTACAG
>CAJIAA010000257.1_pt1 | contig 27369 bp, 26 predicted proteins | sample 9199011 | NCBI WGS metagenome assembly CAJIAA01 (sample SAMEA7708266, study PRJEB35096) | sediment metagenome | biome: marine neritic benthic zone biome [ENVO:01000025]; feature: sediment [ENVO:00002007]; material: shallow marine sediment [ENVO:03000034] sea grass bed [ENVO_01000059] ...
AGGCCGCCGGTCGTGAACCCGCCCGCCTTCAACAACGGGTGAAAGGCCAATGCCAGTTCCGGCACGTTGTTCGGGAACTGATCGGTGTCCCACAGGTTCATGTAGTCGCCGCGGTTGATGTCCAGCGAGCCGAAGATCCCATTCGCCAGGGCATAGGTGACTTCATGCTCGAAAGTATGCCCGGCCAGGGTGGCGTGATTGACCTCGATGTTCACCTTGATCTCGTCGGCCAGGCCGTATTTCTGCAGGAACGCGAAGACCGCTGCACAGTCGTAGTCGTACTGGTGCTTGGTCGGTTCCTGGGGCTTGGGCTCGATCAGGATGGTGCCTGTGAAACCGATCTTGTGCTTGTGCTCGACCACCAGGTTCAGGAACCGGCCAAGCTGGTCAAGTTCCTGGCCCATGCGGCTGTTGGTCAGGCAGTCATAACCCTCGCGGCCGCCCCACAGGACGTAGTTGACCCCGCCAAGCCGGTGTGTGATCTCCAGCACCTGCTTCACCTGGGCCGCGGCGTAGGCGAACACTTCCGGATCGGGGTTGGTGGCGGCGCCGGCCTGGTAGCGCCGGTTGGAGAACAGGTTCGCAGTGCCCCACAGCAGTTTCGTGCCGGTATCGGCCATCTTCGCTTCCATCTTGTCGACGATGGCCAAGAGGTTGGCGTTGGACTCCGCCAGGGTCGCCCCTTCGGGTGCCACGTCGCGGTCGTGGAAGCAGAAGAAGGGCTGACCCAGCCGCTCGAACATGCCGAAGGCGGCATCCAGTTTCTGCTCCGCCAGCGCCATCGGGTCGCCGTCACCGAACCAGGGCCGCATCATGGTCTGGCCGCCGAAGGGGTCGCCGCCCGGCCAACAGAACGTGTGCCAGTAGCACACGGCAAACCGCAGGTGGTCCTCCATGCGTTTGCCCAGGACACTTCGGTCCTTGTCGTAATAGCGGAATGCCAGGGGGTTTTCCGTCTCCGGACCTTCGTACGAGATCTTTTCAATACCTTCGAAAAACGCACTCATGGTCGTCGGTTCCTCCGAGTAATCAGAATCAGGCGCTGTCGAACCGGCGCATCGCCGGTTTCAGGATGCCGTACAATGCGCGCCATTGTTCCAGGCGCGCCGATAGGCGCTGGCCGAGTTCCGCCTCGGGCTCGACCACATGGTCGACCGGCGGCTGGGCGCAGACGTCTGCGGGGTCGCCGCCGTCCCGTGCCAGCTTGGCCAACCGGGCAGCGCCCAGTGCCGGGCCGACCTCGCCGCCGGCGTGGTAGGTCAGGGGGCGGTCCAGGACGGATGCCAGAATCCGGCCCCATAACGGGCTGCGTGCGCCGCCGCCGATGACCGAGATCTGATCGATCTCGGCGCCCGCCTCGACCAGGGCGTCATGACCATCCGCAAACGCGTAGGCAACGCCGGCCAGGACCGCCCAGCCCAGGTCGCCCCGACCGGTCGCCTGATCCAGGCCGAAGAACACGCCCTTGGCGTGCGGGTCGTTGTGCGGCGTGCGTTCGCCGGTGAGATAGGGCAGGAACAGGGGGACGCGCTCCAGATGTTGCTCGGCCGACGCCGCCTCGGCGACCAGCGCTGCTTCGTCGCCGGCGCCGGTGACCTCGCTGGCCCAGGCCAGCGATGCTGCCGCGCTGAGGATCACCGACATCTGGTGCCACGTGTCGGGCAGGCAGTGACAGAACGCATGAACCGCCCGTTCGGGATTGGGCGAGAAGGCGCGGTTGGTTACGAACATCACGCCGGACGTGCCCAGCGAAAGAAAGGCGCGGCCCGGCACCACCGTGCCAATGCCGGCGGCGCCGGCCGCGCCGTCGCCCGCACCGCCCGCGATGACCACGTCGCCCGACATGCCCCAGTCCCGTATCAGTTCCGGCGACAGGCTGGCCGACGGTTCCGAGCCTTCGACCAGGCCGGGCATCTGGTCCCGGGTGAGGCCGGTCGCCTCCAGCATTTCGTCCGACCAGCGCCGGTTGGCGACGTCCAGCCACAGGGTGCCGGAGGCATCCGACATTTCCGCCACGTAGTCGCCGCTCAGCCGGTAACGCAGATAATCTTTGGGCAACAGGACTTTGGCGGTCCTTTTGAAGATGTCGGGTTCGTGTGCGGCGACCCACAACAGTTTGGGTGCCGTGAACCCCGGCATCGCGAGATTGCCGGTAATCGCGCGCGACCGCGGCTCATTGGCTTCGAGGGTGGCGCATTCCGCCCCCGAACGCCCATCGTTCCAAAGGATGGCGGGCCTGAGCACGCCGCCGGCGGAATCGACCAGCGTGGCGCCATGCATCTGTCCGGAAAGGCCGATTGCGCGGACCGCTGACAGGGCGCTGCCGTTTTCCGACTTAAGCGTCTCGATCGCCGCGCAGGTTGCGGTCCACCAGTCCTCAGGATTCTGTTCCGACCACAGGGGGTGAGGGGTGGAGACGGACAGAGGCGCATTCGCTTGCGCCACCAGATTGTCTTCGGCATCCAGGAGGACCGCCTTGACCCCTGACGTGCCTAGATCGATGCCCAGATACACCCTGACCCCCTCTGTCGCGCCGCAAAGTTATCGCCGCTGCATACCGCAGAACCCGAAACCGGAGGCGCGCCCCCGCGTTTGCGTGCAGAGATTAACGCAAGGTGAGAGCCTATGCAGGGAAAACTTAAACGTCGGAACGCGCTGGAACCCGGGTGTCGCGCAAGCATTGCTTTATGCGGCTCAGGTTCTCTTGGAACCCGGTGCCGCGTTCCAGGATAACCCCGGTTGCCAGGACGTCGATCACTGTCAGATGGGCGGTGCGCGACACCATCGGCGTGTAAATATCGGTGTCTTCCAGGGGTTCGAGCCCGATCACGATCTGGCACAACTGAGCCAACGGCGAGTCGGGCGCGGTGATGCCGATCACCGTGGCGCCGCGCCCGGCGGCGATCTTGGTGACCTCCAAAAGGGGAATCGTCCGGCCGGTGTTCGAAATCACAAGCAGGACGTCGCCCTTGCCGAGTCCGGCGGCGGCCATGCGCTGCATCATCACATCGATATGCGCCACGGACGGCACGTCCAACCGGACGAACTTGTGCAGCGCGTCGGTCGCGACCGCGCCCGATCCGCCGACGCCGAAGAACATCAGGCGTTCTGCTGCGGCGATCGCGGCCACGGCCTGGGCGACCGCCGTCTTGTCGATGGTCCGCCCGGCTTTCGCCAGGGCCGCCGCGGTGGCACCGAAGATCTTGCCCACGTACTCCTCGGCGCCGTCGCCCGGTTCCACATGGGTGCTGACATAGGGTGTCCCGCGCGCGACGCTTTGGGCCAGCTTCAGCTTCAGGTCCGGAAACCCGCTGCAGCCGATGTTGCGGCAGAAGCGGTTGACGGTGGGTTCGGACACGCCCGCGCTTTCCGCCAACGCCGCGATCGGGGACTGCATCGCGGCCTCGGGGTCGTTCATCACCGTGACCGCAACCTTGCGTTCGGATCGGCGCAGCGCATCGATGTTGTCGCGGATATGGTCCAGGATGGTGACGGACGCGATCATGCCGAATGCTCCGCCCGCAATGCCGCGGCGGCCTGTGCCAGCTCGGTCAGGCGTTCCCAGTTGCCGGCGGCGATCGCCTCGCCGGGCACGACCCACGAGCCGCCAACGCACAGGACGTTCGGCAAGGCCAGATACTCCGCGGCGTTCGACGGGCCGATACCGCCGGTAGGACAGAACCGGGCCTCCGGAAGTGGCGCCCCCCAGCCCTTCAGGGCGGCGGTTCCACCTGCGGCACCGGCCGGAAAGAACTTCATATGCGTGATCTTGCGTTCCAGCAGAGCCATCACCTCGCTGGCGGTGGCCACACCCGGCAAATATGGCAATCCCGCAGACCCGGCGGCGTCCAGCAGCGCCGGCGTGCTGCCGGGGCTGACGGCGAACCGGGCGCCCGCGTCTCTCGCCTGGGCGAACTGGTCCGGCCGCGTGACGGTTCCGGCGCCGACCACGGCGTCGGGTACCGCCGATGCAATGGTTTCGATTGCCGACAGGGCGTCGCGCGTCCGCAGCGTCACTTCCAGTGCGAACAGGCCGCCGGCGACCAGCGCTTCGGCCATCGGCACCGCGTCGGAGGTATCGTCGATTGTGATCACCGGGATTACGGGAGACAGGCGCATCACGTCGGAGACGGTCAAGGCGCTCATGACCCGGCTCCTTCCATTTCGATGACAATGTCCAGCCATGCCGCGGCACCCGACAGGGCCGGGATGGGCGCGGTGATCAGAAATGTGGGAATGGCGCCGACATAGTCGTGCATCCGTCCCTTGGCTTCGAAACGGGTGCGGAAAGCGCTGTTCTGAAGAAACGCGCCCAGGCGCGGCAGAATACCGCCGCCCAGATAAAGCCCGCCGCGCGCCCCGAAGGTCAGGGCGACGTCGCCGCAAAACGTGCCCAGCATGCCGCAAAACCGATCCAGGGCGCGGGTGCAGCGGTCGTCTCGATCCTGCAACGCGCGTTCGCTGATCTCGGCAGGGCGCAAGTCATCCACTTGGTGGTCCTCCAGGGCCGGATGCCGTTCTTCGATCGCGGCTTCTACCCCGGCGCGCCAGCCGTCCGCGGACAACCGGTCAAGCTTGCAATAGGAGCGATAAAGCCGCCGCAGTCCGTTCCCGGACAGCAGCCGTTCCGCCGAAACCCTGTCCCGGGAGCCGCGAACGATCTGGAAGATGTCCACTTCTTCGTCGTCCGACGGGGCGAAATTCACATGCCCGCCTTCGCCCGGCAGCGGCGTCCAGTGACCGTGCAGCCAGACCAGCCCCGCGACGCCCAACCCGGTACCCGGTCCAACAACTGCAATGGGTTGGCCGGGAACCTCCATTCCGCCGCCGATCGCGGCCTTTTGGCCTTCGGGAATGTCCGGAACGGCCATTGCCAGGGCCGCGAAGTCGTTCATCATGATCAAACGGTCGAGACCCAGCCGACTGCGGGTTTCCTCGATGGAAAACTCCCAATGCAGATTGGCGAACACGACCTTGTCGCGATAGGTGGGCGCAGCGATTGCGATGCAGGCGGAACGAGGCCGGGCGTCATCGGGCAGGCGCTGCAAATAGGCGTCGATCGCTTCGGCAAGGTCGGTGAAGTCCCCCGACGGCATGCTGGCCTCGGAATGCGGGGTCCGCGTTCCCGGATCGACAAGCGCGAAACGTGAATTGGTCCCGCCGATATCGGCGACCAGGTGCGGTGGGCGGTCAGAGTGGCTCATTGTCGTAGACCTCTATGCCGCAAGCCCGGACAGTACCGTCGCGCCATTCTCTGCGCCGCAGACGGACACACGGAACCCGCTGAACATCTCGCGGCCAATGCCGTTCTTGTAGCGGGTAAGGTCGGCCTGTTCATGGCTTCGCCCGGCCCATTCGTTCCGGTCCACCAGGGCATCCAGAGTGCCGGCCTCGGCGTCCAGCCTGACGACGTCGCCGTCTCTGAGCTTTGCCAGGGCGCCGCCGGCAAGGCTTTCAGGCGTGACGTGGATTGCCGCCGGAACCTTGCCGGACGCGCCGGACATGCGGCCGTCGGTGATCAGCGCGACACGGTAGCCAAGGTCCTGCAGAACCGCCAGGGGCGGGGTCAGCTTGTGCAGTTCCGGCATACCGTTCGCCATCGGGCCCTGGAACCGCACCACCGCGACGAAATCGCGGTGCAGGCTGCCTGCCTTGAAGGCGTCCATCAGTTCCTGCTGGTCGTTGAAGATGGTGACCGGCGCCTCCACCAGGCGATGCTGCGGCTTGACGGCCGAGATCTTGATGACGGCGCGGCCCAGATTGCCCTGCAGCAGGCGCAGGCCGCCGTCGGCGCTGAAGGGGGCGCCGACCGGCGCCAGCACCGTTTCGTCTTGGCTGTTCATGGGACCGGCCTGCCATGCCAGTGCGCCGTCCTCGGCGATCGCGGGTTCGCTGCGATAGCGCGACAGGCCGCCGTCCCCGGCGACCGTCTGAACGTCCGTGTGCAGCAGGCCGGCGTCGGAGAGTTCGGCAATCAGGAACGCCATGCCGCCTGCTGCGTGGAAATGGTTCACGTCCGCAGCGCCGTTCGGATAGATCCGCGTCAACAGCGGCACCACAGCCGAAAGTTCGGCAAAATCGTCCCAGTTGATCTGGATTCCCGCGGCACGCGCGATTGCAACCAGGTGGATCGTGTGATTGGTGGAACCGCCCGTGGCATGCAGTCCAACGATACCGTTGACGATGGCGCGCTCATCGATGACTGAGCCGACCGGCGTATAGTCGTTCCCCATGGCGGTGATCTCGGTGACCCGGCGTGCTGCGGCGTTGGTCAGCGCGTCGCGCAGGGGCGAGTTCGGGGTGACGAAGCTGGCCCCCGGCAAATGCAGTCCCATGATCTCCATCAGCATTTGGTTGGAGTTCGCGGTGCCGTAAAAAGTGCAGGTTCCCGGCCCGTGGTAGGACTCCGACTCCGCTTTCAGCAATGCGTCGCGGCCGACCTTGCCTTCGGCATAGAGCTGTCTCACCCTGGCCTTTTCGTTGTTTGGCAGGCCGGAGGTCATCGGGCCGGCCGGAACGAAGATGAAAGGCAGGTGTCCGAAGGCCAGCGCCGCCATCAGCATGCCGGGCACGATCTTGTCGCAGACGCCCAGGCACAGTGCTGCGTCGAACATGTTGTGGCTGAGCGCGACGGCTGTCGACATGGCGATGACATCGCGCGAGAACAGCGACAGTTCCATACCGGGCTGACCCTGGGTGACCCCGTCGCACATGGCCGGGACGCCACCTGCGAACTGGGCGACGCCGCCTGCATCCGCGACCGCATCCTTGATCAGCGCCGGAAACCGCTCGTAGGGCTGATGGGCCGAAAGCATGTCGTTGTAGGAAGATACGATCGCCACATTGACCTTTGCGGTGGTGCTTAGCGCTGCCTTGTCTGCCGCGCCGCAGGCCGCAAAACCGTGCGCCAGGTTGCCGCAGGACAGCACCGAGCGGTTGGGACCTTCACCCGCCGCAGCGTGAAGCCGGGTCAGATAGCCGTCCCGGGTCGCAGCCGAGCGTTCGCGAATGCGTTCCGTGACCTTATGGACGGTGTCGTTCATGTTCATGTGCGTTCCCTGTTTCTTGTCCTGTCTGTGGCCGCTGGTTATGCGGCGTCGTCGTACCAACTGCGGCCGTCGCGTTCGATCAGCGCAACGGCGGAGGAGGGACCCCAAGTCCCGGCGGCATAGGACTTGGGCGGTTCCGCGCTTTGGTTCCAGCCGGTGAGGATCGGTTCGATCCACTGCCATGCCGCTTCGACCTCGTCCCGACGCATGAACAGCGTGGGATTGCCGCGCACGACGTCCATCAGCAGGCGTTCGTAGGCATCGGGTGTGCGGGTCTGGAACGTCTCGCCAAAACTCAGATTGAGCGGCGCCTTTCTCAGGCGCATGCCGCCCGGTCCCGGTTCCTTGCTCATCAGTTCAAGCCCGATGCCCTCGTCCGGCTGCAGCCTGATGACCAGGCGGTTCGGCGTGATGGCACCGGTCGATGCATCGAAGATAGAATGGGGCACCGGCCGGAACTGGACGACGATTTCCGAGCGGCGCGCGGGCATGCGCTTGCCGGTGCGCAGATAGAACGGGACGCCGGCCCACCGCCAATTCTCGACCTCGGCCTTCAGCACGACGAGTGTCTCGGTGGGACTGTTCGTGTCACATCCGTTCTCTTCCAGATAGCCCAGGACGGGCGCGCCGTCGATGGCGCCTGCCTTGTATTGACCGCGCACCGTCTTGGTGTCGATGTCGGCGGGCGCGATCGGGCGAAGCGCCTTCAGCACCTTGAGCTTCTCGTCTCGCACGGCGTCGGCGTCGAAGGCCGATGGCGGTTCCATCGCCACCAGGCATAGAAGCTGGACCAGGTGGTTCTGCACCATGTCGCGCAGCGCGCCGGCTCGGTCGTAATAGCCGCCGCGTCCCTCGACCCCGATGCTTTCGGCAACGGTGATCTGCACATGGTCGATCGAACCGTGCGACCACAGCGGTTCGAACAGCGAGTTCGCGAAACGCAGCGCCATCAGGTTCTGGACGGTTTCCTTGCCCAGGTAGTGGTCGATCCGGAAGATCTGGTCCTCGGCAAATACGGCGCCGACCTGGTCGTTGATGGCGCGCGCCGAAGCGAGGTCCGTGCCGATCGGTTTTTCCAGAACGACGCGTGCCTGGGGCGTGACCAGGCCTGCCTCCTCCAGCCGTCCACAGATCTGGCCGAACAGGGCCGGTGCCGTCGCAAGATAGAAGACCCGGGCTTTGTCGGCGCCGTCTTCCAGTGCCGCGGCAAGCCGTTCCCAGCCATCGTCCGCCATGGCGTCCAACTGGACATGGCTCAGGCGCGCAGCAAAGCGTGACCAGGTTTCGGCATCGAAATCGGCGGCCGGCACGAAGGCGCGGCACGCGTCTTCCGCCTTTCCGGCGTAGTCGCTCGCCTCGAGCGCCGACCTTGACACGCCGATGACGCGGGCCTCGGGGGGCAGTTGACCGTCGCAATCGCGATAGTAAAGCGAAGGCAGCAGCTTGCGGAGAGCGAGGTCCCCGGTGCCGCCGAACACGACCAGGTCGAAGGGGTCGACCGGAATGATTTGCGCCATGATGGTCCAGTTCCAGGATGCTAAAGCGTCACTTTGACCGGCCGGTGGGGTGGCCGGTTCCGACGTTCATGTAGTTTTACTACAAAAAAGCGCCGGCAGGAAGCGAAATTTGTGATATTTTGTAATTTTACCACATTGTGGCGCCGGCGGCAGGGCAGGCAGCCGGTCGTCCTGTGCGATCAGTCAGTCCTGCGGCTGGCGAAATGGCGAGTTTTGGGCCAGGGCGTCCAGGGCCGCCGCCTCGTACTGGCGTTCGCGGTCCAGGAACTGATCGATAGCCCGGGCCATGCCGGCGTCGGCGAACCAATGGGCCGATTGCGTGCGCACGGGCAGATAGCCCCGCTGGATCTTGTGCTCGCCCTGGGTTCCGGCCTCGACGCGGGCCAGACCGTGGACGATGGCGAAGTCGATGGCCTGATAGTAGCAAGCCTCGAAATGCAGGAACTTGTAGGCGACGTCGCTGCCCCAGTTGCGTCCGAACAGGGCATCTTCACCGCACAGGTTCAAGGCGCCGGCGATGTAATGACCGTCGACGGATGCCATCACCAAGACCACCCGATCCGCCAGCCGTCCGGCCAGGATTTCGAAGAATTCGCGGGTCAGGTAGGGAAAGCCCCATTTACGGTCGTAGGTGTCGACATAGAATCGGTAGAAAGCGTCCCAGTGTGCGGGCCGGATGGCGTCGCCGTTCAGTGCCTGGACCGCGATCCCGGATTCTGCGATGCGACGGCGTTCCTTGCGGATGGCTTTGCGCTTGCGGCTTGCCAGGTCGTCCAGGAAATCGTCGAAGCTGTCATACCCTCGGTTGTGCCAGTGGAACTGGTGCCCGTGCCGGATCATGAATCCCATGCCCTCCAGCACACCGGCCTGGTCATGGTCGACGAAATTGACATGAGCCGAAGACACATCGTGCCGACGGGCAAGCTCAACCATTCCTGCGGCCAGGGCGCGCCCGGTGGCATCCTCATCCTCGCCGGGACGGACCAGAAGGCGCGGGCCCGGGACAGGCGTGAACGGCACGGCCGAAAGCAACTTCGGATAGTATTGCCCGCCGGCCCGTTCGTAGGCGTCGGCCCAGGCGTGGTCGAAGACGTACTCGCCGTAGGAGTGGCTTTTCAGGTACAGCGGCATAACGCCCAGGACACGTTCGGTCCCGTCCTGCAACACCAGGTGCTGCGGTTGCCAGCCGGTCTTCGCCTTGACGGAACCGCTGTCTTCCAGAGCGGACAGGAAGGCGTGCGATACGAACGGGTTGGTCGCCCCGGCACAAAGGTCCCAATCCACGGCGTCGACATCGCCCACTTTTGCGGCGACACGGATGGTCAGAGGCTCTGATCCGTCGGGCATGAGCATTATGTTCGCTCGCTGCGGTGCGAAATCAAGCTTCCCAGAAGGGGGCATGATTGTGCATAGTGTGCATTCAAGCGATCACAATGCGGGGATTGGAGAAATCGCACTCTGGGGAACTCTTGGACGGCGCGCCGTCGGGGCCGCCGTCGCAGTGGCGGCTGTGGCTTTGGCGGGATGCCAGACGATCGTCGGCAACGAAGTCGAACGAAGCACGCCCAGCGTCATGCGGCCGGCTCACTACAGCTACCTGGACACCTGGTCGCTTGAGGAAGCGAAGCGGGAAGGAAACCTGTGGGTCGAGCGATACGAGCGGCCGATTGCCGGCCCGCTGCGGCGCAAGATCGACTGCACCGTGATGTACAATATCGATGAAGAGACCTTGTCTCCCGACGCGATCCTGCAGCACTACGGCAAGCTGGTGGAGCGCATCGTCTCTAATGCCGGATCGACGGAAGTCTCGGTAGAGACCGGGCAGGAGACTGTCGGCGTACAGCCCTTGCTGCGCTTCAAGGCCGAATTCGACGTACCCGGTGTCGAGTCCTGGAGCCGCGGCGGTTCGGTCCTGCGGGAAAATGAAGTCAAACTGCCCTGGCGCTTCGACGGAACCGTGCTGGATTCCGGATCGGTCTGGATGGCGGCCTATTGCCTGGCGTCGGAAGAGGACGGCGGGCTGGCCGATAAATTCCTGAATACGGTGAATACGAGCTTTTCCGTCGGCGACGTACAGATTTGAGCTGCCGGATTTGATTGCCTGCCGGGCATCCACTGCCTAGCGTGGCCGCATGGCTGAGAGCAGGGAAAGCGTTGACGTCGTCATCATCGGGGCCGGCCACAACGGGCTGACCTGTGCCGGCTACCTGGCGCGGGCCGGGCTAACGGTCAAGGTCCTGGAACGGCGCGATGTCGTGGGCGGCGCGGCCCTGACCCAGGAGTTTCACCCGGGCTTCCGAAACTCCGTCTATTCCTACGTGGTCAGCCTTCTGGATCCGGTCGTCATCCGCGATCTGGACCTTGAAAGGCACGGCCTGACGATCCTGGAACGGCCGGCCGGCAGCTTCCTGCCGCTGCCCAACGCAGGTTATCTGCACCTGCCGCGCGATCCGGCCGGTGCGCGTGCGGCGATCGCGCGGCATTCCCAGAAGGACGCGGCGATCCACGAAACCTTCGAACGACGCTTGTCTGCGGTCGCGTCCGTCCTGCGTGAGGCCGCCTTGCGGCCGCCGCCCAATCTGGGCGGCGGTTGGCGCGATCTGTTGGGTGCCGCCGGGATGGCAAACCGGCTGCGCCGGCTGGACGGGCAGGCGCAGGCGACCCTGGCCGAGCTGTTCACCAAGAGCGTCGGCGATTATCTCGACCAGTGGTTCGAAAGCGATGCCCTGAAGGGGCTCTACGGGTTCGAGGGCATCGTCGGCAATTTCGTCGGGCCCTACTATCCGGGATCGGCCTATGTGTTGCTGCACCATGCCTTTGGCCAGACCCAGGGACGCGGCGGCGCCTGGGGGCACGCAAAGGGCGGCATGGGGTCGATCACCCGGGCGATGGCGCAGTCGGCCACGGCACACGGCGTGGCCATTGAGGTGGAGGCGCCGGTAAGTGAAGTCCTTGTCGACGGGGGCCGAGCGGTCGGCGTGCGGCTGGAGGACGGCCGCACGGTGAAGGCCGGTATCGTCGCCGGCAACGTCAATCCTCGGCTTTTGTTCCTGGAGATGCTGGACCCGGCGGTGCTGCCCGACGATTTCGTCAGGCGGATGCGCGGCTGGCGCTGCGGGTCCGGCACCTTCCGGATGAATGTCGCGCTCAGCGAGCTGCCGCGGTTTTCCTGCCTGGCGGGGGTGGGCGAACCGGGCAGCTATCTCAACAGCACGATCGATATTTGCCCGTCCCTGGGATACATCCAGGATGCCCATGACGACGCCAAGCGGCTGGGATGGGCCCGCCGTCCGATCGTCTCCATGTGCATTCCGTCAACGCTGGACGACAGCCTGGCGCCGGCGGGCGCCCACGTTGCCAGCCTGTTCTGCCAGCATTTTAATCCCGAACTGCCGGACGGCCGGCAGTGGGACGACGTTCGCGAGACCGTCGCGGATCTGATCGTGGAGACTGTCGACGAACACGCGCCCGGCTTCAGGGCGTCGGTCCTGGGTCGTCAGATCAAGTCGCCGGCGGATCTTGAGCGAGATCTGGGTCTGGTCGGCGGCGATATCTTCCACGGGGCGCTTCATCTGGACCAGATCTATTCTCTGCGTCCGGCGGCCGGATTCGCCGCCTATCGATCGCCGCTGAAAGGGCTCTACCTTTGCGGATCGGGCGCCCACCCGGGGGGCGGCGTGAGCGGCCTGCCGGGCCGCAACGCCGCCCTGCGGATCCTTGCCGACCGGCGGTCGTGGCGGCGGAAAGGAGCTTCGGAGGTCCGGGTCTAGGCAGTCTCGAAGACCGCGTCCATCTCAACCGCGATCTCGAAGGGCAGGCTGGTCGCCGCGATGCAGGAAACCGTGCACCGTCCCGCCTCGCCGAAAACCTGCTGCAACAGGTCCGTGCCGGCCGCAATGATTTCGTGCGTGACGGCGGCGCCCGGCGCGGCGTTGATCAGCCCAAATACACTGATCGCCCGCTTGACGCGATCGAGACCGATTGCGCTTTCGACGTGCGCAAGAACGTTCAGCATCGTCAGGCGGGCCGCCGCGCGCGCGTCTTCAGGGCAGATTTCCTGGCCTAGTCGACCCCGGTACCGGATGTCCTTGCCCCATACCGGTCCCTGGCCGGAGACGTAGAGCCGGTTGCCGGAAAGGACCAAGGGCTGGTAGGTGGCGACCGGCGCAAAGGGCGGCGGCAGGTCAAGGCCCAGTTGACCGAAACGCTCATGAGCGTCGGTGGGCACCAGTCACTCCACCTCCAGGATCGCGTCAACCTCCACTGCAACGCCCAACGGAAGACCGCCGGCGCCGACGGCGAAACGGGCATGCTTGCCGCGCTCGCCGAAGATCTCCACCATCAGGTCGGACGCGCCGTTGATGATGCCGGGATGGCCCGTGAATTCGGGCGTCGCATTGACGAAACCGCCCAGTTTCAGCACCTGGCGGACCCGGTCCAGGTCGCCGTCCAGCGCGTGACGGGCGACGGCGACGATGTTCAATCCGCACAGCCGGGCCGCGGCCTTGCCGTCCGCCTCGTCCAGATCGACGCCGATCTTGCCCACATATTGCAGTTCGCCATTCAGGAAGGTGACTTGGCCGGAGATATACAGCGTGCTGCCGCTGCGGGTGAAGGGCACGTAGTTTGCCGCCGGCAGCGGCGGCTGCGGCAGGTCTATCCCAAGCTCGCGCAACCGCGCCTCAATCTGCCCTGCCATCTGTTTGTCTCCTGTGCTTGCGCATATTCGCCATTTTTGCTGTCTTACCAGCCGTCCGTCAGCACGTCCATGGATGTTGTATTACCGGGACCTCGGACCATATAGACTGGTCGGCGGAAGCGGTCGGTTTGACATTGCCTGGGCGTCCAGGCGGATTTGGGAAAACACTTGGGGCGACATGGACCAGGCGGAACCAGCATTGGGCACCAGTGATGTTGTGTCCATTCGCCTGCCGACGGGCCAGCCGGCGCCCGTCGTGTTCGATTCCCCGCATAGCGGCACGGTTCGACCGGCGGATTTCGACACCATAGTTCCGTCGGAGATGCTGCGCCGGTCCGAAGATATGTTCGTCGACGAATTGTTCGCCGATGTGCCGGGTGAGGGCGGCGTCCTGATCGCCGCGCAGTTCCCGCGCGCTTATATCGACCCGAACCGCGGCTTGAAAGACCTGGACCAGAGGCTACTGGACGCGCCCTGGCCCGAGCCGCTGAGACCGGGCGACAAATCGCGGATGGGCCATGGCCTGGTCTGGCGGGTCTGCCCGCCCGACCTGCCGATGTACGACCGGCGCCTGTCGCCGAACGAGGTCGTGCGGCGGATCGACGATTATTGGCGACCCTACCATCGGTGCATGAGCCAGACGATGGACCGCCTGCACGGGAACCACGGGGCTGTATGGCACGTGAACTGCCATTCCATGCCGGCTTCTGCCCCGGCCCAGGCGGGCGCCGTGAACGGCAGCCGGTTCGTCGACTTCGTGCTGGGCGACCGCGACGGGACCACTTGCGACCGCGCCTTCACGACAATGATCGCCGAAACATTGCGCGGGTTCGGATATCGGGTGACCGTCAATGATCCCTATAAGGGAGTCGAACTGGTGCGCGCCTTTGGCGCGCCTGAAGCCGGTCGGCACAGTCTGCAGATCGAAATCAATCGCGCCCTTTACATGAACGAGGTCACGTTCGAACGGAATCGCGGATTTGCCGATCTGCGCGGCAACATGGCCCGCCTTGCCGCTGTGATCTGCGATTATGCGCGGGTGCAGACGGCCTAGGTCGCGAACTGTTCTTTCAGGATACGTTCTTCCAAATTGTGCTCGGGATCGAACAGGACCCGCGCGGCCAGCGACCGGTCTTCGAAGACCGTGACGCGCCGCACTTCGCGGACCTCGGTGTTGTCGGCAACCGCACTGACTGGTCTTTTCTTTGGTTCGAGGATTTCGAACGTCACATGCGCCTGATGCGGCAGTAGGGCGCCGCGCCAGCGGCGCGGGCGGAAGGCGCTGATCGGCGTCAATGCCATGACACCCGCACCAATCGGAATGATGGGTCCATGGGCGGACAGGTTGTATGCCGTGCTGCCGGCTGGGGTCGCGATGAGAATTCCATCGCAAACCAGTTTGTCTAGGCGTGTCGTGCCGTCGACCGAGATCCTTATCTTTGCTGCCTGCCGGGTCTCGCGAAATAACGAGACCTCGTTGATGGCAATGCCGCTGACCGCTTCGCCGCTTACGGTCTCCGCGTTCATGCACAGGGGATGCAGTGTCAGGGACACGGCGCGCTCCAGGCGTTCCAGCAGATCTCCATTCTTGTAGCTGTTCATCAGGAACCCCACGGTCCCCCGGTTCATGCCGTAAATGGTGGGGCCCTGTCCGAGAAACCGGCGCAGGGTTTGAAGCATGAACCCGTCACCCCCCAGCGCGACGACGATGTCGGCCTGTTCGGGCGACACCCCGTCATATTTCTTGGTAAGGTCGGCCATGGCCCTGCGTGCGCTCGGCTGGTCTGCGCAAACGAAGGCGACTTTGGGTTTTGCCATCCGGAGTCCCTAGAATACAGTGTTCGGTCTGTTCGGCAGGTCGCAGTATAAACGGCCCCGGCGCGGTCGCGGCAAGACCGTTGGCAAGAAAGCGCAGAACGTCATGGGGTGACACCGGGAGGAGGCAGCCAATGCGGCCGGTACTGACCGCGGTTTTTGTGATTTGTGGTGCGTTGAGCTTCACTCAGTCTGCGGCCTCTGCGGCCTCGGCGGACCGGCATGCGGAGTACTACTATCCTGCTCCGCAGACCCGGGAGGTCTACGAGGGTCGTACCCAGTTGTTCCCGGAATCCAATCGCCGCACCCGGGTCGGTTTCGTTACGGCAGTGACGGCGGCGATCGGCGCGCGCCCGTACAAGCCCGATTTCGTGGTCTTTGCGAAGGGCACGCAGGCCGAGAAGCTGATCATCGTCGGGTTGGACGACGGACGCTATAACAGCATCTACCGTATCCGGGCGCTGCTTGCATCGCTGACGGCGATGGCGCGGACCACGCCGCTGTTCTCGGAGATGCCCGACGTCGACAACCTGACTTTTCTTGATCTTTGTCGGGCCATGGGTTTCGTTTTGATCACCATCACGGACGGATCGAAACTGACCCATCAAATCGAAATCGAATAGAGCGGCAGGGGCGGCTCCTGTGAAGGAAGCGGACCGCAAGGCGGTTCTTTTCGCCAACGACGCTTTTTATGCGGCGTTCGCCTCCGGTGATATGGACGCGATGCGGGATGTTTGGGCGACCCAAGCGTCGGTATCCTGTATCCATCCGGGTTGGGATGTGCTGATGGACGTGCAGGATGTTCTGGCATCTTGGGAGAGGATTCTCAAGGACCCGCCGCAGGTCCGCTGCCACGCCCCCAGAGCACTGGCATTCGGGGACACGGCCATGGTGCTGTGCTTCGAGGAGATTTCCGGCACGTTTCTTCTGGCGACCAATATCTTTGCGCGGGAAGGACAGCATTGGCGGTTGGTGCACCATCATGCCGGGGTGACCAACGCGACCCCTCCGGAAACGACGGACGAGCCCTCGCCGTCCATCAATTAGCGGAAAGCCGCGGACCCGCGCGGCAGGCGTTAATCCCTTGTCTTTTCGGCCCTTCGAGGCGGCAAGCTGAACGCCATAGAAACCCAAATAACAACTAATTAACCAGTATTCTTAATCGATTGTAAGCTAGGTTTCACTAAGTTGTGAGTGAATCGTTACCTGCCTGTATTCAATCGGAGCGATGTAAAGATGAGACTTCTGACATTTGCGATTATGCTGGTGTCGCTGATCGCGCATTCTGCGTTGGCGGCAAACGAGACGCCGACGAGCCTTGAGGGCGTGCGTGTGGTGTCGGCCAACGAACTCAAGACCATGGTCGAGCAGGGCACGGTGCGGGTCTACGATTTCCGCAAGAAGGCCTCCTTCGTCGAGGGCCACGTGCCGGGCGCGATGAGCGGTGCACCCTACTACGACGAACGCGATACAACGTTGGATACGAGCTTGCTGCCGTCGGACCGGAACGACCGCATCGTATTCTACAGCCACGGGACCACCGGCTGGAAGAGCTACAATGCGGCCAAGCATGCCCGGGATGCCGGCTATAGCAACGTATTGTGGATGCGCGGCGGTTACTCAGAATGGGCGCAGAACGAACTTCCGGTTGAACGCTAGGGCGTTTTTGCGGAGGGGGGTGCAGGGTGTTTCGTTCGCGCGGACTGTTGGGTTGGCTAGGCCGCATTCGAACTCAGGCGCAGCTTGCGTTTCTGGTGATCTTTCTTGCATCGGTGCTGTTGTTTGCGGCGCTGACCTATGCGTCGTATCGAAACGACCAGATCATGCACGGGATCGCCGAAGACACAGAGACCGCCCGAGCCGTGATCGACCGCCTGTCCGATAGCCTGGAGTTGCTGGACCGCCGTATCGCCGGTGTTGTCGGAGGAATTTACGCGGCGCCCAACATCGCCAACGAATTGCCGACACTGAGTCAGCGGATCATCGACGGTTGGGAAGCGGTGAACGCGCTGTTGCCGGACTATGCCGACGAGCAGACGCGCCGACGCGCCAGAGAGGCCATCGATGCACTGCCGAGCTTCACAGTAGAGACCAAGGCACTGTTCGAAGTGACGCACCCCGCGCCGACCGAGGCGGAGCGCGACATGCTGTTTCGGCACCATGACAAATGGCTGGATATCCGCCCGGGTCTGAACATCTTCACCGACTCCGTCCGCAGGCGGGTGACGGAAGAGAAGACAGCGAATTACCAGGAGGCAAAGGAACTGCGGGCGCAGATGTCGGTCTGGTCGGTTGCCGTCTTCGCCAGTTTGCTGGTTGCGTTGTTCCTTGCCTGGTACGTGCTTGTGTTTCTAATCGTCCGGCCGGTGACCGCTTTGGTCGGATCGATGCGTCGGATTGCGACGGGGGACATATCGGCGCACGTACCCAGTCTCCGGAATTACAACGAAGTCGGCGACATGGCCCGCGCGGTCGAGGTGTTCAAGACCAAGTCAATCGAGAACCAACGCCTGCGCGAAGAAGAGGCCCGGCAAAGCACCGAGTTAAGCCGTGCCCGCGACGACGCGCAGGCCGCGAACCGTGCCAAGTCCGAGTTCCTGGCCAACATGAGCCATGAGCTGAGAACGCCACTCAACGCGGTAATCGGTTTTTCCGAGGCAATGTTCTGGCAACTCGACGGACCGCTGGGCAGCAAGCGATACACCGAGTATGCCAAGGACATACACCAGAGCGGTCGGCATCTACTGGAGATCATCAACGATATCCTTGATATCGCGAAGGTCGAAGCGGGCAAACTCGAACTGCGCCACGACCGGGTCATGCTCCAGGATCTGTTCAAAAGCTGCAAGCGGTTGATGGACGAGCGTGCGGCGACCGGCGGAGTCGAGCTTATCGTCGAGTCCGATGGCGTCGACATCCAAATCAGCGCCGACGAGACCCGGCTGCGACAGGTGCTGTTGAACCTTCTGTCAAACGCAATCAAGTTTACGCCGAAGGGCGGACAGGTCGTCCTGCGCGGTGAAGTGGACTGCGATGGCAACTGCCAGTTCGAAGTCATAGACACCGGGATCGGCATGACCGCGGGGCAGTCCGAAATCGCCCTGATGCCCTTCACTCAGATAGAAACTGCGCTGAGCCGTAGTCATGAGGGGACTGGGTTGGGCCTGCCTTTGACAAAGGCCCTGGTCGAGCTGCAGGGAGGGCAGTTGATCCTTTCCAGTCAGTCCGGCGTCGGAACAAAAGCGATCGTGGTGCTGCCGACGCGCCTTGCGGACGAGGACATCGATCTGGATTCAGCACTCATAAGAGCCGTGAGCTAATCGTTTCATTCAACTCGAGGGAAGCGAATTGAAAAAAGAAGACAGGGTAACCGGCGGGGCGCCTGCTGCCATGGCCAGTGCCGGCCAATGGGGACGCAGGACGGACTTTGCGACGGTGATCATTCACTGGATCGTCGTGCTGTTGTTCGTTGCAAGTATCGTCACCGGCATCCGGATCGCGGCCGATGCGCCCGACGCGGCATGGTCACAGGCCCTGGCGGCCTATACGCTTCAGGGCGAGGTGATCGTTTGGCATCTGTGGTCTGCTTGGGGACTGGCGGGCATCGCCGTTGCATATGTGGTTTTTATGACGGCGGCCAAGCTGGGCGCCAGGATCGTGCTGGACCGCAGCCGGGTTAGGGCGCTTTCCGCCAGCGACCGGCGGACCCGCTGGCAATCGATCAACGTCCTGGTCTATTGGCTGGCTTTCATTTTGCTGGCGGTCGCCATCGCCACAGGAACCACCATTTATCTTGGGGTGGGCGGCGAGAGCCAGGTCATTCTGACAATTCACCGTATTGCCGCCTGGTCCCTGGTCGCCTACGTGGTGCTTCACGTCGCGGCGCAATGGAAGATGACCGGCTTTCGCGGCCTCTTGAAGATCCTTACCCCGCGGCTCGCCTTTGCGCTGCCGGCCCTGGCGGCATTGGTTGCTGCGGTCGGCGCCGTGGCTGCGGTGTTTCAGGGGGACTCGCTGGCAGTCCGGCCGTTGCATGTTGCGCGCACCTCAACGGCGCCCCGGCTGGACGGCATATCCGGAGATCTCGCCTGGAGCGCGGCGCAACCCATCGTCATTCAGACAATGCGTGGCCACAACCTGCCGAACGAAAGTGTCGCGGTTACGGTGCGCGCGTTGCACGACGGAGACACGGCTTACTTCCTTTTCGAGTGGCCCGATACGACCCGCAGTCAAAAGCACCTGCCGCTTCAAAAGACGGAGAGGGGCTGGCAGGTGGTCCAGACCGATTTCGGGCGGTCGGATGAAGACGCCTTCTATGAGGACAAGTTCGCGGTGATGCTGTCGAAGACCTCGCAGTTCGGGGCGCTGCAATCCACCCATCTTGGTCCGCGGCCATTGTCGGACAAGCCGGGTCCTGCCGGCGGCCGAGGGTTGCACTATACCGAAGACGGCACGTTGCTGGATGTCTGGCACTGGAAATCCGTTCGCACAGGGCCGCTGGAACAGATCGACGATAACTATTTCGGGCCGCCCCTGGCGCCGCCGGAAAATCCGGGCGCCCGTTATACGGCAGGATACGCGAAAGACCCGAAGACAGGCGGCGGTTTCGCGATGAATTGGGAGCGCTTCGATCCGGATATCGTGGTACCGCGCTGGCTCCCCAGAGACCCGGCGGTGCTCCATCGCCTTGGAAGTATCGATCTTGATCCGTCGGCTGGCGATGCGGGCGATTGGTGGATTCCCGAGGAACTTTTGGTTCCGTATTCGGCGGAACTTGATGCTCGGTATCCGGTCGGAACTGTGATGCCCAGCGTCGTGATCTCACGGCCCTTCCAGGGCGACCGTGGCGACGTCGCTGCGGTTGCTAACTGGGATAAGGGCCGTTGGTACCTCGAGGTCGCCCGCAGCTTGGACACGGGATCGACATATGACGTGGCGATCCAGGACGGTGTGTTTCTGTGGGTCGCCGTATTCGACCACACGCAAACGCGGCACAGTTTGCACCTTCATCCCGTTCGCCTGGTTCTGCGTTGAACTGTAGGGAGCTTTAGCCGGCCATGCCGAAACTGAGCATCAGACAATGGCCACTCAGCTTGGAGACCGGGAAACAGACGATCCTGGAGTCCGCGCTGGCGAAGGGCGTTCCCTATCCGCACGGTTGCAGGATAGGCGAATGCGCCGCATGCAAGAGCCTTCTCCTGTCGGGAGAGGTCAAAATGGCAAACTACGACGCCACCGTCCTGTCGCAGCAGGAACGCGCGGCCGGCCTGATTCTGGCCTGTCGCGCTCGTCCCACATGCGACGTGCACGTGGCATGGCTGAGCGACGAGGAGATGCCGGGCCTGCCGATCAGTCGCATGGGAGCCGAAGTCACGAACATCGAGGAACTTACCCCACGGATCCGTCGGATCCACGTCTGGCCGGAGCGCCCGCTGTTGTTTGCTGCGGGCCAGTTCTGTCGCCTGAAGTTCGGCAAATTGCCGGCGCGACCTTATTCGATGGCCAATCGGCCGGATGAAGAAGCGCTTGTCTTCGACATAAAGCTGGTTCCCGACGGCCAGGTCAGCGAGTACATCCGCTCTGAACTGAAAGTGGGCGAGCGTCTTTTGCTGGAAGGACCGTTCGGAAGTACCCATCTGCGACCCGAGGAATCCGGTCCGCTGGTTGCCATAGCGGGCGGATCCGGTCTGGCGCCGATCAAGTCGATCCTGCGCACCGCGCTGCTGGGCGCCGAAGAGAGAAGGGTCGAGCTATTTTTCGGCGTGCGGGACGAGGAAGACATCTACGACGAGACGACATTGAACTTGCTGGCTGCGCACCATCCCAATGTCCGGTTCGAAGTCCTCCTGTCGGCGCCAAGCCAAGAGACCGGACGGCGGGTGGGTACATTGCCGGATGTTTTGGCCAGAGAGCTTCCGACCTACGAAGACGCCCGTTACTATCTGGCAGGCCCGCCGGCGATGGTCGAAGCGGTCTCTTCCCTTGCCATCAAGAAGGGAATCCGCCCCGACCGGATCCATTCGGATCCCTTCTTTCTGACCGGTGAGCCACCCAGTCAGGACGGCGAGCCCGGCGACACCGGCGTTTTTGGCGGCTTCCGCAGGATGTTTTCCAAGTCCTAGGCGGACAAATTAGTCAGTCTTTTCCATAGGCTGTCGATTGGTCTTCATCCCCCGGTGACACTCATATGCCGGGAAACGGAACGGACCGAGCGGCGGCGATCGATGACGAAGTCGTGCCCTTTGGGCTTTCGGCCAATTGCCTCGTGGATGGCCTGAACCAGGGCTGCGTCGTCGTCCGATGCCCGAAGCGGTTTCCGCAGGTCAGCCGCGTCTTCCTGGCCCAGGCACATGTACAGCGTCCCCTCGCAACTCAAACGCACTCGATTGCAGCTTTCGCAGAAATTGTGGGTCAATGGCGTGATGAAGCCGATACGCTGTCCGGTTTCCTGGACCCGGACGTAGCGGGCCGGCCCGCCGGTGCTGTAATCGGTATCGACCAATGTCCAGCGTTTTGAGAGTTCCGCCCGCACCATGGACACCGGCCAATATTGGTCCAGCCGTTCCTCGCCGCCGATATCGCCCATGGGCATGACCTCGATGAAGGTCAGGTCGAGCCCCTCAGCGCCGCACCAGTCCACCAAGCGGTCAATTTCGGTATCGTTCACGCCTTTTAGCGCCACGCAATTGATCTTGACCTTCAGGCCTGCCGCTTTGGCGGCTTCGATCCCGGCCATGACCTTCTCGAGTTTGCCCCAGCGGGTGATGCTGAGAAACTTGCCGGAATCCAGAGTGTCCAGCGAGACGTTGACTCGGCGCACGCCCGCCGCAGCAAGATCCTGGGCGAACCGGCCAAGCTGGCTGCCGTTGGTCGTCAGCGTCAATTCGTCAAGAGCACCGGTTCTCAGGTGGCGGCCCAGCCTGTCGAACAGCCACATGATGTTGCGCCGGACCAGCGGTTCTCCACCCGTCAGGCGCAGTTTGCGCACGCCCAGCGCCACGAAGGCGGAACAGGCCCGGTCCAGCTCCTCCAGGCTCAAGACCTCGGACTTGGGGAGAAAAGTCATGTCTTCCGACATGCAATAAACGCAGCGGAAGTCGCAGCGGTCGGTTACCGACACCCGCAGATAGGTGATCTCTCGGCCGAACGGATCGATCATTGTTCTCGTTTTGCCCCCATTTTCCGGCATCCGTCAGGCCTGACAGGCCCGTACCCATTCACTATATAGGTCAAATCCCTGTCCCGTCCCAGAGCGTATCGGCCCGTCACGGCGCGAGTTGAGCGGACGCGGTCCTCGGGGCATATTGGAGCGATGCAGGAATTCGACATCAAGCCCGACCCGCAGGATCCCCGCCTGACCCAGACGGTTGCCGGCGTGGACCACCAGGGACACCGCATCGAGACACCGGTCGTGGTGGAGCGGCCGTTAACTCTTTTTTTGAACGCGCAGGAAGTCGTCACCATGATGACGATCGGCGACTATCCCGACTATCTTGCCGTTGGATACCTGCTGAATCAAAACATGCTGCAGCCGGATGACGAGGTCACGGCCATCGACCATGACGAGGACCTGGACACCATTGTCGTCAGGACCCGCCGCGAAACGGACTTCGAAGACAAGCTGAAAAAGAAAACCCAGACGTCCGGCTGCGCTCAAGGCACCGTTTTCGGCGATCTAATGGAGAAGTTCGAGGATGTGGAGCTTCCCGCGTCGGCTTGCATCCGGACCTCCTGGCTCTACACCTTGACCCGAAAGATCAACACGGCGCCCAGCCTCTACCTGAAACCCGGCGCGATCCATGGCTGCGTTCTGGCGCGAGGCGATGAGCCGCTGATCTATATGGAAGATGTCGGCCGCCATAACGCCGTGGACAAGATTGCCGGCTATATGTTCCTCAACGACATCCCGCCGGACGACAAGATCTTCTACACGACGGGGCGCCTGACATCGGAGATGGTGATCAAGACGGTACAGATGGGGATCCCGATCCTGGTCTCTCGATCCGGATTCACGGCCTGGGGTGTGGAACTCGCCAAGGAGGCGAATCTGACGTTGATTGGCCGTGCCAAAGGCAAGCGGTTCGTTGCGCTGGCCGGCGAGCAACGCATCGTGTTCGATGTCGATCCGGCAACGGTGGCGGACGAAGACAAGCGCTTCGCCCGCAAGGCCGGTGGCCGGGAGGACGCGGCGTGAAGACAACCCCGCTTAGCCTGGATACCGGCACGCCGGAGAACGCTCAGAACGTCTTGGACGTCATTGACGCCGCATTGGACGAACACGGCGAATGGCTGAATCAATGGCACCGGGCAGTGGTGTGTGGCATCGATCCTGCCCGCGAGGTGATTTCCGACAACGCCCATCTCATTTCGCGCTTTGGTTTTTGGTTCGATCTCAACAAGGACCGTGGGCTGGTCAACCAGGCTGCATTCCGTGCACTGTCGAGCGCCCAGGCCGATTGTTACGTGTTCGGGCGTGAGCTCGCGGGCCGCGCGGCCGCTCGCGAGCCTGTCCCGGTTGACGACTATGACGCGCTGATCAAGAAGTCCCAGCGCTTTGTCACGCTTGCGCGCCGGATCCAGGATGCGTTCCGAAAGGCCATATCCGAACTGGACCCGCTGACGGGACTGCACAATCGCCAGATCATGATGCCGGAACTGGAGCGCGAGCGGCAACGCGCGTTGCGGACCGGCACGCCGTGCACCATCGCTATTGCGGATATCGACCATTTCAAGCAGGTCAACGACACACACGGCCATGCGGTCGGTGACGAGGTCCTGGCGACCGCTGCCGGCCGCTTCGTTTCCGGACTGCGGCCATACGACGTGGTCTACCGGTATGGCGGCGAGGAGTTCCTGATCTGCCTGCCGAATACCGACAGTGCAATGGCGGGCAAGGTGCTGGAACGTCTGCGCGGCCTGATCGAAAGCGAGCCCATGCGCATTGCCAAAGGCGATGCGCTACCCGTCACCGTTTCGTTCGGCCTGGCACAGGTCGTCGAGGAGGCGTCTCTCAAGGACGTGATGGTGCGCGCGGACCAGGCGCTGTATGCAGCCAAGCGCGGTGGCCGAAATCAGGTTCGCGAGTGGTCCAGCGACCTGGCGGACCAGCCGCGAGGCAACCCTGCATGACCGTGATGCCGGAGGTGCTGGCGGTCCTGTTGGCCGGCGGTCAGTCGCGGCGGATGGGGGGCGGGGACAAGTGCCTCAGGCTGCTGGCCGGCCGGCCGCTGTTGGCCCATGTCATCGATGCGGTGGCGGGACAGTGCGCCGGAATGGTTCTGAACGCGAATGGGGACCCGGACCGGTTTGCGGCTTACGCTTTGCCGGTGGTGCCCGATGTGCTGCCTGGCTTTGCCGGACCGTTGGCGGGCGTGCTGACCGGGTTGGACTGGGCCGCTGAGCACCGTCCCGATCTCGAATGGGTCGCCACGGTCCCCACCGACGCCCCGTTTCTACCCGGAAACCTGATTTCCGCATTGCTGGCGGAAGTCGAGTCGGCCGGGGCCGACATGGCAACTGTCACCTCTGGCGGACGCCGCCATCCCGTGGTCGGCCTCTGGCCGGTCGGGCTTCGCCTGGCGCTGCGCCGCGCCTTGGTCGAGGAAGGCATCCGCAAGGTGGACGTCTGGACCGCGCGCTATCGCTTGGCAGTGGCCGAGTTTTCAACAGTTCCGGTAGACCCGTTCTTCAACGCCAACCGGCCGGACGATATGGAGGAAGCGGAGTCCCGGCTCGCCCGGACCGTGCCGGTCAGCCCTCAATAAAGCGCGCGTGGCCCGAGCATCGGCCGCATGGGTCGCGTGCCGGACCGCCGGCGCCCGCCCTGGCGCAACGAATGTGGTCGATCCACAAACCGCTGATCGTCACCCGCCTTTGAAATGCTCGACCAGCGCCCAGCACCCGATCGCAATAAAACCTACGCCGGCGACCAGCTTCAGCGGCACCATGTCAAGGTAGCGAGCCGCCTGATTGCCGATCACCACCGCGAGTCCCGTCGACAGCACCAGGGCCGAAGCGGCCGACAGGAAGACGTGGATCGGGTTGACGCTTCGGTCGCTGGCAAACAGCAACGTGGCCAGTTGGGTCTTGTCGCCCAATTCGGCGACAAATACCGCGGCGAAGATGGAGACAAGCTTGAGCATGATGACGGCTCCCCGCTGGGTTGTCAGTCGTCCAGGAAATTCGCCACTAGGCCGATTTGATCCGACGTATTCAGGGGCGGGGCATGACCGCAGCCCGAGATCGTTTCCAGCCGGCATTTTGGTCCGCGCCGTGTCATCTCCTGGGCCCATTCGAACAACAGCAGATCGGATTCCGCACCGCGCAGCAACAAGGTCTGAGCCGCAATGGTATCGTAGCGGTCCCATTGGTCGTAGTCTGCGGGATGCTGACGAAACTGGTCTACGATGCGCGGATCGTAGTGGATGGTGAAGCGGCCGTCGTCGGTTCGCCGCACGGAGTTTTCGGCAAGTTGGCGCCATTCGGCCGCGGTGAGTTCGCCAAACGGCGCGTAGGCATTCTTGAGATACCCCTCCAGTTCCAACATCGTGGAGAAGACCGGCGGGTTGCCGACATAGTCGAGGATGCGTCCGACCGCAGCGTCCGACAACTCGGGACCGATGTCGTTGATGACCAGGTGCGATATGCGGTCTTTCAACGGTTCCGCGGCCAGCATGATGCCCAGCGCCCCGCCCATCGACGTCCCCAGCCAGCGCATCGTGTCCACGTCGAAAGCCTTGATCAGATCCAGCGCGATTTCGCTGTAGAAGCTCAGGCAATATTCGCGCTCCGGATCCTTTGCCCATTGGCTCAGACCCCTTCCCAAGGTATCTGGGCAAAGAATGCGGTAGCGATCGGACAAGGCTGCGGCGACCGCGTCGAAATCCCGGCCGTTTCTGGCCAGGCCGTGCCACATGATCACGGTCTGGGGATTTTCCGCTCCCCAGACCGCGACGTGGATTTCGCGGTTGGCGCAGGTGACGTACTGCGACTTGTGGCTCATTGGGCCCCCTTGAAAGGACTTCCCTGTGACGGCTCGCCGTTTTCTTCTAGATTAGGACGGCAACGCCGCCGGGAATCAAGCGAAACGAAATCTAGTCGGAATCCGCGATCTGTTGGCGGTGTTTCGCGGGCATCTTGGGGAATCGCTCGGTGAAGCAGATGTTTTCTCTCCATGAACGGGTCGTCTTGATTACGGGGGCCTCGCGTGGCCTGGGTTGGGCCATGGCAGAGGCCATGGCGGCGCACGGGGCCCGGGTCGTCCTGAACGCGCGGGACGCGTCGTTGCTTGGCGAACGGGTCGACTCGTTGCGCAGCCGCGGCGCCAATGCAGACGCGATGGCGTTTGATGTCAACGATGAACAGGCAGGGGCCGACGCGATCGAACGCATCGTCGCACGAGAAGGCCGGTTGGATGTCCTGGTCGCCAATGCGGGTATCCAGCATCGGGTGGCGTTCCCCGACTTTCCCACCGACGACTTCAGGCGGGTATTGGAAACCAACCTGGTGGCAGTGTTCACCTTGGCCCGGGCCGCGGCGCGGCCCATGCTGGAGCAGGGTCGGGGCCGGCTGATCTTCACAGGCTCCATCATCGGCCAGGTGGGGCGGGCGACTATTCCGGCGTATACGGCGGCAAAAGGGGGCGTGATGGCGCTAACCCGGTCCTTGGCCGTTGAGCTCGGCCCCGGCGGGGTCACCTGCAATGCCATTGCGCCCGGCTTCGTCGCGACGGAAATGAACACTGCGCTGGTCGAGGATGCGGCCTTCTCTGCCTGGGTAGAGGAACGGGTGCCGCTGGGGCGGTGGGGCCGGCCCGAGGAGATCGCAGGCGCGGCCGTGTATCTGGCGTCTGACGCCGCGGCGTACGTCAACGGGCATGTGCTGACGGTCGATGGCGGGATGGTCGTCAACGCCTAGATCCTGCCCGCGGGGTGGTCTTCCACAATTCGAACATTATTCTATAATACGGAATGCAAAAGGCTCAATTTCGCAAGGTCGGAGTGTGTGATGGCAAGGGCGACAAGGGGCCGGCTGAAAAGGGGTCGGCAGGCAAAAGCGCGTAACGGAGCGGACCGCAGCGGACAGGTCCAGTCGCTGGTAAGGGCAATAAGCCTGATGCGTGCAATTCCGGAGTTCGATGATGGTGCGACATTGACGGATCTTGCCCAAACCGTTGGGCTGGCGCCGTCCACCGCCCACCGGCTGCTCACGACGCTTGAACAGGAGCGCTTTGTCCGGTTCGACCAGGAGCGCAGCCTTTGGCTGATCGGCGTCGATGCCTTCACTGTCG
>CAJIAA010000157.1_pt1 | contig 27223 bp, 35 predicted proteins | sample 9199011 | NCBI WGS metagenome assembly CAJIAA01 (sample SAMEA7708266, study PRJEB35096) | sediment metagenome | biome: marine neritic benthic zone biome [ENVO:01000025]; feature: sediment [ENVO:00002007]; material: shallow marine sediment [ENVO:03000034] sea grass bed [ENVO_01000059] ...
CGATCGAGGACGTGTTCTCGATCTCGGGGCGCGGCACGGTTGTGACGGGCCGGATCGAGCGCGGCGTGATCAAGGTCGGCGAGGAGGTTGAGATCGTCGGCATCAAGGACACGTCGAAGACGGTGGTGACGGGCGTTGAGATGTTCCGCAAGCTTCTGGACAGCGGCGAGGCTGGCGACAACATCGGCGTTCTGTTGCGCGGTATTGGTCGCGAGGACGTGGAGCGGGGTCAGGTTCTGGCGACGCCCGGATCGATCACGCCGCACACGAAGTTCACGTGCGAGGCTTACATTCTGACGAAGGACGAGGGCGGCCGTCACACGCCGTTTTTCTCGAACTATCGTCCGCAGTTTTACTTCCGGACGACTGATGTGACGGGTTCTGTGAAGCTTCCGGAAGGCACGGAGATGGTGATGCCGGGCGACAACATCGCGATGGAGGTCGAGCTGATCGCGCCGATCGCGATGGATGAAGGCCTGCGGTTTGCGATCCGCGAAGGCGGCCGCACCGTCGGCGCCGGCGTCGTCTCCGGTATCATCGACTAACGGGAACCACGCGCAAGGCGCGGCCATCGGGGCCGCGCCTTCGCTGTGGAGGATGGCATGGACAGCCAAAATATAAGAATTCGCCTGAAGGCTTTTGATCACCGGGTCCTCGACACGTCGACCCTGGAGATCGTCAACACGGCCAAACGGACCGGCGCGCAGGTGCGCGGGCCGATCCCGCTGCCGACCAGGATCGAACGGTTCACGGTGCTGCGTTCGCCGCACATCGACAAGAAGAGCCGGGAGCAGTTCGAGGTGCGGACGCACAAGCGGCTGCTGGACATCGTCGATCCGACGCCCCAGACGGTCGATGCGCTCATGAAGCTCGACCTGGCCGCGGGCGTCGACGTCGAGATCAAGCTGTAGGGGTGACGGCTATGCGAAGCGGTGTGATCGCCCGCAAGTTGGGCATGACCCAGCTGTTTTCGGAAGAGGGCGCGCATGTGCCGGTGACCGTTCTGGCGCTTGACGGCGTTCAGGTGGTCTCGGTCAGGACGGTGGACACGGATGGCTACCAGGCGGTCCAGCTTGGTGCCGGTCAGGTAAAGCCCTCGCGTGTCAACAAACCGATGCGCGGCCATTTTGGCAAAGCCAAGGTCGAGCCCAAGCGAAAGCTGATCGAGTTCCGCGTCAGCGAGGATGCCATGTTGAATGTGGGCGACGAGCTGACGGCCGAGCATTTCGTGACCGGACAGTTCGTCGATGTCGCCGGCACCTCGATCGGCAAGGGCTTTGCCGGTGCGATGAAACGGCACAATTTCGGCGGCATGCGGGCAAGCCACGGGGTGTCGATTTCCCACCGCGCGCACGGCTCTACCGGCCAATGCCAGGATCCCGGCAAAGTCTTCAAGGGCAAGAAGATGGCCGGCCATATGGGCGCGAAGCGGACCACGACACAGAACCTCGAGGTCGTTGCCACCGACCTGGACCGGGGCCTGATCATGATTAGGGGCGCCGTGCCCGGCTCGAAGGGGAGCTGGGTTGAAGTGCGCGACGCGGTCAAGCGGCCATTGCCCGAAGGTGTGCCGTTGCCGGGCGGGGTAAAGACCGCGGCCGGCGCCGATGAACCGGCGGAGGCTTCTCCCGAGCCGGCCGAGACGGCGGATGCCGTCGATGACACCAACAAAGAGAACTGAGAAGGCCGGGCAAGATGAAAACCAAGATCATCACGCTCGACAATAAGGCGGCGGGCGAGATTACTTTGTCCGAGGACGTGTTCGGTGCGCCGGTGCGCAAGGACATCCTCGCGCGCATGGTGAACTGGCAGTTGGCCAAGCGGCGGGCGGGCACCCACAAAGTCAAGGGACGCAGCGAGATTGCGGGCTCGACGGCCAAGCAGTTCCGCCAGAAGGGCACCGGACGTGCCCGGCGGGGCAATGGCAAGGTATCGCAGTTCCGTTCGGGTGGCCGGGCCTTCGGGCCGACCCCCCGGTCGCACGCGCACAAGCTGCCCAAGAATGTCAGACGGATGGCCATGCGTGCCGCGCTGTCCTCCAAGCAGGCCGACGGCAACCTCATCGTCCTCGACGCGGCGGTGCTGAAGTCGCCGAAGACGAAGGAGCTTGCGGCAAAACTGGACAAGCTGGGCCTGTCGAACGTCCTGATCGTTTCGGGGGCGGAAGTCGACGACAACCTGGCCTTGGCCGCGCGCAATGTGCCCAACCTGGATGTGCTGCCCAGCGAGGGCGCGAACGTCTACGACATTCTGCGCCACCAGACCCTGGTGTTGACGAAGGATGCGGTCGAGACGCTGGAGGGCCGCTTGAAATGAGCTGGAAATACTTCAACAAACGCCCGGTTAGCGACGAACGGATCTTTCAGGTCCTGCGCCGGCCGTTGATTACGGAAAAGGCCACGCTGGTCGGCGAGTACAACCAGATCACCTTCGAGGTGGCCCTGGATGCGACCAAGCCGGAGATCAAATCCGCGGTCGAAAAGCTTTTCAAGGTCAAGGTGATGACGGTGAATACCCTGCGCCAGACCGGAAAGACCAAGCGGTTTCGGGGCCGGCCCGGCAAGCGCAACGACTTCAAGAAAGCGATCGTCCGTCTGGCCGAGGGCGATTCAATCGACGTGACGACGGGGTTGTAGAACGATGCCGCTGAGACAATACAAACCGATCACGCCCGGGATGCGTGGCCTGGTCCTTATCGACCGGGCGCACGTCTACAAGGGCGACCCGGTCAAGACCCTGACTGAAGGTCTGACCAAGAAGGGCGGACGCAACAACAACGGCAGAATCACGGCCCGCCGTCGCGGTGGCGGTCACAAGCGCAAGTACCGCGTGGTCGATTTCAAGCGCCGCAAGTTCGACGTGCCGGCCACGGTCGAACGGATCGAATACGATCCCAACCGGTCCGCGTTCATCGCCCTGATCAAGTACCAGGACGGCGAGCTGGCCTACATCCTGGCTCCGGCGCGGATGCGTGCGGGCGCCCAGGTCGTTGCCGGCGAACGGGTCGACGTCAAGCCCGGCAACGCGATGTTGCTGACCAATATGCCGATCGGCACGATCGTCCACAATGTGGAGATGAAGCCGGGCAAGGGCGGCCAGATCGCCCGTGCGGCCGGCACCTATGCCCAGCTGGTCGGCCGCGACCAGGGCTACGCCCAGCTCAAGCTGGGCTCGGGCGAGGTTCGGGTCGTGCGCGGCGAATGCATGGCCACCGTGGGTGCGGTGTCGAACGCCGACAAGCAGAATATCAAGCTGGGCAAGGCCGGCCGCAAGCGCTGGCTGGGCAAGCGTCCGGAGGTTCGCGGCGTTTCAATGAATCCGGTCGATCACCCGCACGGTGGCGGCGAAGGCCGGACGTCCGGTGGCCGCCATCCTGTCACTCCGTGGGGCAAGCCGACCAAGGGCAAGCGGACACGGTCCAACAAGTCGACGGATAAGTTCATCATCCGTCGCCGGCACGCGAAGAAGTAAAGGAGAGCCGGGATATGTCTCGCTCTGTTTGGAAAGGGCCTTTCGTCGACGTCTCTTTGTTGAAGAAGGCCGAGGCGACGCGCCAGTCTGGCCGCAAAGAGATCATCAAGACCTGGTCGCGGCGGTCGACCATCCTGCCGCAGTTCGTCGGCCTGACCTTCGGTGTCTATAACGGGCAGAAGTTCATACCCGTGCTGGTGACCGAGGACATGATCGGTCACAAGTTCGGCGAGTTCTCGCCGACCCGGACCTATCAAGGCCACTCCGCCGACAAAAAGGCGCGGAGGGCCTGACCGATGGGCAAGATGGCAAGAGAGCGGCGACTGGACGATAGCGAGGCGATGGCTTTCGCTAAATCGATCCGGACCAGTCCGCACAAGCTCAACCTGGTAGCCGAGACGATCCGCGGGATGGACGCGGGCAAGGCGGTGGCTGCGCTGAGTTTCTCCAGCCGGCGTGTCGCGGGCGATGTGAAAAAGCTGCTGCAGGCGGCCATTGCGAACGCCGAGAACAACCACCAGCTGGATGTGGATCGGTTGTACGTGAAGGAAGCGACGGTTGGCAGGGCATTCGTGTTGAAGCGGTTTCGCGCCCGCGCCCGTGGTCGGGCCGGCCGTATCGAAAAGCCGTTCAGCAATATGAGAATTGTGGTGCGAGAGCGCGAGGAGACCGCCTGATGGGGCAGAAAGTCAATCCGATCGGCCTGCGTCTTGGGATCAACCGGACTTGGGATTCCCGCTGGTTCGCCGGCAAGACCTACGGCAACCTGCTGCATGAGGACATTGCGCTCAGGGAATATCTTGACCAACGGTTGAGCCAGGCCGGCGTTTCCAAGATCGTGATCGAGCGGCCGGCAAAGCGGGCCCGGGTAACGATCCACACCGCCCGGCCGGGTGTCGTGATCGGCAAGAAGGGCGCCGACATCGAAAAGCTTCGCCAGGACCTGTCGAAGATGACCGGCGGTGACGTCGCGCTAAACATCGTGGAGATCCGCAAGCCCGAGCTCGACGCCAAGCTGGTGGCTGAGAACATCTCCCAGCAGCTAACCCGCCGGGTTGCTTTCCGCCGGGCGATGAAGCGCGCAGTCCAGTCCGCCATGCGGCTGGGCGCACAGGGCATCCGCATCAATTGCGGTGGACGTCTGGGCGGCGCCGAAATCGCACGCATGGAGTGGTACCGCGAAGGCCGCGTGCCGTTGCACACGCTGCGCGCGGACATCGACTACGGCACGGCGGAAGCAAAAACCACCTATGGGATCTGCGGCGTCAAGGTCTGGATCTTCAAGGGCGAGATCATGGCGCACGATCCGATGGCGCAGGACAAGCGCGCCGCCGAACAGCAGGTCGGTCGCTAGACCGCGTCGAATCACAAAGTTGGGACGTAAGAACGATGCTTAGCCCGAAACGGACAAAATACCGCAAGGCGCACAAAGGCCGGATTCATGGCAACGCCAAAGGCGGGGCCTCGCTTAACTTCGGCTCGTTCGGCCTGAAGGCGGTGCAGCCCGGTCGAATTACGGCGCGCCAGATCGAAGCGGCGCGGCGCGCTTTGGTCCGGCATATCCGGCGCCAGGGCAAGGTTTGGATCCGCGTCTTTCCGGACGTACCGGTCAGTCAGAAACCCGCCGAAGTCCGCATGGGCAAGGGCAAGGGGTCGCCGGAATTCTGGATGTGCAGGGTCAAGCCGGGGCGGATCATGTTCGAGATGGACGGCGTGCAGCCCGAAATCGCCAAGGCGGCCTTCGCGCTGGCCGCGGCAAAGCTGCCGGTTCGCTGTCGGGTCGTTTCCCGCATCGGTGGAGAAGGGTAAGGAAGACAATGAAGGCCGAGGATCTGCGCCAGAAATCGCCGGACGAGCTCAGTGACGAGCTGGCGGCATTGCGCAAGGAACAGTTCAATCTGCGATTCCAGGCTGCCAGCGGGCAGCTTGAGAACACCGCGCGGGTGCGCGAAGTCCGTCGGGATATCGCGCGCGTCAAAACGATCTTGAACGAACGCCGTTCGGCGTCGGTCTGATCCGGAGGGTTACAGCATGCCTAAACGCGTCCTGCAGGGCACGGTGGTTTCGGATGCGGCCGATAAGACGGTCGTCGTCCTGGTGGAACGGCGGATCAAACATCCGCTGTACAAGAAGATCATCCGCAAATCGAAGAAGTTCATGGCACATGACGAGGCCAATGCCGCCCGCAAGGGCGACCAGGTCCGGATCCGCGAGTGCCGGCCGTTATCGAAGCGGAAAACATGGGAAGTGATTGCCGAGCAGGCAGAGGCTTGAGCCTCGGTCATAGCTGGCGATTGATGATTTTGTTGAGGGATTTGGTCCGATGATCCAGATGCAGACAAACCTGGACGTTGCCGACAACTCAGGCGCGCGCCGTGTCCAGTGCATCAAGGTGCTTGGCGGGTCCAAGCGCAGGTTCGCGTCGGTCGGCGACGTGATCGTGGTTACCGTGAAGGAGGCGATCCCGCGCGGCCGTGTAAAGAAGGGCGATGTCCACCGTGCGGTGATTGTGCGGACCGCCAAGGAGATCAGGCGGCCTGACGGTTCGACGATCCGTTTCGACCGGAACGCGGCGGTACTGATCAGCAAGACCGGCGAGCCGATCGGCACTCGCATCTTCGGACCGGTGGTCCGGGAACTGCGCGCGAAGCGCTTCATGAAGATTATTTCACTGGCTCCGGAGGTCATCTGAGGCCGCAGGGGCCTTGGGTGAAACCACGGAACAAGGGCAAAGAGAGAGGCGGTTATGGCCGCAAAGATCAAAAAAGGGGACAAGGTCGTTGTCCTGGCGGGCCGGGACAAGGGCCGCACCGGCGAGGTCGTCAAGGTGATGCCCAAGGAAAGCCGTGTGTTGGTCCAGGGCGTCAACATGGTCAAGCGGCATACCCGGCCGACTCAGGTCAATCCGGGTGGAATCGTTGACAAGGAAGGGCCGATTCACGTGTCCAATGTGGCCGTGATCGATCCCAAGACGGACAAGCCGGCCCGGGTCGGGTTCCGGGTCCTGGAAAACGGAACCAAGGTGCGGGTCTCCCGCGCCTCTGGCGAAGTCCTCGACCGTTAGTTGTTGGGGGAATAGGACGACGATGAGCGAAGAACGATACACCCCGCGTCTGAAGAGCCAGTACGAGGGCGAACTGAAAAAGGCGCTGAAGGACGAGTTCAGCTACGGCAACGATATGCAGGTGCCGCGGCTGGAAAAGATCGTGGTGAACATGGGCGTCGGCGAGGCGGTGGCGGATCGCAAGCGGCTGGAAGGGGCGGTCAGCGACATGACCGTGATCACCGGCCAGAAGCCGATCGTGACGCGCGCCAAGAAGTCCATCGCCAACTACAAGCTGCGTGAAGGCATGCCGATCGGCTGCAAGGTCACGCTGCGTCGGGACCGTATGTACGATTTCCTTGATCGCCTGGTGAATATCGCGTTGCCGCGCGTGCGCGACTTCCGCGGACTGAACGGCAAGAGCTTCGACGGCCGTGGCAACTATGCGCTGGGCCTGAAGGAGCAGATCGTGTTCCCGGAAGTGGACTACGACAAGGTCGACACCATTCGCGGCATGGACATCGTGATCTGCACCTCAGCCAGGTCCGATGACGAGGCGAAAGCGCTGTTGCGCGGCTTCAACCTGCCGTTCACGAACTGAAGAAACCCATTGGAGTAACGCCCTATGGCCAAGAAAAGTGCCATTCAGAAGAACACGCGCCGGCAGCGACTTGTCGCGAAGCATGCGAACAAGCGCAGCGCGCTGAAAGAGACGGTGAAGAACCGCGCGCTGCCGCTGGAAGAGCGTTTCGCTGCGCAGATCAAGCTGTCCAAGCTGCCGCGCAATGGCTCCAAGGTCCGCGTCCGCAATCGTTGCGAGGTCACTGGGCGCCCGCGCGGGTTCTATCGGAAGTTCAAGATGTCGCGCATTGCGCTGCGCGACCTGGCTTCGCTGGGGCTGGTCCCTGGCGTGACCAAGTCGAGCTGGTAAGGAGGAAGACGAGATGTCGATGAGCGATCCGCTCGGCGATATGCTGGCACGGATCCGAAACGGGCAGCGGGCACGGAAACGGACGGTGACGACGCCGGCCTCGAAGCTGCGCGCTAACGTTTTGGATGTTTTGCAGCGCGAAGGTTATATCCGCGGGTTCAGCTGGGCCGAGATGCGGCCGGGCGTCACCGAGTTAACCGTCGAGTTGAAATATGCCGATGGCGAACCGGCCATCCGCGAGGTATCCCGCATCTCCAAGCCGGGCCGGCGTGTCTATTCGGGCATCAAGGACCTGCCGCGGGAATTCAACGGGCTGGGCATCTCCATCCTGTCGACTCCGCGCGGCGTGATGTCGGATGCAGAAGCGCGCGCTGCCAATGTCGGCGGCGAAGTGCTCTGCCGAGTGTTCTGAGGAGCAGGCGGATGTCTCGCATTGGAAACAACCCTGTCGCGATTCCTGATGGCGTTGAGATTTCGATCGCCGCCGGGTTGTTGACCGCGAAGGGCAAGCTGGGCGAAGAAAGCGTGCCGCTGCACGAGGATGTCAGCGTCGAGAACGCAGACGGCGTCGTCCGCGTCAGTCCGCGCGACCAATCCAAGCGTGCGCGGCAGTTGTGGGGCACGACCCGCAGCCTGATCGACAACGCCGTCAAGGGCGTGTCCGAAGGGTTCACGCGGCGTCTGAACATCAGCGGCGTTGGCTATCGCGCCCAGGTCCAAGGCTCGACCTTGAACCTGCAGCTTGGGTTCAGCCATGACGTGAAATTCCCGATCCCGGACGGCATCAAGATCGCGATGGAAGGCGATCGCGGCAACATCATCGCCGTATCCGGGCCGAACAAACAGCTTGTGGGACAGATCGCCAGCAAGATCAGGTCCTACCGGCCGCCCGAGCCTTACAAGGGGAAAGGACTGATCTATTCCGATGAGTCGATCCTGCGTAAGGAAGGCAAGAAGAAGTAAGGGCGAAGGACGATGCTCAAAGCCAAAGAACTGCGCGAACGGCGGAAAAAGCGTTCGCGATTTGCGATCCGCAAAGTGGAAAAGATCAAGCCGCGCCTGTCGGTTTTCCGCTCCAACAAGCAGATCTATGCGCAAGTCATCGACGACCGGTCCGGGCTCACCATGGCGAACGCGTCCAGCCTGGATAAGGATCTGCGCACCGCGTTGAACACCGGAGGCAACGCCGACGCAGCCGTTGCGGTGGGCAAGCTGATTGCGGAACGCGCCAAGGCAAACGGTGTGACCGAAGTGGTGTTCGACCGCGGCGGCTATCGATTTCACGGCCGGGTGAAGGCGCTGGCCGATGCCGCGCGTGAAGCCGGCTTGAAGATTTAGGCATAAGGGTAGGACTTATGGCACGAGGTTCCAGAGAAGACCGTCGCTCCGACCGGGAAGATTCAGACCTGGTCGAAAAGCTGGTGGCGATCAATCGCGTCGCAAAGGTCGTCAAAGGCGGCCGGCGTTTTGGTTTTGCGGCGCTGGTCGTGGTTGGCGACGGCCGCGGGCGCGTCGGGTTCGGCTCCGGCAAGGCACGCGAAGTGCCTGAGGCGATCCGCAAAGCCACAGAGGACGCGAAGAAAAGCATGGTGCGCGTTCCGTTGCGCGAAGGCCGGACCTTGCATCACGACGTACGTGGACGCTTCGGCGCCGGCAAGGTCCTGATGCGGGCGGCACCGGCGGGTACCGGCATCATTGCCGGCGGCCCGATGCGCGCCGTCTTCGAGGCGCTGGGCGTTTCCGACGTGGTGGCGAAATCGGTCGGTTCGTCGAACCCCCACAACCTGATCAAGGCGTCTTTCGAAGGCCTGAAGACCTGCGCGTCGCCGCGCATGGTTGCCAGTCGCCGCGGTAAGAAGGTCGGCGAAATTACCGGCCGGCGTAGCGAGGGGGCGGAGACCGGCAAGGAGCAGGCGAATGCCTAAGAAAACCGTGAAGGTCACACAGATTCGCAGCCCGATCCGGCGCCAGGCCGACCAGCGCGCAACGCTGATTGGATTGGGGCTGAACAAGATGAACCGGACTCGCGAACTTGAGGACACGCCGTCTGTTCGCGGCATGATCAACAAGGTCAGCCACCTTGTCCGTGTGGATGAAACCGGCTGACGCAACGGTCGACGATCGTTTAGGGAATAAAGACATGAAGCTGAACCAGCTTTCCGACAACCGGGGCTCCAGGAAGAACCGTTCGCGCGTTGGGCGCGGGCCCGGGTCTGGCACGGGCAGGACCGCCAAGCGTGGCATGAAGGGGCAAAAGTCGCGCTCCGGCGTCTCCCTCAAGGGGTTCGAAGGCGGCCAGATGCCGCTGTACCGTCGGCTGCCCAAGCGCGGCTTCAAGAACCCCTTCCGGAAGAAATTCGTAGCGGTCAATATCGGTCGGCTCCAGAAGGCCGTCGACGACAAGGCCCTCGATCCCAAAAAACCCGTCGATGCCGCGGCGCTGGTCGCGGCCGGCGTGATCCGTCGCGAACGCGACGGCGTCCGACTGTTGGCCAAGGGCGAGTTGAAGGCAAAGCTGCAGCTGACCGTGACAGGTGCCTCTAAGGCAGCGGTCGAAGCCGTTGAAAAGGCTGGCGGATCGGTGTCCGTCGCCGTGCCGGAGAAGGCCCCGGCGGCGGAACCTGCCGAGGCAGAGTGAAGCGGATACGATCCGGCCATAGCGAGGTTGGATCCGGCGACCCATATCTGACGAATGCGGGTCGTTTGAAAGGAAAGACGGAATGGCATCTGCCGCTGAACAGTTAGCATCGAATTTCAGCTTCGGGGCGCTGGCCAAGGCCTCCGACCTCAAAAAGCGGCTTTGGTTCACGCTGGGCGCCCTGATCGTGTACCGGTTGGGGACCTACATTCCGCTTCCCGGCATCGATCCGCTTGCCTTGAAGGAGATTTTCGAGCAGCAGCAGGGCGGCATCCTGGACATGTTCAACATGTTCTCCGGCGGGGCGCTGGGGCGGATGACGATTTTCGCGCTCAACATCATGCCCTACATCTCCGCTGCCATCATTATGCAGCTGCTGTCGGCCGTTTCGCCCACCTTGGAGGCCCTGAAGAAAGAGGGCGAATCCGGGCGCAAGAAGATCAATCAGTACACCCGTTACGGCACGGTGCTTCTGGCGTCGGTGCAGGCCTACGGCATCTCCGTCGGGCTGGAAGGCGCTCAGTCCTCGACCGGCGCGGTCGTGATGGACCCCGGCTGGTATTTCCGTGCCACCACCGTGATTACCCTTGCGGGCGGCACGATGTTCCTGATGTGGCTGGGCGAGCAGATCACGCAGCGTGGCGTCGGCAACGGAATCTCGCTGATTATCTTCTCCGGGATCGTCGCAAACTTGCCGCAGGCGCTGGCGCAAACGCTGGACCTCGGTCAGCGCGGAGCCCTGCCGACCATCGTCATTCTGGCGCTGTTGGTGCTTTCCGTGGTGGTCATTGCCTTTATCGTTTTCATGGAACGGGCGCAAAGGCGGCTGATCGTCCAATATCCGAAGCGTCAGGTCGGCAACAAGATGTTCGGTGGGGAATCCTCGCACTTGCCGCTGAAGCTCAACACCGCCGGCGTGATCCCGCCCATTTTCGCCAGTTCGTTGCTTTTGATGCCGCTGACCATCGCCGGATTCAGTGGCGGCCAGGGTCCGGAGTGGCTGTCCTGGGTTCAGGCATGGCTGGGTCCGGGCCAGCCGCTGTATCTTGCCGTCTATATCGGGCTCATCGTGTTCTTTGCGTTCTTCTACACCTCCGTGGTGTTTAACCCCGAGGACACGGCAGACAATTTGAAGAAGTATGGCGGTTTCATCCCTGGGATCCGTCCTGGCAAGAATACCGCTGTCTATCTCGATTACGTTCTGACCCGCCTCACCGTTGTGGGCGCAGGCTATCTTTCGCTCGTGTGTATCCTGCCGGAAATCCTTAGGGGGCAGTTCGCGGTTCCGTTCTATTTCGGCGGAACCAGCCTCCTGATCGTTGTGACGGTGACCATGGACACCATCGGGCAGATCCAGAGCCATCTGCTGGCGCATCAGTACGAGGGACTGATCAAGAAGTCCAAGCTGCGAGGGAGGAGAGGTTGACCCACAAAATCATACTTTTCGGGCCGCCGGGCGCGGGGAAGGGCACCCAGGCAGTGCGGCTGGAAGAGCGCCATGGCATGACCCAGCTTTCCACGGGCGACATGCTGCGGGCAGCCGTTGCGGCCGGCACGGAGCTTGGCAAGCAGGCCCAGGCGGTGATGGATTCGGGCAAGCTGGTCGACGACCAGACGATGTTGGGCATCATCTCCGAGCGCATCGACCAGCCCGACTGTCAGCAGGGGTTCATACTGGACGGGTTCCCGCGGACCGTGGCCCAGGCGGAAGGTCTGGAGCAAATGCTGGGCGAGAAGGGCATCGGCATTGACCATGTGATCGAAATCACCGTGGACGAGGACGAGCTTTACAAGCGCATCGAAAAGCGGGCGGAAGAAACGGGCGGTGCCCGGGCGGACGACAATGCCGAGACGCTGCGGAAGCGGCTCCAAGTCTATCGCGACCAGACGGCCCCTGTGCTGCCTTACTATCGAAACAAAGGCATGTTGAGGCAGGTCGACGGCATGTCCGGCATCGAGGAAGTGGCGAAACAAATAGAAGGGATCGTGCTTGGCTGAAAGCTAAGGATTCTGCGGCTCTCGCCGTTGACAGCGGCATGCCAATCCGTATACTCCGCGCGCGCGGAGCCCCGGCCTGCGGCACCGCTGTGCACGCGGCCGGTTTGGACAGGATCCAATTGCAGATAACCAGGCATACCCTCTGGAAACAACCGGAGGCGGGTCGGGCAATGGCAGCCCGGGCCGCGTGATCGAAGGAGTGGCATTGTGGCGCGAATTGCCGGGGTGAACATCCCCACCAACAAGCGGATCGGGATCTCGTTGACCTATATCCATGGGATCGGTCGCACCAAGGCCGGTGAGATCGTGCAGAAGTGCGGCATCGAAGCGACGACCCGGGTCAACCAGCTCTCGGATGACGAGGTCACGCGCATCCGCGAGGTGATCGATCGTGATTACACGGTCGAAGGCGACCTCCGGCGCGAGGTTGCAATGAACATCAAGCGCCTGATGGACCTCGGGTGCTATCGCGGCCTCCGGCATCGCAAGGGACTGCCCGTGCGCGGCCAGCGGACGCATACCAATGCCCGGACCCGCAAGGGGCCCGCCAGACCGATCGCGGGCAAGAAGAAGTAGTCAAGGAAACATCCCTGGCCGCGGGGCCCCGGGACTTGCAGGATAGAACGATATGGCAAAAGCGGTTCGCAAGCGTAAAGAGCGCAAGAACATCACATCGGGCATCGCCCATGTGAGCGCCACATTCAACAACACCATGATCACGATCAGCGATGTGCAAGGTAACGCCATCGCTTGGTCCTCTGCCGGCATGCAGGGTTTCAAGGGCTCGCGCAAGTCCACCCCCTATGCCGCGCAGATGGCGGCGGAAGATGCCGGCCGCAAGGCGATGGAACACGGCGTGAAGACGCTGGAGGTCAATGTGAAGGGCCCCGGCTCCGGCCGCGAATCCGCACTGCGTGCGCTGCAGTCCGTCGGGTTCACCATCACCGCGATTCGGGACGTGACCCCGATCCCACATAATGGCTGCCGTCCGCCGAAACGGCGCCGCGTTTGATCCGGCGGCGGCACGGTTCTGCCGACGCCGATTAATTTTCGTCCGCTGTGCGGACACCCCCGTCCAAAGGCGCCGGCCAGATGCCGGCATGCGAGGAATGAATGTCTGAGACTTCGCCCATCATCCAGAAAAACTGGCAAGCCCTGATCAAGCCCGGCAAGCTCAATGTCGATACGGGCACTGACCAGCGCCGCGTTGCCACCGTTGTCGCCGAGCCGCTGGAGCGCGGATTCGGTCTGACGCTTGGAAACGCGCTGCGCCGGATCCTGCTGTCTTCGCTGCAGGGCGCGGCGGTGACGTCGATTCATATCGACGGCGTGCTGCACGAGTTCTCTTCCATCCCCGGCGTGCGCGAGGACGTGACCGATATAGTCCTGAACATCAAATCGCTGGCGCTGAGCATGCATGGCGAGGGCCCGAAGCGGATTCGTCTTGCTGCGGAAGGCCCCTGCGAGGTGACGGCGTCGATGATCGAGACCGGGCACGAAATCGACGTGATGAACCCGGACCTGGTCTTGTGCACGCTGGACGACGGGGCCAAGCTGTCGATGGACATGACGGTCGAATCCGGCAAGGGCTATGTTCCGGCCAGCCAGAACCGACCCGAAGACGCGCCGATCGGCCTGATTCCGGTCGATGCTGTGTTCAGCCCGGTCCGGAAGGTCTCCTACAAGGTGGACAATACACGTGTCGGCCAGGTCACCGACTACGACAAGCTGTCGATGACGCTGGAGACGAACGGCGCGGTGACACCTGATGACGCGGTCGCCTTGGCGGCGCGTATCCTGCAGGACCAGTTGCAGGTCTTCATCAATTTCGAGGAACCGACGGTCGAATCCCGCGAGGCCGAGGCCTCCGAACTGCCGTTCAATCGCAATCTCCTGCGCAAGGTCGATGAACTGGAACTGTCGGTGCGTTCGGCGAACTGTCTGAAGAACGACAACATCGTCTATATCGGCGATCTGGTGCAGAAGACGGAAGCCGAAATGCTTCGCACACCGAACTTCGGTCGCAAATCTCTCAACGAAATCAAGGAAGTGCTGGCGCAGATGGGCCTGCATCTGGGCATGGAGATCCCCAACTGGCCGCCGGAGAACATCGAGGACATGGCGAAAAAGCTGGACGAGCCGTTCTAACGCCCGCCTGTATTGCTTATTGAGATCCAGCGTCGGCAGTAGCCTTGGGCGACCGGCGCAAATAGGAAAAGAGAAAACAGGACCGCAGCCAATGAGACACCGCATTGACCATCGCAAGCTGAACCGCACGCCGTCGCACCGTCGTGCACTGTTCATGAACATGGCGAATGCCCTGATCAAGCACGAGCAGATCAATACGACCCTGCCGAAGGCAAAGGAACTGAAGCGGGTCGTCGACCGGTTGATCACGCTTGGCAAGAAGGGCGGTCTGCACCGCCGCCGCCAGGCCTTTGCCCGCCTGCGGGACGATGCCATGGTGGCCAAACTGTTCGATACCCTTGCCGATCGCTACAAGGACCGGCCGGGCGGCTATTGCCGGGTCCTGCAAGCCGGATTCCGTTATGGCGACAATGCGCCGATGGCGATCATCGAACTGGTCGACCGCGATCCCGATGCCAAGGGTCAGGATTCCGGCCCGTTGCCGGAGGAACTGGAGGCTGAGGCCGTCCAGGCCTGAGCCGGAGTCGATAGAATTGTGTAACGGGGCGGTCATGGGCCGCCCCGCTTCGTTATGGGGCCGTCTTGTGATGCCTGACACCGCGACATACAGTGGCCGAATGCTTGGAAGGCGAACCCTGTTGCGGCTGGCGGTCGCGGCCATGATGCTGTCCGGTGCCGGCGCGCCGGCACTGGCCCAGAACATTCCCGTGTCGCGGTCGGAAATCACGCTCAGCTTTGCGCCCCTGGTCAAGAAGGCCGCGCCGGCCGTCGTCAATATCTATGCCAAGAAGGTCGTGCGACGCCCGTCGGGCGGTCTTCTGGGCGACCCCTTGTTGCGACGGTTTTTCGGCAAGGACTGGCCGTTCGGCGGGGAAACTCGCGAACGTATCGAGAATTCCCTTGGCTCGGGCGTGATCGTCCGGTCCGACGGCGTCATCGTGACCAACCATCATGTGATCGAAAACGCCAGCGAGATCACCGTGGTCATGAGCGATCGGCGGGAATTCGACGCCCGGGTCCTGCTGACCGACGAACGCACGGACATCGCGGTTCTCAAGATCGATCCCGGGCCGGAATCTCTGGCCTACCTTGTGTTTGCGGATTCCGATGAGTTGGAAGTCGGGGACCTTGTGCTGGCCATTGGCAACCCGTTCGGTGTGGGACAGACAGTAACCAGCGGCATTGTCTCGGGTCTTGCCCGAACGACCGTGGGCATCACCGATTTTCGGTCCTTCATTCAGACCGATGCCGCGATCAATCCTGGCAATTCCGGCGGTGCGCTGATCGGTGTCGACGGTCGGCTTGTCGGGGTCAATACCGCGATCTTCTCGCGCAGCGGCGGTTCCCTGGGTATTGGCTTTGCTGTGCCCGCCAATATGGTCGATTCGGTGGTTTCCAGCGCCATATCGGGAGAAAAACTGGTCAGGCCCTGGGTCGGCTTTTCCGGCCGCGACGTCACCGCCGAGGTGGCCGAAGCGCTGGACCTTCGGCGGCCCGGCGGTGTTCTTGTTGAAAGCATCTTCGAAGGCGGCCCTGCCGACAAGGCAGGCATGAAGCGTGGCGACGTCATCCGCGCGATAGGCAAAAAAGCCCTGTTTGACGCGCAGCACCTGCGGTTTCGCTTGGCGACCAGAAAGCTTGGTGAATCGGTGGACCTGGAAGTGATCCGCGACGGCAAGACGCTGAAGTTGAAGTTCGTGCTTGTCGCGCCGCCGGAGGATCCGCCGCGCGATCGTCAGCAGATCAGCCGTGGTCCCCTGGGCGGCATGGCCGTGGGCAACCTGTCTCCCGCACTGGCCCAGGAGATGGGGATGTCCGCGGTGAAGGGGGTGGTGGTGATGGAGATTCGCCGCGGCTCCTCCGCCCATCGGCTTCGGTTCCGGCCGCGCGACATCATCGTTTCGTTGAACGGCAAGGAGGTGAAAAGTACCCGCGATCTCGTGCGCCTCAGCAACGAACGCCGCAACACCTGGAATATCGTGCTTGTCCGCAAAGGACGGCGGATCACGTTCGAGGTCGGCTGAGATGACCGGCGATCCGGCCACGGGCCTCTTCGAGGCGTCTGCGCCGCGTCCGCTGGCCGATCGGTTACGGCCTTCGACGTTGGACGAAGTTGTCGGGCAGGACCATCTCCTCGGGCCTGAAGGAGCATTGCGCCGGGTCGTGGAGGCGGGCAGGCTCCAGTCCCTGATCCTCTGGGGACCACCGGGGTCCGGTAAGACCACCATCGCGCGCCTGATTGCGCAGCAGTCTTCCTTGGCCTTCGAACCGCTGTCGGCAGTGTTCTCCGGGGTCGCCGACCTGCGGAAGGTTTTTGAGCGGGCCAAGCAGCGGCGGACCGTTGGGCAGGGCACATGCCTGTTTGTCGATGAAATCCACCGCTTCAACCGGGCGCAGCAGGACGGCTTTCTGCCCTATGTCGAGGACGGGACCGTTGTCCTGATCGGCGCGACCACCGAAAATCCCAGTTTCGAGCTGAACGCCGCCTTGCTGTCGCGGGCGCAAGTTTACGTTCTGAATCGGTTGGACGATGCGGCAATGGAAACCCTTCTGGCTCGGGCCGAAGAGTTGACGGACAGCAAGCTCCCGGTCGACGACGATGCCCGTCGGGCCCTGCGCGCGATGGCGGATGGTGACGGTCGACACCTGCTGAACATGGCGGAGACCCTGTTCGACTTGCAGATCCGCGAGACACTGGATCCCACCGGTCTTGCGGAGACCGTCCAGCGGCGCATGCCGCTGTACGACAAGGCCCAGGACAGCCATTACAACCTGATCAGCGCGTTGCATAAATCCATGCGCGGTTCGGACTGCGACGCCGCACTGTACTGGCTTGCCCGGATGCTGGCGGGGGGAGAGGACCCGCTGTACGTTGCGCGGCGCCTCGTCCGCTTCGCGTACGAGGATATCGGGTTGGCAGACCCTCAGGCGGCGGTGCAGGCGTTGGCGGGCTGGGACACGTTTACGCGTCTGGGGTCGCCCGAAGGCGATCTGGCGCTTGCGCAGGTCGTCATCTACCTGGCTTCCGCCCCGAAGTCCAACCGCGGCTACCAGGCCCTGAAGGGCGCAATGCGAGTCGCGCGCGAAACCGGATCGCTGGCCCCGCCGTCGCACATCCTGAATGCCCCGACACGTCTGATGAAGGATTTGGGCTATGGCGCCGGCTATGCCTACGACCATGACGCAGAGGATGGATTTTCAGGCCAGGACTATTTCCCCGACGGGATTGAACGCCAGGCGTTCTATCAGCCTGTCGAGCGGGGTTTCGAGCGCGACATCAAGAAACGATTGGACTATTGGGCCAGACTGAGGAGCAAGCGGGCGGAGTCGCAGTCGTGAGCGGCGTTGAAACCCGTGCGGTCTCGGCTGGCGATGCCGACATGCGCCTGGACCGGTGGTTCAAGCAGAACTATCCCGACCTTAGCTTCGGCCGTTTGCAGAAACTGCTGCGTACCGGTCAGGTCCGTGTCGACGGCAAGCGGGCAAAGCCGGGACAGCGGCTGGAACCGGGGCAGGAAATCCGGGTGCCGCCCCTGGGTGCGGGCGGTGTTTCCACGCGGCCGATCCGTTCGCCGGCCCCGGACGCAGCCGATGCCGCTTTTGTCCAGTCCCTGGTTCTGTTCCGTGACGATGACGTCATCGCCATCGACAAGCCCGCCGGACTTGCGGTTCAGGGCGGAACGAGAACCGAACGTCATCTCGATGGGTTGCTGGATTGTCTGCGTTTTGGCGCGGACGAGCGTCCGCGCCTGGTCCACCGGCTGGACAAGGACACCAGTGGCGTCATGGTGCTGGCGCGCAATCGCGCGGCGGCGGCCGTCTTGGGACGCGCCTTCAAAGGCCGGTCCGCCCGCAAACTTTACTGGGCCGTCACCGTTGGCGTTCCGGCTCCGGAACAGGGCGCGATAAAGCTCGCACTCTCGAAGGGAGGCGGTGCAGGGCGCGAACGGGCTTTTGTCGATCCAAAGCATGGCAAGCGGGCCGAGAGCCTGTTCAAGGTTCTGGAGAAAGCCGGCGATGAAGTGGCCTGGGTGGTGTTGTGGCCGCGAACCGGCCGGACGCACCAGTTGCGCGTTCACATGTCCGAACTGGGGTGTCCGATACTGGGTGACGGGAAATACGGCGGGAAATCTGCGTTCATTGAGGGACGCGACCTGGACCGGCAACTGCACCTTCACGCCCGCGAGCTTGTCCTGGCCCATCCCCGGACGGGAAAGGACTTCAGGTTCGTCGCATCGCCGCCGCAGCACATGCTGCGGACCTTCGATCTTTATGGTTTCGAGCCGGCCGAGGGCCTTGTCGACCCGTTTCCCCGCGATTCTTGAGCGGCTGGTCGCGCATCGCGGCGCATAGCCGGCACTGCTTCCTTCGGACACCGGATTTCCCATATAAGGGGAACACACAAATCAGGACGATTGCGAATGAGCGCCGAGGCGCCCTTGCGGCTGGCAGTATTCGATTGCGATGGAACGCTTGTCGATTCCCAACACTTGATCGTCACCTGCATGACGGAGGCTTGTGTCGACCGCGGTTTCGGCGCGCCTGACGCCGCTGCGGTGCGCCGGGTCATCGGGCTGCCGTTGGTCCGGGCAATTTCCCGACTGCTCCCCGATGCGGCTGCTTCCGAGCATCGCGACGTTGCCGATGGTTACCGGGACGCGTTTCACACGCTGCGCGCGACGGGCGATTTTGCCGAACCGCTGTTTACCGGTGCCAGGGAGACGTTGCAGGCTTTGGACGACCGCGGCGTCTTGATGGGGGTGGCAACGGGAAAGGGGCGTCGCGGCCTGGAAGCGGTACTTGACCATCACGGAATCCGGGAGCATTTCGTCGTTCTGAAGACCGCCGACGACGGGCCGGGCAAGCCGCGGCCTGATATTCTCATGTCGGCCATGGCGGAAACCGGCGTCTCGTCCGCGCATACTGCCATGATCGGCGATACGGTGTTCGACGTGAAGATGGCAGTATCGGCCCGGGTCGCCGCGATCGGCGTCGCCTGGGGATATCACGAAGGGGCGGAACTGATGGAGGCCGGCGCCTTGACGGTCATCGACCATTTCGGGGCTTTGCCGGAAACACTTGCCACGCAGTGGGGGCTCTGACGGCAATGCGGCTGCGTACGGTTATCTTGGCTATTGTGGCGGCACTGATCTTGCTGCCTCTCGGCGCCGTGGGCTATCTCATGGCGCTTGGGCCCGAGGGCCTGAAACAATTGATCGTCGACCGGGTCGCCGCCCAGACCGGCCGACAGATGGCGATCAACGGTCGGTTCGACCTGGAATTGTCCCTGACACCGTCGCTCAGTGCCGAAGAGATCACGTTCCAGAACGCCGCATGGGGATCGCGTCCCGATATGGCGCGGATTGGGCATGTGGAAGTCGAGCTGGATCTGGTGCCGCTATTCGGCGGTACGGTGGACATCACCCGTATTCTGCTCAAGGACGCCGATATCCTGATCGAAACCAACGCAGCGGGACGCAGCAACCTGGACTTTGACGATACGCCGGCGGCCGTTCCGCGCGAAGCACCGTCTCCGCCGTCCGACGCAGGACCGCCCGCACCGCCGCCCGCTCCGACGATTCCAGTCATCCGCGAGGTCGATTTCGACAATGTCACCGTCGTCGTCAAGGATCAGGCCTCCGGCGCGGTCAGGACCTTGCATGTCGTCAAGACTGATATCGATGGCCTCGGTGCGCAGACGCCGTTGGACGTCTCGGTGGTCGGCGATTTGGACCAGATCGGTTTCGAAATTGTCGGCCAGCTCGGCTCGCCGGCCCAGATGCTGTCGCCGACCGAGGCATGGCCAGTGTCCCTGGTGGGCTCGGCGGGCGGCATAGCGCTGGATATTGCCGGTACCATGGCGGAACCCACCGCGGTGCGGGGGCTGGACATCGCGATACAGGCACGCGGGCCGGAAGTTGCCGCGCTGGGGCCCCTGTTGGGGACCGACATCCCCCAGGCGGGTCCGTTCAGGGTCGTCGTCACCGTTCTTGGCGATCTGGACGGGACTCTCGCACTGAAGGATATCAACGCCGAATTGGGCGCGACCGAGGCGATGACGTTGACCGCACAGGGCGAGATCGCGTCCGTCTTCGAGGGCACCGGTCTCGATCTTGTCGTCGCTGCCCGCGGCACCGCCTTGGAGGCGTTGGCGGCGGTTGTCGGGCGGCGGATCCCGGTGGTTGGTCCCTACAATGCCAGTGCAACCGTTCGCGGCGACCTCTACGGCGCGCTGGCGATTGGCGACCTGGAGGCGTCACTTGGGGCAGACCAGACCGTATTGCTGGAGGCGCGCGGTGGCATCGGCGACGTCATGCAGGGGCAAGGCGTCGATCTGGCTCTGTCGGCACGGGGCGCGGAATGGGGCAAGCTGCGCGAAGTCTTCCCAACCGGGCTGGGTCAGCTGTCGTTTCCCGACATCGGGCCGTTCGCCATATCCGCGTCGGTGCGCGGCGACGTTGCAGGCACGCTTGCCGTTGACGGTCTTAAGGTCGATCTGGGAACGGCGGAGACTATTTCAGTTGTGGCAGGCGGCGCGATTGCATCGGCAATGGACGGCGGGGGCATCGACATCAGGGCCGACTTGCAAGGACAGCAGTTCAACGACCTGTTCGCTTTTCTGCCGCCCGATGTCGTTCCCGCCGCGCGCGGTCTGCCGGCGCTGGGGCCATTCCGGATCGGCCTTGCGGCGCTGGGGGACGTCAATGGCGAACTGGCGTTGGCCGACATCGATGCCGAAGTGGGGCAGCCGTCGTTCGTCAGCCTGAAGGCACGTGGGGACGTGGCCTCCGTCAAGGATGGTGCCGGTCTGGACTTGCGGCTTCATGCAGAAGGCACGGAGTTGGGCGATCTCAACGATCTTCTGGCGCCCATCGTGGGGGGCGACTTGGCCATCCCGGCGCTGGGTCCGTTCGACGTCGTTGCGGGCGTGCGAGGCGATGTGGCGGGGACGGTTTCGATCTCGGATCTTGATGCCCAGGTCGGTGCCCGCAGGACGGTGCTAGTGACCGCGCGAGGCGGTATCGAAGATCTGCAAGGACGCAGCGGGATCGATCTGGATGCGCGGGCCCAGGGCTGGGAGTTGGGCCAACTCAATGTTCTGCTCCCGCCCGAACTACTTGCCGGAACGCAGGTGCCGGCGCTGGGGCCGTTCGACATTGCCGGAGCGGTGTCGGGCGATGCCCAGGGGGTTTTGTCCGTTGCAGGCATCAAGGCGGCAATCGGAACCGAAGACAGCGCACTGATCACTGCCAGTGGAAGCATTGGCGATGTTCGCGCGGTTCAAGATATGGATCTGAAAGTCGGAGCGCGCGGCGGCACGCTGACTGCGCTCTCTCCGGCAGTCGGCCTCGACCTGCCGGCGGCAGGCAGTTTTGACATGGCCGCGACCGTCCAGGGCAGTCTGGGCGATGTCCTATCGGCCTCAGACCTCCAGGCCGCGGTGGGTGACAGCACGCTGGCCGGGGACATCAGCGTAAGCTTCGGCGGTCCAAGGCCGGCAGTGCGGGCGACCGTCGAATCGCGGCGCCTCGACCTGGATGCGCTGCGCGGCTTGGCGGTCCTCGATCCGACGCTGACGCCCCAGGCAGGTCCGGGGATTGCTGCCGCCGTGGTTCCGCAGACCGGTGGCACCGCCACACCGACGCAACGCGTACCGGGCACTCCAGACAGCTATCGACGCGTGTTTTCCGCCGACCCGTTGCCGATCGAGATCCTGATGGTGCTGGATATCGACGCGGACATTCAGGTCGCCGAACTGATCGCCGACGGCCAGCGGATCGACGGCATGCAGGCGAAGATCGCGCTGTCGGATGGTCGGCTTGCACTGGACCCGCTGCAGGGTGGTCTTGGCGGCGGCGTTGTTTCAGGCACCCTGACCTTCGACACTTCCGTGTCCGAACCCAACCTTGCCGGACAGTTGGCGGTGCAGCAATACGACCTCGGACGTTTCTTGGCGGCGCGCCGCATCATGCAAGGTTTTCAAGGGCGCGCCGATATCGATCTGGTCGGGCTTTCATCCAAGGGACGGTCGATCCGCGATCTCATGGCAAATCTCAACGGCACGCTCACGGTCAGGATGGGGGCCGGCCGGATGGATGCGCGCGAAGTCAACCGATTGTCCGGCGGAGGAGCCGACATGGCGCGCCTGCTGTTGGGGGGCGGGCGCGTGCGCGAGATGACCGTCAATTGCATGGACCTGCACTACGCTGTTACGGCAGGGGTCATGCGCACCGAGAAAATGCTGTTCGATACAGACATCGTGACCGTGATGGGAACGGGTGATGCGAATCTCGCGACCGAACGGCTGGATATGTTTGTCGGCGGACGTCCCAAGGCTAGAGGGATTGCGCCGCAGGTCGCCGTGAAGATCAGGGGAACTTTCGCCGATCCGGATTTTGACCTGGACAAGTCTTCGACGTTCGGGGCCGCTGGTGGGTTGTTGTTGAGCGAGGTTTTGGGCACGGCGGTTCCGGGGTCGTCCGCAATTTCGGCCCTGGTTGGAACGCTTTCCGGCGGCACGGAGTTCCCGTGCCAAGGCGTCCCAGGTGCCTCCAACGTCCGCGTCGCCGATCGGAAACCGGCGGAAGAACCGGCCAGACAAGACAAGAGCGGCGACACGGACCGCCTGGAAGAAAAGCTCGATAAGTTCTTGAAGGGCATTCTTGGCCAGTGACCAAGCGCTTTTACAAACATGCCGAGGCAGTGACCGCCGGTGGCAGCCATAGCGTCACGCTGGACGGCAGGCCCGTTCGCACGCCCGCAAAGGCGGACTTGCTGGTGCCGACCCGCGCCCTGGCAACGGCGATTGCCGCAGAGTGGAACGCACAAGGAAACAGCGTCGACCGTCGCACCATGGTCCAGATGCAGTTGGCCTGCACCGCCATCGACGGTGTCGCCCCCGACTCCGGCGGTGTCGTCGATACTCTGGTCGCATACGCGGAGACCGATCTGCTGTGCTACCGCGCCGAAGGACCTCCGTCGCTGGTGGAACGCCAGGCGGCGGCCTGGCAGCCGCTGCTGGCATGGGCGGAGAGGCGATACGGCGTGCAGTTTGCGGTCACCAGCGGCATTGTCCCCGTCGAACAGCCGCCGGAGACCCTTCGCAGGGTGCGCGACGTTGTGGCGGCGCTGGATCCCTTCCGGCTGACGGGTCTCCAGGTGTTGGTCGGCAGCCTTGGCTCGTTGGTTCTGGCGCTCGCGGTGCTGGAGTCGCAAATCCCGGCGGCTGAGGCCTTCGCGCTCAGCCAACTTGACGAGGAGCATCAGGCCGCGCAGTGGGGTACCGACGAAGAGGCCGAGGCGCGGCGGGCGGCGATCCTGGCCGACATCCAGGCCGGCGAACGCTATCTGCGTGCGCTGGTACGCTGACTCACGGCCACGCAAACCTCTTGATTCTGGCGTTTTTCCGGCCTCGGTGCTATCCCGTGGGAACGGTTCAAGGCAGAGGGGATGCGCGGCACCATGCAAGAGATCATCCGCCAACTGGAGGAAAAGCGCGACCGCGCACGGCTCGGCGGGGGACAGCGCCGGATCGATGCCCAGCATGCAAAGGGCAAGCTGACCGCCCGCGAACGAATTGAACTGCTTGTGGATGCCGGGTCGTTCGAGGAATGGGACATGTTCGTCGAGCATGACTCCAACGATTTCGGCATGGAGGAGCAGAAGATCCCGGGCGATGGTGTGGTTACCGGGCACGGAACGATCAACGGTCGCCTGGTATTCGTTTTCAGCCAGGATTTCACGGTGTTTGGCGGCTCTCTGTCGGCGGCGCATGCCCGCAAGATCTGCAAGATCATGGACCAGGCCGTCCGCGTCGGGGCGCCGGTGATCGGCCTGAACGATTCCGGCGGCGCGCGCATTCAGGAGGGTGTCGCCTCGCTTGCGGGCTATGCCGACGTCTTCCAGCGCAACGTCCTGGCATCAGGCGTGGTGCCGCAGGTCTCCTTGATCATGGGCCCGTGCGCCGGTGGCGCCGTCTATTCGCCGGCGATGACCGATTTCATCTTCATGGTGAAGGATTCCTCCTACATGTTTGTGACCGGTCCCGAAGTGGTCAAGACCGTGACCCACGAAGAGGTCACGGCGGAGGATCTCGGCGGTGCGGTCACCCATGCGGGGCGCTCGGGTGTTGCCGACCTGGCCATGGAGAACGACGTCGAGGCATTGTTTCAGCTGCGCGATTTCATGGGGTTCCTGCCGTCCAGCAACCGCGAAAGACCACCGAACCGGCCGACGGACGACCCGTTCGACCGTGACGAACAGTCTTTGGACAGCCTTGTCCCAGGCGACCCGCACAAGCCCTACGACATGAAAGAACTGATCATCAAGATTGCCGACGAACGCAAGTTCTTCGAACTGCAGCCGGATTATGCGGGCAACATCATCACCGGTTTCACGCGGATGGAGGGCAACCCGGTGGGGGTCGTTGCCAATCAACCGATGGTCCTGGCCGGTTGCCTGGACATCGATTCCAGCAGAAAGGCCGCTCGATTCGTTCGGTTCTGCGATTGCTTTAACATCCCGATTATCACCTTTGTCGATGTTCCGGGTTTCCTGCCGGGCACGGCGCAGGAGTACGGCGGCATCATCCAGCACGGCGCAAAACTGCTTTACGCCTATGCCGAAGCGACTGTCCCGAAGGTCACGGTTATCACCCGCAAGGCCTATGGCGGTGCTTATGACGTCATGGCGTCGAAGCACCTGCGTGGCGACGTGAACTATGCGTGGCCGTCGGCCGAGATTGCAGTGATGGGTCCGAAAGGGGCGGTGGAGATCATCTTCCGTGCCGACCGGGACAACGCGGACAAGATCGAAGCACGGACCGAGGAGTATCGCCTCAAGTTCGCCAATCCATTCATCGCCGGCGGTCTTGGCTTCATCGACGACGTAATCATGCCGCACAGCACCCGTCGCCGGCTTTGTCGGGCGCTGCGGATGCTGCGGAACAAGTCGCTGGAGAACCCCTGGAAAAAGCACGGGAACATTCCGCTTTGACTCGTCCATGATGGGGGATGCACGCTTAAAGGGATTTCTATGGCATCTGGCGGTGTACTTCGGCGCCACGGTGGCCGGGTTCGGCGTCAATATCGCCATCGCACCGGAACGTCTGATTGTCTGGCTTCCGTTGTTGCTGTGGGGTGGCGCGGTTGCCGTGCAATGCGCCTGGGTGATGGGACTGGTCGGCGCGCGCGGCGGCCAGGGCAGAGAGTGAGGGGCATTTGACCAAGGGTATGTTCAAGAAGATCCTGATTGCGAACCGCGGTGAAATTGCTTGCCGGATCATCCGGACCGCGCACCGGATGGGGATCGGGACCGTTGCCGTCTGTTCCGAGGCTGACATCGATGCACGCCACGCGGACGAGGCCGATGAGGCTGTGCTGATCGGCAAGGCGCCGTCCGTCGAAAGCTATCTGGACATGGACCGGATATTGGATGCGATTTCGAAGACGGGGGCCGATGCGGTTCATCCCGGCTACGGCTTCTTGTCCGAGAACCGCGCCTTTGCGGATGTGTTGGTCAAGGCGGGTGTCACATTCATCGGGCCCGGGCCGGATGCGATCGCGGCAATGGGCGACAAGATCGAGTCCAAGCGTTTGGCGCGCGATGCGGGCGTCAGCACCGTGCCGGGCACGCTGGATCCCGTGCGTGACGCGGCCGAGGCGGTCGCGGTTGCAGAGGAGATCGGTTTCCCGGTCATGCTGAAGGCGTCCGCCGGCGGTGGCGGAAAGGGAATGCGACTTGCCTGGAACGCAAAAGAGGTTGAGGAAGGCCTGGTCTCCGCCATCAACGAGGCCAAGTCGGCCTTCGGCGACGACCGGGTCTTCATCGAAAAGTTCATCGAAGAGCCGCGCCATATCGAAATCCAGGTCATCGGCGATCAGGACGGCAACGTCATTCACCTGGGCGAGCGGGAATGCTCGATCCAGCGCCGCCACCAGAAAGTGATAGAGGAGGCGCCCAGCCCTTTCCTGGACCCGGAGACACGCGAGGCCATGGGCGGGCAGGCGGTTGCCCTGGCGAAACAGGTGGGATACCGCTCGGCGGGGACGGTGGAGTTCATCGTCGACAAAGATCGCGCCTTTTACTTCCTCGAAATGAACACCCGTCTGCAGGTGGAACACCCGGTTACCGAGATGATCACCGGCATCGATCTGGTGGAGTGGATGATCAGGATTGCGGCCGGCGAACGCCTGCCCATTGCCCAGGCCGATGTCCGACTGCGTGGTTGGGCAGTGGAAAGCCGGATCTACGCGGAGGACCCTGCGCGCGGTTTTCTGCCTTCGACCGGCCGCCTGGTCCGCTACGTCGAACCCGATCCGGTCGAAAATGCCGTGCGTGTGGACAGCGGGGTCGTTGAGGGCTCGGAGATCTCCATCCACTACGACCCGATGATCGCCAAGTTGGTCACCGCAGGCGAAACGCGCGACCAGGCCATTGAAAGAATGGCGCACGCGTTGGATGCGTTCTACCTGGACGGCATCGGCAATAACATCGCCTTCCTGGGGCACGTGATCGCGCATCCGCGGTTTCGTGAAGGCCGGCTGAGTACCGGTTTTATCGAAGAGGAATATCCCGACGGTTTCGGCGACGTCTTGTTGCATCCGGAAGAACCGGACTTGCTGGCGGCGATTGCGACCTACGTCCAGGCCTTCACAGACCGGCGAGACGCAGCCGTGGAGGGCCACGTCGACGGGACGGGCCAGGATCTCGAGCATGCTTATGTGGCCTTCGTCGGCGCAAAGGACCCCGTAGAACTGGATATGGCCGTTACCGGCCGGATGGGCAGCATGACGGTTGCTTCCGCCAAGGCGGCCTATGAAATCCAAAGTGCCTGGTCTTTGGGCGACCCTGTCTTCGTCGCCACGGTGAACGGCGCCCTGGCCGTTGCGCAGGTCGGGCGCCGCGGCTTGGCGCACGTGGTGCGCCACCACGGACGCGAGACGGAAGTCCGCGTGTTGTCGGCCCATGCAGCGGCCCTGGCCCGTCTGATGCC
>CAJIAA010000211.1_pt1 | contig 27130 bp, 28 predicted proteins | sample 9199011 | NCBI WGS metagenome assembly CAJIAA01 (sample SAMEA7708266, study PRJEB35096) | sediment metagenome | biome: marine neritic benthic zone biome [ENVO:01000025]; feature: sediment [ENVO:00002007]; material: shallow marine sediment [ENVO:03000034] sea grass bed [ENVO_01000059] ...
GGATACTTGTCGTTGCCCAGAAAATCGAACCGGCCGGAATCTATCACCGCACCGCCGACTGCCGTGCCGTTGCCGGTCAGGAACTTGGTGGTCGAATGGACGACCATGTCGGCGCCCCAGTCCAGCGGCCGGCACAGATAAGGCGTCGCCATGGTGTTGTCGACGATCAGCGGAATGCCCGCGTCGTGGGCGACGCCGGCGACGGCTTATCTGTGCCGGCCGCTGGACTGGGGCGCCGACATGGTCGTCCATTCGACCACCAAGTTCCTGACCGGCAACGGCACGGCAGTCGGCGGTGCGGTGATCGATTCCGGCCGGTTCGACTTTCTGGGCAACGACAAGTATCCCAGCCTCAGCGCGCCGGCGCCGGAATACCACGGCCTTACCTTTGCGGAGACCTTCGGCGATCTGGCCTTCACCATCTACGGCCACGCGATCGGTCTGCGCGACCTGGGCGCTTGCCAGTCACCGATGAACGCCTGGCTGACATTGAACGGCATCGAAACCCTGAGCCTGAGAATGGAAAGGCATTGCGCCAATGCGCTGAAGGTGGCGCAGTTTTTGGAAAGCCATGACGCAGTCGACTGGGTTTCCTACGCGGGCCTTGCCTCCAGCCCGTACAAGGCCCTGGCCGAGCGATACCTGCCGGCTGGCGCAGGCGCGGTCTTCACGTTCGGTCTCAAGGGCGGCTTCGACGCGGGCGTCCGTCTGGTGGAAGGCGTGGAGCTAATCAGTCACCTCGCCAATATCGGCGATGCGCGTTCGCTGATCATCCATCCGGCGTCGACCACCCACCGGCAACTCGAAGAGGAGGACCAGATCCTGGCCGGTGCCGGCCCGGACGTGGTGCGCCTCTCCATTGGGATCGAGGATGCCGACGACATCATCGCCGACCTCGCACAGGCGCTTGATATGGCCGCTGTTGCCAAAGCCGCAGAATGATCAGGACAGCAGGCACAGGATGCCGTAACAGCTGTCGAACCCGAAGTGAAACAGGGCAAACAACGCGAGATCGAGCAGCACGCACAGGCCCAGAAACAGCAGGATCGCCCGAAGCGTGATCCGTGGGTGGCCGACCGTGCGTTTCCTCATGGCATCGCAACGTTGCACTGCTGAAGTGGCATTCGCAAGATGACATCCTTGCGCCTGAATTGGCCGGTGCTGTCGCGCGACGACTGGCAGGCCCTGATCGACCGCTGTCCGCGGTCGAACCTATTCCAAACCTGGGATTACGGGAATGCCGTCGCTGCAGTCGAAGGCTACCGGCCGCGGCATGGGCTGTTGACCCGCGGTGATCGGCTTGCAGGCTTCGTTCAGGTCTTCGTCAAGAACCGCTGGGGCGTCGCCGCCGCGGCCAAAGTGGTGCGCGGGCCTCTGTTCCTGGCGCCCGACCCTCCTCCGGCGCTGGTGGCGGATGCGATCGGCCAGATCAAACGCGCCTTCCCGATTTGGAAACGCACCGTCCTTCAACTGATGCCCGACGTGGCGGAGGGCCCGGACGCTGCGGCAGTCCTGGAAACCTGCCGTCTGACGCAGGTGAAGTCGGGCTACACAACCGCGTGGCTGGACCTGACCCGGGATGCGGCAGACTTGCGCGCGGGCTTGGCGCAGAATTGGCGCAACCAGTTGGGCATCGCGGAACGTGGCGACCTGGCCGTCGACCGTAAGACCGACCAAGCCGCGCGCGACTGGCTGCTGGAGGCCTATGAGCGGCATAGGACCCAGGCCGGCTATACCGGGCCGAACGCTGCCCTGCTGGCCAAGCTGCCGCTTTCCGACCTGCGGGTCTGCCGTGCGATGGCCGATGGATGCCCTGTTGCCGGTACGCTGTTCATCCGGCACGGACGCTGCGCCACCTACCAGGTCGGCTGGACCGGCCCGGAAGGGCGCGCCGCGCACGCTCACAATCGGCTGATCTGGGACACGTTGCTGGCGCTGAAGGCGGAAGGCGTCCACGCCGTGGACCTGGGCGGCCTGGACGACGCCAACGCGCCCGGCGTCGCGCATTTCAAGCGCGGATTGGGGGCCAAGGAGGTGACGCTGATGGGGACATTCGTCTAGAGGCCGCGCCCCGGATCCGGTTCCTACTCCGCCACCGCCACTTCGATCAGGTTGCTGTCGGGGTTGCGGACGTAGAACGAGGTGATCGGTCCTTCTGCACCGCTTCGTTCACGTTGTCCGCAGCGCAGTATTCGACTGCTGCCTGAAGCAAAGTGATCCCCTTTATGTCAGAAGTTCTTCGCAAGGAACTTCAACACTGCATCCTCGGTGAAGGCCCGCTGTTTGCGGGTCCCGCCCGTCGTGACGGTTGTAGGCTTTGAACAATCGTCCCACAGGTCCCCCCAATCGGAAGTGCTGTAATCCGCCTCTTTACTCTCACGGCGGTTCCACGCCCGCATGGTCTTTGGATCCCATGTGATCTGGCAATGGTAAGTCATCGCGGTCTTGGAGGTCCGATTTGGGTTGAATACGTCCCAAGCATGATCTCCGTCCTCGACCTCCACAACCTCAATGCTTCCGCCGGCCCGGTTAACCCTCGCTGCGTAGTCTTTGCACGGGCCCGGTTCGTTCCAATTGTCGTTTTCGCCCAACAACATCAACATTTTGCCGGAGGTCGGCACCGGATCCTGGATCGTGAAATAGCATGCCGGCCCCAGCGCGATGTGAGCGGCAATCGTTTCACCGTTTCCAACTGCGTAGGTGTACCACGTAGATGTCATATAGATCTGAATGCCGCCGCCCCACGACATGCCGAACGTGACAATACGATCTGGATCGATCCGGGGGTCTGCCTTTAGGGCGCGAACGCCGGCATACACGTCGCTCAGATAAGACATGTCCGTCATGCCTGTTTGCTCTGCGCCAAGGCCCTTTGACAACGAAACTCCCCTTGCCGTGTATTGGTTGATCATCAAGGTCGCGTATCCGTTTTCGTTGAAGAACCTGATCCAACCGTCATCATATTCGGGGTGGTAACCGCCACTCGACAACAGATACAGGATGGCCGGAAAAGGACCGTTTCCTTCCGGAAAGGAGAGGACGCCCTCGACCACCAAGGCCTCGTCGCGCCACGCTCCAGCCATCGCCGGATGCTCTGAGGCCACGTTGTAGGACGCCAAATCGATGCGGTTGGGATCATCCTTCGGAGCGATTCCTGCGGTCTGACACGCCGCTACGAAAACGACACCGGCGACGACAAGCAACGCTCGATAACAGCACATCATGGTTCCCTCCGCTCCAAAGAGACACCTTGGGCGATTCAAGCTGAGTCCCGGGGGTATGGTATTTGTCGGGCCGTCTGATGACATGACCCAAAATCGCGTCGTCCGGGCTTCACCGAAGGCGTGGCGCGTCATGCCCAGCACGCACTCGTAGAAGGCGCAAGCGACATCGGTATCCCGTACGGTCAGGACCAGATGGTCCAGACGGTCGATGCGCAGCGCCATTGGCTATTCGGCAGCCGCCACCGCGACCCGGCGGTCCGCCGGCAACAACAGGACCACCAGGAAGACGAACGCCGTGACTGCGCTGAGCCCCGCGAACAGCATGAAGAAGTCCCCGGTGCGCTCGCGCACAATGGATACGATCTCGATCGCGAGCGGAGCGGCACCGAATGCCAGCACGAATTTCAGGCCAAAGGCCAGACCGTGGTGGCGTTCCGGCGTGAACCGCGCCAGCAACATGTTCTCGGCCGGGAGCTGCGCGGTGGAGATTGTCGCCAGCAGAATGGCGGTGGCAAAGACCGTCAGCCCCGTGCCGCCGGCAATCGCGGCGAGAAATCCGATCTGCACCAGCCAGCAGATGACATAGACCCGCTTCAGCGGATACCGGTCAGCCAGATGGCCGCCGACAAGCTGCATCACCGCGGCAATCGCGTAGACGGCGGTTACCAGGACCCCGGCCTTGAAAACGCTGCCCTGGACGAAGTCCGGAACCCGTTCGGTGAACAGCTTGGGCAGGACCGCCTGGGTCGCGTGATAGATAATGCCGGCAATGAACATGGAGACCAACAGGACCGTGAAACCGCGAATGGCCTCGCCGCGGCTGTGACCGCCCTCGCCGGCCGTGCTCCCGGCCGGCTCGACCACCCTGCCCGAGGCGATGTACCACCACAGATGCAGGCCCGAGACGACACAGACCGCCCCCGGTATCCAGAACGCAGCGCGCCAGCCCAGCACGTCGACCAGTATGCCGGTGATCGACCCTGCCGCCGCAGCGCCAAGCCCCCCAAAAACGCCGTTCACCGCCAGCATCTTGCCGGTCGCAGAGCGGGAATTGCGGATCACCCAGGGGATTCCCACGGGGTGATAAATCGCACCAAACAAGCCGATGCCCGCCAGCATGATCATCAGTGCGGTCGGTCCGGATGCCGCGCCGGCGCCGACGCATGCGATCCCCATTCCGACGAAAAAGACGGCCATGACCTTCGCGGGGCCGAATATGTCCGCAAGTTTCCCCGCCGGAAGTGCGGCCAGACCGACCAACAAGGCGCCCAACGTCCACAGCTCGATCAGCTCATGGAACGGTTGGTCGAAACTGTCGCCAAGTCCCAGCACGATCGTGAAAAACATGGCGGTGAAGAAATGGAAATAGAAATGTCCCACAGCCGCAAAGATCAGGGACCAGCGGCTCGAATGGGCGGCGGGATCTACGGTCGGGTTGGCCATGAGCGGATCGACTATGCCAGCGCACCCAAGGGGCCGCAAGCGGGCCGGTCAGCCCAGCAGTCGGTGCGCCCGCAAGGACTGATAGGCAGGCATCACCGCCGCCGCGACCGCCTCCTGCGACGGCGACAGGACCGGGTCTGCGGGTTCGTAGCGCTTGAACCCGGTTGACGCGCGGACATCGTCGTACCAGTGCGGCGCCCAGACGCCGTCGCTGTCGCGCGGCCCCGCAGGCCAGGACAGCATGCTGTCAGAAAACGAAATTCCCAGCGCTTCGCACAGAGCCGTCAAGGCAGCTTCCGGCGCCCGCAGCACGTCTTCGCCCTCGATGACCGGGGGCACCGTCCCGCGCCGGTCCCGGACCTTATTGAACAAGGCCAGCTGAACATCGAGGCCAAGATCGGCGGGCGTCACCGATGGCCGGGTTCGGGCATACGAGGCGACCACGGCGCGAGGGTCGCGGATCAGGAACGCGTGTCTGAAACCGTCCAACCAGTCCCGTTCGATTTCCGGCAACATGTGGTGCGCCATGTGTTTCTGATACCAGACCGGTGCGCCGCTGGGCACCGGTCCCTTCAGGGCCCGCACCACCGCGCGCCAATCGCGCGGCTGGGCACGAATGACTTCAGCGCGGCCCGGATGATCTATGCCGGTGCGATCCAGATAAAATCCATAGAACGGTTCGTCGATTACGACACAATCGGGCCGGTTCTCGAACGACCGCATCAGGGCGGTGGAGATGTTGCGGGGCCCGGACCACATCGCGATCCGGACCCCGGTTTCTGCAGACATGCGCCGCTACTGAACGGTGACCCAGCGCAAGTTGAAGAAATTGTCGGCCCGCTGGGTCATGCTCACTGCGTCCTTGGCTGCCCATGCCAGCGCCTGCTGATGCAGCGGAATATGCCCGACCATCTCCTTGTGCATGGTGTGGGCCTGATCGATCAGTGCCTGGCGCTTGGCCTGGTCCACTTCGGTCCCGATCTGGTCGATCAGGGCGTCCAGCTCGGGATCGGACAACCGCGCGAAATTCCAGCTTCCCAACTTGCGGGACGGATCGGTTGTGTGCATCAGAAACCGCATGGGGTGATGGGCATCGTAGGTGCCGGACGTCCATCCCAGGAGATAGAAGCTGGTGTCGCGTTCCTTCAGCTTGGCGAAATACTGGGTCTTGGGCATCGCGGTCAGGTTCACCTTGACGCCAGCCTTGGCCAGCATTCCGACCACGGCCTGACAGATGCGCTCGTCGTTCACATAACGGTTGTTGGGACAGTCCAACCCAACCTCGAAACCGTCAGGATACCCGGCCTCGGCAAGCAGGGCCTTGGCCATCTCCGGGTCGTAAGCAAGACGCCCGTTCAGCGCCGGATTGAAGCCGTTGATGCCGGGGCCGACAAGCAGCCCGGCCGGTTCGGCCGCCCCACGCATCACCTTCTTGACGATCGCGTCCTCGTCGATCGCATGATAGAAGGCCCGCCGCACGCGCGCGTCCTTGAACGGGTTTTTGCCCTTGACCGAGGAATAGAGAAGCTCGTCGCGATCCAGGTCCATCGCAAGGAATATCGTCCGCAACTCCGGCCCTTGCAGCACGGTCAACCCGGCTGTGGAATCGATGCGCGGCACGTCTTGCAACGGCACCGGATAGACGAAATCGACCTCGCCGGAGATCAGTGCCGCCACCCGGGTGGCATCCGCACGGATCGGCCGGAACACGACCTTGGTCAGGTTGTGCTCGGGCGTGTCCCACCAGCCGTCAAACGGCTCCAGCACTGTTTCGTTGTCGGTAACCCGGCTGACCACCTTGAAGGGGCCGGTCCCGTTGGTGTTGGTCGAGGCGAAGTTCTCGATCTTCTCTCCGACATTGCCGGACTGCACCGCGTCGTTCTTTTCGGCCCAGCTCTTGGACATGATCAGCCAGTTGGCGATCGCCTGGGGCATGATCGGATCGGCAGCCGGCGTCTCCAGGTCAACGGTATGGTCGTCGACCTTCCTGACTTCCTTGATCACCGCCAGCATGCCCTTGATGCCGGCCTGGGTGCCACCGGCACGCTGAAAACTGAATACCACATCGTCCGCCGTGAACGGCGTGCCGTCGTGGAACGTCACGTCCCGGCGCAGCTCGAAGCGCCAGACATTGGGCGCGGTCGTGTACCACTTGGTGGCCAGCGCCGGTTCAAGGCTCAGGTCCTTGCCGCGCCTGACCAGCCCTTCATAGACGTTGCCCAGAAAGCTCAAGGTAAAGGCTTCGGCCAGCGCGTGCGGGTCCAACGACCCGGCGTCGCCCTGGGCTGCCCAGCGGAACTCCTTCGCGGCGGCCGGCTGCAGCGGCGCGGCAAGTGCCGCAAGGATAAGCAGCAAGGCCGCGGTCGCACCCCTGGCGTAACGCATTCCTGACATGGCTTCCCCCGTTCTGATTATCGTGTCGGGTCGCGGCGAAAACGCCGGCAAGCCTCTATTCTTTCACGATTTGGGGGATCTGCAAGGCGCCATTGTGGACGCCGATTGTCCTGAACAGTCCGGCCTCAGGCCGGCAGCGTCAAGACGCTTCTTCGACGAATTCCAGGACCATATCGCTATCGTCGAAGGCAACAGGCTTGGCCGGACGAACCAGCGCCTCCAACTCGACCGACATGATTACCAGTTCTTCGGCATAGTCGGGCTCCTGCCGGGCGACATCGCGCAGCAGGTCGACGGCTTCCAGGAGCTGCTGCCCCGAAACGCCGGAAAGGCCATATCCAAACTTCTTCGCCAGACTATTCATGAGGGGCATTTTGTGGGAAACGCCTTTAAAATACTCTTAAACTGTAATCTCTTTGAAGCATCAATATCTTGTGGTCATGCCTTAAAATCGAGGTTCCACTCACTATATCTAGCTGGATCTTCGGCCCATTTCTCCCGGACTTTAACAAATAGATACAATTGGACCGGCACCTCGAACAGCCGACTCAGCTCTTCCCGGGCCGCCTGGCCCACCTTCTTAACCAATCGGCCGCCTTTGCCCAGGACGATCGCCTTTTGGGAATCGCGCCGTACATAGATGGTTTGCTCGATCCGGACGGATCCGTCGCGCAGGGTCTTCCACTGCTCGGTTTCAACCGTGAGCTCGTACGGGACCTCCTGGTGCACGTTGAGGTAGAGCTTCTCCCGGGTCACTTCCGCCGCCATAAGCCGTTGTGGCATATCCGAGAGCTGGTCCTCCGGAAAAAGCCAGGGGCCTAAGGGCACCTGCCCGGCCAGAGCATCCATGAGATCGTCGGTGCCCTCGCCCCGGGTTGCGGAAATCATGAAGATCCGGGTGAAGACGCCGGTGGCGTCGAAGGCGGCAGCCAGTTCCAGCAGACGCTCTTTCCTGACGGTATCGATCTTGTTGATGGCCAGGATTGCCGTGCGGCCGGCATCCTTAAGGCCCTTGATAATGGCTCCGGTCTCGTCGTCCAGGCCGCGCCCCGCATCCGCCAGCAGCACGATCGCGTCCGCCTCGTGCGCCCCGTCCCAAGCCGCCCTGACCATGGCCCGATCCAACCGGCGTTTTGGCTGGAAAATGCCCGGGGTATCAACGAAGACAAGCTGACTGGCATCGTGGATCACGATGCCGAGGACACGGGTCCGGGTTGTCTGTACCTTGTGGGTCACGATCGACACCTTGGCCCCGACCATCCGGTTCATCAGGGTCGACTTGCCGGCGTTCGGTGCGCCGATCAAGGCGACGAACCCCGCGCGGGTCGGCTCAGTCATCCCCACCCACCGCGTCCAGCATTTTCGCCGCAGCGTCTTGCTCGGCCAACCGCTTGGATTTTCCGCAAGCCTTTTTAGGCGGTTGGCCGACGACGTTCACCTCAATCGTGAATTGCGGCGCGTGATCCGGGCCGGTCTGTTCCACCAGCCGGTATACAGGCAGTTCCAGACCGCGGGCCTGAGCCCACTCCTGCAACGCGGTCTTAGGATCCTTCGGAGGTTCCGCCGTGCGTTCTAGCAACGGGCGCCAGTACCGATCGATGAAATCTTCGGCCGGGGCCAGGCCGCCGTCAAGATAGACCGCGGCAATCACGGCCTCTGCGACATCGGACAGCATCGCTTCGTTGAACCGGCCGCCGCCGTTGCTTTCCCCCCTGCTCATTCGGATATGGACGCCCAGTTCTAGTGCGGCGGCAACCTCGGCCAGCGTCTCGCGGCGGACCAGCGCCACCAGGCGCTTGGCAAGCGCCCCTTCTTCTTCGTCGGGAAACCGCCGATACAGCATCTCCGCGACCACCAACGCCAACACCCGGTCGCCGAGGAACTCGAGCCTGTCGTAGCCCACGTGGCCGGGACCGGAGACGCTGCGATGAGTCAGCGCTTCTTCCAACAGCATCCGGTTCTGGAATCGATACCCAAGCGCTTCTTCCAGATCCGCCATGCCCGGGTGTCCGACCTGCCCGCTAGTCGATCAGCGTGAACAGGCGATTGAACCGGATCCTCCAGCCGTCGCGCGAGAAGAAGATAATCTCCGCCCGGCCGATGAAGTTGGAAAGCGGGACAAAGCCGACCGACGGGCGGCGGCTGTCCGTGGAATTGTCCCGGTTGTCGCCCATCATGAAGAAGTGTCCTTCCGGCACGACGAACTCGGGGGTGTTGTCCATGAACCCGCTGTCGCCATCGGTTTCCAGGATCCGATGTTGGACGCCGTTCGGCAGCGTGGCCAGATACTGCGCCACCCGCCGCGACCGCCGGCCGCTCTCCTCCAGGACGTAGTCCTCGATCCGCCGGCGTTTGACCGGCTCGTCGTTGATATGCAGGACGCCGGCAGTCACCCTGATCCGGTCGCCGGGCAGGCCGACGACGCGTTTGATGAAATCCACGCTGGGATCGGTCGGCTTTCGAAAAACGGCGACATCGCCGCGCTCGGGCGCGTCTTCGAGGATACGTCCCGAGAACGGAACCAGCCCGAACGGAAACGAATAGCGGCTGTAGCCGTAAGACAGTTTCGAAACGAACAGATAGTCGCCGATCAGCAGCGTCGGCTTCATGGAACTGGACGGGATGTTGAATGGCTCGTAGGCCAGCGACCGGATTGCAACGGCGATCAGCACCACCGAGACGACCAGCTTGACCGTCTCGAAGCTGAATAAATCGTCCTTCTCGCCGAACAGGAACGTGCCGATCCGCCCGAGAACCGTCTTACTGTCGCTGGATTTTTCCGTGCTCATCAAGCCGCCATTGCGCGTGCTGCGCCGCCGGGGACCGGTCCGCGCACCGGCCGTTCCCCCGTGGTCACGGCGCGCCGCATATGGCCTTTGGACACGCGGGATGTCAAGTCGGCCGCTCGACGCCGTGCGGCAGCGCGGAGATGATCACCATGGCATGGGCCAAGGGGATCTCATCGGTCAGGGAGACATCGACGACCGCGTGCATGCCCTCGGGCGCAAGGCCGTCCATCACGGCTTTTGCGCCGCCGCTCAGCTGAAGGGTCGGTTTTCCGCTGGGCAGGTGAACGACTTCCATGTCGCGCCAATAGACGCCCTTGCGAAAGCCGGTCCCCAGCGCCTTGGAACAGGCCTCCTTTGCGGCGAACATTTGCGCATAGCGCGCGGCGCGGCCCGCGTTTCCGCGGCGCTCGGCACGGCCGCGCTCTTGTTCGGTAAAGACCCGCTCGACGAATCGGTCGCCAAACCGCTGCAGGGTCTGTTCGATGCGCCGAATATCGCAAAGGTCGGTCCCGGTGCCCAGGATCATTGCGCGCCTTCCATTCCCCGGACTGTCAGGCGGTGTCGGTGCGCGCCTGATCCATCAGGTCGCGCATCCGTTTGATCGCGTTCTCGAAGCCGACGAAGATCGCCTCGCCGACCAGGAAATGGCCGATATTGAGTTCCTTCAGCGTCGGAATCGCTGCGATCTCGCCAACATTGTCGAAGGTCAGACCGTGGCCGGCGTGGCATTCCAGTCCGATCGCCTCCGCATGCGCGGCAGCGGCGCGGATCCGGTCAAGCTCGACTTGCCGTTCCGCGCCTTCCGCCTCTGCGTAAGCACCGGCATGGATCTCGACAACCGGGGCACTCAAGCGAACGGCGGCATCCAGTTGCGCCGGATCGGCCTCGACAAACAGCGAGACACGAATACCCGCATCGACCAGACGGGAGACGAATGGGGCCAGGTGGTTGTGGCCACCTGCCGCATCCAGCCCCCCTTCGGTGGTCCGTTCCTCGCGCTTTTCAGGAACGATACAGGCCGCGTGCGGTCCGGCACGCAAGGCAATTTCCAGCATTTCCTGAGTGGCGGCCATTTCAAGGTTTAAGGGCAGCCGCAGTTCGCGGGTCAAGCGGTCGATGTCGCCGTCGGAGATATGCCGGCGATCTTCGCGCAAATGCGCCGTAATTCCGTCGGCGCCCGCCGCTTCGGCGAGCTTTGCCGCACGGACCGGATCGGGGTGACCGCCGCCACGAGCGTTCCGGATCGTCGCAACATGGTCGATATTGACACCGAGGCGCAGAGGCGAATTCATGCCTTCAGTTCGCTTCTTTGGGCCCGATATTGCTTCAGCTTGCGCAACCTGCGTTGCCGCCGCCGCTCCTGATAAGCGGACACGACCAGACGCAGCGGGAAGTAGCACCCGACCCAAACCAGGATCGCCATCGGCAGCCCGCCGACCATCATCGGGACGAACACGTCCCCGAAGTGTTCCCAAAGGTAGCTCGGCGTCAGGTCCAGGAACTTCACGCGCGTCCCATCCCGGACCAGGATCAAGCTTCCAAGGGTATAGATCCAGGCCCAGATGAAGGGGAAGGTCCAGGGATTTCCGACTGCCGTACCGATTGCCGAGGCGATGATGTGACACCGGGTGACCCAGGCCAACAGGGCCGCTACCACCAGATGGCCACCGACGAAGGGCGTAAAGGAGATTGCCGCGCCGAAGGCGAACCCGCCCGCGATCTCGTGCGGCGTGCCTGGCAGGCGGGCGATCCGGTGCCACAGATAGCTGAACGAGCGCCGGAAACCGGTGCTTGGCCAGATCAGATTGCGCAGCTTGTGGTGGGGCTGCAGTTTTCGCCGCCGCTGAAACATGTCGTGAAGAGCCTACCCCCGCGCCCTTTCGACGGAGTTTATGACACGTGTCGCCCGGAGGGCCGCAATAATATTGGTCAATTGCTTAACGTCGGCCACTTCGACATCGATCAACATTTCGAAGAAATCGGCGGATCTATTGGTAATCTTAAGATTGCTGATATTGCCACCGTCCCGCCCGATGACGGTCGATAACGTCCCCAGGCTGCCGGGCTCGTTGGCCAGGACCACGTGGATTCGCGAGGTGTAGCTGTCCGGCGTGTCGGGGTCGATGTCCCAGGCGACGTCCAGCCAGCGTTCCGGCATGTCGGCGAAGCTGGCCAGGGTGTCGCAATCGATCGTGTGGATCGTAACCCCCTTGCCGGTCGTGACGATCCCGACGATCCGATCGCCCGGCAACGGATGACAGCAGCCCGCGAAATGCAGTGCCATCCCCGGGATCAGCCCCTTGATCGGAATGGCATGGCGTTGGTCGGGCTTGGGCTTGGCCCGCCCGATCGGCACGATGTTGGTGGGCTTGCCTGCCGGTTTCGAGCCAGGGTAGACGGCTCCCAGCACCTCACGCCCGGTATAGCGACCCTCGCCGACCGCGGCATAGATATCGTCTGTGTGATCGGCGCCGAAACGCTTGATGACGCCCTTCAGGGCCTTTTCGGTCAATTCGTAGCCGCCCTGCCGGAACGCCTTCTCGACGATTTCGCGGCCCAGGCGCAGGTATTCCTGACGGGCCTGGGAACGCACGAACCGCCGGATACAGGCGCGCGCCTTGCCGGTGACCACGAAGCTTTCCCAGGTCGGTGACGGCGTCTGCGCATTGGAGGTGATCACCTCAACCTGGTCGCCGTTCCTCAGTTCGGTGCGCAGGGGCATGATCCGGCCGTTGATCTTGCCGCCGACACATTTGTTGCCGACCTCGGAATGGACCGCATAGGCGAAGTCGACGGGCGTCGCCCCGCGCGGCATTGCGAACAGGTCACCCTTCGGCGAAAACACAAACACCTGGTCGGCAAACATCTCCATCTTGGTGTGTTCAAGAAAGTCCTCGGCACCTGCGGCATGCTCCAGGATGTCCAGCAGCTCGCGCAGCCAGCGATACTGACGGCCTTCCGTCGGACCGGACTTATGCCCGGTCTTGTAGATCCAGTGGGCAGCGACACCCAGTTCGGCGACCTCCTGCATATCGTGCGTCCGGATCTGGATCTCGATCCTCTGGTTTGCCGGACCAAAAATCCCGGTATGCACGGAGCGGTAACCGTTCGGCTTGGGCAGCGAGACGTAGTCCTTGAACCGCCCCGGCACCAGGCGATAGCGACCATGGATGATGCCCAAGGCCTGGTAGCATTCCTCAACCGTTTCGACGACCACGCGGAAGGCCATGATGTCGGACAGCTGTTCGAAGCCGATGTTCTTGCGCTGCATTTTGCGCCAGATCGAATAGGGCGTCTTCTCGCGCCCGGAGACCTCGGCACTCAGCCCTTTATCCTCTAGCGTGTTGGAAAGCTCCTGGATGACCGCGCTGACCAGGTCCTCGCCTTCGGACCGCAGGAAATTGAGACGGTTCATGATCGAGGTCCGACCGTCGGAGTTCAGCACCTCGAATGCCAGATCCTCCAGCTCTTCCTGCCAGTCCCGGATGCCGATGCGGGCAGCAAGCGGCACATAGATTTCCATTGTTTCGCGGGCGATCCGGCGGCGTTTTCCTTCGGACTGGATGTGGTGCAGCGTTCGCATGTTGTGCAGGCGGTCGGCCAGTTTGACCAGAAGGACACGGATGTCCTCCGACATGGCAAGCACCAGCTTGCGAAAGTTCTCCGCTTGTTTCGTCTTGTCCGACTGGAGTTCCAGCTTTGAAAGCTTGGTCACCCCGTCTACCAGGGTGGCCACTTCCTCGCCGAACAATCCACCGATCTCTGGCAGCGTTGCGGCGGTATCTTCCACGGTATCGTGCAACAGCCCGGTGACGATGGACGCCGTATCCAGGCGCTTTTCGGCCAACAGTCCCGCCACCTCGACCGGGTGGGAGAAGTAGGGATCGCCGCTGGCCCTGGTTTGCGTCCCGTGGGCTTTCATCGAAAAAACATAGGCGCGGTTGAGGACATCCTCATCCGCGCCCGGATCATAACGGCGGACCTGCTCGACCAGCTCGTACTGCCGCATCATGGCGCCGCATCCTCAGCCCGAACGCGGCGCCGCGCCGCGTCGATGGCGGCGCCCGCGCTTCATTCCTTGGTGATCTCTTCCGACGTAATGTCTTCGAACATGGGCATTTTTGTGCCAGCAAACGGATCGTCGCTGTCGACCGGTGCGGCCGTCGCCTCGCCGCCGTCCTCCGCCGTGCTCTGGCCCGCCGCCAGTTCGACCTGATCGTCCTCTTCCGGCTCGTCCATGTCTGCAACCTTCTGGAGCCCACGAATCAGGGATTCCTGAAGTTGTTCGATTTCCACCGTCTCGTCGGCGATTTCCCGTAGGGCGACGACCGGGTTCTTGTCGTTGTCCCGCTCCAACGTGATCTGAGCGCCGGACGAAATCTCCCGGCTGCGTTGTGCCGCTGTCATAACCAAATCGAATCGGTTTGGAATCCGTTCCACGCAATCTTCGACAGTTACCCGTGCCATGGTCTTAGAATCTCCGTATTTTCCACTTTAAGTCAGCGCCGGGAATATATGGATCAGGGTAGTGCCCTGCAAGCGAAACTCAAGACCGAAATCGCAGGTTTTCTCACGGCTTGACGGTCCGCCACAGGGTCAGGCGCCCGCCGTCGGGCGAAGATGCTTGCAGGGGTTTGACTGAGCCATTAACTATTCACCAAAGCGGACTTGAACACCGCAAGCCCGGTTCGCAAGGATTGGTTCGGATTTACTTTCTTCAGGGCTTTTCGAAAGGCAGCATTTTTATGACTACGGGATTCTACCCCCAAGAACGAATTGCCCTGTTCATCGACGGCGCTAACCTGTACGCCGCGGCGAAAACCTTGGGCTTCGACATCGATTACAAGAAACTTCTCGAGATTTTCAAAAGACAAGGCCGGCTGATCCGTGCCTTTTACTATACGGCGATGTTCGAGGATCAGGAGTATTCGCCAATTCGCCCTCTTGTAGATTGGCTGGACTATAACGGCTACACGATGGTCACCAAGCCGACCAAGGAATACACGGACTCGATGGGACGCCGGAAAATCAAAGGAAACATGGACATCGAGCTGGCGATCGACGTCCTGGACATGGCCGAGCGCCTGGACCATGTGGTCCTGTTTTCCGGCGACGGCGACTTCCGCCGACTCGTGGAGGCGGTCCAGCGGCGCGGCGTGCGGGTTTCGGTGGTCAGCACGATCAAATCTTCTCCGCCAATGATCGCCGACGAATTGCGAAGGCAGGCAGACAACTTCATCGAACTGCAAGAGCTTTCCCGCGAAGTCGCACGGCACTATCACGACCAGGCCAGCCCTGCTGTTGCTGCTGCGGCTCCGGCGGACGACGAGGACATGTTCGAAGAGGAACTCGACGAGGCGATCGTAGAGCGCCTTTGAACAGCACTCCCCGCGCCTTGCGGCACCTCGAAACCGTGTAGTCTGGCGGATATGACTGCACCCGTTCCCAATCAACCCGACCCCGACTGCGCGTTATGCCCCCGGCTTGCCTCCTACCGGGCCGCGAATCGGTGCGCCCACCCCGAATGGCACAACGGGCCGGTGACAAGTTTCGGGCCGCTGGACGCCTCGATGTTGATCGTCGGCCTGGCGCCGGGCGTCACCGGAGCGAACGCGACCGGCCGGCCCTTCACCGGAGACTTTGCCGGCGACCTGCTGTACCAGACGCTGGCCCGATTCGGACATTCCAAGGGCCGTTTCGACCGGCGGCCGGACGACGGCCTGGCACTGATTGACTGCCGGATCACCAATGCGGTGCGCTGCGTGCCGCCCCAAAACAAGCCGACAGGTCCTGAAATCAACACCTGTCTGACCTTTCTCAGGTCGGAGATCGCTGCGATGTCCCGCTTGAGACTGATTCTCTCGTTGGGCGTCGTTTCGCACAATGCGGTGCTGAAGGCGCTGAACCTCAAGCAGAATGGCTATCGTTTCGCCCACGGCGCCCTGCACGTGCTGCCCGAGGGTCTGCCGATCCTGGCCGACAGCTATCACTGCTCGCGCTACAACACCAACACCGGCCGGCTGACCGAAGAGATGTTCGAGGCGGTCTTCCGGACAATCGAAGAGCGTTTCGCGCCGTAGCCCCGCTCTTTTTGCGGGCCGAGGCTCGCCAACAGTCAACTGCGTTCGCGAATCAGCCGCGATTGGCGCCGTTTCCAGTCCCGGTCGGCAATGTCACGGCGTTTGTCGATCGTCTTCTTACCCTTGGCCAGCCCCAGCGAGAGTTTCGCGATACCGCGCTTGTTGAAAAAGATCGCCAGCGGCACAAGGGTCATGCCTTCCCGCTTGGCCGCGCCGATCAGCCGGTCGCGTTCTCGCCTATGGACCAGGATTTTACGGGCGCGCTTGGGCTCGTGCTGGAACCGTCCGGCGTTCTTGTACTCCCCCACATGGGCGTTCATCAGGTAGAGCTCGCCGTCCTTGGGACCGACATAGGCATCGGAGATGTTCAGTTTGCCGGCGCGCATGGCCTTGACCTCGGTGCCGGTCAGCACCAAGCCGCATTCAAGCGTGTCCTCGATCGCATAGTCGTACCGGGCACGGCGGTTTTTGGCGACCGTGCCCGTCGCCGTGTCTTTTGCCATTGGTTTGCCGGGTGTGCGCCAAGCGGCTTACAACAGCCCCGCACTCTCCATCGCCGCCTTCACCCGGGCCTTCGAACTCTCCTGGATGGGCGCCAGGGGCTGGCGCGTATGAGGCTCGGACAGGCCCAGGAGACTGGCGCCATACTTCACCGGCCCCGGCGAAGACTCGCAGAACAACGCCTCGTGCACCGGCATCAGCCGGTCGCGGATCTGAGCGAATGTCTCCAGCGCGCCCTGCTGCCAGGCTTCATGCAACTGGGAACACAGCTTTGGAGCGATGTTCGACGTCACAGAGATGCAGCCGTGCCCGCCCTGGGCAAGGAACGCCGCAACCGTCGCATCTTCGCCGGACAACTGGCAGAAGTCCTGGCCGACGCCCAGCCGGGTGGCCAGCGGCCGGGCCAGGTCGGCGGTCGCATCCTTGACCCCGATGATGTTGGGGCAGTCGCGCGCCAGGCGCGCCATGGTTTCCACACTCATATCGACGATGCACCGGCCCGGGATATTGTAGATCACGATCGGGATATCGACCGCATGGGCAATCGCCTTGTAGTGGCCGTACAGACCCTCCTGCGTGGGCTTGTTGTAATAGGGCGTGACAACCAGCGCCGCATCGGCGCCGGCGTCTTTGGCGTGTTGCGTCAGCTCAATGGCCTCGGCGGTGGAGTTCGACCCGGACCCGGCGACGATGTGCGCCCGTCCCTTCGCAACCTCGACGCAAAGTTCGACCACGCGTTTGTGCTCCGCATGGCTCAGGGTCGGCGACTCGCCCGTCGTGCCGACCGGCACCACGCCGTGCGTGCCCTCGTCGATCTGCCACTGAACGAATTCCTGGAAGGCCTTCTCGTCGATCGCCCCGTTCTCGAACGGGGTGATCAGCGCCGTAAACGAACCCTTGAACATGATGCGCACTCCGCCTCCCCGCGCGTCGGGCGCGGGCCATTTTCGGCGTTATAGCCGCTTGCCGTGGGACGGACAAGGACGGCGCACGCCGGACCGCTGCCCCGGATGCGCCGGATTTCAGCGGAAATCCGCCCTTGAGTTAACCAAACCGCAAGCAAAATTTAACACCCTGTTGTCGAGGACGACATGCATCCGACGACCGAAAAAGCGCCGGTTTCTGGTGTCACAAATCCGTTAAGGGACAATGGCTTGCTCTTGGTCGGCAGGGTCAACTAGAGTCGTGGCGCAAAACGGGCGGGCCCTTGCGTCGGGGTTCGCACCAGATGGGGCGAAATAGGGTGGGATTGATAAGACCGACAGTGTTGGCCCTTGTTACCGTGTTGGCGGCCATCTGGGTGGCTGCGCCGGCGCAGGCTGCGGACCCGTTGTCGCAATCGGACCTGAAGGCATACCGTGCCGCCTTCTCTGCGGTGCGCGCCGGGAAATGGGGTACGGCGCTTTCCCGGATCGGTCGGACCGAGGATCGGCACGCGGCCAAGGCGATCCGGTGGATGTGGTACACCACACCCGGGTCGAACCCCAAGTTCGACGACGTCGTCGACTTCATCACAAAGAACCCCGACTGGCCGGAACAAGACGAGCTGCGCAGCCGGGCCGAAGACGTCCTGGGCGACAGCACGCCGCGGCACCGCGTGCTGGCATGGTTCGACGCCAATCCGCCGCTGACCGGACGCGGCGTCCATCGATACGCGGAGGCGCTGCTGGCCGCCGGCCGCACCGACGAGGTTCCGCCGCTGGTGCGGCGTGCCTGGGTCAACTATGACATGCCACGGCGCATCGAGGTCGGCTTCCGCAAGCGCTTTCGAAAGATGCTGACTTACCAGGACCACCTGGATCGCCTGGACCGGCTGATCTGGGAAGGCAGGCTGGGTTCGGCCATGCGGCAGGCCCGCCGAGTCAAGCAGGACGACCGCTTCCTAGCCGAGGCACGGGTCGCGCTTCGGCGCTACCGGGGCGGCGTCGACCCAGCGATCGCCCGGGTGCCCCAGAATCTGCAATTGGACCAGGGCCTGATCTACGAGCGGCTGCGCTGGCGCCGGCGCAAGCGATTCGATGCAAGGGCCGCCGAACTTCTGGTGCATCTTCCCGAGACGCTGATCCAGCCTCAAATGTGGTGGCGCGAACGTTCGATTCTGGCCCGCCGAGCGCTGAACGACGGCGACGCGGCCCTGGCGTACAAGCTGGCCGCCGACCACCAGCAGACGGAGGGCTTCGGCTTCGCCCAGGCGGAGTGGATGTCCGGCTGGATCGCGTTGCGCTATCTGGACGTTCCCGACGTCGCGCTGGACCATTTCACCAGAATGCACAGGGGCGTGCAGTACCCGGTCAGCAAGGCCAGGGGCGCCTATTGGGCCGGCCGGGCACTGGCACAAGTGGGCAAGGACAAGGAGGCACGCGAATGGTTCGCCCGCGCGGCCGAACACGTGACAACCTTCTACGGCCAGACAGCGGCACTGCATTTGCCGCCCGCCGAACGGCCCCGCCTGCCCAGCGAGCCCGAGCCTGACGCGAAGACCCAGCGAGCGTACGATGAGCGGGAACTCACCATAGTTATCCGACATATGCATGCGGCGGGTGCGGAGGAGCTGATAGACCGGTTCCTGAAGCACTTGGCGCGAACGGCAGAAGACGGCAGCGACTGGACCCTCTCGGCCCGCCTCGCCCGCGAGGTTGGGCGAAACGACGAAGCGGTCAAGATTGCCAAGGCGGCCTTGCGGAAGGGCCACGTGCTTGGGGAATCAGGGTATCCGTGGCTTGCGCTGGGCGATAACGACCGGCCCGAACACGCCCTGGTCCTGGCCGTGGTGCGCCAGGAAAGCGCCTTCGACACCCGCGCCCGAAGCAGCGCCGGGGCCCTGGGCCTGATGCAGGTGATGCCGGCGACGGCCCGCTTGGTGGCCCGCCAGATCAATATCGGCTACTCGCGGGACAAACTCACAGGCGACCCCGACTATAACCTGAAGATCGGACGCGCCTATCTGGACCACCTGTTGGACAGCTTCAACGGCTCGCTGCCGTTGGCGCTTGCGGCCTACAATGCCGGCCCCTATCGCATTAAGAAGTGGGTCAAAAAGTACGGCGATCCACGGGAATCCCTGGATCAAGCCATCGACTGGATCGAGACCATTCCCATCTACGAAACCCGCAACTACGTTCAACGGGTCATGGAAAACCTGATGGTCTATCGACAACGTGTCGCTGGCCAGCATGTCTCGCTCAGCCTGACCGAGCAACGAACCGCGACCGCAACGAGCAACGGGCTGTGTGACGTGACATGCTGAGCGGCATCGAGGCCTGTGTCTTCGACGCATACGGAACCCTGTTCAATGTCCATGCCGCGGCGGCCAAATGCCGAGACCAGCTGGAGCCCCACGCAGACCGGCTGTCTGGCTTGTGGCGGCAGAAGCAGTTGGAATACACCTGGCTGCGCAGCCTGATGAAGGCGCATGTGGATTTCTGGCAAATAACCGGCGACGGCCTGGACTTCGCTATGGAGACCTGCGGCCTGTCCGACCCCGCCCTGCGAGCCCGGCTGATGGAGATCTACCGCACGCTGGACGCCTACGAAGAGGTGCCGGACGTCCTCGCACGACTGCGCGAGGGCGCCATGCGGACCGCCATCCTGTCCAACGGATCGGCCGACATGCTGGCCAGCGCGGTGCAAGGGGCCGGTATCGGAGGCGCCCTGGACGCGGTCCTGTCGATCGATGACGTGGGGATTTTCAAGCCCGATGCCCGCACCTACCAGCTCGCCGTCGATCGCTTCAATTGTGCGCCTGACGCGATCTGCTTTATGTCGTCGAACGCCTGGGATGTGGCCGGCGCGGCCCATTTCGGGTTCCAGGTGGTCTGGGTCAATCGGTTCGGGCAGGCGCCGGAACGGCTGCCGGGGACACCCAAGGAGGTGATCCGGTCGCTGGATGCACTTCCTGCGCTGCTAGGCCTCTAGGCGTTGGCAGATCCGGAAGCCAGCGGCTTTGCCGCCCCGCCGACCTACGACGATGTGCTTCGCGCTGCCGAACGGATTGAAGGACAGGCTGCAAAGACGCCGCTTCTGGAATCGTCTCTGTTGAACAAGGCGGTGGGTGGACGGCTTCTGGTCAAGGCCGAAAACCTCCAGAAAACGGGCTCGTTCAAGTTCCGCGGCGCCTACAACAACATTGCATCCCTGCCCGAACCTGCGCGGGCCTGCGGCGTTGTCGCCTATTCCTCCGGCAACCACGCCCAGGGCGTGGCAGCCGCTGCTGCGCTATTGTGCGTACCGGCTCTGATCGTGATGCCTGAGGATGCGCCGGGCCCCAAGATTGCCAATACCCGCGCCTACGGGGCCGAGATCGTGTTCTATGACCGATACAGCGAAAGCCGCGAAGACATCGCACACGCCATCGCCGCCGAGCGGGGCGCGACGCTAGTGCCGCCTTACGACCATCCCATGACCATTGCGGGACAGGGAACCATCGGACTTGAAATCGCAGCCCAATGCGAGGCCGCCGACATCATGCCGGATGCAGTGCTGGTCTGTTGCGGCGGTGGCGGTCTCGTCGCCGGGATCGCGCTGGCATTGGAGCGTCTTTTGCCCCAATCGCCGATCTATGCCGTCGAGCCGGACGATTTCGACGACACCGCCAAGTCGTTGGAATCCGGCACGCGCCAAACCAACCCGCCAGAAGCCAGATCGATCTGCGATGCCCTTGTGACACCTGCGCCGGGAGAGATCACCTTCGAGATTAATCGGCGGCGCCTGGCCGGCGCACTATCCGTCAGCGACGATCAGGCCCTTGCGGCCATGGCTGCGGCATTCGCGCATCTGAAGATCGTGGCCGAACCTGGAGGCGCGGTCGCCATCGCAGCGGCGCTGTCGGGCGCCTTCCCCCTGAACGGGCGGACAGCGGTGGCCGTCTGTTCCGGAGGCAACGTGGAGCCGGCGCTGTTTAAACAGGCGCTGGACCGACTTTAGCCGGCCTTCTTTTCGGGCTGTCCAACTTTGCTGTCCGCGACCGTCAGTTTGGGCAACGTTGACGTCGCTTCGCTGACGGGATCGCCGGACTTCGCCAGTTCGAGCTTCTGGGCCTCGACCCGCCGGCACAGTCCTTGGACGAAGGCGCCGGCATCGATTGCCAGGCTTTCGTGAATGATGTCACCGGTGACTTTCGCTGTTTCGGTGAGTTCCACCTTCTTGGCGGTGATTTCGCCATTCACCGTACCGGCAATACGGACGACATCGCCCATCACCGCGCCGTTGATGACGGCGCTTTGGCCGATCGTAAGAGTCTTGGAGCGAACGTCTCCGTCGATTGTACCGTCAATCTGAATGTCGCCTTCGCTGACCAGATTGCCGGTCACCGTCAGGTTCTCGCTGATGATCGAGGGGGCGGCGGATTTGACTGACGGCCGTGCTGACTGGACTTGGGACTTCTCAGCCTTTGAAAACATGATACCCCGCTTTGATGAAATTTGACGGATCGAGGGCGGTCTTGTTGTACCGTACCTCGTAGTGAACGTGCGGACCGGTGCTGCGGCCGGTGCTGCCCAACAGGCCAATCTTGTGCCGGTGCCCGATCTTCTCGCCCTTCTTGACCAGAACCTTCTTGAGGTGCCCGTAACGGGTCTTGATGCCGCAGCCGTGGTCGATCTCGACCATCAGTCCATAGCGGCCCCACCGCCCGGCGCGCGTTACGATGCCCGGGGCGCCTGCCCAGACGGGCGAGCCCGGCCAGCCGGCCAGATCCAGACCCCGATGGTGCGCCATCTTCTTGGTAAAGGGGTCGCGGCGTTTTCCGAACCCGCTGGCGACATGATAGAAGTCCACAGGCGATATCAGCGGCACGCAGCGCAGAGCCTGGCGGACGGCCTCCCAGCGGCCGATCTGCGCGTTCAGCGCATAGACCACGGTGGCCAGACCATTTTCCGGCCCGTCCTCTGCCGGCTCCAATGGACCACCAAGCCCGCTGGGAACGCCTAGCTGCGAGAGGAAACTCTCCACATCCAGACCCGTCATCTGCAGCAGTTCTTCGGCTTCGCGCAGACTGCCGTCGGTCCGCTCGCCCAGACTTTGCAGCAATGACGCCTGGCCCGCGTGGATCCCCTCCAGCTCGGCCAGCAGATTGCGCGCCCTGACGGCGGGATCGATCTGGCGCCGTTCGGGTGTGTCCGGGTCGCCGGTCACCGTGACCAGGCCGGCCAGGACGGAATTCAGCGATTCCTCCACCGCAAACACCCGCGCTCGCGCGGTTCCCAATTCGCCCAGGATTGTCGCAACTTCGTCGTCGATGACATCGACCGGCAGGCGGCCCTCGACCACGTGATCGCGCGCCGCGTCCACGCGCCCAAACTGGCGCACCACCATCGTCATCTTGTCTTCGTACTGTTCGGCCAGGTCGCGCGCCTCTTTCAGTTCGCTGTGGGCAACCGCAAGGCGTTCCCGCAGGCCTTCGCGCTGCCCGACCACTGTCTGCTGGTCCCGGCGGGCCGATTCCAGGTTCTCCGAGAGCGCCGCGACTTCCTTTTCCAGACGACGGCCGGCCTGCTGCGCTTTGCCCAGCATGGCTTCAAGCTCGGCAACACGCCCGTTCAGTGCGGCCGTTTCGTCAACCGCACGGCGCCGTGCCGCCTCTTCGTCCTGGAGGTCGACACGCAGATCGATCAGGCGCTCCTGCAGTCGATCGCGCCGGTCAATCACGCTGTCCAGTTCGTTGGTCAGGCTGACGACACGTTTGCTGAGCATGTCGCGAGACTGGATGATCCGATCGCGCTCGAACTCCGAAAGGTCGACGTCGGTCGTCAGCTTCTTCAGCGAATCTTTCAGCCGTTCACTCAGCGTTCCCAGTTTGCGGACGTCTTTGTCGAGCTTGCCGGCGTCGATCGAGGCGTCGGACTCGCCGCCCCTTCGGTTCGCCTCGGCGTCAGAGACAGCGATGCGCTCTGTCAGCTCCGAAATCTGGGCCTCGTAATTGGCAAGATCTTCGCGCAGGACGCTGAATGCCAGCTTCGCTTCGTTGATCTCGTTCGACTTGCTGTCGATGACATGGTCCTGGAAGATCGCGGCCGCGGTCGCGGTCAGTCCCCAAACGCCAAACGCCACAAATACGCTGAAAAGAGAGACCAGGACCGGCGGCGTGAGACGCACGAACCGCACCTGTCCGTCCGACCGCAAAAGCAGCTCGCGCTCACGGAACCAGTATTTGACCTGAGCAACGAATGCTGCCCCGACCCCTTCGGGCTCGTCATAGCTATTGCGCGACATGGCCGATTCTCCCCCGGAGACCCGTCGCCTTCCCGCCCGAACGGGCGGCTATTCCAGCTTGGTCGTACGTAACCAATCGACGCACGATACCCCCTCCCGGATACAGGATTACTCCAACCCCTAATCCTAGACGACGATTATCCACAGACCAACCTTGCAGGCAATCGACCAACGGCGCCCACGGCGCCCGACCAGCCTTCCGCGGCCGATTTAATATAGTTTGCAATCGGTTAAGACAAACTTGACCCGGCCGCGGAAAAACCACGTCAATGGTCCGAAAACATCATAAATGCGGTGCAATCTGCTTGCCGACGGCAAGCCTTCCCGCGGCACCTGCCGCCGATCCCGCCGTGCCGTCCGGTAGGACGGCCGGCCCAATCAGTGGATCTCGGGGCCCGTAAAGGTTTCGCCCCACTTGCGCAGGATTGTCTTCTGCTTGGCGTACAGCATCCATCGCACACCAGGGTAGCGGACCGAGACGCGCTTGAACTGATCGGCCCACCATTCGGGCGGCCTGACCGTGCAGTGCGCGTTTTCCCCGTTCGGCAGCGACTTGCGTGCCGGATAGCATGCCGCCACGCCATAGACGAAGCGATTTGCGCGGCGGAACAGCTCATGCAGAACCCAGGGAATATCATCCTCCGGGATGTGTTCCAGGACGTCGGTGGACACCACCCCATCGAACCTCCCTTCGGGTTCGGAGGCGAAAGGCGGAAATGCGGGGTCGTAGCAGGTCACACGCGGATTGCCCCACGCAGCCAGCGTCTTATGGCGGCTGCCGGCCGGTTCGTCGGGCAGCGTGTCGTAATGCAAACCCTTGCCGGACCCGTAGTCCAGGATGGTTCGCGCGCCTGTCGCGTCGATCAGGGTGCGAATCCGGTCCACGTGCCGTGGCATCGAATGCCCGTCGAAGGTCTTGGCGGGATCGCCCCCCTCTTCCGGCGCCCCGTTCTCGTGCAGGTGTGCATATTGCTGAAGGATGTCCGTGAACCTTTGCGAGGGCCGGTCCTTCGAAAAGACCGTGAAGCCGGCGGCATCGGCCTCTCGCTCCAGCCTGTCCCAGACCTCCGTGTCCTTGTGCTCGCGGTACTTCAACTGCTCGGGAAACGGCTTCCACGGCTGCGTCTGCAGCGTGGTGAAGTGGAACAGCTTCGATTGCCCCGGGGAGAACTCCCGGTCGCGGGCATTCCATTCCGGCGGCATCGGTCCCCAGCAATCCGCGACGGCGCGCGCCGCCTCCCGGAAGTGCTTCTTCTTCATGACCTGTGCATCGGCATAGCGCCAGATCCGGGCCATTTTTTCGCAGTCCAACAGCATCACGGAGGTTTCCTGCCGCGTCAGGCAGAGATATCCGTGTGGCCCCATGTCCATGTCGAACAGTCCGGCCGGATCGCCAAGGTAGATCTGATCCACGTCGTTGTAGATCGCGCGGCCGTGGCTGCCGGCCATTTCGGGGATCGCAAAACGGTAGCAGGTGAAGCCGGTTTTCCAGCTCCGCCGATCGAATCCTTCCAGGTCCTTCATCAGGTAGATTTCGTACACCCGCGACGGATCGCGGACCTTCATGATCGACCAGATGAAGACGCGCTCGGCGCGGTATTGCGCCGGCTCGGTCCCCAGGAAGATCCGGACCGGCGGCTTGCCGCTGGGCGTGGCGCCCGGCTCGACGTCCAGTCGGACGCACTCGGGCCGCGCCCGGACGCCGGGGCCGCGGTGCCAGCCGGCGAACAGCATGTATGGGAGCTTTCGGTCTTTCAGAGTGGTTGCAAATTCGCCCTTGGCCAACGCGGTATCCTCAATTCCTAAAGTCTTACATTTCATCAGCGGGTGCAAACAGCCGGGTCATCAGCTTTTGCAGTTTTGACGGCTTTTCTACCAGATACCAGATCAGCATCAGCGTGTTGCGCGGGCCGTCGCTGTCGCGCATCTGTTCGACGCTGTGCCAGCTGTCGGTCGTGACCGGAAACGCATAGCCGGAGTTCGGCGTGAAAGGCAGCGACTTGACCTTCTCGAACGATCGATCGGCCTTGCGGCGGTGAAACGAGGTGCCCAAGTGGGCCTGAGAGTCGTCCCGCGGCAGATAGATCTGGGATGTGATCACCTTGTCAAGATTGTCCGCATGGACCGAGATCTTGTAGCCCGCGATGTCCCGAAACAGGACCGGGCGCTGCACCGTCTCGACCAGCATGGGATCGCGGCCGAAGCGCTTGGTCAGCGCCGCCCGGAACTTCTCCTTGTAAGCCCGTTCGATCTCGGGAGACCGCACTTCGTTCAGCACGCCCTGCCAGAAACTGCGCTTGGGTTCGGCCAGCCGCGCAAGGTTCTCCTCGGTCAGTTCGAAGCGCAAGCGGGCGTATCGGCCGTCCGGCAGCAAGGCGTCTTTGTGGATCTGCTCGTCATACTGGGCCTGATCGGGCAGGTTATCCAGCAATTGGCGATTCAGCTCGGGCTCGAAAATCTGCTCCAGCCTGACATGGTCGCACGGCGTGCGATCCAGCGGCGCGGCGCCGATCCGCGCAATGAGGGAATCCCGAAAACGGCTGCGTTCAAGCGTTGTCTGCATGCGTAATGAACCTCAATAAACCTGTTTGACCGGACCTAGCGACCCGCGGCGTCTTTTAACGCAGGAGAGCTTGGTTCCACAACGGCCCCGCCGGCACCTCCAGCCAGGGTCCGGGCCAGAACATCGCTCAAAATTGTCACCTCGCCTTGATACACCTCAAGGGCACGCCGAATAATCTCGATCTCGACCTCCCGATCATGCCGGGGCGTATAGGCATTGACGGTTTTGCCGTCGCCTGGATAGCCGCCGCGTGGGTCCAAAAACAAGTCGATTCCGGCGATGATCAGGCGTTCCGGCGCCAACGCCACCGCCGTGGCAAGCATCGTCGCCCCGTTGGTCGGCACCACGGGCAGGTCCATATCATCAAGGAATGTCCCGCCTCCCCCGACGACGGTGAACCGCAATGCAGGGTCCTTCAGCCCCAGCAAGCGCTGCAGTTTCAGGCGGTCGGCCGCGGCCTCGTTCTGAAATCCGAATATCGCCCCGCGAACGGACGCGACCGTATTGCTGTCTCCGGTGAATACCACGTCCGGGTCGCACAACAGCCCTCTGTCCAGCCAACGATCGTTAACGCGAAACAAGCAGTCGTGGGCCACGTCGCGCACGCGCCTTTCCTCGGACGACGGCCCGTTGCCCAGGCACAGGATCGTCTTCGGTCGCCCCAGAACCTGGCGCAAATCGTCGATACCGTCGATCCGTCGATAGCGCCGATTGACGATCGACTGTCCCAGCGACGAATGCACGAACGCGATTCCGAGCCGATAGGGATGCAACGGTCCGGCCAACTCGCTGCGGCGCTGTTTCAGGTCCCGCTGCATCAGCGGTACAACCCGCTTCAGCGCCTGTGCCGAATCCATGGTGACCGGCATGACCAGTTCGACGCCCTCCTCGGGGACGGACTCGGCCAGACCCGAATTCAACCGTATA
>CAJIAA010000331.1_pt1 | contig 26696 bp, 27 predicted proteins | sample 9199011 | NCBI WGS metagenome assembly CAJIAA01 (sample SAMEA7708266, study PRJEB35096) | sediment metagenome | biome: marine neritic benthic zone biome [ENVO:01000025]; feature: sediment [ENVO:00002007]; material: shallow marine sediment [ENVO:03000034] sea grass bed [ENVO_01000059] ...
ACAAAACCAAAAGTGGTACGGCTATACGCCGCCGATGGCTCGCCTCCGTTCAATCTCGTGTCCGCTCACGATTCAATTCCATATGCGATTCCCCTGCCCTCCAGGGAGAGGGGCTTGTTTTCGTGCTCCGCAATCGCAGCCAAAAACACTTCCGCAAAATCCCGTACCTTGGCCGCGCCGACGCCGAACACGGCGGCAAATTCGTCCGCATTGCGCGGGCGGCGCGCCGCCATGTCGATCAGCGAGCGGTCGGAAAAAACCACGTAGGCGGGCACGCCGCGCTGCTTGGCCAAAGACAGGCGCAGCGCCTTCAGTTCCTGCAACAGCCGCGCGGCAGGCTCGTCCAAGGTCTCGGACCGCGCGGCCCTGCGTTTGGCGGCGGGCGTCTCGCCCAACCGGCCCGGCCGGAACCGGAAGCCCCCCGCGCCCCGCAACAACGCGTCCCCGGACGGCGTCGAGCGTAGGCCGCCATAGCCTGCAATATCGATCTCCAGCAGACCGGCCGCGACCATTTGACGGATGATGCCCTGCCATTCCCGCGCCGGCCGGTCGGCGCCGATGCCGAATGTGGGCAGCGCTGTGTGTCCGAAGCTGGCGGTCTTTTCGGTCTCGGCCCCGCGCAACACGGCCACAACATGGGCGGCACCGAACCGTTGACCGGTGCGGTGCACCGCGGACAGGACCTTGCAGGCCTCTTAGTTCCCTCTTCGGTGGCGACCGGATCCATGCAGACGTCGCAGTTGCCGCACGGCGCGATTTCTTCCCCGAAATAGCGCAACAGCATGCGCCGCCGGCACTCAGGCGCCTCGCAATAGGCAATCAGCGAGTCCAGCCGCTTGTGCTCGCGCCGCTTGCGCTCGGGCGTCGAATCCTCCTGTTCGATAAAGACGCGGCGCATCCGGATGTCGTCCAGACCGTACAGCATCAGCGTCTCGGCCGGCGCACCGTCCCGCCCTGCCCGGCCGATCTCCTGATAGTACGCCTCCGGGCTGGCCGGCAGGTCGGTGTGCAGCACATAGCGGATGTCGGGCTTGTCGATGCCCATACCGAAGGCGACGGTGGCAACAATGACGACGCCCGGCTCGGTCATGAACCGGTTCTGTACACGCTCCTTCTCGCCCGCCTCCATGCCGGCATGAAAGGCAAGGGCGTCGTGCCCGGCCTCGCGCAAAAACGCCGCGACCTCCTCGGTCTTCTTACGCGACAGGCAATAGACGATGCCGCTGGCGTCCCGGCGCGCAGCCACGAACTCGGCAACCTGCCGCTTCCAGTTGTCCTTCAGTGCGACCGCCAAGGCGAGGTTCGGCCGGTCGAAGCCCGTCACCACCGAAACCGCGTCGCCGCGAAACAGCTTCTGCAGGACATCGTCCCGGGTGGTGGAGTCGGCGGTGGCAGTCAGCGCGACGATCGGAACGCCCGAGAAGCGCTCCCGCAGGGCCGCAAGGGCTTCGTATTCCGGTCGGAAGGCCGGGCCCCACTGAGAAATGCAATGGGCCTCGTCGATCGCAATCAGGCGGACGTCCAGCCTGCCCAGGGCCTGCAGCATCGGCTCGGTCATCAGCCGTTCCGGAGAGAGGTACAGCAGACGCACATCGCCCGCCTGCACGGCGCGCCAGGTTGCAACGTTGTCCGCGCGGCTGAAGTCGGAATTGATGGTGGCGGCCGCAATGCCGTTCAGTCGCAGCGCCGCCACCTGGTCGCGCATCAGCGCCACCAGCGGCGAGACGACAATCGTCAGACCGCCCAGGACGAGGGCCGGCAGCTGATAGCACAGCGACTTGCCCGCCCCGGTCGGCATCACCGCCAACACATTGCGCCCGGTCATCAGGGCGTCGATCGCTTCGGCCTGCCCCGGACGCAGGTGATCGAAGCCGAAGGTCCGGTCCAGAACGGAAAGCAGCGCGCCGTTTTCGGCCTCGGTCTGCGGCAGGTCGAGTTCTTGCATGCGGCTGGATGAATTTCGTCACGCGGTTTCGGCAGTATTCGTTTTATAGGACGGGCCGGCGACGGAATCACCCGCCATGATCCGTGTCTGTGTGATAGACCGGAAAAACCGGCTTGAAACGGTCAAGACACTGCGATCCGAACGGATCCGAAAGGACAAAAAGGCCATGGCAATCGTCGAGTCGCTCTTTCGCTCTCGCTATCTCGTCTGGGCCCTTCTCGCTGTGCCGTCCATTCCCATGTTCGCGGGCCTCGCCACCGGCGACGCAAGCCCGCATCGGCTTTTGCACGTCAGCGGCGAGACTGCCGCGCGCATGATGATCGTTGCCATGATGATCACGCCGCTCAGGATGCTGTTTCCAAAACCGCGCTGGCTAGCCTGGCTGGCGCGCCAGCGGCGCGCGCTTGGGGTCGCGGCGTTCTTCTATGCCGCTCTTCACACGCTTCTCTACGTGGTCGATGTCGGCACGTTGCAGCGCATCGCCGCTGATTTTTGGAAACTGGGGATCTGGACCGGCTGGGCGGCGTTCTTCATTTTCATTCCGCTGGCAGTCACCAGCAACGACTATGCCGTCCGACTGCTGAAACGGTCCTGGAAGGCGCTGCACCGATGGGTCTATCCAGCCGCGGTCCTAACCCTGGTGCATTGGATATTCGTAGAAAACAATCTCGGGCCGGCGCTGGTACATTTCGTGCCGCTGGCACTGCTGGAGATGTACAGGGTCGTCAGGACCGGCCGACCGCGTGCCACCGCCGGGGCTGGCTAGCCCTCGGGAATGTGAACGCTTCCGTCGTCGGCGATCGGCCAGAACGGGTTGAAGGCGACCTCCCAGGGATGGCCTTCCGTGTCGAAAAAGTAGCCGGAATAGCCGCCCCAGAAGGTGTCCTGGGCGGGCCGCCCGGGCCGCGCACCAGCGGCCAGCGCCTCGGCCATCACCCGGTCGACCTCTTCTTTGGACCGCACATTGTGGGCCAGCACGACGTCGCCGCCCGGCGCCAGCGCCTCGCCCGCATCTTCCGTCAGTGCGTCGCGGGGATAGAGCCCGACAATCATGCCCCCGGCCTGGAAGAACGCAACGCCCGGCGGACCCTTGGCCGGCTCGCGCCAGCCCAGCGCGGCATAAAACGCACGCGCCCGATCCAGGTCGTCGACGCCCAGCGTGACCATGCTGACCCGTTGTTCCATCGCCTTACTCCGCGGCGGGAACCGCCTCTTCTTCGACCATTTCAACCGTCAGGGGGTGTTCCAGTTTGGGCAGGATCTCGTGCGGCACCACTTGCCAGAAGCGGGCACGTTCGGTTTCCCAATCGTCCAGGATGCGCTCGGCCCAGGATGACTGGGTCTCGCGGACGTGCTCCTCGATCATCGCCCGGCAGACATCCGTCCAGTGCTCGGTCTCCAGGCGGTAGGGGGTCACCGAACCTTCGTTCAGCCGTTCGGTGAACGTTCCGGCCGCGTCGTAGACGAACGCCATGCCGCCGGTCATGCCCGCGGCGAAGTTGTCGCCGACCTCGCCCAGGATCACCACGGAGCCGCCGGTCATGTATTCGCAGCCGTTCGACCCGCAGCCTTCGACCACGGAAACGGCGCCCGAATTGCGCACCGCGAACCGCTCGCCCGCCTGGCCGGCCGCATAAAGCTGACCTGCGGTCGCGCCGTAAAGGCAGGTGTTGCCGATGATCGTGTTCTCGTTGGAAACCAGCGGACTGGACGTCATCGGCCGGACGACGACGATACCGCCCGACAGGCCCTTGCCCACGTAGTCGTTGGAATCGCCGAACACTTCCAGCTTCAGGCCCTGTACCGCGAAGGCCCCCAGCGACTGGCCGGCCGAGCCGCGCAGCCGTACCGTCAGATGCCCCGGCGCCAGCCCGTTCATGCCGAACTGCCGCGTGATCTTCGACGACAGCTTGGTGCCGATCGCCCGGAACGTGTTCCGGCTGGTGTATTGCAGTTGCATTTTTTCGCCGACGGAGAACAGCGCCTTGGCATCCTCGATGATCTGGGCGTCCAGGGTCTCCGGCACTTCGTTGCGGCCTTCGATGGTGCAGGACTGCGCCTGGCCGGCGGCGTCGGCCATCACCAACAGCGGGTTCAGGTCGAGGTCGTCCAGGTGCGGCGCACCGCGGCTGACCTGCTTCAAAAGATCGGTACGGCCGACAATGTCAACCAGCCTGCGCGCGCCCAGCGATGCCAGGATCTCGCGCACCTCTTCGGCAACGAAGCTGAACAGATTGACCACCTTTTCCGGCGATCCGGTGAACCTGTCGCGCAGGCGCTGGTCCTGTGTGCAAACGCCCACGGGGCAGGTATTGGAATGGCACTGGCGGACCATGATGCACCCCATCGCCACCAGCGAGGCAGTGCCCAGCCCAAACTCCTCCGCGCCCAACAGCGCCGCCATCACCACGTCGCGGCCGGTTTTGATACCGCCGTCGACGCGCAGGCGCACGCGATGTCTGAGCTTGTTCAGCGTCAGCACCTGGTGCACTTCGGCCAGGCCGATCTCCCACGGCAGACCGGCGTATTTGATCGACGTTTGCGGCGAGGCGCCGGTGCCGCCCGAATGACCGGAGATCAGGATCACGTCGGCATGTGCCTTGGCAACGCCGGCGGCGATGGTGCCAATGCCCGAACGCGCCACCAGCTTGACGCAGACCGTGGCCTCGGGATTGATCTGCTTCAGGTCGTAGATCAGCTGGGCCAGGTCCTCGATGGAATAGATATCGTGGTGCGGCGGCGGGCTGATCAGGGTGACGCCTTCGGTGGAATGGCGCAGCCGGGCGATCATCTCGGAGACCTTGAAGCCCGGCAGTTGGCCGCCTTCGCCCGGTTTGGCCCCCTGGGCCATCTTGATCTCGATTTCTTTGCAGTTGTTCAGATAGTCCGCCGTGACGCCGAAGCGGCCGGACGCGACCTGCTTGATCGCCGAAGAGGCGTTGTCGCCGTTTTCCTTGGGTTTGAAGCGCGCCGGGTCCTCGCCGCCTTCGCCCGAATCCGACTTGGCGCCGATGCGGTTCATCGCAATCGACAGCGTCTCGTGCGCCTCGGGGCTGAGCGCGCCCAACGAGATCCCCGGCGCAACCAGGCGCTTTCTCAGCTCGGTGATCGATTCGACTTCGTCGAACGGAACGCCATCCGCAGGCTCGTCAAAATCCAACAGGTCCCTGAGGTTGATCGGCGGCATCTGGCGCACGCCGTCGGCAAACCGCCGATAGGTGGCGAAACTGTCGGTCTCCACCGCCGTCTGCAGCGTATGGATCTGGTTGGCTTCCCAGGCATGCGCCTCGCCGCCGCGGCGATAGCGATAGAACCCGCCGACCGGCAGGGCGACGACGTCCTCGGTGTGGGCGGTGGCATGCTGTTCGGCGACCTTGTGCTGAATCCCGTTCAGGCCGATGCCGGATATCCGGCTGGGCAGGCCGGGCAGGAACTCCGCGCACAGCGCCCGACTGAGGCCGACCGCTTCGAAATTGTAGCCGCCCCGGTAGGAGCTGATGACCGAGATGCCCATCTTCGACATCACCTTCAACAGGCCGTCGCCCAGCGCCTTTTTGTAGCGCCGCAGCGCCGTATCCAGGTCCAAATCGCCGGCCAGACCGCGGCGGTGCCGGTCGACGATGGCAGCCTGTGCCAGATAGGGATTGACGGTGGTCGCCCCGACGCCGATCAGCACCGCCATGTAGTGCACGTCCAGCCCTTCGGCGGTGCGTACGTTGACCGATGAAAACGTGCGCAGTTCCGAGCGGATCAGGTGCGCGTTGACCGCGCCCGTGGCCAGGATGATCGGGATCGGCGCCTTGTCCGCATCGACCTTCTCGTCGGTCAGGATGACGTGCTTGTAGCCCTCCCGCACCGCGTCTTCGGCCTGGCGTTGGATCGCGTACAGGGCGTCGCGCAGCGCGTTGGGGCCGTCGGCCGGCCGGAACGTGCAGTCGATCTCGATCGCCGACTTGCCCAGTGCCCGGCGAAGCGCCACATATTCGCCGGTCAGCAGAACAGGCGAATCAAGCTGAATGATCTGCATCTGGCTCTCATCCTCTTCCAGGATGTTGCCCAGATTTCCCAGCCGCGTGGTCAGGCTCATCACCCGGCGTTCGCGCAATGAATCGATCGGCGGGTTGGTGACCTGCGAGAAGTTCTGACGGAAGAAATGGTGCAGGCCGCGGTACTTGTCGGACAGCACCGCCAGAGGCGTGTCGTCGCCCATCGACCCCGTGGCTTCCTTGCCGCCTTCCATCATCGGCTGCAGCATCACTTCCAGATCCTCCATGCTCCCGCCGACGCAGATCTGGGCGCGGCGCAGCGTCTCCTTGTCGTATGGCGCCGGGTCCAGCGGCGCATTGAGAAGAAGGTCGCCCAAGGTGGTGATCTTCCGGCACCATTCGCCGAACGGGCTGAGCGCCGAGACATGGTCCTTCAGCTCGCGGTCGTGGAACAGGCGACCTTCGCGGAGGTCGACGCCGATCATTTCGCCGGGGCCGATCCGGCCCTTCTCCACTGCGGCCGTCTCGTCGATCTTGACCATGCCGGTTTCCGATCCGACGATCAGAAGACCGTCGCCGGTCACCGTGTAACGCATCGGCCTGAGGCCGTTGCGGTCCATCCCGGCCAGGACCCAGCGGCCGCCATAGGCGCAGATCGCGGCGGGACCGTCCCAGGGCTCCATCACGCCGTTGGCATAGGCATAGAAGTCGCGGTGCGCGCGCGGGACCGCGTCCGACTGCTCCCACGCCTCCGGAATCAGCAGCGACTTCACCTCAGGCAATTCCCGCTCGGTGCGGACCAGGACTTCGAACACCGCATCCAGCGCAGCGGAGTCCGAACTGCCCTGTTGGACGATCGGCTTGAGATCCTCGATGTAGTCGCCAAAGGCTGGGTCGTCCATCCGGGTCTCGTGGCTCTTCATCCAGTTGACGTTGCCCAACAACGTGTTGATCTCGCCGTTGTGGGCCAGCACCCGGAACGGCTGGGCCAACCACCACATCGGGAACGTGTTGGTGGAATAGCGCTGGTGATAGATCGCGAAATTGGAAACGAACAGCTCGTCCAGCAGGTCGGGATAGAAGGCGGTCAGCTGTTCGGCCAGGAACAGGCCTTTGTAAATGACCGACCGGCAAGACAGCGAACAGACGTAGAAATCGGACACGTTCTCCGCCTGCACCGCCTTCTCGATGCGCCGACGGATGATGTACAGGTCCTTCTCGAACTGCTTGTCACCCTCCGTGCGGCGATTCTCGACCATGATCTGCTCGATCTCGGGACGGGTGGCGTTGGCCTTCTCGCCGATCACGGCCGTGTCCACGGGCACCTGGCGCCAGCCGTAGATGCCGTGTCCAAACCGCAGAATTTCGGTCTCGACGATCTGGCGACAACGCTCCTGGGCAGCCAGGTCGGTGCGCGGCAGAAACATCATGCCCACCGCCAACCGGCCTTCGCCGGGCTCGTGACCGATCCAGCGGATGTGCTCCTTGAAGAAGGCCTGCGGGATCTGCACATGAATGCCCGCACCGTCGCCGGTCTTGCCGTCGGCGTCCACCGCACCGCGGTGCCACAGGGCCTTCAGCGCGGCGATGCCGGCTTCGACAACCTCGCGCCGCGGCTTGCCGTCGATCGCCGCCACCATGCCGACACCACAGGCTGCCGTCTCGTGTTCGGGCCGATACAACCCGTCATTTTCGAGCCGTGCCGCGGCACGCCGGTAGGTGCGTACGAAGTCCTGTGCGCTCATGGTTTCTGGCCCTCGTCCCGTCACTCGGCCGCCGCCATTTCGGCAGCCGCCGCAGTTTTCATCTGAATGAAGCGGTGGATCGAATCGGCGGCATCGCGCCCGTCGCGGATCGCCCACACCACCAGCGATGCGCCGCGCACGATATCGCCGGCCGCAAAAACGCCCTTCATTTCGGTCATTGCCGTCGCATGGTTAACCTTGACGGTGCCCCATCGTGTCACCGGAAGCTCCGGCTGGTCGAACAATGTCGGCAGGTCCTCGGGATCGAAACCCAAGGCCTTGATCACCACGTCCGCCGCAATCACGTGCGCGGAGCCTTCGATCGGCTGGGGCGACCGGCGCCCGCTGGCGTCCGGGACGCCAAGGCGCATCTTCACCGTCCGCACGCCGTCGACGGTACCGTCGCCGACAAACGCCTCGGGTGCGGACAACCAAACGAATTCGACCCCTTCCTCCTCGGCATTGGCGACCTCGCGCACCGATCCGGGCATGTTGGCGCGGTCGCGGCGGTAAAGACACTTCACCGACTTGGCGCCCTGGCGCACGGCAGTGCGGACGCAATCCATCGCCGTGTCGCCGCCGCCAATGACGACGACGTTCTTGCCGGCCGTATCCAAGGTCCCGTCGTCGAAAGCCGGCACGTCATCGCCCAGTCCCTTGCGGTTGCTGGCGGTCAGAAAATCCAGCGCCGCAAATACGTTGCCCAGGCCGACGCCGGGCATCGAGATGTCGCGTGCCTTGTAGACGCCGGTCGCGATCAAGACGGCGTCGTGCTGCGCGCGCAGGTCCTGAAAAGAGATGTCGCGCCCGATCTCAACATCGAGGTGGAATTCGACGCCGCTTTCGATCAACCAGTCGCTGCGGCGCGCAACCACCTGCTTTTCCAGCTTGAAGTTTGGGATGCCGTAGACCAGCAGTCCGCCGACCCTGTCGTACCGGTCGTAGACATGAACCTGATAGCCCTTGCGCCGCAACCGGTCCGCCGCCGCAAGGCCGCCCGGCCCGGCCCCGATGATGCCGACCGATTGGGACCGCTCCCTGACCGGCCTTGCGGGTTCCACCCAGCCGCGTTCCCAGGCGGTGTCGGTGATGTATTTCTCCACCGAGCCGATGGTGACCGTGCCATGGCCGGACTGCTCGATGACGCAGTTGCCTTCGCAAAGCCGGTCTTGCGGGCAAATGCGGCCGCAGATCTCCGGGAAGGTGTTGGTCTCCGAAGAGGTCTGGTAGGCCTCCTCCAGGCGCCCTTCGGCGGTCAGCATCAGCCAGTCTGGGATGTTGTTTTGCAGAGGACAATGGACCTGGCAAAAGGGAATGCCACACTGGGAACAGCGCCCGGCCTGCTCGGCGGCCTTGTCCGCCGCGTATTCGCGATAGATCTCGTCGAAGTCGTGCCGCCGGTCCGCGATCGACCGTTTTTCCGGCGGATGCTGCGCTGTGCCGACGAATTTCAACATGCGATCTGTCGTCATACGACGCTTTCCTCTGCCCTTTTTTGGCTGCGGTATCGACGGTGTGCGATGCCGCTCGCCCGTGCTTTTCGACACGGGCCCACCTGTTCGTTTCAAGATTCCGGAACAACCCACCAAACGAAGCGATCAAGACCTTAAATGCCGCGGTCACCGAACGCCGCCTGCGGTCCTTACGGAACCTATGGCCCGATGGACCCGAACCTATCGCCACATTTTCAGGGACGCTGCGCTCCTCCTTCTTCCTCCCATTCAGCGCGCGTTTGCAACGCCACCCGTCACGAGACCATTTATCACGGAGAAGCGGCGTTTATGTCAACAATATTGCCCTTTATCTACGGGGCGGGATTTGTAGATTTCTTAATTTACCACATTGAGCCGCCATTCCCACCTATTATTAGTTCCGAATCGCGACTAAATCGCTTCGCAGAAAAGGATGGCAATCCGAATCCCGTTGGGTTAAGCGTTCAGATCATAGAGATGGGGGGTTGGCGATTGTCGCTGCACCATATCTTGATTCTCGCCGCGGTCCAGGGACTGACCGAGTTTCTACCGGTGAGTTCATCAGGGCATTTGGTCATCACGTCAAAATTGTTGGGCTTTCCGGATCAGGGCCTGACGATCGACGTTGCTTTGCACGTCGGCACCCTGTTGGCGGTAATCCTGTATTTCTGGCGGGATGTTTGGGACATCGCGGTCGGCGGGGTGCGAATGGCGACCGGCCGTAGCGGGCCTCAGGTCCGCCTGCTCGTCAACGTCATCATCGCCACCATTCCAATCCTTGTCGCCGGGTATTTCGGCCGCCCCTACGTCATGCTGTTCGCGCGCGACGTTCAGTTGATTGCCTGGGCCTCCATCGGGTTCGGCGTCCTTCTGTTCATCGCCGACCGCATCGGCATGACCGTCTGGCGGGTCGAACACCTTACCTGGGTCAATGCCCTGGCCATTGGCCTGGCCCAGGTTCTGGCGCTGGTCCCCGGAACCAGTCGATCGGGCATCACCATGACCGCCGGACGCCTGATGGGAATGGAGCGCTGGGAAGCAGGTCGGTTCTCGTTGATCCTGTCGATCCCCACGATCTTCGCAGCCGGCCTGTTGACGGGCATTGAAGTCCACATGGTCGACAACTTCCATCTCTTGGGCCCGGACACGCTGGTATCCGCCGGGGCCGGCTTCGTCGCCGGGTTCGTCGCCATTGCCCTGATGATGGCCTGGCTCCGCCGGGCCGGGTTTACGCCGTTCGTCGTCTACCGGCTGGCGTTGGGCGGCGGCCTTCTCTATTGGCTTTACAGCGGCGGCAACAGCCTGATCTAGACCGGCTGTGCCGAGCTGTACCGTCCACCCTTGCGGTACATATCCATGTAGAAGGGCAGGATCACCTCCGCCGCGGTCGGGGCGATGCCGAGATCGGCAAGACCCGGGTGCTGGCCGCTGACCACATTGTCAGACTTCAAGAGCATGACCTGGTCGCGAGTCAGCGGCGGCGACGGCAGCATTTCCAAGAAGAAGGCCTGGAACGAGGCGGCCTCGAACGGAACCGGCACCAACAGCCGGCGCATCCCGGTCTCGCGCAGGACCAGCTGCATCAATTCCTTGAACGTATAGACGTGCGGCCCACCCAACTCGTAGACCGTCCCGCCGCGCGCCGGGTCGGCCAGGATCGTCGCCATCGCGTCGGCGACATCACCCGCATAAACCGGCTGAAAGCGCGTTCCGCCGCCGCCGACCAGCGGCAACACGGGCGTGAACCGCGCCATCGATGCGAACAGATTGAAGAACCCGTCGCCGGGCCCGAATACAACGCTGGGCCGGACGATTGCCGCCGTCGGAAAGGCGGCACGCACCGCCTCCTCGCCGGCGGCCTTCGTGCGAGCGTAGATCGAGGGCGAGTCCTTTGCCACACCCAGTGCAGACATCTGGACCAGCCGGCTCGCCCCTTCCGCAGCGGCGGCCTTCGCGATCCGCTCGGCTGCATGCACGTGCACCGCCTCGAAGGTCTGTGCGCCGCTTTGGTAGAGAATTCCCACCAGGTTGACCACCGCGTCCGCGCCGGCAACCGCGGCGCGCACCGACGCGTCGTTTCGCACATTTGCCTGCACCGGTACGATCTGCCCTACCTCGCCCAATGGTTTGAGGCAAAGGGCCTGCTCCGGATCGCGCACCGCCACCCGTACGCACGCACCGGTTTCGGCAAGGCGTTGGACCAACACCCGCCCGATGAATCCTGAACCGCCAAACACGGTGACAACGTCGATCGTCATAGCTTGAACCCGTCCCATTCGACTTGCCGCACCGTTGGCCGGCACAGCGCCAACCAACAATCGGCGACCATAATCGGAACACCGATGCGTTGCCACCCTTTCGCCGCGGGCCTGCGCCACGATTCGGGTTGACAGACGGTCCCGTCATGAAAGAGATTGCGGCCCGCATCACGGCTGCCCGCGATATGCGCCCAGGTGGCGGAATTGGTAGACGCGCAGGTTTCAGGTACCTGTGGGGGAAACCCCGTGGAAGTTCGAGTCTTCTCCTGGGCACCATTATCGCGGTGATTCGACGCGGTCATACGACGCGCACGACAAGGCATCAGCCGGCAGGCGGCGGATAGTATCTGGTTTGAAAATAGAGCTTCACAAAGGCGACCTTCCGCAGGACCTGGATCTAGGGCCCGTCGTCGCGGTAGACACCGAGACCATGGGCCTCGATCCCGCACGCGATCGCCTGTGCCTGGTCCAGCTGTCGGCAGGCGACGGCACTTGCCACCTAGTGCAGGTGGGCAAGGACGACATCCAGGCGCCCAACCTTGCGCGGCTCCTGGCTGATCCGGCCACCTTGAAGCTGTTCCATTTCGCCCGGTTCGACGTCGCCATGCTTGCCCGCTATCTGGGAATCACCGTGACGCCGGTCTATTGCACCAAGATCGCCTCCAAGCTGGTCCGGACCTATACCGATAAGCACGGCTTGAAGGATCTGACCAAGGAACTGCTGGGAGTCGATTTGTCGAAGCAGCAACAGTCATCCGATTGGGGTGAGGATACGCTGACCCAGGCGCAGCAACAGTATGCGGCGTCCGACGTCTTGCATCTGCACGCACTGAAGCAACGACTGGACGCGATGCTGGCGCGCGAGGGACGCAAGGAACTGGCGCAGGCATGTTTCGACTTCCTGTCGACGCGCGCCCAACTCGATCTGTCCGGTTGGGCCGACGAGGACATATTTGCGCATTGACGCCCGTAATGGCGGAACCCATTGGTTACATTGACTTTGCAGGCGACCGGACTCATACTCTGCCGTCATCGCGCCTGCTGGGGAAAATCGACAGAGCGATATGATACGCGCAATGCACGTCAGGATGGCTGCGGACTGCTCCGTACGCGCATCCGTTCTTCCACCCGTGGCGGTGGGAAACGGCCTTCGACCCGACCATAGTTAGACGAGATCGTAACCGGTACCCCATGACCGCACTGACGCAAGAAGTACAGGACGACACCCGGCCAGATGTCGAAGCCGGCAGCCGCGTGCTGCGGACGGAAGGAGCGGCGATCCTGGCGCTTGCCGATTCCATGGGTGCGGACTTCATCGGCGCATTGGACCTCCTGGCCCGGGTCAGCGGCCGGGTAATCGTCACCGGGATCGGAAAAAGCGGCCATATCGGCCGCAAGATCGCCGCCACACTGGCCTCTACGGGCACACCAGCCCAGTTCGTGCATGCCGCAGAATCCAGCCACGGCGACCTTGGCATGATCACTTCGGCGGATGCCGTGCTGGCCTTGTCGAACTCGGGCGAGACGGGCGAACTGTCCGACCTGATTGCTTATACCCGACGTTTCCAGATCGGCCTGATCGCGGTCACATCGCGCGGCGACAGCACGCTGGCCGACGCGGCAGATGTTGCACTGGTCCTGCCCGCCATGCCGGAAGCATGCCCGATGGGTCTCGCGCCGACCACGTCAACCACGATGATGCTGGCGTTGGGCGATGCGCTCTCGGTGGCGTTGCTGGAGCGAAAGGGCTTCTCGGCGCAGGACTTCCATGTCTTCCATCCGGGCGGCAAGCTGGGCCGACAGCTACTTCGCATGAAGGATCTGATGCACACGGGCGACATCCTGCCGCTGGCATCCGGCGATCCGCTGATTGCCGACATCCTGGAACCGATGACCGAGAAGCGTTTTGGCTGCATGGGGATCATCCATCCGGACGGCCGGCTGCGCGGTATCATCACCGACGGTGACCTGCTGCGGCACATGACGCCCGACCTTTTGCGCCAACACGCCAGCACGGTGATGACCGAGGATCCGGTCACCGCGACCCGCGATGCGATGGCGGGAGACATGCTGGCGCTGATGAACGAACGAAAGATCGGTGCCCTGTTTGTGGTCGATGACGGACATCCCGTGGGCATCGTCCATTTCCACGACTTCTTGCGGGCGGGCGTTGCCTGACCGCCAGTGAACGAGAGATGACCGACCAGGCCTTACCAAGCCGACAGCAGATACCGATCGCCACCCGGCGAAACCGGGTCAGCCCGTGGCACGGCTACATGGTCGGGATCCTCAAGCTGTTGTTGCCGGCCACGGCCATCGCCCTTGTCCTGCTGGTGGTCATCTGGCCGATCATTTCCAAGCAGAACGAACGGTTCAGGATAGATCTGGAGACCGCCGGTGGGGGCAACGTCGAAAGCATCAAGATGGAGAACCCACGCTACACCGGCATCGACAGTTCGAACCAACCCTTCGCGGTAACGGCAACCGCGATGAACCAGGAACGATCCGACGCCACGGATGTGGAACTGGAGGCGCCAAAGGCGGATATCCTGCTGTCGGACGGAACCTGGGCAGCCGTCACGGCACTTTCCGGATCCTACAACCGCGAAACCAAGCTTCTGACGCTGGAGACAGACGTCAACCTGTTCCACGACGGCGGGTACGAGTTCCGCACCAACAGCGCGACGCTGGATCTTGTCGGGGGCAATGCCCACGGCGCCGAGCCGGTCGAGGGCCAGGGGCCATTCGGCCATCTCAGCGGAGAGGGCTTTCAGGTTTTCGACCGGGGCTCACGAATCGTGCTGACGGGAAAATCCAGCGTAACCATTTACAGCCAGAACGGAAGCTGAGCGATGAGGCGTGTGTTGGCTGCCGCCGCTTTGTTCGTCCCGGCAGCAGCGCTGTGGCTGCCCGGCAGCGCCGTGCCTCAAGGCCTGTTGGGCGCTGGCAACGGCGATGCCGGACCGGTGGAAATCGAGGCGACCGAAGGGATCGAGTGGCTGCGCGACGAGCAGCAGTACATCGCCCGCGGCGACGCCAAGGCCAAGCGCGGCAACTTCGAGGTGCGGGCGGACGTTCTGACCGCCCACTACCGCGAAGACGAGACCACCGACGGACAACAGATCCACCGGCTGGACGCGGACGGCAGCGTGATCATCGAAACCGAGGGCGAAGTCGCCTACGGAGACCAAGGCGTGTACCACGTCCTGGAAAAGATCGTGGTCCTGGTGGGCAAGGACCTCCGGTTCGAAAGCGCCCAGGCGATCATTACAGCCCAGGACAGCCTGGAGTTCTGGGAGGCAGACGAACTGGCGGTGGCACGCGGCAACGCGACCGTGATCACCACGGATGAACGTCGGCTGCGGGCTGACGTGATGACCGCCTATATCATGCCCGATGCCAACGGCAAGAAGTCGGTGCAACGGATCGACGCCATCGGCAACGTTCACGTGTCGACCGGCCAGGAAATCGTGCTGGGCCGCGAGGGCGTCTACGAGATCGACCGCGAAATCGCGACGATCTGCGGCAATGTCAGGATCACCCGCGGCGACAACCAGTTGAACGGCGACTGCGCGGAAGTGGAGATGAACACCGGCAGATCCCGCCTTCTGGGTGGCGGGCAAAGGCTGAAGGCCTTGATTCTGCCAACGGAATAGGGGTCGGCGGTAGTGTTCCGTAAAGGAAAGTTCGGCTATTGTGCGGCTATGCAAGACTCGTGCTAATATCGGTAAACAAGGTCGTTTTCGGGGTCGGGAAAGTATGAAGGATTACGGTGATCACCTGGAACGATCTGGGCAGAAGCCCGGTCGCGACGACGCGCACCTGCCCGGTTCCGGGCCGCGGCTTGTGGCCGATAACGCGGGGCTGGTCGCCCGAAGCCTGGGCAAGCAGTACAAGAAGCGGCCCGTTCTGCGCGACGTGACGCTCGCCGTCCAGCGGGGCGAGGCGGTGGGGTTGCTTGGCCCGAACGGCGCCGGCAAGACAACGTGCTTCTATATCATCACCGGCCTGATTGCGCCCGACTACGGCGACATCTTTCTGGATGGCCAGGACATCACCGACCTGCCGATGTACCGGCGGGCGCGGTTGGGGATCGGCTACCTTCCCCAGGAAGCTTCGATCTTCCGGGGCCTGACGGTGGAACAGAACGTGCGCGCCGTCCTGGAGGTTATCGAGAAGGACCGCAGCCGGCGCGAAGCGATGCTGGAGGCCTTGCTGGCGGAATTCTCCATTACCCATCTTCGCCGCACCCCGGCTGTGGCGCTATCGGGCGGCGAGCGGCGGCGTGTGGAAATCGCCCGCGCATTGGCCTCGCAACCGCACTTCATCTTGCTGGACGAGCCGCTGGCGGGCATCGATCCGATCGCCGTGCGAGACATCCGCGGCCTGGTCAGCCATCTCAAGGACCGTGGCATCGGCGTCCTGATCACCGATCACAATGTGCGCGAGACACTGGATCTGGTGGACAGGGCCTACATCCTGCATGACGGCGATGTGCTGATGGAAGGCACGCCGCAGGACATCGTTGCGGACCAGGAAGTCCGACGCGTTTATCTTGGGGACCGGTTCAGCCTCTAACGGGCATCCGTCTCACAATGTCGATAAGCCAACGGCTCGATTTGCGTCAGGGCCAGTCCCTGATCATGACGCCTCAGTTGCAGCAGGCGATCAAACTGCTGCAGCTTTCCAATCTTGAGGTGTCCGCCTTCGTCGAGGCCGAGCTAGAGCGCAACCCCATGCTGGAAACGGGCGATCCCGACGAGGATCGCCGTAGCGACCCGACCGACGAGGGTCAATCCTCCGACGCCCAGACCTCCGGTTCCGACGATCAGCCGGCGCCCCAGGACAGCCTGGAACTGGCCAGCGCCGAGACCCTGCCGACGGACACGGACACGCCTCTTGATACCAGCTATGACGATGTCTGGGACGAGGACAGGACGTCGGCGCCGCTGTCACAGGCGGACACCGTAGGGGGCCAAATGGAGATCGGCTCGCGCAGCGGCGCAACCGACTTCAGCGACCCGGATTTCAGCCTGGAAGCGACCCTCAGCGAGACGAAGTCGCTGCGCGACCACCTTCTGGAGCAACTGCATATCGAGTTTCAGGACCCGGCCGAACGCACCATCGGCCATCACTTGATCGACCTGGTCGACGAGGCTGGCTGGCTAAACGGCGATCTGGAGGAGGTTGCGGATCTGCTGGGCTGCGAGATAGACCGCCTGCGGTCCGTTCTTGCCCGCATGCAGCGGTTCGAGCCGTCCGGAATCATGGCTTGCTCGCTGGCGGGGTGCCTGGCCCAGCAGCTTCGGGAGAAGGACCGGCTGGATCCGGCCATGCAGGCGCTTCTGGACAACCTGGAACTGTTGGCCAAGCGCGAGATCGATGCCCTGGTGCGGATCTGCGGCGTCGATGCCGAAGATCTGCGGGACATGGTTGCCGAAATCCGCGCGCTCGACCCGAAGCCGGGGCTCGCCTTCTCGCACGAAATCAGCCAGCCGGTGACCCCGGACATCCTGATGCGCCCCGGTCCGGGCGGCGACTGGATCATCGAGCTCAATCCGGAGACTCTGCCCAAGGTCCTCGTCAACACCGAGTATTTTGCACGCGTCAACCGGGACGCACGCTCCAAGACCGAGCGCGACTACATCACCGAGCAGATGCAATCGGCAAACTGGCTGGTGAAGTCCCTGCACCAGCGGGCGACCACCATTCTGAAGGTGGCCAGCGAGATCGTGCGCCAGCAGGACGCATTCTTCGCGCATGGCGTGGAACACCTGCGGCCGCTTGTGCTGCGCGACATCGCCGAAGCCATCGAAATGCACGAAAGCACGGTCAGCAGGGTCACCACCAACAAATTCATCGCCACGCCGCGCGGGCTGTACGAGCTGAAGTTCTTCTTCACCGCGGCAATCGCCAGCAGCACCGGCGGCGACGCCCATTCCGCCGAGGCAGTGAGGCACCGGATCAGGGCGCTGATCGACCAGGAGGAGCCAAAAGCGATTCTGTCCGACGACCGGATCGTGGAGATCCTGAAAACCGACGGGATCGACATCGCCAGACGAACCGTGGCGAAATACCGCGAATCGATGAAGATCCCGTCCTCGGTGCAGCGCCGAAGGCAAAAAACGAGGCCGATCTAGGGACCGTTGTGAGATCGTATATTCCGCGCGAACGCTGCGATTTCGGCCGCTTGGTGCGGGCCTTCGGGCGAGTAAATCTTGGGGCGCAAACGGTTGTTGACTCCTGTTTTGGCCACAACTATGGTGCCGCCGCTCATTGACATGGCCACGCAGAAGAGCGCCTGTCGCCTCAAGCGGCCGGGACCGGCCAATCCGTTTTGGATCAAGGATTAGACCACTCTCCATGCAGCTTTCCATCAAAGGCAAGCAGCTCGACATCGGCGATTCACTGCGCGGGTATATCGAAGAGCACTTGGCGGCCTCGGTCGGCAAGTACTTCGAAAACCCGGTAGACGCCCATGTCATTATGTCCAAGCAGGGACACAGCTTTCAGGCGGACGTCCAGGTGCACGTCAATCGCCGAATCCTCGTGCAGGGTCATGGCGCGGCCGACGACGCACATGCCGCGTTCGACATGGCCAACGCACACGTGACAAAACGCCTGCGGCGCTACAAACGCCGCTTGTTGGACGACCAAAGACGCAAGGGCGACCGTGACGATGTGCTGATGGCCCAGCAATACGTCCTGGCGCCGGAGCCTGACGTCGAAAACGATGCGCCGGAAGGCGAAGAATCGGATCAGCCGGTCATCGTCGCCGAACTGACGACGGAGATCGAGACCATGTCAGTCAGCCACGCCGTCATGCGGATGGATTTGGCGGGACAGCCTGCCCTGATGTTCCGCAACAGCGCACATGGCGGCCTGAACATGGTCTATGTCCGCGGCGACGGACATATCGGGTGGGTCGATCCGAAAGGCGACGCCGGCATAGTGTCGGATTAGGCAACAATCATGGGGCGCTGGGCCTCGAACGTATGGTGAAAGAATGGAGATCTCGGATCTTCTGACGCCGGGCGCGGTAATTCCCAAGCTGACGGCATCTTCCAAGAAACAGGCGTTGCAGGAACTGTCAAAGTCTGCGGCCGCCCTTACCGGCATGAACGAACGCACGATCTTCGACACGCTGTTGGAGCGCGAGCGTCTTGGAACAACAGGTGTCGGCAACGGGATTGCGATCCCGCACGGAAAACCGGCCGGCCTTGACCGGCTCTACGGCGTGTTCGCACGCCTGGACAAGCCCATCGACTTCGACTCGGTCGACGAACAGCCGGTCGATCTGATCTTTCTGCTGTTGGCGCCGGAGTCCGCCGGGGCCGATCACCTGAAGGCGCTGGCCCGGATTTCGCGTCTTCTGCGAAACCCGGCAATCTGCGAGAAGCTGCGCGGTTCGGACTCCCGCGACGCCTTGTTCGCCCTTCTGGTGGATACGACTAAAAGCCACGCCGCCTGAAGCGCCGGACCCTCTGGCCCGGACCGCAAGGCCTAGTGCAGGCTGACGGTCAGGAAGTCGTAGTTTGCGGCTGCAAAAGCCGCGGTCTCGAAATCGTCCGCAAGTCCGATCTCTCGTCCGTCGCCGGCAAAAATCCCGAACCGGATCCCTATCGGCAGCGACAGGGGTTTGATGTAGGCGACGTCGTTTGCGCCAAGCGCGGCGAAATCTTCATCGGTCATATGCCGAAAATCGAACAGTTCCTCCATGTCGGTCATTCCTTCCGTGTCGGACGACGCTAGGCCGATTCCTCGGGCGTCACGTCGACGGACTTCGCGCCCGCCCGCTTGGGTCCGGCGCGTTTGATAGCGATCGATTCAACGCGCGGCTCAACCAGTGGCCGCCGCAGATCGATATGCAACAGGCCGTTGTCCAACTCTGCGCCCTCGACAACAAGTCCTTCCGCAAGCACAAAGCTGCGCTGGAATTGCCTGGCGGCGATGCCCCGGTGCAGGAATATCCTGTCGGCGTCATCCTCGCCATCGCTCTGGCGTCCTTTCACGACCAGCTGGTCGTCGGATAACTCGACGCTGAGGTCGTCATCGGAAAACCCGGCAACCGCCAGCGTGATCCGCAGGCGGTCCTCGCTAGTCTGCTCGATATTGTAGGGCGGATAGCCCTCGGACGGCATTTTGGAGATGCGGTCCAGGGTTCGTTCGAAGTGTTCGAACCCCAGCAGAAGCGGGCTGTTGAACGACGGAATACGTGTCATGGTCAGCTGTCCCCTCAGGATCTGACGAGCGAGATGCTGTTGTTGCAGAAGCCCGGCCAAGCGGCACTTCCCTTTAAGACCTCTTATTTGGGTATCTGATTGCTTTCATTCAACCGTGGGTCAACGCGCCGCGCTGGCAAGCTCCGCGGGGGGCAGCCCGCCAAGCGGCGGCAGGGTGTGCGGGGCTGAAAACGGAAGGCCGTCGAAGACCCAGCAGACTGCGAGGAAAACAACCAGAACGAACATGCTGCCCAGACAGGCAGGCCTTAAAAGGGTATCCATTTGCCAACTCCGCCACTCACGCGCGTCCCCCCATGGGACGGCCTTTTTTATCGGCCGTTCAGGGCCTTCGAGCGACGGAATCAGGGCGATTTTGAGGCAGAAGGTAGACTAGGACGCCTTTGGCGCCAGCACCTTCGGTCCCAGCTTGTCGAGGTATGCCGACAGCCGCTGTGTTTCCGTGTCGTCCAGCTCGAAGATTCCCGCAACGATGCCGCACTCGGCCCATATGACCCGGACCTCCAGATCGCCGTACCCCTCCAACGCGATCGAAAACCTCTCTCCGGCCTCGGGGCGCAAGGCGCACTCGAACGCAATGCCGCGAACCGAGATGTTCCGAACCGCTCCGACATTCCGTTTCCCGTTGACGATGACGTCAACCGTCAGGACCGGCGAGATGCGCCGATCCTGGCGCCGCTCTTTGAAGCTTACGTCAACCGTGTTGGCCATGGACCAAACTCCCTATTGCCCGAAACCGACGGCCCGGACACCTTCGTTAAAGCCGATTGCGGTTTCAATTTCCTTTATGAGTGCCGCTGAGGAGATTGGTTTTAGCAGCACCTTGGCAGCACCTACCTGCGCGATAACCTCATGGATCAGCGGATCGTCGTCCCCGGTCAGCACAAGGATCGGGGTCGAGCCTTTCAGGACGGTCTGGTCGCGCCTGACCGCATTGCAGAACTCCAGGCCGTCCATTTCGTCCATGTGCAGATCGCAAACCACGACATCGGGTTCCTTGACCTCGCCCGTCCGCAGCTTGTCCAACGCGACCATGGCATTTTCCGCCTCGCTCACACTGCGCACGCCCCCTGCATGCAACAGTCTGCGGACGATCATGCGCATCGTGCGCTGGTCGTCGATCACCATCACGCGTATGTCTTTCGGGTCGACTTCCGTCACCACTGCATCCATCGCCCTTCTCCAACTCTGCCAACCGCCGGGTATGCCTCGAAATCGGAGTATGAGACGGCTCGATTAAGAACCCGTTCATATTCACTTGGGTTTCGCTAAAATGCATTCCAAAGTATGCATGATGTTGATTTCACGAGGTTTTTCGAAGCGAGGACACCGGCCGCAGAGCAAGCACGACCCTTGCATTCCACGAAAGGGTCGTCTGACGTATTCGCATTGGTAGAAGCCAGCCTTTGGGCCTATTTGGCGGTTTGAAAACAGGCGAGCACGGGCGGACCTGGCAACCTCAAGCGCTGGGAGTAAGGACGATGTACCTGCGCGACTTTTCAATCCGTTTCAAGAAATGGCACGACTATCGGCGTATCCGCAACGAGCTGGCCGGACTCAGCGTCCGCGAGTTGGAGGACATCGGGATCGCCCGGGCCGACATCGACAAGATTGCCCGCAACAGCGTGCGCTAAGCACGGGCCTTCAAGCGTTCAGACGGCATGGCGGGCGCAGCGCGATCGCTCGGGACGGCGCGCTGACGCGCGCCTCCTCTGCGGGAGGGTGTCAATTCTTTCCTGATCGTGAGGAAGCCGTCGCACACGGCCGCCTCGAAAGCCTGTCCTGAGTGCCGCCCAACGGGTGACATCGACCGGGGTCTGGCCGCCACCATTACTAAAGACGCCGCGTTTGCCGGCGCCGGATGGGTCTAGTCGCGGCGGTATCCCTTGATGCTGACCAGCCGCGGGACCGGCTCGTGGCCGGATTCGTGGTCATGCTCGCGGATGAAGCCTTTGATGACCGGCGCGATATCGGTGCGCCACTTGCGGCCGTTGAAGACGCCGTAATGGCCGACGCCCTTTTGCAGATGATACCGCTTCAGATAGTCGGGCAGGTTGGTGGTGATCTCCAGAGCCGCCTTGGTCTGGCCGACGCCTGAAATGTCGTCCAGCTCGCCTTCCACGCACAGGATCGCCGTGCGGGTGATCTTCTCCGGCAGGACCGGATGCCAGCGCGCCACCATCTCGCCCTTCGGCAAGGCATGGTCCTGGAACACCACCTTCAGGGTGTCCAGATAGAATTCCGCCGGCAGATCCATGACTGCCTGGTACTCTTCGTAGAAGTTGCGCTTCTTGTCGGCGGCCTCATCGTCGCCTTCGACCAGGTGATCGAAGAGCTGATGGTAGGACGCCAGGTGTTTCTCAAAGTTCATCGCCACGAAGTTCGTAAGCTGGATGAAACCCGGATAGACCTTGCGGAACATGCCCGGATAGGGCGGCGGAACCTGCACCACCACATGTTGCTCGAACCATTCCAGCGGCTTGCTGCGGGCCAGCGTGTTGACTGCGGTGGGCGATTCTCGCGTGTCGATGGGACCGCCGATCAACGTCAGCGTCGCCGGCACGCAGGCATCGCTCCAACCGGACATCACCGCCGTTGCCGCCATTGCCGGCACTGCGGGCTGGCACACCGCGATCACGTGGGTGTTAGGGCCCAGCACATGCAGGAAGTCGATCAGGTAGTCGATATAGTCGTTCAGATTGAACTTGTCCTCGGTGATCGGCACCATCCGGCAGTCCTGCCAGTCGGTGACGAAGACGTCGTGGTCGGGCAACAGCGTCTCCACGGTTCCCCGCAAAAGGGTCGCGAAATGCCCCGACAGAGGTGCGACGACCAGGACCTTGGGGTCCTCCCGGTCTGTGTGGCGTTTGAAATGCAGCAGGTGGCAATAGGTACGCTTGACGATGCTTTCTTCGGAAACCGCAACCGTCTCGCCGTCGATGTCGGTACTGTCCAGTCCCCAGTCCGGCTTGCCGTAGCGTCGCGTCAGATGCTCGAACAGTTCCGCGGCAGAGCCCATATAGCGCGCGGCCGGGTTATGGGCCAAAGGGCTCCAAGGGTTCCTGAATGCGAGGCGGGCGCCCTCGGCCGCCATCCGGGCCGGCGTCATCCACAGTCGTTGCATCTCGTGCATATAGTAAAGCATTGATTAACCCGTGTTTTTGTTATGCGGGCCAACCTCATCCGCTGGAAACAGCAGAGTGGCACAACCGCATTAATGTGCAATGAAGTCCGGCAATCTCCCCTTGGAACGGCCACTCCCGCGGCCCACGATAATGTTGCGCTGCAACATAACCGATCTCGGCGGAAAATGACACCGTTCAGACACATTTCCGGTGCGTCCCGTTGCCCGGGCCGGGATTGCGCGCGAGAATGACGCCCATGGACTGGTCGCAGAAACGCAGAATGCTGGCCGAAGACGGCTATTGCCTCATCGAAGACGCGCTGCCGACCGGACTCCTGCAGACAACCCGCCGTCAAGCCGCCGCGATCGTCGAGGGGATTTCGACCGACCACCGTGCCCGGAATCGATCGCAGGGCAGCCTAGTCCTGATGGCCGACCATCCCGGCTTCGCCGACCTGATCGCAAGCCCGCTTGACGAGGGCATCTTCCGGGGCCTGGGTTTTCGCGACCCGCGCTTCAGTTCCGGCTATGTCATCTCCAAACCGCCGCGCAGCCCGGCCCTGTTCTGGCACCAGGACTGGTGGGCCTGGGACGATCCGATCTCCTATCGCGAAACCGTCGCTCAGGTGTTCCTGTTCTATTACCTGACCGATACCGGCGTCGAAAACGGCTGCCTGCGGGTGATCCCCGGCAGCCATCGCCGCCGCCACCCGCTGCACGACCTGCCGCCGGCCCATGACGAGGCATTGTCTCGCGTTGCATCGCCAGACAGCACGGTCTATTCATCCGTTGAGGGCGAGATTCCGGTCGAAGTCGCCGCCGGATCCGTGGTGATCGGAGACGCGCGACTGCTTCACGGCAGTTATCCAAACAACACAGACCGTGAACGCACCCTGATCACCCTGTGGTATCACCCGGACTTCGCCGGCCTGCCCGCGCCCATCAAAGCCAGGATCGACGGCATCTTTAACCGGCGCGGCGTCGACACCGACCCGGACTGGGCCGAAGGTATGACGCCGGCCCGCTGGCCCACGGCCGAACGGGAAAAGGTGGCACGCCTGTTCCCGACCTACGACGGCGCTGCCGAACCCCAGCCCTGGAACCGGGAGCCGGCCGGGCTCACGTGAGCCCGGCCTCTCCGTTCTGCCGTTTCAGGCGCAGCCGATGGCGCAGGATCGGGATCGTGTCGGGACGCAGGTTGCGGACCCGCAGGAAAGGCCGGGTGGGTGATACGTCGGACTGGGATTCGCGCCAGACCACAAACAGGCCCGACGAAATGATAATCCCCGCACCGGTCCCGACCCAGATGTCGGGAACATCGCCGAACAGCAAGAAACCATAAAGCACCGCCCACAGGATCTGGGAGTACTGGAACGGCGCCACCAGGGCCGCGGGCGCCGCCCTGAAGGCGGCAATCATGAAAAGCTGTCCGATCGTCGCCAACAGTCCGATCGACGCCATCAGGCCAAGGTCGGCCAACGGCATGGGCTTGTAGACCCAAGGCAGGATCGCCGCCATCACCAAGATGACCGCCAGCATCGGGTAGAGCATCAGGACCGGCGTCCGTTCGTCCGGCCCGATCTTGCGCACGATGATTGCCTGCAGGGCCGAACTGAATGCCGCCGTCAGGGCCGCCGCGTGGCCCAGCGCCAGGTCTGTCGTGCCGGGCCGCAACACCACGATGACGCCGGTCAGGCCGATGACGACGGCAATCGCGCGCCTGAGCCGGACCGTCTCGCCCAGCAACGGCACGGACAGAACGGTGATCAGCAATGGCGACGCGAAAATCAGTGCATAGGCTTCGGCCAGCGGCAGGCTGGTAAAGGCATAAAAGGCGCATACACCTGATGTGATGTTGCAGGCGACCCGCCCCGAAACCAGCCAGGGATGGCGCGGCCGCAGATTCGCCTCGACCCGGTCCGCCAGCAACAACACGGTCATCGGCAGAAACGCAAACAGCGTTCCGAAGAAGATGATCTGAAAGGTCGCGTAATGCGCGCCCAGAATCTTGATGATGGCGTCGTGCATCGAAAACGTGCTGAAGCACAGCAGCGCCATGCAGGCGCCGAACCCGACGCGGTCGGGATTTGCCGTCTGGCTGCTCATGGTGATTTCCGAAATGGAGGCGCCCGCGGCGGGCAGGTAAGTCCGTCGCATCCGCCGATAGACCAGTTGGCCGCCGTTATCAATCTAAACCGAGCGAACGGCGCAAAAAAACTAACGCCGTACCCGATCCAGCGCTGCCTGGAAATCCGCAATTGCGTTGTCCCCGACCAGCGGTCCTTCGCGCACAAAGCGGATATGCCCTGCGGCATCGACGATAAAGCTGGTGGGCACGCCCTTGACTCCCAGGGCCTCCTGCAGCGCGCCGGTGCGGTCCGCGCCGATCCTGGCGTAGGGGTTGCCGTTCTCTTCAAGCCAGGCGGCCGTGGCGGCCGGGTCGTCCATCCATGCGATGCCGACCACTTTCAGCCCCTTCTCGCGCGACAGGCGGGTGATGAAGGGGTGTTCGGCCTTGCAGGGGATGCACCAGGACGCAAACAGGTTAAGGACAGTGACCCCGCCGGCGAAGTCGGCCGACGACAGCCCGTCACCGCCGTCGCCAAGGCCAGGCAGGTCGAACGCCGGCAGCGGCCTGTCGACCTGGCCGACCGGAACCGGGTCCAGCCGCAGCGGGGCAAATCCGTTCCAGATTGTGAAGAACAGGGCCGTCATCAGGAACCCGACCGGTGCAGCGATCAGGTAGAGGACAACCCTTCGGCGGTTCACTGGGCGGCGTCTTCCGCGTGCCGCCACTTGCCGCTGCGTTTCAGGGCGTCGGCCACTTCCGGCGGCATATAGGTCTCGTCATGTTTGGCCAGGACCTCTTCTGCGACGAACACACCCTGCTGGTTCAGCTTGCCCCGGGTGACCACGCCCTGGCCTTCGCGAAACAGGTCGGGAAGGATACCCAGATACGAAACGGAGATCGTGTTCTCCATATCGGTGATCGTGAACAGCACCGTGGCCCCGTCCGCCGCCTTGGCGACGCTGCCTTCGGCGACCAGCCCGCCCAGGCTGATGCGGGTGCCCGGCCCCAAACCTTTCTCGGCGATGTCGGTGGGGCTGTAGAAATGGTCGACCGAATCCTGCAGCGCCCAAAGGACCAGGGCGACGGCCACGCCCAGCATCACCAGGCCGGCCAGCACCGCGGCCAGCCGTTGGTTCTTCCGGGCCGCGGCCCTGGATCGAAGCGCCATCCGCTCAGTCTCCCTGTCTTAGGGCCGATCGCGCGGCCTTGAGGTCGGCCTCGGTCCGGCGCGCCCGGCGGATCGCGTTGACGACCAGCGCCAGCATCACCACGCCCGCCAGCCCATAAGCGGGCCAGATAAACGCGGCGTAGCCGCCCATGTTCCAGAACTCAGCCACCGCGCTGTCCCATCACTCGCCGGCCGCACCGGCCAGGCGCAGGTTCCACAACTTCGCCGCCGCGATTTCCGCACGCAGGTTCAGGATCAGGACCGTGACGTAGAAACAGGTGAACGCGCCCATCATCACGAACAGCGGCATCAGCATGTCGGTATCGATGGTCGGTCCGCCCGCGCGCAGGATACTGGCCGGCTGGTGCAACGTGTTCCACCAGTCCACCGACCATTTGATGATCGGCAGATTGACCACGCCCACCAACGCCAGGATCGCGGCGGGCTTGGCGCCGCGGTTCGGATCGTCGAAGGCGCCGCGCAGCGCGATATAGCCGAGATACAGGAAGAACAGCACCAGGACCGATGTCAGCCGGGCGTCCCAGACCCACCAGGTGCCCCACATGGGCTTGCCCCACAGCGAACCGGAGACCAGGCAGACGAAGGTAAAGGCGGCGCCTACCGGCGCGCTGGCCTTGGCGATCATGTCGGCCAGCGGGTGTTTCCAGATCAACAGGGACGCGCTGG
>CAJIAA010000209.1_pt1 | contig 26299 bp, 19 predicted proteins | sample 9199011 | NCBI WGS metagenome assembly CAJIAA01 (sample SAMEA7708266, study PRJEB35096) | sediment metagenome | biome: marine neritic benthic zone biome [ENVO:01000025]; feature: sediment [ENVO:00002007]; material: shallow marine sediment [ENVO:03000034] sea grass bed [ENVO_01000059] ...
AGCCGCCGTATCCGTGGCTGCGGCCGCAACGACTGTGGCGCCTGAAATGGCGAAAGAAATTGCCGTTGCTGCTGTCACCGGTGCCGTTGCGGCGAACCCTGCCGCAGCCGCAACCGTTGCGGGGCAGGTTGCCGCGGCGGTGCCTGAAGCTGCCTCGGCGGTTGCTGCGGCGGCGGCAACCGCGGCGCCAGGGGTGGCGGCCGACATCGCAGCGGCGGTGACCACCGCGGCGCCCGAGGCAGCGGCTGATATCGCCGGAGCGGTGACCGAAGCGGCCCCCAAAGCGGCGGCGGAAGTTGCCGCGGCGACGACCACGGCAGCGCCTGCGGCGGCGGCCGACATTGCCAGAGCGGTGAAGCAGGCGGCTCCTGAAGCTGCTGACGAGGTTGCAAAAGCCGTTGAAACGGCGCCGACACAGACCGCGCCGGCTGAAGCCGCGGCGGTTGAGGATTTCTCGGTTGCGGCCGGTCCGGAACCGGATGCTCCGGTCGATGCGCCTGAAGATGTTGAAGCTTCCGCGGCGACCCCACCTGGCGGTGGCAGTGAACCGGCGGGAAGCCCCAACTAAGGGCCATCGGTGCGGGCCCTGATCGCGCGGTCGCCTCGCGGAAGTGCTCGAATTCACGCAATGGTCCGTTCTGGGCGAACGAGTGGCGCCGTCTCTGATGGACTGATCGTCCGCGTTTGCACGGCGGTAACACTTTTTTCGCTAAATTGGCGTTGGCAAAAACGAGCGTGTTGACTGAACGATGATTCTGGGTCGCTTCATGGTGGTGCGATTGCTGGTGCTGTGTCTCGGGCTGTCGGCGTGCGGCCGGACGACCGCCATGAGCCAGATCGACTATGGCGGCGGGGTAGAGCTGAGCAGCGGTTCGGAGGCAGTTCACGGGGAACTCTACGTCCTGGGCAGCAGCGACACGATCAAGGTGACTGTCTACAATCAAGCCGATCTTTCCGGCGAATACATCATCGGCACCGAGGGCAGGATCTCTGTGGCCTTGATCGGCGAGGTCGACGCGGCGGGAAAGTCGGTCCAGGCCCTGTCAAAGGACATCGAGGCGCGCTTCAGGGACGGCTACCTGAACAACCCGCAGGTCAATGTCCAGGTCATCGAATACCGGCCCTTCTACATCTTTGGCAGCGTTCAGAAGCCCGGCGACTACGAGTATCAGAACAATATGAACGTTCTGAGCGCAATCGCGATCGCTGGTGGCTATGAAGAACACGCGATCGAGGGGGCTGACGTGATGATCATCCGAAGCACCGATCGCACCCGAACGCCGATGGCCGTCGGACTGACCACGCCGGTTTATCCCGGCGATATCGTGGAAGTACCGCGGGAGGACGCCGGGCCTATTCCCGGTCGTTAAACCCATGAACGAACGACTCCTCAGCGACGTCATGGACGATCGGCATACGGACCGGCAGCAGCCTGCCATGTTCGGCGTCAGCGGGTCGCTTAATCTTCCGGAACTTCTGCGCATCCTGCGGCGCCGTGCCGGCTTGCTGGTTGGCACGGTCCTTCTCCTAACGGTGCTTGCCACCCTCGCGGTCTTCCAGTTGACCCCGCGCTACACGGCCACAACGAAGGTGATGATCGAGCCGGCGCGCGAGAAGGTTGTCGACATCGAGGCGGTGGTGTCCGGCCTGGCCGGTGACGCACAGACAATTCGAAGCGAAATTGCCGTTATCCAATCGCGTGGATTGATCGGAAAGCTGGTCAACAAGCTGAATTTGGATCGTTATCGCGAGTTCAATCCGGTCATTCAATCTGCGCAGGACGCGGAAAAGGAGCGTTTCTTCGATTGGCGGCAGTGGCTTCCCCTGAAGTGGATCGAGCAGTGGCTTCCTTTGGAGTGGATCGAAACGGTGATCGCCACACAATCCGAGGCGAAAGAGGACCCAACTACCCTGGCCGAGCGAGAGCGCGTATTGGTCATCGATTCCGTCTTGAGAAACCTCGTGGTCTCCCCAATTGGGCACTCGCGGGTCATCGGAATTGATTTCACGTCAGCGGATCCAAGACTTGCTGCGCGGATCAGCAATACGTTGGCGGATCTCTATATCGTCGAACAGCTTGAAGCGAAATTCGAGGCAACCCGTCGTGCGACCGAGTGGCTGAACGATAGATTGAGCGAGCTGCGCAGCCGTGTCGAGGCGTCGGAACAGGCGGTGGAGACCTTTCGCGGGCAAAGCGGCCTGATCCAGGGACGTGACGCCAGTATTGTCGCACAGCAGATTACCGAACTGAACAGCCAGTTGATCATCGCCCAGACAGAGTATTCCGGCCTGCGGTCCCGGCTGCAGAAAATCGAAGAACTGTTCCAAGCGGGCGGGTTCAAGACGGTACTGGATCTGCTTGGCTCAGTCGTCATCGGCCAACTTCGGGAACAGGAAACCGAACTGGGTCGGCGCTACGCCGAGTTGTCGTCGGAATACGGACCAAAACATCCGGTGATGGTCAACATTCGGTCCGAGCGCAGGCAATTGAACAGCCAGCTCGAGGCCGAGGCGAGGCGGATGATCGAGGACATCCGCAGCGAGGTTGCGGTTGCTTTGGAACGGGTGCGGTCGTTCGAGTTGTCCTTGGACGAACGGAAAGCGGAGGCTGCGCGGCTCAACACGACGGAGGTCAAGCTTCGCCAGTTGGAACGCGAAGCGGTCGCCAATCAGACGCTTTTCGAGACGTTCCTGAACCGGTTCAAGGAGACAGAGCAAAGCGGGCTGGAACAGCCGGACGCCCGCATAATTTCGCCCGCCGACGTGCCTGCCAATCCCTCCTTTCCGAAGACCAGGCTTATTCTCTCCGTGGTGATGCTGGGCGCGATCGCTGTTGGCGTTGGGCTGGCCTTTGCCGCGGAACTGCTTGAATCCGGCTATCTCAGCACCGACGAAATCGAGCGGGAGCTCGGCGTGCGCGGCCTGGGTCTGGTTCCCAAGCTCGCCAGATTGGGTCCCTTGCCGCATGACTATGTCCTGAGCAAACCGATGTCGGCGTACGCGGAGTCCATGCGTACGCTGTTCACCGGGCTGATGATGCGCCACCGGGCGGGCGATGGCGGCCTGTCCGTCTTGTTCACGTCTACCACGCCCAGCGAGGGCAAGACGTCGACCGTGGCCTCGCTTGGCCGGGTGATCGCCAGTTCGGGCCGCCGGACCTGCATTCTTGATTGCGACTTACGGCGCCCGCGAATCCACTCCGCGGTTGGCATCGACAACGAGCGGGGCATTGTAGATTACCTGCGCGGCAATGCGGATCTGGATGAACTGATCCAATCCGATGAATCGTCCGGTGTCGACGTCATCGCATCCGGCCGCTATGGGGGCGATCCGCAGGAACTGCTTCGGTCGGACCAGCTTCACTATCTGATCAAGAAGTTAAAAGAGCGGTACAGCGTCGTCTTGGTCGATTCGCCTCCCGTGCTGCCGGTTTCCGATTCGAAGATTCTGGCCAATATCTGTGACCAGTGTGTCTTGGTCGCGAAGTACCGGCAAACGCGTCGCTCCGCGGTGCGGCGCGCCCTGCAACAGTTGCAGGAGACCGATGCCACGGTCGCCGGCGTTGTTCTTTCAGAGGTCGACGTCCGCCGCCACGCCAAGTACGGATACGGCGACTCAGGCTACTACCACGGCAAGTATCGAGAGTACTACGCGGACTAGGCGGTCGGGATCATGCCCATGCGGGCGTCTCAAACAATTGCCACTATTCTTGCGCTGGCTTTGGCAGCCGGTGTCGCTCTGGCGCTGGCCTGGTTGTCGATACCGCGCATGATTGCCGCACTTGTTGCCGTACCGGGCGACAGTGCCGTGTTTGCCCTGACGTACGATCCGCCTGCATCGAACAGGGAGTTGGAAATCCTCCTTGACAGCAGGGCCGCCGCTTCGGAGTGGGCCGAGGATCCTGCCTACGATCGCGAGTCGGCCATGGCCGCGTTGATCCTGGCGCACCGGACGGGCTATCGCACGGACAGGGGACGCGTCCTGCTGCAGTTGGTTGAAGAACACGCCGCGGCCGCCCTTGCGCGGGCGCCGGCCGATCCGGAAACCTGGGCCCATCTGGCCGAGGCACGATTCCAGTCCGGCGAATCGACAGAGGCGATCACGGTGGCCTATCGCAATTCCATTCTGACCGGAGCAAACGCGCCGTACACGGCCGGGCAGCGTATTCGACTGGGGTTGGTGTTATGGCCCCGCCTTTCGACCGACGACCGGCGCCTCGTCACGGCCCAGATCCGGTCTCTGGCGGCGACCGGCCACAGACGCGACATGGAACGACTGGCCCGGCTCAGCGACAGCAGGCGGAATTACACGTTGATCGTCTTGGCTCTTTTGCGACAGCCGGATTGGCTGGATTCGTTTAAGGAACGGCGCCGCGCCCTTGAGATCGAACCGCCGGCGTCCTGAACGGTGCTCACACCTGCGATGGCGTGCGGGTGTCGGACTGTCGACTCCAGGACTGTGCGCAGCCAATGCCCAGCAAAGCTGCATAGATCACCGCAACCGCGGGAATCTGCAGACTGAAATCCAGCAGCGCATGCGTGCCTACCAGGACCGAGGCGCAAAACCCCAACCACGGAAAGACGTACTGTCCGCTATGTCGTCTTGACCCTGCCAGACAACGCAGGGTCAAAAGCATGGCGGCCGCCACCAGCATCGCCGAAGCAAACAGCCCCAATTCGAAAGCGAGTTCCAGGTATGTATTGTGCGCCTTGTCGAAATAGGCGGCGATATTTGCGGTGCGATAGGATTTGAAGACATCGGCATATGTGCCGTAACCCGTGCCAAGCAGCGCATTGTCGCCGATACCCTGAACGGTTTGGCGATAGGCCTCCGCGCGTTGGTCTCCGCCGAGGCCGCCGGACATTACGAACCAGTCCAGTCGGTTTTCAAGTTGCGCGCCCGAGACCTGAAACAACCCAACGACGACACCAACAAACAGTACCGGCAATGCCCAGGAGAACCGCCACGACGACCGTTTTCGAACGCCGATGCACAAGACGAACACCAGCGTCGCAATGATCGTGCTGGCCACGCCTGCCCGCGAGGCGGACCAGAACAAGGCCGTGGCATTCACAACAATCGCAGCTACCGATGCATAGCCGGGCAGCCCCATTCGTGAGATAGCCGCGATCACCTGTCGGTACCAGACGCCCTGATCCCGGGCGCCCGAGGACGCAGGGTGCAGTGCGATCACGAATGAGCTGATCGAGCACAGCACACCCAGTCCCGCAAATGTCGCGAAGCTGTTTCGGTTTACGAATGTGCTGGTCACGAACGTCTCATATGCCCATTTGCTGTACCACAAGATCGATCGGCTCTCCGAGAACTGAATGAATAGGCCGTAGGCGCTGTACGCGGCCGCCGCAATGGCCAGCACGAATACAGTCCGGCGCGCCTGCTCGTTCGAGCGGTGCGACTGCAACGCGAGCCAGAAAACGCAGCCGTAGGCCAGGAGGCGCATCAGTGCCGTGAGGGTTTCGTACGGCGAGGCGCTGATGGTCGCCGGCGTGCCGCCGGCACTGTCTGCTAGGAGGCTCCAATAGGAGCTTCGCAGTGTTTCGGGCATGCCGGGAACGGCCTGGAAGGCTATGAACAGACATACACCCAGGAAAAGAAAGGCCGGCACAGCAATCAGCCTGATGCTGACCGGCGGCCCGTCTTTGCTAAGCGCTGTGGCGCCTATCCAGAGGGCCATCAGCAAGGAGACAAGCACACACAAAAGGCTCCACGACCAGGGGCGATTTGCCCCCAGCGGCAAAGGCGCCAGGACCAGCAGCGCAAGAAGGCCATAGGGGACGACAAATCTAACGATCATGTCTCAGAATCCCGGTGACCCTGAAGGAAATCTGCATAGGTTCTGTGACCGGCGCCAATGAGAACGAAATCGTCAGTCGCAGTCGATGTGCGCTGGTTAGCGAAGGCTCGCTCGGTGCTCACGAATCTGTCTCGGTCAGGCAACCGGCTCAGCCGCATGGCGACCGGACGGAACACTTTGGACATGGCCTGAGCCACCATGAATTCTCGACCCGGCGCAAGCATCGTGGTTTTCGTGCGCATTGTCGTAAATCATGCGGCTGCGGTTTGCTGTATCTGGCGCTGCCAGTTTTGGGCATGTGCTGCGTGGCTGTATTCCTGCTGGACCAGGCCCAGACCGTGCTGCGCAGCCTCGATCAGCAATGGTCGGATTTTCTCGGGGTCCTTCAGGGCTTCTACGCCCCCAATTTGTTCCAAGGTCAAGAAGGGCGAGGCCTTCGCAACACCTTCATAGGTTAGGTCGGTGCCGATCACTGGAGCACCGTGCGCAAAGGCCTCTAAGAATTTGGTCTTGACCCCGCCTGCCATCCGGGTCGGAGCCAAAAGCACCGTGCGGCCATCATAGACGTCATCGAAACTGTCTACGAACCCGCCGAGACGTACGTTCGATGGCAAGTCGTACGACCGGTTCTGCTGGCCATAGATGACAAGCTCGGACGACGGCGCATTGGTCCTCCAGATCTGCAGGAGTTCATCAATCGTTGTGGCATTCTGAACCACTCTGTCCGAGCCGACGAAACAAAACCGGATGGGTTCATCATTCGTTCCGAACTGGCGCGGCTTCGCCGGGATGTGCGTCGGAGGCGCAATCGAGACGATCCGATCAGCTGGTGCGAAAGTCCTTTCATGGAGCATTCGGGCTTCGTCGAAGGAGACCATAATGACCTTGTCGGACAGGGCCACGGCTTCATGCTCTGTTCTGCGAAGGGACATCGCTTCATATCTGGGCACCAGGCCTGAAAGCGCCTTGAATGACAGCAGCGCCGCGAAGAGTTTCGGCATGCGCTCTTGAAACATACCCAGTGATGGCCGAAACCCGTTTTGAGCCAGCAGGTCCATCCGCCGGGACATGAGATCGTCCATGTCCAGAATGAACTTCTTGCCCGGATAAAGGGCCCGAAGGCGCCGCATCAGATCTGTCTGCCGGACGCTGTCGAAAATGACGACCTCTTCGCGGATCGGCCCGATGCGTTTCATCACCTCATCCGTGTGGGCAAACAAGGCGCATTGAAGTGGTCTTGGCCGATTGAGGATACCGGCGGTCAATATCGCAACCACGAAGGACACCAGCCCCCGCGAGGTGCCCTTGGATTCGAAAACACTTGGGTACTGAACCTCTCGGTATCCAGGGAATCCGCGAACAACGTCGCGTAGGGCACGGAGCATAAGCATTCGACCGTTCTTTACGTCGCTGTCGAGGTCACGGGTCCATATGACGAGGACTTTAGGGGATGGGTGCGTCATGGCGTTGATATCTGAATTGCTGGATGGAGCTCAGGAATAGAGTTGCCGCCGCAAGCAGGAACACCGCACCGCCTGCCAGACCATGCACGACCGGCCCCAAGTCCGACAGAAGTGGCTTGGTGGCCACCAATATGGCGGCGAAAAGTCCGGCGACGAGCATGGATCGCAAGGAGGAAAGCGCGGTAACAGCAGGCGCGCGCGGCAGGGGGATCAGCATGGGCAGCAAGACGGTCAGCGGAGCCAGCCACAGGATTGCGATCCAGGACAGGCCAAGCGAACGGGCAATCAACAAAAAGCAGACGGCAAGCGCCAGATGCATGGCGGCCCGATACAGCGTGTACCGTGTCTTGCGGGTGACTTGCGGAACCAGCGCCAATGTGGTCTGCAACGCGAGCAAGCCGCCGAAGTAGACAATCAGCGGCGTCGCAAATGTCAGGAAGGCCGGAGTGAGGTCGGCGTCGACCAGCGCGATGGCCAACACCGGCAACAAGTTGTAGAGCGCGGCCCCTCCGATAATTGAGAACCCGGTCAACAGGTCATACTGCAATGTCAGTTGCCGGCGAACCTCATGGGTATGCGCCGCATCGAACGCCTTGTTGAGGTCGGGAACGAACAGCACGGTCATCAGCGTTCCCAGAAGTGGAAAAGGCCGCTGGATGATGTCGAGCGCAAGCAGGAAGCCGGCCGCCATGACACTGCCGACGCCCAGGAAGGACGCGCCGATGATCCGGATGCCGTAGGTAACGGCAAAGTGGACCTGCGATGCCGCGGCTGCAGGCATGCCCTGCAAGGCAAGGGCCCGCAGCATCGTGCGCGTGGTGTCCTGGACACGCACACGCACGAAATCGGGAAACAGGACCAAACTCAGCGCCAGCGCAACAAGATAGCCCAGGACGAGGCCGCTGAGGGCCGCATCGGCAAACCTCAGGGACAGAGCGGCGTAGATGCAGAAGCAGACCAAGCTAAGTGACCGCAGGATTTGAAGCAGACCGCAGAGGATGAGGCGCCCTGAAAATCGAATGGTTGTGAACAAGATGTCCGTCAGACCTTGAAGGACGGCGATCGCCATGACGGCAAGAAAGAGTCTCGGTGTCAGCCCCGCGATCGGGGCATCGAACACCGTGAGGGCCGTGAAGACCGCCAGAAGCCCGGCGGCCGATACAGCCAGCGCCGAGCGGATGTTGGCGAGCCGCATGGCTGTTTCTTCCGGCGGCCCGGGATAATAACGCATTGCCGCCAGTCGAACCCATTCGAATGCGAGGTTGGCTGCGAATTGCGCGGTTCCAAAGGCAATAGAAAACGGTGCGAACTCAGCCGGAGGGAGCAGCCGCGCCAGCGTAATGATCAGCACGAGTGCGCCCACGGCCTGCACCGCCATTGAAAGCATCGTAACGGCAGCCCCCATCTTCATGCGACTGTAGGCCGCCATGCGCCAAGTGCGCCGAGCAGGTCCCGTTCGAACCGGTCGCCGGCGAACAGCGCGCCGCGCGCCAGGGCGGTTTCGCGCAGCGCGGACAAGTCGGTCTCGCCAGAGATGATCTCCTGGAAACGTTGAGACAGCATTTCATCCGAGGAATACAGGAAACGATTGTCCTGCGCGATTTCGGCTTGGCCGCCGTCTGCCGGGACAATGACAGGCAATCCCGATGCCATCAGTTCCGCCGTGGCCATGCCAAAATGCTCAAAGCTGAATGCCGAGACACCGACATGAGAACACGCAATCGCCTCACCGACGGCTTCCGTGGAGGCATTACGGGTGACCTCCACCGCGACCCGTTCGGTGGCCAGCGCCTTCAGCGCCATTTCGTCTTCTTCCGTGCCTCGCCCGACAAAGCGGGCCGTCGCCTTGGTCCCGGCCGCGTGCGCGGCACGGTCAAGTGCCCGGACAATTCGATCTTGCCCCTTGTAGGGTTCCAGTCGTCCCAGCCCAATGGTGACCAGCCCGTCCGCGAGTGACGGCAACGGACGCTCCGGTACGGGGAAAGGCCGTATCGGGGGATAGACCACCTTCGCATCGTCCCGTCCCAGGAGGCGCGCGATTTGCGCCCGGGTCCATTCACTGTTGGTCATAATCAAGCCGCCGTCGGGCAGGCCCTTGTAGCCCGAGAGTGTTCGGGCAACAGCCGTATAGGCGGCACGCAGGACGGGGTGGCCAGCTGTGCGCCCACCCAGACGAGCCGCATCGGTTGGTTCGGACGGTAGGATAGGGAAGTGGATGTAACAGGCCTGACGATCTCCCCCAACAAGATCGCACTCCCCAACTGTCGACAGGACAAAGTCGAACGCGTCGAGAGCGTGTGGACGCCTCAGCGCGTGCAGCAGAAGGCTGTAGCCCAAGAGAACCGGCGGCTTGCGGCCGAACAGCCGGTTCGCGGCCGAGCCGCCGGGGCATTCGACGGTGACGGCGGCGGCCAGTCCGGTCCCCAAATGACCTTCGATCGCCCGTCTGGCCTTAGCCGGGTCTTCTGCAACGAGGACGACAACGGCGTGGCCGGATCGGGCAAGAGCGGCGATCGCGCTGAACGCGACGCCCTCAGCCCCGCCCGTGACGGACAGGTACGGGTGAATCACTGCGACCCGATGCGTCATGTCCGGATAGACCTCTTTGCCCAAGGAACAGATTGATGAGAAACGCGACGGCCAGAAAGGCCCAAACCTGCAGCCCGAATATCCTGTACGACATCCCATCCACATGTGCTGAAAGCTGCATGGTGAAAACGAGCGCCAACGGGACCAGCGCCGTCACGTGTCCTGTCGTGATGGTTGCGATCACCAGGCGGCAGAGGAGCCCCCACACCAGCCCGGCGAAGAACGTAAGGATGAAGAGAGCCAAGTACCCATAGGAGACAAGCCATGCGGGAAAGAGGGCGAAGATGAAGCCAATCCCGTCGCGGGTGTAATAGAACAGAATGTCGGGGCGTGCGAAAACCAGCATGACCCGGTAGAGGCCATACTCGAACCCAACCTCGGTTGACGGGCGGAACCGGATACCGAACCAGTCGCCTGCCTCCGCGGCGAATTGGGCCGGCGCGGCGAGTGGCCCACCCAGCATGACCATTTCGTCGGCCAAGTGCCAAAGCTGACCCTGCAGCGCTGTGCGCTCGACCAGCCGCGCGACCATCGCATCGAACTGCGTTGCGTAAGCCGATACGGATGCGGCAATTGAGACAGCGAAGACAACAATGGCAAGGACACCAAACTTCCAAACCGAAAAGCGGTGGCCTGTAAGTGCCAGACTCGTTGTCGGAACAACCGCAAACGCAATGCAGGTCACCGAAAGCGATGTCTGTTGCATGCCGAACAGAAACAGAAGACCGAAATGCAAAAGGAACAGAGCGCCGCCGGCCTTGCGCATATCCGGATGGGCACAAACCGCGCCGATCATCAATGACAGGACCGCCGGGTAGTACAGAAAGATCTTTACGATAGGATCGGAAATTGTGGACCAAAAGGCGAAACGCTCGGCATTGATCAGGACCGGAAATCCGTTCAGCAGGCCGTATAGAATCACATATGAGTGAATCAAAAGCACCAGGCCCGCGAAAGCCTTTAGGAACAGCTCCTGTATGACTGGAAGTCTACCGGATGAAAGCCACGAACTCCGTCCAATTTCCGAAACGCGCGATGGCAGGCAAAGTGCAACTGCCGACACAAAAAGTCCTGTCAAGATGAGATAACGCGCGCTGCCGCCTGTGGCAGTACCGTACTTCGCGCTTTCGGTCATGTAGGCGCCGTTCTCGATGGCCACAAACGACATGACCTCAGTCAGCCTGAAGAAAAAAAACGGCAAAGAAAGAAAGAACAAGACGGGATGACGACTAAATACCCATAATGCAAAGACCACGTAAATTATTAGAGAAAGGATGGATATAAAGATATTTGGCGCGTAATACGCGTAGATATTCAGGACACATACCGCAACAGCGAACAGCGCAAGCTCCAGGACAGTGCTCGGCGGGCGCAGGTTTACCCGAGTGTCCCCTTCGCCGGTCATTGGGCCAGCAACTCCGAAATGTGCCGGTCGAACGCCTTGAGCATATCGGCTTCGCAATAGTTGCTTCCATGGGAAGACGCGGCCGACTTCATGGTCGTCAGAGTGCCGGGTTGTTGGGCCAGTGTTAGAAGGCGATCCGCAATCTCCTGCGGTTCCGGCTCAACGACAAAACCCGAAACCCCGTTGTCGACGGTCTCCGGCAGTCCCCCTCTGTTCGCGGCGATTACCGGTACCCCCGCCATCTGGGCTTCGACAGACACACGCCCGAACGGCTCACCCCATAGCGAAGGCACCACCAATACGTCCTGCCGTGCCAGGAACTCCTCAGGCTTGACCCAGCCGCACAGGACCATGTTGCCGGCAAGGCGGTCTCGAAGGCTCTCCATATAGCTGGCCTCGCCCTTGCCGGCGATCTCAAGCCGCATCGGGGCTTTGGCCAACCGGACCGCGTCGATCAGGATCTCGATGCCTTTTTCCGAGGAAAGCCGGCCAAGATAGCCGACGCGCAGAGTACCTCCGCACGCAGCGGGCAGGGCGTCGACCCGCAGGCTCTCGACGCCATTATAAATGACCGCGCTGCTGTCCTGCGCGGGGAGCGCTCCAACCTTTTGAAACTGCCGTAGAAGATAAGACGATACTGCCACCACACTGTCGACGCTCACCAGGGCTTGCCTGCGGTTGCGGGTAAGCATGGCGCAGCTTCCGCAGGTGCGATCGCACCCTCGTCCATTCTTGAAGCGCGTCATGCGCGGGCAAAGGTAGTAAAAGTCGTGCAGGATCTGAATTGATGGGATACGCAGCTTCCGCGCCAGGGACACCACCTTGTGGCCGAGGCCCACAATGTTGCCGAGAACGATCACATCCGCTGAAATCCCTGCAATGATCCGCTCCAGACCGTCCGGCACATGGCCAAGATCGTCCCGCCAATGCCAGTAGAGTTTTGAAAGCGGCGAGCGCCTGCGTCCATCGTAAAGCCAATATGGCCGACGTATCGGCAGCCCGTGGATGGTCACGCCTTCACTATCCTCTTGCGTGGGACGAGCAGCCGGCGGCAGACCACGAATAACAGTAACCGCATGGCCGAAGTCGCGGGCCAGACCCCGCGCCAAAGAGTGCATTGAATACTCTGCGCCGCCGATGAAAGTCGGATGCGCCGGGGTTGGATAGCTCGTATGGACGATCAATACGCGGGTCAGGTCGGTATGTCCTTGGTTCTGCGCACCGTACGGGGCGTGTCTGCCTCATGAAGGGTCTGTGTCGTTCGCCACGAAGATTGAGCGCTCGGGCGCTGTGCTGCGATCGGGCGAACGAGGTTTTGTCCTGGCGTCTACACTCACGCACTATTGCAGTTAGAGGGCCGATTTTCGTTAATTGAATAAGAAGACGCGCAATTGGAAAGTAAAAATGCAGATACAAATGACGGAGCGGCAGAATCAGATGGTAGAGTTAATTTTCGTTTAAGTTATGGATTGGTTGAGGCGGCGGATTTGACAGCGCCAAGTCCGGAGCGTCCACGCATGACCTCGAGCCTGTGGAGCCGGGTTGAGACCATTTGTCGGTCGCGTTCATATAGACCAGCCACATTTCACGATCGCTCCAGCTTTTTGGCCCAATGGTTCTGCCTGCTTGATCGCATCTTGGCCATCCATGCCAATCCGCACTGATCGTCGATCCCAGTCGCCCTGCGACGCGGCATCCTCGCGCGGCCTCGTGCGGTTGAGGAAACGCTTCGCTCCGCCGTTGGAAGGACAAGTTCGCTTCCGGCGTGGTGTTTCATCGCGGAAATGTCAGGTTCCGACCTTTTCTTTCTGCTCGCGCACCCATGACAGAGGCGCAATTGGATCCTGCGGTAGAATATTACTTACATTTGTACATTCAATACGCGTTTCAGAGATGCAGTTTTAAGCTGCTTTAGTTTTTATGCTTAACAACGAGAGTGTGCAGGTTGCTGCATTGCAACAATGCACGTCTCCGCACCCTGGAAAACACTCATATTTTAAGGTTAACCTATTGATAAGGTTAACAAAAAAGACGAATTATCTATGGCGTATCGAAGATAGCTTTGGTATAGAAACTCTTAATTCGTTCGCGGTCGCGGGAGTTGAGATCGAGTGTCTCTACTGCACGACGGACGAGATCAAGCGCCCCCAGAACGGCAGGGCGTGATGAATAAAAACAACAGGGGGCACCCATCGGCGTCTTTGCGACGTGGATGGTGGCAAATGGGCACATGGTCAGTCATGTAGAAGCAACATACGACGATAGGGCACCGCGCAAGTCGCGCCGCAAGTCAATCCCGATCATTCTCGGCATTGCCAAAGCGGTCGATCTTCTGATTGTGGCTGTACCGGCGGTTGTTTTCTATTACGCCTACGTCAACCGTTTCGGTACGGCGAACTCTGCCCTTTATTTCATGTCCATATTGATGGCGCTGCTGGTGTCGGGCGCGGTGTTTGCGCATTTCCGGCTCCATGATGGGCGCCTGTTCCTTTCCGACGAAGACAAGCTCTCGAAGACCATTTCGGCCTGGGCCGTGTGCGTCGGTCTGTTCTTGTTGATCGCCTTCGGTCTGAAGCTGTCGGATCAGTATTCCCGTGTCTGGTTCGCCGCCTGGGCCGGCACCACGGGCATCGGCTTGGCTGTTCATCATTTCACGTTGCGTGCGATCGTCGGCCGCTGGGCCCGGGAAGGCCTGCTGGCGGCGCGTACCGTTATCTTTGGGGCCGGCGACCATGGCACGCGCCTGGCGTCGTTCCTGCTGGAGAACGAAGATTTCAGAACCCGGATCGTCGGGTTTGCCGACGACCGGAGGACTCGCGTGCCGTCGCATGTGAAGGGCCTGCCGATGCTTGGGAACTCGGCGGATCTCGAAGCGATGGTTCGCCGGGATGAGGTCGACGAAGTGATTGTTGCTTTGCCGTGGAGCGCGGAGAAACGGGTGCACGAACTGACCCATCGCATGGCGATGCTGCCGGTCCAAATCAGGCTGGCATCGGATCTAGCCGGGTATTCGTTTCGCCAGCGCCAATTCAGCTTCATGGCCGGATTGCCGATGCTCGATATTTTCGAGCGCCCGATCACCGGTTGGTCTTCGATCGCGAAATCGATCGAGGATCTGGTACTGGCTGCGGTGCTGACCTTTATGCTCGCGCCGGCGCTTCTGATCATTGCTGCGGCGGTCAAGCTTGATTCCCGCGGCCCAGTCCTGTTCACGCAAATCCGGCATGGTTTCAACAACCGGCCGATACGTGTGTTCAAGTTCCGAACAATGCACGCTGACCGCTCGGATGCCCATTGCGAGCAGCAGACGACACGGGCAGACCCAAGAGTGACCCGCGTTGGCCAATTTCTTCGACGGACAAGTCTGGACGAGTTGCCGCAGCTGTTCAATGTCCTGCGTGGCGACATGTCGCTCGTCGGGCCGCGGCCGCACGCACTTGCGACCAAAGCAGCGGGCCGCTTGTTCGACGAAATCGTGGAGGATTATGCGGCGCGCCACAAGATCAAGCCGGGCATCACAGGGTGGGCACAGGTCAACGGCTGGCGCGGCGGAACCGAAACCGAAGAGAAGATCCGCAGGCGTGTGGAGCACGATCTCTATTACATGGAAAACTGGTCGATTTGGTTGGATCTGAAGATCCTGCTGAAGACCGTCCTCGTCGTCTTTAAGGACGAGAACGCCTACTGATAGTCATTTCTGTCCAGGTGCCGGACAGCTCGGCGTCGCGACCGCCCTGCTTACAACTGCTCGCTTCTTTAACGAACGACCTCGGTCTTTTTTCCGAAGACCTTGTCTTCGAAAGGTCCGGAAGAAATCCGAAATGACACCGATCAAGATCACCAAGCCTGAGATAGGCTGATGGAATCGGGCCGATGTCCACACCCCGGGTCAGCTTGTCTAGGATGAGGATCGCCGGTCGCCTGCCACGGGGTTTGTCGTGGCCGGTTTAGCCGGGTAAGAACGGTGGATGGTGTTCTCAGATCACGACCAGCCAGCGACGAAATGGCCGCTGCCCGCTCCCGCCCATCGACGCCTTGCCGCGACACTCCTGCCCCATGCGATCCATCGGGAGGGCGACGGATCACATGACGGTTCGCATCTTCAACGGGTCTGGCGGAATGTGACACGTATCCAGGCTGAGGAAGGCGGAAACACGGAAATCCTCCTCGCAGCAACGATCTTGCATGATTGCGTTTCCGTGGAAAAGAACTCTCCATCGCGGTCGCAGGCGTCCCGACTCGCTGCCGAGAAGGCATCAAAACTCCTCGTCGCGTTTGGATGGGACCACGACGAAGTGGCGGCGGTCGCCCATGCGATCGAAGCCCACAGCTTCTCTGCGGGCATTGCGCCGGAAACCCTGGAAGCGAAGATCCTGCAGGATGCCGACAGGCTGGATGCCATCGGGATGGTTGGTGCTGCCCGTTGTTTCTATGTCGCCGGCCGGCTTGGGAGCGACCTTTACGATCCTATCGACCCTCGCGCCTGCAATCGCCCCTACGATGACAAGCGGTATACGATCGACCACTTCCGCACGAAGCTCTTGAAGCTGGCTCCAACATTTCAAACCGATGCCGGGGCCCGATTGGCGCAACTGAGGCACGACCGCCTTCTGCGCTTTCTCGACGAGTTTCTGGAAGAGATCTAGGTATCATCACGCCCCGGCTCCGGCGCGGTCGCACGCTGCAAGCCCGCGGAACTGTTCTTCGACGAATGCGGCAATACCTCCGAACCGTTACCCAAACTTCCGGGCGTGAGCCTGGGTGCTATTTCCCCCAGCGCAAGACGACAGGGTCCAATGGAGAAATCAGTTCGATCAGCCGGGCGCGGGTATCAGGGTCCAGCGGCGCGACCGGGTGGCGGCAGAATTCCGATCGGATCACCCCACCCTGGGCCATCGCCGCCTTCGCCGCGCGAAACCCGCATTGACGATTTTCATGATTGATCGCCGGCAGGACCCGGGCGTAGCCGTTGGCTGCGGTGTCCCGGTCGCCGGATAGATGTGCCGTGATAATCGGTCGGATCACGTCGGGTATCATTGCCGATGTCATCGAGCCCGTTGCGCCGGCATCCAGATCGGCGAGCAAGGTAATCCCTTCCTCGCCGTCAAACGGCCCGTCGATGGCATCTCCCGCCTCTTGCAAGAGGGCGCGCAATTTGCCCGCCGCGCCGGCTGACTCGATCTTGAACAGCTTCAACATCTCGATTTCGCGTGCCATGCGTGCAAGTAAGGGCACGGCGAGCTCGATACCGGACAGCGGGGCGTCCTGCAGCATGATGGGAATGCCGACCTCGCCGACGCGGCGGAACTGCTCGAATGTCTGGTCGGGCGTGCCTTTCAGCAGTGCGCCGTGGTACGGAGGCATCATCATGACGATGTCCGCGCCCAGCTCCTTGGCCTGCTCTGCACGGGCAACGACGATATCGGTGGCGAAATGGCTGATGGTGACGATGACAGGCACCCGGGCGGCAACATGCTCAAGGCACAGGCGCGTTAAGGTCTCGCGTTCGGCGTCCGACAGCAGGAACTGCTCGGAATAGTTGGCGAGGATGCAGATCCCGTCGTTGCCCTGGTCGATCATGCAGTCCAGAACGCGGCGCATGCCGCCAAGATCCAGCGTCCCATCATCGTTGAAAGGCGTTGGCGCGACCGGCCAGATGCCGGAATACCCGGGCCGTGTCATCGGTCGTCGTCCGTTGACTTCGTATGAACGCCGGGCCGGCCTGCCATCTTGTTCGTGGGTCTGCCCATTTCTGCCTCCGCGATATGTCGACGTGCCAACGGCGGACGCCTGTTAACCTGGGACCGCGCGCCGATGGACCCGCCTCTCGGCCCCGGATCATCACCGACGATAGCATAGAACAGCGCGGGGATGCGGAGTGCGGACGATGACCCCGGTTTTCGGGATCGAACGCACGTTTCGAAGTCGCGGCCGGAGAGGGGTCAGTACTCCAGGAACATCCTTTGGATCTCCGCAGGATCGTTCGTCTTCATCAGCGCCAGTTGAAGCAGGATCCTGGCCTTCTGGGGATTAAGTTCCTGGGCGGCGACGAAGCCCGGCCCGTCGTCATCAACTTCGATATTGCGGCGAACGACACCGCTGGCCACGCGGGTGCTGCGGACCACGACAACGCCCTGCTTTCTTGCTTCTGCGAGGGCGTCGAGAACCGGATCCGTCATATTGCCGCCACCGACACCGGCAATGACGATGCCCTTGACGCCGGCCTTGACCGCCGCTTCGATCACGGCACCGCGCATGCCGGCGTGGGCATAGAGAATGGCCACGTCAGGAAACCCGGTCACATCGTCGCCGATCGAGAATTCGCTGGTCGTCGTATGGCGTTTCTCGGTGGGTGAGAAGAATACGCAACTGCCCGTGTCACACAAACCTGCCCGTCCGCGGTTGGGCGATTTCATCGAGTCCGGATTGGTCGTGTCGGTTTTCGTGACCTCTGCCGCATGGTGAAGTTCGTCATTCATGACCACCAGCACGCCGCGCGCCCTGGCTGCCGGAGAGCCGGCGACGATCACCGCGTTGTAGATGTTCATCGGTCCGTCGGCGCTGACCGCAGTTGCCGGGCGCATGGAGCCGACCAGGATGACGGGCTTGTCGCTCTTCAGCGTCAGTTGAGGAAGTACGCCGTTTCCTCCATGGTGTCCGTGCCGTGCGTCACGACGACACCTGCAACGTCCGGCTTCGCCAGGGCCTGCGAGGTTGCCTTGAGCAGGTTCAGCCAGACGCCGTCGTCCATGTTCTGGCTGCCGATATTGGTGACCTGTTGGCCGTCGATGGTGGCGACGTCCCTCAGCGGCGGCACCGCATCGACGAGATCCTCGACCGAAAACGTTCCGGACTTGTAGCCCGGCGCCTTTGGGTCGGCCTGAACGCCGGCGATCGTGCCGCCGGTCGCAAGGACCATGACCTTCGGTTTATCTGCGGGGGCCGACGAAGCTATGGACATCTGACATTCGGTTGCTGGAGTCGGGAGCGCCAGGCTCGCCTTTTCGGACAGCGTGGACGTCAATCAAACGATCATCAACGCTTCTTTTCTCTACTCGTCGGGGGCGTCCATCAATTCGATCAGCCGCGCCTGACCCACGCTGCCGAACCCGCGTTGGATATCGGTGCGGATGTTGGCCAGGCGCTGGTCAAGCACGCTGGCCGCCACGTTGGCGAATTCGATCCGGTCCTCGCGGGTATAGAGCTTGGGCCGAGCCACCATGCGCAGCAGGGTGACAAGGTCTGCATGCCCGTCCACATTCTGCAGCGCAATCGTCACCATCGTATCGACGAGTTGTTCCGCATCTTCCTCGGCGCCCCAGCCGATCCGTGCCAACGCGCGCCCCGCGATCAGCGTGCCCGGGCCGCCGCTAAGATCGTCGAACAGCACTTCGCGGGCCTGCGCCTGATAGGTTTCACGGTCGGTTTCATGCAGCGCGGTCACCGAACCGGCCTCACCGGGGACAGGTGCAAGCAGGCGTTCGAGGATTTTCCGGGCTACGGGGGCGAGGGATTCCTCCATTTCGATGACCTGCACCAGGCTCTCGATCAGGTGTCCCTGGTGTGAAACGGCGGGAACTGGGACGATGGGCCCGTCCGCCAGAACGTCCAGCGCGGCGCGGCGCACCTCTTCCACCGTCAGCGGCATATAGGGGTTCAGGCCGTCGACGAACTGCCGGTTCATTGCGTCGGCGTCGTGGTAATCCAGGGCGCGGCTCAATGCATCGAACGTCGAGCGCCCGATCACCTGATAACGCGCGGCCCAGTCCCGATACTCGGGCGAGGCAAGATCGGGCACGGCGACCGACAGGGCATAGAACATCTGCAGCGTCGCCTTGGCCATTTGGGCGAATTCGGGCTCGTAGCCGGGGTAGCGTTGCGACCGGGCGTACTCGTCAAGGAGATCGGCGGGGATCCCGATCGCGGTGTCGTCGCTGCCGGGGTCGCCGCCGAAATACAGGATCGGGTCGATCGGGTTCGTCTGCAGCATCATGAAACGCTGGTTCGGGTCGCGCGGCACGCCCTGCCTGCCGAAGATCATCAGCGCCCCTTCCTCAAGTCCCGATGGTCGGCCGACATCTCCACCGGCCGCCAGGCCCATGGAAGCGTCTGGGTCGAGTGCGGCGAACACAGCCTGGCGGTGCTCCGGGCTGCCGAAGGAGGTTTCCAAAAGTCGGTGGCGGTTCGACATCAGCCGCGCGATGTCGTCGACGGTATCGATGGACGATTCGATCATACCATAGGGCATCAGCTCAAGAATGCTGATCAGCGCAGGCCGTCGGCTCATGGGCGCGCCGCCTGGGCCGTAGCCTTCGAAAACGACCCTGGGCCAGCGGTCGGGGCTGTTGGGCGGCGCCGAAGGATTGACGGGTGGCACTATCTTCAGAACCCGCCCCGCGAAGAATGGCCGGCCTATCTGGTCCGTCCCGGCCGGGGCCGGGGCAAGCACTTCCACCAGTCGCTGCTCGATTTGTTTGATCTGCTCGCCAAGCGGTCCGGGCGGCGGTTCGCCGGGAAAGTTGGCGACGATCCGGTCCGCATCCGCCGGAATCGGAGCGGCCAGCGCTGCCGCCACGCCAAGCGCGATGAGTGACCGGGAGTATGATACCCTTTCTGTCACGTGCATAACCTCGGATGCGAGGAAAGCTTACCAGAGAATACCAGCCTGGGAGCCACCGTGGCACGGATGCAAGACCAAGTCATGCGACGATTGCTGTCAGTCGCCGCCCTTGCCGGATGGGTCCTGATCGCGGCCTTGCCGGCCAATTGGGCGGCAATCGCGCAGGATGCGGACGACGAAGACCCCCCGCCGATCTTCGGCCAACTTCAGTTGCCCGGCATCGACGGGCCGGAAGCGGCGGTTCGGGAAGCGACGCTTTACGTGCTGAAAGGGCGGGCCGAGCTGTTGCCCGCCGCCTTGCGTACCCGCCAGCACATGCTCCGCAGGGTGAACAGCGACGCCTACCGGGCGGCGCTGACCGAAATCGGGCGCCGCAAGCTCAAGGTGATGCGGGCCGAGCAGGCCTACCGGGCCGCGGTGTCCAAGGCTATCTACGATCTGATGATGGCCGCCAATCCCGAGAAACGCTGGGCGGTCGCGCTCAACGCTTTTGTCACCGCCCGGCGCGAGCGCGAGTGGGCCGACACGCAATCGGGTATCCGGCTGCAGAAGTATCTCAAGCTGACACCCGGCGCCTTCGACCGCTGGACTGGGCTCGGCGCCAGCGGACTCGACGAAAAGATTCAGGCGCGGATCGAGGTGCAGCTTCGGCTGACCCGTATACGGGAGTCCGCCTCCCACGAAATCCTGACCTCGATGCGGCCGGTCGCCTGCGTCAATCAACAAGGCAACATATCCAGGGCGCTTTTGTCCGCCCCGGCCTACGATTCCTCGAAACGCGTGCTGAACAGCATCGGCCCGCGCTGTGTAAGCCGGACGATCTACTGGCTTGCCGAGCTGAGCGAACGCATTGCCGCCAGTTCGCCCGACGGATATGTGCGCAACAAGGAGGAACGCGACGCCGATCTGGCGGAAGAACCGGCTGAGGAGATGGCGGCGCTCCGCAACCGCCTGGACACGGAGGAATTCGTCCGGGTGGCGCTAACCGGCTATGTGGTGGACCCGCAGACACAGATGCCCATCGGCGGCATCCTCCGTGTCCGGATTGCACAGAACGCCGAACGTGCGCTGGTCCAGTTTCTCGACCGGATCGGCCAGCGCGAGGGCCACGCCAGGTTCTGGACCGGCGAGCCGGTGCGCGACCTCGGCAAGACGATCATCACGGAAACCGAGAAACGTCCCGACTTCAAGATCCTGCGTTTCCTGGAACTCGGCGAGGAGCCAGACCCCCAGGAACTGTTCCTGATCCTCGCCAACGTGATCCGCGCCGAACAGGAGGCGATGGTCGCCAACTACAACGACGGCTATCTCGGCGGATCGTGGGACCAGGTGGATCTGGAACAGCTTTTCCGGGTCTCAAATGCGGGCCCGGGCGATGAAACCATCGACCAGGTGAAGGACAGGCTGGACCGCTTCATCAAGGAGATGGACGCCGCTCACGACGCGCTGATGAACGCCCGAAAATTCAGCCCGCAACAGCTCGAGATGCAGAAGCCCGGTTCCTATCAGCTCATGCGCAAGATGGGCTATATCGAGATGCGCGATGGCGATCCGGCCAGCGCGCGCTACGTGATCCCCCAGACTCAGCACAGTTTCCGTGCCTTCGCCGGACGTGCCAGCGGCGGCGTCAAGCTGCCGGGCGAGGGCGTGCTGTCCATCGTCAATCCGCGAAACGCCATCATCGCAGCGGTTTCGATGGCCGTGCCGCAGATGGCGGCGGTCCAGTTTGCCAACCTGGGACGCAATGTCCTGATCAGCGAGCGGGCCTACGCGGCTGCGGTGTTCGCCGGCGAAGTTGCGGCGGGCACCCTGGTGGATGCGTCGCTGGAAGGCTTTTTCAACTGGGTGGAGGCCAAGCCCGGCGAAGAAGTCAAGGGCGTCGAATGGGATCGCCTGATCCTGGAATCGGTGATCCTGGGTTCGGTGCTGCAGTTCACGGGCGGTGCCGTCGACGCCGGGTTCGACTCGGCGCTGAAGACGTTGGGTTCGACGACGCCAAAATCCGCCCTCTACCGGGCCATGCGGAAAAGTCCCCGGCTCGCCAACAGCGTCGAAAACTATGCCCGCACCGCGCTTGGGCTGGCCAGCGAAACCGCCCTGACGACGTTCTTCCAGATGTACGTGCAGGGCAACATGGACGCCAACGCCTGGAAGGCGGTGTTGATGCAGTCCGCGCTGACCCGCGCCGTGGCCTCGGGCGTCCATCTGGCCGGCAATCCGAAGCTTGCTTGGCGGCAGATCCGGGAGTTTCTGCCGAGCGAGGCGCGGCAGGTCTTGGACGCCGATCCGCGGCTTGCCGCGGAGGTCGTAGAAAACGTCAACCGGCAGTTGGACGAGGCCCGCAAGACGCTGGAGGATTTTCAGAACCGGACCGAGGGCCAGGAGATCACCGGCAAGCGCCTGTTCCGGGATCTGGCCAGGGGTGATTTGAATTGGCGCGATCTTACCAGGGTCATCTACCCGAAAATGAGAGACCGGTTGCAGGGCGCGATGGAATCGCTGCGTGTCATGCGTGAAAGACACTTCACGGCCATGAAGCGCAAGGCAATCAGGCGCTCGATCCACGATGTGAACCGGTTTTTCGATCTCTTGGTCAGGCAGGCGAACCAGGAGATCTCCGACGCCGCCGAATTCAAGAAAAAGCTGGGAGAATTGGAGGCCCGCCGGAAGCATGAGCTTGGCCTGTTGAGGAAGAAGATCATTGCGCCCGGCTCCAAGGACCCGACCAGCGACGTCGATCGGTCTAGCGAATCGGCATGGGTGCGGCGCCATTTGCGGGCGCTCTACGAGGCCGACGCGCGGTTCTACCGCGACGGCGACGGCGACTCGCCCACGTCGGCCCGTGCGTTTGACGTGAACGAATACATCAACGTGATGCCCTTCATCATCGAGAGCCGAAAATACGTCAAAGCGATGCGCCGCTTCGAAGCCAAGGGTTTCGGCGACCTGCGCCATGCCCGCGCCATGGAGGCGCTGGGCCTGGCCGCCGCCATGCGTTTCATGGACGCGCGGTCGCGACGCAGGTACCTCGGCAACAAACGCCGGGAGCTTCAGGCCAGAATTGACGCAGGCAAGGCCGATCCCGTGGACATGGGGCGGCTCGAACAGCAGATCGTCTTCGCTGAGGACAGCCTTGCGAAGTCCGAGGCAGAGTTGGAGGCCGAACGCGTACGGGTCGCCGAGCGCAGTCCCGGCCTGAGGGACAGCGAGATTGAACTTCTCGCGACCGATGCGGTCTACGAACGCAAGATGGTGGAGATCGGCAAAAAGCAATTCGAGCTGTCCCAGATGAAAAATCAGGAGAGTGAGGCCGCACTCAAGCTGCGCGGCGAGATCATGCGGGACATGGCGGTGGCCTTGCGCAACGGGATCGAGACCTACTCCGGTCCGGTCGGCCTGGACATCGTTGTTGTACGCGTACAACAAGCCGAGCGGGCGGACGGCGAGAACATGAAGGACGCCGATCGGATCGAGGACCCGAATTTCACCATCAACGGTGAAGTCTCCGAATACGTGGCAAGCGACATTGATTCCATGATCAACAATCAGGTCATGTTCATCGCCGAGCATGTGCACGGCTTCAACAGCGGCCATGAAGGGTTCTATGAAACAGGCCGCGCGTTGGGGAAATATGTCCAGCGCGCATTCCTGGGCATGAAGATCGCCGGGCTGGATATCGCCGCGGTGCGAAAATTGCCCAAACACGATCCCCAGCGCCGCCTGCTGGAGGCCGCCCAGGCGCTGGCCAGGGTCAAGGACGACCCGGAAGCGCTGTTGGGCGTGTTGGAAGGTTTTTCCCGGACCGCCCCGCAGTCGCATGAATCCGGCATGGCAGAGCTGTTCTGGCTGATCGAAAAAGTCCTGCCTGGGATGAACGGCATGACGGGCGAGCTTGCGGAACGACCGCCGGATGCCCCACGTTCGGCCGCGGAGGCGCACAAGCTGGACCCAACCTATCGCCGCGCCAGGCTGATTGCGCTGCAACGTTGGCGGACTGAACTAACTCTGGTGCGCGAGACACGCGGGCCCGACGGCGCCGTTTCGCTGGTCGAAGCCGAAATTGCCAGGACCGAGGCGGAAATCGACTGGATCACCGACCGGCTGGCGGAAATGGCTGAACTCGGCGCAGACTACGTGGCCAAGGATTGGAAGGAGGTGTCGCGGCTGAAGAACGCGGTCCTGCAGACCAGGATCCTGGCCGCGAGCCTGCCCGACTACAAAGACCCGCTGTTGGCGGAGATCAAGGCGGAAGAGGCGAGTGCGCAACAGCGGCTCGAAAACCTGCGCCGACCGACGCCTTACAGCGAAATGATCGATGCCCGACTTTACGAGAAAGGCACAGGCTATCGCCGCCTCTCCGACCGCCGTGAGTATCTTCTCGATCGCCTGGACTTGTTGCGCGACGACCTGAAGAAAGAGAAAAAAGGCGCCGAGAAGGCCAAGGCATTGACGCAAATCGATCTTGCCGGGCGCTGGCAGTGCGAAACGGACACGGTCTCGAACATCTCCGCCGCGCTCATCGTCAACAACGACCGCATCGACATCGAGATGGATTTGCCCGCGCCGCTAAGCAGCATGGCCAAACTGAGCGCGGAGCGCCAATGGGGTGCGATCAAGGGCATCTGGCAGGTCTTCTCGGGCGCGGAACTGACCGCGGCCGGCCTGATTAATGCGCTGCCGACGCTTGATGGCTCGGAGATCCAGTTCACCACCGACAGCACCAGCGATCCGGCGCTGGCGCTCAACTGGAGCACGCTGGTCTGCCGCCGCGGCGGCGCGAGCGCTGCGGTGCCGGCGCAAGGATTTATGAGCGTTTCCTATGGCCCGTTCGCCGGTGAGGAAGATCAGGGCGGCTGGTCGGTCGGCGTCAACCACCCCTCAGGCGTGAAGGCAACGAACCTGGAGGTGCGCATCCGCCGCGGCCGAAAGGTCTTCCGCACGAAGGAACTGGATCCGGGACAATACACGGTCGCGATCACGGTCGGCGGCCGGACCCTCACCTATCCGGTCGAGATCAGGAAGGGCAAGGTCGCGGATATCGGCCTCCGGCCGCCGGTCATTCGCGTGACCGGCCGCGACAGCGACCGGTTAAGGGAGGTGCGCCTGCATCCCGCCGGTCAGCGCAGAAAGCTGCTGGCCCACTTCCGCGCGAATGACTGGATCGCCGTTGCGCCGGGCAAATACGATCTGGAACTGGCGACCACGTACGGCTCGGCCTGGATCACGGGCATCGAAGTCGGACCGGGGCAGGCGCTGGAGGTAAAGACCCGCACCGGCGCGCTGGTACTGATTGGTTCTCCGGATGACGGCACCGTGCGGATCCGGCCCGCCGCCGTTGACGGGGCGGGCGAAAGCACCTGGACCGTCGCGGGAACCGGGCGCGTCGGCCCGCTGCCGCCGGGCAGCTACGATATCGACTGGACGGACAGAAGCAGGGCACGCCGGATCCAGGTCACGGTGAAGGCGGGTCAGGAAATCAACGTCGAGCTGCGTTGATGCCGTCCGGCCGCGCGCTCCTGACGATCTGCCTCGCGGCGGCGGCCGCTGCCGTGGCTGGCGGCGTCTATGTGCTGAGTATCGCGCTTAGCGAGGACATTTCGTTTCAGGAGCACCACCCGGCCTACTGGATCGTGGTGACCAGCGACACCGTCCGCGGCTTCCCGCGTTTCGAGGCCGACGGGGAATCGGCCACCTTCACCTATCGCGCCCGCGACGGAACGGCGCCGGGCCAGATCACGATGGCCTATGTCAGCAAACAGCCGATCGAGGCGCTGGAGCAGAAACACCGGCTCTTCTGCACGCAGGTCGGCTATGTGCATGTCGAGAAAAACAAGCTCCTCTTGCCGACGCAGCTCGGATGCGACGCTGCCGACTACCGGATCGAGATCGACTTTCGACCGCGCGCCGACTCGGTGCTGGTCACGGTCATGTTTTTGGAGAATTGAAAACGCACCTGCCCGGTGCCCCTATTCGGCGGTCTATTTTGCATTCAAGTTGATGAACGCCGTTTCAGGCTGGTGCGTGCGAGGGGCCGGAATGCCGGGGTCACCTGATAGGGCGCATCGGCACTATCTGACGACAAACACGGCGCAGGGTGAGCGCCGCACGACCCGAGAGGCCGTTGAGCCGAGGAAATACTCCTGCAGACCCGGCCGATGCGACCGGACAATAATCAGATCGGTGCCGGATTTGACGGCGAACTCGGTGATGGCGACGCCCGGGTTGCCGGAAACCACCGCGGTCTCGACGTCCGGCTGCCCTTCGCCCATGGTTTTCAGCCGCTTGCGCACCTTATGCAGGTTCCTGCTTTTGGGCACGAAAGTGTTGATAGCGTCAGTCGTCTTCCGCGGGTTCGTAGAGCGGCAGGTAGCGCGGCGGCATCGGCCCCTTGTTGCGCCCGTCCTGGC
>CAJIAA010000273.1_pt1 | contig 25169 bp, 26 predicted proteins | sample 9199011 | NCBI WGS metagenome assembly CAJIAA01 (sample SAMEA7708266, study PRJEB35096) | sediment metagenome | biome: marine neritic benthic zone biome [ENVO:01000025]; feature: sediment [ENVO:00002007]; material: shallow marine sediment [ENVO:03000034] sea grass bed [ENVO_01000059] ...
CGCGATGTCGACGGCGGCCGGCAACGACCACAGGGAATGGCACTCCAGCATGATCTGCATCCGGTCACCGACGGCGTTGCGGATCTTCTCGAAGGGCTCCAGACCCTTGCGCAGCTCGGTCGGAGACAGGCTTAGGCCGCCGGATGCCTCGGCATAGGGATCGAACGGCCAGATTTTCATCGCGTCGATCCCTTGCTCCAGGAGATCGTGCGCAAGCTCGTCAGCCTGGTGAAGGAATGCATCCAGGTCCTCGTATGGCCCGACGGTGGATGTATCGAGGCCCCAGTTTGCGGTGTGTTGCCCTTGTCGGTGGCTTCGGACATAGCGGTAGCCGGCACAGGTATTGTAGGTCCGGATCCATTCGCGAGTCCGTCCACCAAGTAGCTGGTAGAGCGGTTGCCCGGTGGCTTTACCCCATAGATCCCATAGGGCGATATCGATGGCAGAGTTTCCGCGTGTTTCGGCGCCAGCCGCCTGATAGCCCACATAGGGCCTCAGCTTCTTCCGGATAAACTCGATTCGAGACGCGTCCTCTCCGAGCAGCAGTGGCGCCGCGGTTTCGATGATGTAGGCTTCGACCGCACCGGCCCCGAAGAAGGTTTCGCCCAGGCCGATCAGACCATCCCGGGTATAGATCTGAACCCAGAGAATATTGGGGAATTCCTCCAGTCGCAGTGTTTCGATCTTGTCTATGGGGCGGGTCATGGTCGGTCGCCTGCGCTTACGTGGGTTCTGCTTGACGGCAATCTTGCCAGATCGTGACCTGAAGGCACAGTGTCGCAACCGTCGAATGGTGCGCCCGGAATTGGCACCGCCGTCGCGGTTTCGTAGACTGCGGATGAGAAAGAAAAAGGCGTTTGCCGGAAAGGGGTCTTCTCATGTTGAGCCCGCAACAAAAGGCCTTTTACAGGGAGAATGGTTATCTCGTTCTGGAGGCTCTGATCCCGGAAGACCGGATCGTGGTTGTGAGGGAAGAGACTGCGCGGTTGGTCGAAGGCGCTCGCGGTCTGGCGCAGAGCGACGACGTCTACGACCTGGAGGACAGCCACCGACCGGACGAGCCTCGGGTGCGCCGGATCAAACTGCCGCATGAGGTAAGTCCGGTATTCGAAACGCTGCTTCACAGCGAGCTTATCCTTGAGCCGGTGCGGGACCTGGTCGGATCGTCGGTGCGCCTGCACACCAGCAAGCTCAACCTCAAATCGGCGGAGTTTGGGGCCGCCGTCGAATGGCATCAGGACTGGGCATTCTATCCTCATACCAACGACGATATCCTGGCGGTCGGGATCATGCTGAATGACGTCGATGTCGACAATGGGCCCCTGCTCGCCATCCCAGGTTCGCATCAAGGCCCCGTCTACAACCATCACGTGGACGGTGTCTTCTGCGGCGCCATCGACCCGGAGTCCAGCAACCTGGATCTGGACCGGGCCGTGGCTCTCACCGGTCCGGCCGGGTCGATTTCCCTGCACCATGTCCGGACGGTGCATGGGTCGGACCTCAACACGTCCGGCAGGGACAGGGGGCTGTTGTTGTTCGAAATGACGGCGGCCGATGCCTGGCCTCTCCAGGGAAGTCTGAGCAAATTCAGCACGTTGGACGAATACGATTCCCGTCTGTTATGCGGCCAACCGACCACCCGGCCTCGGCTTGAGGCGGTGCCGGTGCGCCTGCCGATCCCTTCGCCGGGCGAATACGGCTCGATCTACAATGTCCAAAAAGGCAGTCTTTCCAGGTCCTTCGGGACCCTGGAACAACAGAAGGATGGGTGGCGGCGGGAGACCGCGCGTTGACTTTAGAGTCGCACACCGGACGATAACGGTACTGGACCCGGGCCAAAGCACGGGTCAGAATGGCGCCGACTGAATTCGGCGAAGAAGCGCCCAACACAAGGGAAGGCGCCGTCGGATGGCAGATGACAATGAATAGGGAGGTTACCAAGAATGTTAAGGCAACACAGGACATGGGGTGCCATTGTCGGCGCCACGGCGGCGACGCTGCTTATGGCGTCCAGCGCACTCGCGGCTGACTATACGCTCCGGATCCAGACGCACTACGCGCCGGAGACGGTCTCCGGCAAACTCGCCCAGCAGTTCGTCGACGACGTGGAGACCATGTCGGGTGGTCGTCTCGATATCGAAATGTTCTTCTCGTCCTCCGTCGTGAAGTCGGTCGAGACCTTCGATGCCGCGGCGACCGGTATCCTCGATGGCGATATGACCGGCGGTGCCTATCAGACCGGCAAGAACCCGGCCTTCCAGTTCGTCGGCGACATCATGGGCGGCTATGACACGCCCTGGCAGCAATATGCCTGGTTCTATTTCGGCGGCGGCAACGAAGCAGCCAACGAGCTTTACAACAAGTTCGGCATGCAGCTCATCGGCTGGTGGGTCTATGGCCAGGAGTCGATGTCATCGTCACGCCCGATTGCCGGTCCGGACGATCTGAAGGATTGGAAATTCCGCTCGCCGCCGGGCCTGGAGACCGAGATCTTCGCAGAGCTCGGCGCCAAGCCGATCGTGATGGACTTCACGGAAATATTCACGGCGCTCGAAACCGGGATCATCGACGGCGCCGACGCCTCCGGTTTGGCGAACAATGTTGGGCTGGGCCTGTATGACCTGGTCGAGCACGCCACGTATCCGGGCTTCCATTCCATGCCGTCGGACCATCTTGCCATTCGCAAGGACGCTTGGGAGGCGCTGCCGGAGGACCTGAGGCGGATCGTCGACGTCGCCATGCAGAAACTGGCGTTCCAGACGGCTTTGACTTTCGAGGTCAAGAACAACGAGGCTGCGGCGGCACTGCGGGCGAAGGGCGTTACGCTCTACGACTGGTCTGCCGAGGATCGGGCGAAGTTCCGGGCGGCTGCCCAGGCTGCCTGGCAGCGTTGGGCGGACAAGACGCCTGAGGCGCGGTCTCTGGTCGACAGTCATGTCGCATTCCTGACCAAGCTTGGCCTGATCAAGTAGACCGAACTGGTATCGTGTTGAGGCGGGCCCCTGAACGGGGCCCGCCTCGCGCGCCGGCGCAACCGGCGCCGGCAGTCGGGGAGGGGGTTTCATGGTCGAGCACGAACCCACCAGCTGGATCGACTATGTCAGTCTGGGCATAAGCCGTGTCGCGATGGTGCTGGTCGCGGTCATCGTGGCGATCATGTTCTTCGAAGTGGTAATGCGGTACGTGTTCGTGCGGCCGACGCTCTGGGTGAACGAGATGTCGCTCTGGCTCGGCGGCATGATCTATCTGCTCGCCGGCATCTACGTGATGCAGCAGCGCGGCCATATCCGGATTTTCATTTTTTATGACATGGTGCCCCGCTGGACCCAGCGGGTTTTCGACCTGCTCTCGACTCTCTTCATCTGCGCCTTTTCCGCCGCCATTGTTTATGGCGGCTTCGGGGAGGCATGGCAAAAGATGTTGCGCTGGGAAACCTTCGGCACCGCATGGGACCCGCCGATCCCCGCGACCATGAAGCCGCTCGTTTTGATCACCGTGGTTGTCGTCGCGGTGCAGGCGGTTTCAAACCTGATCTGCGACTGGAAACGCGAAAAAGAAGTGCACGATCTCGTCAAGGAAGTCGCCGATGAACACGTCGACTGACACGGCCTGACGGCCAGCCAGGGGGGACGACATGGACATCGGAACTTTATCGCTCATTTTGTTGTTGGCCATGCTGGCGCTGCTGGCGATCGGCATGCCGCTGGGGTTCGCGTCGGGCTTCCTCGCGGTCGCGGTATTGTTCATGAAGTTCGGGCCGGACCTTCTCCTGCGGTCATTTGGAACCGGGCCGCTCAACATCCTTGCCCAGCGCATGTACGGGCTGATGACCGACTACGTCATCATCTCGGTTCCGCTCTTCATATTCATGGCATGCCTGCTGGAGAGATCGGGCATTGCGCGCGACATGTACTCCAGCCTAAATCTTTGGCTCAGCCGTAGCCGCGGCGGCATCGCCATCGTCACCGCGATCATGGCAATCATCATGGCGGCCATGTCCGGCATCATCGGCGGCGAGGTGGTGCTGCTGGGCCTGATCGCGCTGCCGCAGATGCTGCGGCTCGGCTACAATCAGAACCTGGCGATCGGCACGATCTGCGCCTCGGGCTCGCTCGGCACGATGATCCCGCCGTCGATCGTGCTCATCATCTACGGACTGGTGACTGAGAGCTCGATCAAGGCGCTCTTCACTGCCGCCTTCCTGCCGGGCTTCATGTTGGCGTCGTTCTTCATCATCTACATCATCATCCGCACGCACCTGCGGCCAGAGGAAGCTCCTCTGCCCGAGCCGGTCCCCGGCGAGCCCAGTCTGTTCGACAAGCTGCTTTTGTTCCTGGCGCTGATGCTGATGATCGCACCGCCGGCGGCTGTGCTGCTATTGGTACGCGCGACGGTACTCCACCTGACTGGCCGGGTGGAGTCGGCGGTGGCCGACGGCACCGAACTCGCGCTGACGTCGTTCACGCAGATGGGATGGATGGCCGGCGTGGCCGTCGTGGCGACGGCGGTCCTGATGGTGGCCTTCAGTCCGGAGCAGCGCCGTCTTTCCTGGGCGATGGGCAAGGGTCTTGTGGCGCCGCTCCTGGTGGTGGGCGTGGTGCTCGGCTCGATCTATGGCGGCATCACCGGAATCACGGAGGCGGCGGGCATGGGAGTCGTCGCCGTGCTGCTCATCACGGTACTGCGCCGGGAAATGAGTTGGGCACTGCTGCGCGAGTCGCTGATGCGGACATTCAAATCCACCGGCACCATCCTTTGGGTGACCTTCGGCGCCACGGCGCTTGCCGGTGCCTATACGATTGCGGGCGGACCCAATTATGTCGCTAATCTGATCGTCGGCGCCGAACTGCCGACCATGGGCGTCATCCTGATGATGATGGTCATCTTCCTGGTCCTTGGCGCCTTCATGGATTGGGTCGGCATCGTTCTTCTGGTCATGCCGGTGTTTCTGCCGATCGTGACGCGACTGCCCGTGGAGGAAATTGGGCTGTTCGGGCATATCTCAGCATCCGTCGTGCCGATCTGGTTCGGGGTGGTGTTCTGCATGAACATGCAGGTGAGTTTCCTGAGCCCGCCCTTCGGCCCGGCGGCATTCTACCTGAAGTCGGTCGCACCGCCGCACATTTCACTGACGGACATTTTCCGAGGCTTTCTGCCGTTCATCGCCATCCAACTTCTGGCACTGGCGATCCTGCTCGTCTACCCCGGTCTGATGACCGTCTTCCTCTAGCGGTTCGAGGGCCGCATCCATGGCCGAGATCGGGAGTATAGTTACCGGGCACTACATCTTGCCCCTGCCGCAGCCCTTGTCCGACAGCACCCACGGCGTGATGACCGGCTTCGAGCTCGTTACAGTTCGCGTGCGCGACGCCGATGGCGCGGAAGGTCTCGGCTATACCTACACAACGGGCCACAACGGCGGTGCCATCCGAGACATCGCCGCGCGCGAGATCGTAGACATCGTGCGGGGTGCCGACGCGGACCTGATCGAAAGCCTGTGGAGCAAGACCTGGTGGACCCTGCACTATGGTGGACGAGGCGGGCCGACGGTACTGGCGCTGTCGGCGTTCGACATGGCGCTGTGGGATCTGAAGGCCAAGCGGGCCGGAATGGCGCTGTGGCGCCTGCTGGGCGGTCATAACCCCAGGGTGAGCTGTTATGCGGGCGGGATCGATCTTGACCTTTCGGTCGATGCGCTGCTCAAACAGACCGACGGCAACCTCGCCAAAGGTTTCCGGGCGATCAAGATGAAGGTCGGGCGTGAAAACCTCTCAGAGGATGTGGAAAAGTTGGCCGCCATGCGCAGCCATCTGGGATGGGAATTCCCGTTGATGGTCGACGCCAACATGAAATGGACGGCGGATCAGGCGATCCGTGCGGCCCGCGCCTTCGCGCCCCATGATCCGGTCTGGCTGGAAGAGCCGATTTCACCCGACGATGTCGCCGGGCATGCTCGCGTGGCGCGGGAAGGCGGGTTGCCGATCGCCGCCGGCGAAAACCTGCGTTCGGTGTGGGAGTTTCGCCATCTGATTGCCGCCGGCGGCGTCACCTTTCCCGAACCGGACGTGACCAATTGCGGCGGCGTCACAAGCTTCATGAAGATCGCGCATCTTGCCGAGGCGTTCAACCTGCCGGTCACCTCCCACGGCGCGCACGACGTGACGGTGCATCTGCTCGCCGCCGTGCCAAACGCGTCCTATCTGGAGGCGCACGGCTTCGGTCTGGACGATTACGTGTCGCATTCCCTGCTGATCGAGGACGGCAAGGCGATCGCGCCCGACCGGCCCGGTCATGGACTGGAATTCGACTGGGCGGCTTTGGAGGCGGTTGCGGTTCGGTAGGACGGCGGGCCGACTTCTTACATCCAAGCCGGGTTTAGGGCCGGCAGTAGTCGATCAGCGTGTAAACCCTGTGAACCTCAAACGCAGCGCCGGGCGCCAGCATGAACTCGCTGGCGCCGTAGGGGGGTGACTCGTCATTGTCGGGTCCCCAGTCGTATGTGTATCCGAGTCGCGTCCACGGCGCTCCCGTCGGTTGGTAGGAATAACCGACCGTGTTGCCGAACCATCTAAAGTAGGCCTCTGCGGTCAAGCCCTGTTCGTCGATCGTGTCGGGAAACCGATCACCGCAGCTCGCAGGCCCAGGGTTCGGGTCGGTGCATGGACGGATGACGCCGCCGTCCAGGTTCACCCAGATCTCGGCGAAGCGCGATTTTGGGGCAAATGGGGGAATGCCCAGTCTCTGGTTCACGCGCAAGGCGTTAGCGGCCTGCGTGCCCAAGCCGCCGTCCGGCCATTTCAAAGCCGCCTGGCACCAGCCGCGCAGTTCCGGTGTCAACGTGACCCAGATCACGGGACTGTTCGGCGGTGCGTTTCCTGTCTTCGGTGCCGCGGTCCCGGGGGCAGGCGTGTAAAAGCGCTCGATGCTGTCCGCATCGGACCAGATCGTGACCAGCATCTGCGTTGTGTTGCCCTTGCTCCGGGTGATCAACCGGTCCTCTCGATCAGGCACCGTCCACAGTGTTTCGATCGTCTCCCCGTCCTCGACGACGGCGGCATCTTCCAGTGACGCCAGGAACGACAAGGCGAGTCCGGGACAGTCATTTCGTACCGCGTCCGCGAGCGCCGCTTCGACCGGATCTTGCGCAGCGGCGGGCACAGCGTTGCAAACGGCCGCCACGCTGCCGGCCTGATCGCTGATCACAGGCTGTTCCGGGCCCGCACAGGCGGACAGCAGCGCAACGCAGATGACACTGACCGTTGCTCCGTGGCGATTAAGCGTCTGCAATGTGCCTGCCTCCAGATTTGATCGCTGTATTGCTCAGCGGAATGACGTCACTTCCGTGTCCCGATAAAGTATCGCCGCATGGCGCTGCATGATCTCTCTGTGCAGCGCACAGGCCGCCGGGGCCATGTCGTATTCGGGTTCGGGCTCGTGGTCGAAATGGCCGAATGTATCCACGCCACGTACCAGCGTTGCGCTGTCGCGCGGCCCGACGACCTGCCGCACCGATGGCGGCATGTACCGGATCGCCAAACCGATCCGGCGCTCCGCGGTCCGGTTGGGACGCGAACCGTGTATTAGCTTCACGTGGTGCAACGACATTTGGCCGGGCTCCAGCGCCAGCGTCACGGCTTTGGTCTCGTCGACATTCACGGCGACCTCCTGGCCGCGGGTCAGCAGGTTGTGCTTTTCGAAGGTGTCCACATGATCCAGCACGTCCTGCTTGTGTGATCCGGGGATCACGCGCATGGCGCCGGCCTCGTCGGTGCTTGGGCTGAGCGCGACCCAGGCCGTCATGACATCGGCCGGATCGAGTCCCCAATAGGTGAGATCCTGGTGCCATGAGACGTAGCCGGGGTCGTGGGCCTCCTTGACAAAGAAGCTGGTTCCCCAGCACAGGATGTCCGGGCCGATGATGTCTTCGACCGCATCCAGCAATCTTGGCGTCCGGACGATCTCCGCAGCCCAGGTGAACAGCAGATGCACCTTGTGTTTGACCTCGCTGCGAAGCGGCCCGCCTGACTGCGCTTCGTAGGCTTCGAGACGGTCGCGATAGGACGCGGCGGTTTCGGCCGACATGGTACGGAGCGGAGATAGATATCCGTCTTTCTCGTAGCGCCCCAGTTCGACGTCGTTCAACCGGAGTGGCATCTTTGAATCCCTGCGTTAGAACACGTGACCAATTGTGAGATCGGTGACGGCGAAAGGCCAGCACGATCCGCTTGGGCGGGTCTGTCGGATGCTGGCTGCTTTACATGTGTCGATCATGAACATGCCTCGCGTTTGCGTGCTTATGTGGCCGCGCGCCGCAGTCCGGCGCGCAAGGCGGCCTGGTCGATCTCCTGACCGCAAAACAGGCGAAACGCGTCCAGGCCCTGATGAAAGAACAGCTCGTAACCGCTCATGACGGTAAGCCCCGCCGCCGACGCATCACGCAAGAACTGTGTCTTCACGGGCGTATAGACGGCGTCGAAAGCCCATCTCGCAGCTGTCATCAGTTCTTTGGCAATCGGTGTGCCGTCATGGCCGACCATGCCGACGGGCGTGCAGTTGATCAATCCCTGGGCTCCCGTGGTTCCGTCCTCGACGGACCCCGAAACGGAGACCTGGCATTTTGGCTTGGCAAACCGTATTGATTCCGCGAGCCGCTGGGCCTTACCGAGGTCCCGCTCCACGATCCTGATCTCTTCAGCACCGAGTTCGAGCAAGGCGAACGCGATCGCCTTGCCGACGCCACCGGCTCCGACAAGGCAGATCGCGGAGGGTGCAGCCGTGCCAAATGTCTCGTGGTAGGCGGCGACAAATCCCGAATGGTCGGTGTTGTGGCCGACCGGACCGTCGCGCTCGAAGACGACGGTATTGACGGCGGCAATTGCCCGGACAGCCGGATCTTTGATCGTCACCCTGGAAGCGGCACTTTCCTTGTAGGGATAGGTGATGTTGACACCGCGGTAGCCGGCGGTGGCGCAGCGGTCGAATAGTGCGTCGAAGTCGAGCCCTTGTTCGCGCGGAACCAGAAGGTCGTAGCTGACGCTAAGGCCGCATTGCCGGCCCGCAAGACGGTGCAGGAAAGGCGCTTTTGACTGGGCGATGGTGTCGCCGATGAGGCCGAGCCGGATGTCCGGCATTTCAGCGCGACCCTTGTGAATCCGGTACGCGGCGGTCCAACCAATCGGGCAGGTCGTCCAGCACGGCCTTCAAACCATCTTCCGCAAGCCGTTCTTTCGCTTCGATCCTGGGTAACCATTCGCGTCGTCGGAAGCCGGCCTCGGGCCAATCGTCGAGTTGGTCTGTCACCTCCATGGCGAACACCTGGACCTCGCAGGTGCCACCCCACTTGTCGTAGCGGTAAATGCCGAGCGGACGTTCATCCACGTTGCCACGGATACCGGCTTCCTCCAGCGCTTCCTGCGCGGCCGACTGCGATGGCGTCAGGTGCGGCTCCACCACGCCTTTCGGCGGTACCCAGCGCTTGCCCTTGCGCGAGGTTATGAGAAGCACCTCCAGCCCGTCTGCCGTCTGCCGATATGGAATGACAGCCGACTGATTGTACATCCAGTCCGGTCTTGCCCTGCTCATCCGTGACCTTCTATCGGTTCGAGTATTTCAACTGCCCCATGATCGCTTCTGCGCCGGTTACCACATCCAACAGTTCCGACGTAATGGACTCCTGGCGCAACACCTGCTCGTTCCGGCGAAGGTCCTGCAATTTGTCGCCGATATTGTGATCGGCCGCCTCCATGACACGCAGCCGGGCGCCATTCTCGCTTGCCAGCGATTCCATCACCGCGCGGGTGATTTCGGCGAAAAGGTACTCGCCCTCCAGCCGCAACAACAGCAGCTCGGGTGCCAGATGATGCAACGGCCTGCTTCGCGTTTCCGAGCGCGAGAGCAAGGCGGGGTCGAGCGGCAGGATGCCTTTCGCCGCGATCCGGTAGAACCCGCCCCGCTGATAGTGACCGAAAACGATGTCGGCTTCGGACACCGCCGACAATTGATCGGCAACCCGGCGTGTCACGCCGAGTATACCGCCCACATGCGTGGCCATCGGGAAGCTCCAGGAGATGGCAAGGCCCCGTTCTTCCGCCAATGCGGCACCGCGGCGGCCGATGACGGCCAGCTTCTGGCCGGGCCTGAGCTCCGTTTCCGCCCGGTCCAGGAGCAGCTCGTTGAAAGCGCCGGTGAAACCGTGTTCCGAACAGACCGCGATCAGCACGCTGTCATCCAGTGATCGGCCGTCAAAGCCGAGGCCAACGGTGTCGGTCAGCAGCCCGGTGCCTTCCGCGATCGAGTCTTCGATGACCTCAACGTAGCGGCGGATCCCGCCCAGCGCGTACTGCGCTTCCTGCACATGCGAAGCGGCGAGCGCCCGCAGTGCCCTGATGAGGTCCCGCAATTCGCTTAGGCTGGCGATACGGGCTTTGAGCCGGGGAAGCTGTTCCATGTCGGTCCTATGCCGTCACCAGATCCGCCCTACCCGCAATGTGGGCATCCAGCGCGGCGCGCAGCTCCTCTCGGTCCGGTTCGGAAAGATCGGCCGTGCTTTCGATGCGCGACAGAACGCGCGGGCACCGCTCGCTCAACAACGCTCCACTCTCGGCCTTGAACCGTTCGACCTCCGGCAGCGACAGCTTGTCCAGCTTGCCGTCAGTGACGGCGAGCAGCAGAACGACCTGCTGGGCCAACGACAACGGCTGGTGTTCCGGCTGTGCCAGAATGGCGCGGATTCGACGGCCGTGATCGATGGTCTGCTTGGTCCGTTCGTCGGTGATACCGCCAAATCGGGTGAATACCTCCAACTCCAGAAACTGGGCGTATTCCAGCCTCAGCGTCTCTGCGAGACTTTTCATAACTGCCGACTGCGTCTGGCCGCCCACACGGGACACGCTCATGCCGACATTCACGGCCGGCCGCTGGCCTTCATAGAATAGCTTCGGTTCGAGGTAGATCTGCCCGTCCGTGATCGAGATCAGGTTCGTGGGGATGTAGGCGCTGAGATTGCCGGCCTGCGTTTCCGCGATCGGCAGCGCCGTCAGCGAACCGCCGCCGCGCGCGTCCGACAGCTTTGCAGCGCGCTCCAGAAGCCGCGCATGAATGTAGAAGATATCGCCTGGAAAGGCCTCGCGCCCCGGCGGCTTTCGCAACAGCAGGGAAAGCTGCCTGTAGATGATGGCGTGCTTGGTCAGGTCGTCGACGACCAGCAGGGCATCGCGGCCCTGATCGCGGAAATACTCCGCAATGGTGCACGCAGCGTAGGGCGCAATCCATTGCGCGCCCGGCGGCGTATTGGGCTCGCCGACCACGAAGACACAGCGTTCTGGTGCGCCGTGCTGGCGAATAGCGTCCACGACCTGTCCGACCGTCGATGCTTTCTGCCCGATCGCGGCATAGACGCAAATGACGTCGGAGTCCCTTTGATTGATGATCGTATCGACGGCCACTGCGGTCTTGCCTGTCTTGCGATCGCCGATGATGAGTTCCCGTTGCCCGCGGCCAAGCGGGATCATGGCATCGATCACGGTAAGGCCGGTCATCAGGGGGGCCGTCACCAGCGCGCGATCCGCGATGGCGGGGGCGGGGCGTTCGACCGGATCATGACGGGTCGCGTCGATCGGAGCCCCGCCATCGAGAGGCCGACCGACCGGATCGACGATACGCCCGAGCATGTTGTCGCCGACGGGCACGCGAATGAACTGACCGGTACCCCAGGCTCTCATCCCGGCGATGAGGCTATCGTCGTTGTCCAGAACAACGCATCCGACATTGTGCTCATCGATCTGCAGGGCCAATCCCAGTGAGCCGTTTTCGAACCGCAGCAGTTCATCAAGGCGCGTTCTCGGCAGGCCGGAGATCGTGGCGACCCCGTCGCCGATATGCTGGACGCTGCCGACATGTTCCAGGGTTGGCGCAAAGTCGAGCGCATCCAACCGGCGGCGCGCTGCGGGCAACCATGCCGTCAGGTCGTCACGAAACGCTGTCATTGCCGGTGAGATGATGCTTGGCCATGTCGAGCTGCTCGGCCCAGGTGAATTTCAGAACCGCATGCGGAAACCGCAGCTCGGCGCCACCGATCAGGTCTGAGTCCGCCGTGAAGTCGGCAACCGCGGCGCCGCCGAGACGCGCACCCAGGCGAGCCCGCCAATGTTCCTTCTCTTCGGCCGTCAGAGGCCGCGCGGTTACGACCCGGAGCGCGCCCCCGTTCGCCAGCAGATCCTGCTCGAGCCTGCCGCGTTCTTCGTCGGGAAGGGACTCGATCTGCTTTTCGAGTTGCCGCAGAAATACTTCGTTCAGGCCATCGCTGTCGGTCTTGCCAAGCAGGGTCGCCGCCATATCGACGGCAAGATCGACCAGTTGCTCCCGCATCGCCCGTAGCGTGGCCGCACGCTCTTCCGCGATCGTCGCGCGTGCCGCCTCGATCAGGTCGTTCGCTTCCGCACGCGTGTCCTGCAGCAGCTTTTGCCGCTCAGCCTCGAACTCGATGTGCAACGTGTTGAGGGTGGCCTGGCGTTCCTTGCGGAGCTCGGCCTGGGCGGTTTCGAAGTCCTGTCTTGCCTTTTCTGCCGCTTGTCTCTGTGTCTCGGCTTCCTTGAAGGCCTGGTCGGACAGGGACCGTCTTTTCTCGATCACCGATTTGACAGGCTTGTAGAGAAACCGCCACAGAAGCCAGACCAGAATCAGAAAATTGACGGTCTGTAGCGCCAGCGTCCACCAGTCGAATGTCATGTTCAGCCGAGAAGCGGGTTCGCGTAGATCAACAGCAACGCGATGACCAGGCAGTAGATTGCCATGGTCTCGATCATCGCCAGGCCGACGAAAAGCGTTCTTGAAAGGGTGCCCGCGGATTCCGGCTGCCGTGCAATGGCGTCCATGGCGGCGGCGATCGCACGACCTTCACCCAGTGCCGGTCCGATTGCGCCGAACGATACGGCGACGGCCGCACCGATGATGCTCCAGATTTCTGCAGTCATATCAGGTCTCTCATTCTACTTCGACGCTTCCGATGGCTGCCCCTACAAAGACGGCCGCCAGCACCGTGAAGATATAGGCCTGGATAATACCGATCAGCATGCCCAAGACCATGAAGGGCAGGGGCAGGAACAGGCCGGCAAGGAACAGCACGATCGCAATCACAAACTCATGGCTCATGATGTTCCCGAACAAGCGGACCATGAGCGAGAAGGTCCGGGTCAGTTCCGACAGGATGTTCAGCGGCAGCATGATCGGGCTGGGGCTTATGTAACGTTTGAGATACCGGATCAGACCGCGTGCGCGGATGCCGAGGAAGTGCACGGAAAAAAAGACAATCAGCGCCAGCGCTGCAGGTGTCTCGATATGGGCCGTCGGCGGGCTGACGCCGGGCAGAATCGCCGTCAGGTTGGCGCACACGATGAACAGGAACAGGGTGCCCAGCAGCGGTACGACGGGCCAGGGGTCCCGGCGGATGATCTCCGAAATCTGTGTGGAGATCGTTTCCACGATAATCTCCAGCACACTCTGGAGCCAGCCTGGATGCACACGCGCACGTCGCAAGCCCAGCCACGAGACCACAGTCAGCGTCGCCATCAGCACCCAGGTGGTGACCACCGGCTCGCTGATGCCGATGGGACCAACATGGAACAGCGCCTGGGTTTGGAGCGGACTTGTTTCCATCATTCCCCACGCCGGAGCAGAATTTGCAGGCTGTAGCGCGCTGCCAGGAACCCAAGCAAGGACAGAATCAGCGGCAGCGCGCCGTGCTGTGCGGCAAACCAGAATGCCGCAACGGCAACGGCGCCGCGAAGAAGATAGAGCGGCGCTGCACCGGTCCACGGGCCGCCATCGGCGAGCAGACGCGCGGTCCTGTAAAGAATCAGGAAATAAGCGACGCCCACAACGGCGCCGGCGGCAATCCAGGCAGCAAGATCGATCGTCAACACCTCGCTCATCTTCTCAAGGACCTTAGCAACACGACCGCACCGGAATCTCCGACGCATCCCAGGGCTTTGCTCGGCGCGGTCGTGTCAATTGACATTTCATGGATCAGATGGACGAGCACACTCCGAACAGGACAAAGGCAACCTGGTCTCCGACGGCCGATACCGCCAACTTTCCGGAGCCCTGGGTGATGGCTGCGGTCCAGCCGCGCCCGGACTCCGTTCCGTGAAGGACCAGTTCACCATCATTCACCTCAACGTTCCCGATCGTCGATGTGACGCTTTCTCCGTCGGGCCGTTTCGCCTGGACGGTCTTGCTCGCGAAATCAATGCGGAAGAACTCCGGTAGATTGACGTCCTCCCCGTCGGACAGAACGCACAATTCGCCGGCAGCACAGGAAAAGGCATGTTTGGTGAAACAGACCAGTGGTTTGCTTCCGTCATAGTCCTGCGCCTGCAGCGCACCCGAAAAGAGCAACAGCGCAATTGCTGAAATCGCAACTTTCTTGAACATGATCTTCATCCCCCTAGGCGGCCGAGTAGCCTTTGCCCTGCATGCATGCGCTCAAGGCTCGATTGAATGCATCGCGGCCGGCCTGCTGTTGCTGAAAGGCCTGCTGCTGCTGCTGATTGATGCTTTGTTGCTGACGATTCCGGCGCAACCCGCCGAACATGCCGCCGCCGACTGCCCCGATCGCCGCGCCTTTGCCGGCATCGCCCGCAATGGCACCGATCAACGCGCCACCGGCGGCGCCGCCAAGCGCACCGCGCGCGACACCGCCCTGGGTCGCCTGCTGCGGCGCCACGCCCTGCTGCGCCAGCGGGTTGAAGCCCGTCTGTTGAACCGCCCAGGCCTGGCATTCACCAAAGTCTCTGTTTTGTTGTTCCTGGGACTGGCCCTGGGCCGGAAAGAAGAATGGCGTCTGCCCCATTGTGGGCTGGATTGCACACAGAACTGTGCCGATGGAAACCACCGCTACTAACCCTAGTCTCATGCCGATACCCCATTTCCTTTTTGAAGCTCTCAGTTTTCGGAAAGAATGCCCGCCTTCAGATGCGCCGACAATGCCGAGTGTACCGAAAGTCCGTCGTTGATACATAGCAAGTCGGATCGGGTTGTTTGTCGCAGCGCCAGGGACGGATTGCCGGGAATCCAGTGCCAAGATACCGGCGACACCACGACCAGTTGGTCATGACGTTGCACACCGTGACCCGACACTGGCACCGGACAGGATCGTGCAGTTTTATCCGCTGGAGTCCGCTCCATTTATCCGGCGCCACGCGAGATAGCAGCCGAAAGCCACGCCCAGAAAGATCAGCGCGCCGGTGAAGAAGATGCCGGTTTCAAAACTCCGGTCGAGCCAACGGCCGATCATGACGCCAAGCAGCGTCGGCGTGATGATGAGCCAGCCCAGGGCGCCAATCATCGAAAGGTTTTGCCAGATCGGCCGTTCGTCCTCGCGATCCTGGTGCCGTTTTTGGCGCAGTTGAACCGCACGGTGCATTTCCTTCTGGCCGTGGTTCTCCGGTTCCCGGGTCATGTGGTATCCCGTTCGCCAACGGTGGGGCCACGCGGCTCACCCGGCGCCGGCGGCGCCTGTGGGATGGTGCTGCGACCCGCTTCCAGATAGCGCTGCAATTGCCTGATCGCCGCGAGGTGCAGGCGTGCGGAGGATACCCGCGAGTCCTCTTCGGCCTTGGCTTCGTCCCGAAATCTCGTCAGGACGGCATCGCCCAGTTTCCGCAGTGTATCCTCACCGACGGCATCGCGCGTTGCCACTTCCACCAGGGAACCGTCGCGCACCGTCAGAACGCCGCCGCGGACGGCCACATGGTGATTTTCGTCCGCGTGGTTTCGCCAGCTGATCACGGAAACGTCCAGGACGGTGACGAAATCGGCATGGCCCGGCAGGATACCGAAGGCGCCGGTCTCGTCTTCGGCGCGGACATGGCGGACGTCGTCCGCCTCGACCACCAGCGCCATCGGTGTGGTAACGATCAGTCTCATTTCTGGTCCGGTCGGGCCGCCGCCTCTCTGCTGCGAGCGTCCTCCAGCGTGCCCACCATGTAAAGCGAGCTCTCCGCCCAGTCGTCGGTTTCACCATCGAGAATGGCGCGGCAACCACGCAGCGTGTCTGCCAGTGGAACCGACTCCCCGCCACGGCCCGTGAACTGGGAGGTGACGGCAAAGGGCTGGCTCAGGAAGCGGATCAAACGGCGTGCCCTGCCGACTGAAACGCGGTCGTCGGCGCTGAGTTCCTCCATGCCCAGGAGCGAGATGATCTCCTGTAGCTCCCGATAGTGCTCGATCAGCCGACGGACCTCGTCGGCAACCTGGTAGTGATCCTTACCCACCAGACGCGGATCCAGCAGGACGGATGACGACGCAAGAGGATCGATGGCCGGGTAGAGACCTTCGCTTGCCATCTCGCGGCTGAGCACGATCGCGGAATCAAGATGCGTGAAGGTTTCAGCGACCGCCGGATCGGTGAAGTCGTCGGCGGGGACATAGACGGCCTGGATGGAAGTGACCGCTGCATCGCGGACCGATGCGATTCGTTCCTGCAGCTCGGCAATCTCGGTCGCCAAGGTAGGCTGATAGCCGACGCGCGAGGGCAACCGGCCCAGCAAGCCTGAGACTTCGCCACCGGCCTGAACGAACCGGAAGACATTGTCGATCAGCAGCAGGACGTTCTGGTGCATGGTATCGCGGAAATACTCCGCCACGGCGAGTGCCGACATGCCGACACGCCAGCGCGCCCCGGGCGGTTCGTTCATTTGTCCGAAAACCAGGGCTGTGCGTTCAAGGACGCCGGACCGCTGCAGCTCCAGCCAGAGTTCGTGGCCCTCACGGGATCTTTCGCCGATGCCGGCGAAAACCGAGATCCCCGCATACCGTTCCACGGTCGAGCGGATCAGCTCCATGATCAGCACGGTCTTGCCGACCCCGGCGCCGCCGAACATGCCGGCTTTGCCGCCGCGCGCCAGCGGTGCAAGCAGATCGATGACCTTGATCCCGGTAAGAAATATCTCGCGACTGCCCGTCTGCTGACTAAGGGCAGGCGGTTTGCGATGTATCGACAGCCGCGGCACGTCCGCGGGCAGGGCGCCGCCATGGTCGATCGGATCGCCAACCACATTGAGCAGCCGGCCCAGCACGGCTTCGCCGGCCGGCATTTGGATAGGCGCGCCGGTGTCCCGGACAGCGTTGCCACAAGACAGACCCGCCGTCTCCTGCATGGCGACCCCCCGTACCGTGTGCGGATCCAGGTGTTGCTGCACCTCGACGATCAGCCGGCGATCGTCATTCCACAGGATCTCAAGCGCGCTGTTGATGGCCGGCAGCATTCGATCAGCGAAGGAAACGTCCACGACCGAGCCGCCGACGCGCGTGACACGGCCGAGTAAGTCCGGGCGCTCTTGCGCCGTCCGATCCGTTTTGACTGACGAATCGCGCCTGTCCATTCGTCCTATCTCCAGCAGATCACCGGTTCTGTGGCGGTCGTTTCCGGCGCAAGACCGTGGTCCGCCTTGCTCTCGCTATGGCGTATGGTTTGATGATCATGCCCTGCAACCCTATGGGTGCACTGTCAGATTCGCAAAGAGTATCGGCTGCTTGTCTCGTTCGCGCGCTTTAGTTTGGGTTCGTCAGATCATCGCTGTTTTGGTTCGAGATGGCGCACCGTATGAGACGGCTCTAGAATGACATCTAGAACGACAATAATGCTGCGGGCGAGTGGGTTCGCATGCAGCGAATGCCTTGGCACAGGGACGCCACCGAAAGATGCATTTCGGAGCCGCGTTGTCGCCCTCTTGGCCATACCTTCGGCCGGATGGGGGTATGAAAGTGGTGGCGGGTTAGTGGTGAACTATCATGCCCGTGCTTCTTGAGGTCGAAGACCTGGAGGTCGAATTCACAATCGCCGATGGGATTGTGAAAGCGGTCAATGGCGTTTCGTTCACTGTTTCGGAAGGCGAGATCGTTGCCATAGTCGGCGAGTCGGGCAGTGGAAAGTCGGTTACCGCCCTGTCGGTGTTGAAACTCATTCCCAGTCCGCCGGGCAGGATAGTCGGCGGTCGTATTGTCTTCGACGGCCAGGATCTTCTCTCTCTGAACGAAGAGGACGTGCGTCATATCCGCGGACGGCGCATCGGTATGGTGTTTCAGGAGCCGATGACGTCGCTCAATCCCGTCCTGTCGATCGGTCGACAACTGACCGAGGCAATGCGCCTGCATTTGGGTCTGTCGGCGGCGGCTGCCCGGACGCGGGCCATTGAACTTCTCGAGCTCGTCGGCATATCGGAACCCGATCGGCGACTGAGACAATACCCGCACCATCTGAGCGGTGGTATGCGCCAGCGCGTCATGATTGCGACCGCGCTCAGCTGCGAGCCCGAACTGATCATTGCAGATGAACCAACCACCGCACTGGATGTTACGATCCAGGCACAGATCCTGGAGTTGATGAAGGATCTTTGCCAGCGTCTTGGTGTCGCTCTGGTGATCATCACGCACAATCTGGGCGTCGTGGCCAGATACGCAAACCGGGTCGACGTGATGTATGCCGGCCGCATTGTCGAGCAGGGACCCGCGTCAGATGTCTATCGTCGTCCCAGCCACCCCTATACGCTCGCGCTGTTGAACTCAGTACCCCGCCTGGACCGCGCCAGGGGGAGCCCTTTGGATCCAATCCCCGGCAACCCACCGGATCTGCTCGCGCTGCCGGCCGGATGCGCCTTTCGTCCACGTTGCCCGATCGCGGCGGATCGATGCGCGGTGCAGGTGCCCGAGTTGCGCTCGGTTGAAACCGATCACCGAAGCGCATGTTTCTTGTTCGAAACACTGAAACAGGGCCTTCCGGCATGACGCCGTCGCCCAGCAGCCGGAACAACACGGGCCGCAGTGTCCCACTCATCAATGTACGTGACCTGCGCAAGCACTATCCCGTGCAAAAAGGCGTCCTTTTCGACCGGACCATCGGCCAGGTAAAGGCGGTCGACGGCGTCAGCTTCGAAATCAGGAAAGGAGAGACACTGGGGCTGGTGGGTGAATCGGGATGCGGCAAGTCGACCATCGGTCGTTGCATCCTCAGATTGGAACGACCCACATCCGGCGCCATAGAGTTCGACGGCAGCGACATCGCCGGTTTCGACAAGGCGGAAACCGCAGCCTATCGCAGGCGGGCCCAGGCCGTGTTCCAGGACCCGTTCAGCTCGCTCAACCCGCGCATGACCGTCGAGGAGATCGTCGGCGAGCCGCTGCTGGTGCACGGGTTGGAACGTCGACGCGCCGCTATTCGCAAACGTGTCACGGACCTGTTGGAGGTCTGCGGCCTGTCGGCGCGCCTGCTTCAGCGCTATCCGCACGAGATGAGCGGGGGCCAGCGCCAGCGGGTCGGCATTGCGCGGGCCCTCGCGCTCCGGCCCGATTTCATCGTTTGCGACGAGGCCGTATCCGCGCTCGATGTATCGATCCAGGCCCAGATCATCCGCCTGCTGGAGGATCTGCGTGAGGAGTTTGGCCTGACCTACCTTTTCATCGGCCACGATCTCAGCGTCGTCAGGCACATCTGTCACCGTGTCGCGGTCATGTACTTGGGTAAGCTTGTCGAGATCGCCGACTGCGATGCCCTGTTCAGCGATCCGCGGCATCCCTATACGCAGGCCTTGCTGGACGCCGTTCCCGTACCCGATCCCGACATCGAACGACGCAGGCCCCATCGCGTCATCGCGGGCGAGATCCCGAGCCCGATGAACCCGCCAAGCGGATGCGTTTTTCATCCACGATGTCCGATTGCCGAAAAGGCCTGCCAAGCCGGCGTGCCGCCCTTGGCCGACCTGGCAAACGGTCATCTGGCGGCCTGCATCAAGACGGGGCAACAGGCCATGGAGCCCGCATGACCACCCGCCAGATATCAAACAGCCAACAATGACAGCAAACCAGGAGGCGACCATGACATCCCACAAGACGGACAAATTGACCGGAAATCAGCTAAAGCGCATGCAGGCGGACTTGGATGACGCCCATGACTTCGATCCTCGCGACCCGTTATTCGGGCTGAGCACAGCCCAGCTTTCCGGGCCCAAGCTTGAACGGCGCACGGTCTTGCGCCTGATGGCGGCGGCAGGGACCCTGACGGCCTGGCACCTCATGCCCGGGACTGGAACGCGGCAAGCACGCGCTGCGGGCCATGAGGCCACGCTCACCTGCGGCTGGGCGGGGGTCGGTGAAATACGAACCCTCGATCCCGCGCAGATCAATCAGGTCCTGCAGTTCCAGATCTCGTCGAACGTCCTGAGTGGTCTTACCCACATCAATGCCGACCTGGTGGCACAGGGAGACCTGGCGGAAAGCTGGGAAGTGTCCGAGGACGGAACGGAGTTTCTCTTCAACCTCAGGCAAGGCGTGACGTTCCATAACGGCGACGCCTTCGACGCAGACGATGTTCTGTTTACCTACGAGCGATCGAAAGACCCCGAGAAGTCGATCCATTCCCGTGTTCTCGCCAACGTTGCGGGCGTCGAAAAGGTCGGCTCCCATTCAGTGCGTTTCAAGCTGAACAAACCGCAGGCTTCGTTCCTTGTGAAGACGATGGAACGCGCAAGCGGCCGGGCGATGACCATCGTCAGCCGTGGTGGATTGGAGAAGCTCGGAACGTCCCAGTATGGGCTGACCCCGGTGGGCACGGGCCCGTTCCGTGTCACCCAGCACCAGCTTGGCCAGGGTATCGTCTTGGAGAGGTTCGATAATTATTACGATCCCGAACGACCGAAGCTCGCAAAGGTCGTGATCAAGCCGATCGTCGATGCCGAACCGCTGGCCGCGGCCCTCGAGGCGGGCGATATCCAGTTGATCGGCGGGAATCCGGTGGCGCCGGAACTGGTGGACCGGTTTGTCGAGAACCCCGACCTCGTGGTCAACGAGACGCCGGGACCGGGATTCCAGTCGGTCTGGATCAACCCTTGGCACGAGCACATGAAGGTGACGGACTTCAACAAGCCACTCGAAGAACTGATGAAGGAGAAGGGCTTCAAGGTCCGGCTCGCCATTGCCAAGTCGATAGACCGCGAGCGCTATATCAAGCAGGCGCAATTCGGCCGCGGCACGCCCGCCTATGGCACCATCAATCCGGCGATGGGCTATTACTTCGACGCGGATCTGGCTCAGACCAGCGCCCAGAGTTTCGATGCCGAGGAAGCACGACGCCTGCTGGCGGACGCCGGTTATCCGAACGGCGAGGGGTTCCCCAAGCTGCGATTGCTGGCAACGCCGGCTGCACGGCGCGAGGCCCAGGTCGTGGCCAACATCATCAAGACCAACCTCAACATCGAGGTTGAACTCCAGACCAAGGATTTCCCTGTTCTGATCGATGACTTCGACACGATGAACTGGGACCTCGTGCGTCTTGGCAGTGGTGGCGACTTCGATCCCGATGATGGTGTGATCGACTGGATGCAGACCGCCTCCAAATTCAATGGGCGCAAGCGTGACAAGGCGGCGTACCCGTTCGGTTTCTTCTCCGAAGCCGAAGCCGACCGCCTGATCGCGGAGCAGAGCGCCACGGCCGATCCGAAGGTTCGGCGTGACCTCGTGCAGCAGGCCAACCGGATCACATCCGACAAGGTGGCGAGCGCATTTTTGTTCCACTACACGGACATTCTCATTCACCACAAGGACGTGAACTTTCCGAGCGAAAGCCGTATTCCGGGCCTTGTCGACCTGGATCGGGTCACGGTGGGCTGAACTGCGGAAAGGCTCGTTTGACGACTGTGTGCGGCATGATTGTGGATGCCCCCAAACCTGGCCCGAGCGTCGGCAACGGCCGGGTGAGGGGGGCGCTCACTTCTCGCAGATGCGAATGAGGCGATCCATGGCAATGTCATGACCCGGTATCTCGTGCGGCGAAGCCTCGGCGCGATCGTCGTGATGTGGGCCGTCGCGACTCTCGTGTTCTTCATGTTGCGCATGGTTCCCGGCGATCCGATCGGGGCGATGCTGTTCGATGTCGGCGATGCCGCCGCCATCGAGGCGTTGCGGAGCAAGCTTGGCCTCGATCAGCCGATCTACGTGCAGTACGTCAAATGGTTTTGGTACATGCTGCAGGGCGATCTGGGGAACTCGATCTACGGCAGCCGCGTCGAGGTCAGCCGCCTGATAGTCGAAGCTTTGCCGCGTACCCTGTCGCTGGCGGGGCTGGCCTTCGCTCTGGCGGTGGTCATTGCGGTGCCGTCTGGTCTGATCGCGGCGACCAGGCGCAACTCCGGCTGGGATCACAGTGTAACCGTGGTGGCGTTTCTTGGCCTGAGCATGCCCGACTTCTGGATCGGCATCCTCTTGATCATCGTGTTTGCCGCCAATCTCAAATGGCTTCCGGCAATCGGCTACGAACCGTTGTCCGAAGGGTTCTGGCCTTGGTTCTCACACCTCATTCTGCCGGCCATTGCCGTGGGTACGATGTTTTCGGCGATCATCGCCCGCATGATCCGCTCGGCCATGCTCGAGGTTCTCAAGACGGACTATATGCGGGTCGCGCGCGCCAAGGGGCTTTTGCAATCGACATTGCTGATGCGGCACGCGCTGCCCAACGCACTGATCCCGGTCGTGACGGTAATGGGCATCGCGTTCGGTCTGCTGATGTCCGGCGCCGTGGTGGTCGAGAACGTCTTTGCCATCAAAGGCCTTGGACGGCTGCTGATTCAGGGAATCCTGAACCGTGACTACCCGGTCGTACAGGGAGCGATCCTGGTGGTGTCCGCGATCTTTATCTTCAGCAATCTGCTGGTCGACATGCTCTACACCGTGATCGACCCGCGAATCCGGTACGACAAATGACCGATCAGGCGCTGATTGAGCCTGTGGAGGTCCCGCGGCGCCGGGTGTCGCGCTGGAACCGGTTGTGGGCGGTTATCCGGACGGATCACAAGGCGGCCTTCGGTATCGTGGTTCTGTCGATCTTCGTCGTGGCGGCCGTTCTGGGACCATGGATTTCGCCCTACGATCCGAACGCCATGGCGTTCGACATGCTTTTGCCGCCATCACTGATCCATCCGCTGGGAACCGATGATCTCGGGCGTGATCTGCTGAGCCGGATCATCGTCGGCACCCAGGTTTCTCTGTTTGTCGGCGTGTCGACCGTTCTCATCGCGCTGGCTTTCGGAGCCGTTCTGGGTGTGTTGGCCGGTTACCTGGGGGGCTGGGTCGATCACATCATCATGCGCTACATCGATCTTCAGTGGGCTTTTCCCAACATCATCATCGCGGTCTATCTGGTTGCGGTGTTTGGCGCCGGTTTGTTCAATATCATCGTTGCCGTCTCACTGGCCTTTATCGACGATTTTGCGCGCGTCGCCAGGGGCATGGTCCTCTCGATCAAGGAAGAACAGTACGTGGCCGCCGCGCGCACGGTTGGCATGTCCGATTTCCGAATCATGTGGCGCCACATCGCGCCCAACGCTACTGCGCCGATCATCGTGCAAGCAACCGTCAGCGTTTCCTACGCCATTCTCTTCGAGGCAAGTCTGTCGTTCCTGGGCTTGGGGGTGGAAGCATCGACACCCACATGGGGACTCATCCTGTCCGAGGGGCGCAGCTTCATTTCTCGCGCCTGGTGGCTTGGCATCTTCCCCGGGCTCGCGATCATGTTGACCGTCCTGTCGATCAATTTTGTCGGCGACGCGCTCAGAGACTTCCTCGATGTCCGCGAAACCAAGGACGGGCTGTGAGCATGCACGGATCCGATCTCGATCTGGACGTCATTAATCTGGCGGCGCTGCGACAGCGGATCGCGCAAGGTGAGGTGTCCTCGCTGGCTCTGACGGAGCAGTGCCTCGATCGCATTGGAGCCTTGGACGATCGGGTGAACGCCGTCATCGAGCTCAACCCCGACGCAGCGGACATTGCAGAACGGCTGGACGGTGCCCTGAAGGAAAGCGGGCCCGTCGGGCCGTTGCACGGTCTGCCGATCCTGATCAAGGACAACATCGACACCGGCGACCGCATGACCACGACGGCGGGATCGCTTGCACTGGAAGGATCGATTGCCGCACAGGATGCAGCGGTCGCGCAGCGTCTGCGCGGGGCCGGCGCGGTGATCCTGGGGAAAACCAATCTCAGCGAGTGGGCCAACTATCGTTCGGCCCAGTCTTCCAGCGGCTGGTGCAGCCGCGGTGGCCAGACGCGCAATCCCTATGCGCTGGACCGGACGCCCGGCGGATCGAGTTCCGGTTCCGCGGTTGCGGTGGCCTGCGGGTTTGCCGCGGCCGCCATCGGGACCGAAACCGACGGCTCCATCGTCAGCCCGTCGGCGATGAATTCGATTGTCGGCATCAAACCGACGGTGGGGCTCGTGTCGCGCACGGGCATCGTGCCCATCGCCCACAGCCAGGATACCGCGGGACCCATGGCGCGCTGTGTCGCCGATGCGGCCTTGATGCTGGGCGCCATGGCTGCAAGCGATCCCGACGATCCGGCGACGCGCGATGCGGATGCGCGGCGGTCCCAGGACTATACGGCTTTTCTGGATGCGGGCGCTTTGAAGGACGCGCGCATCGGGGTCTTGCGGGAGCTGGCGGGATTTCACGCCGGCGTGGAACGCGTCTTTGATGATGCGATCGTCGCGATGCGCGACGCCGGCGCGCTGATTGTCGACGGGGTGGATGCACCGCCGGGCACGGAACTGCGCCCGCCCGAAGCGGTCGTGCTGCAGACGGAGTTCAAGGCCGATCTCAACGCCTATCTGGACGGCCGGGGCAAGGACGCGCACGTGCATTCGCTGACGGAGGCGATCGACTTCAACGACGCCAACAGCGACGCGGTCATGCCGTACTTCCCTCAGGACCTGTTCCAGGCAGCGGCGGCGCGGGGCGGCCTGGACGACCCGGACTATCTGGAGGCACGGCAGACCTGCTTGCGGCTGACGCGGACCGACGGGATCGACAAGGCCCTGTCGGACCATCGGCTCGACGCCATCGTCGCGCCCACAACCTGCGCGCCGTGGCTGATCGACTGGGTGAACGGCGATAACCGTTCCGGCAGCAGTGCTTATCTGGCGGCGATTTCCGGCTATCCCAGCATCACGGTGCCGGCGGGGTATCTGTTCGGTCTGCCGGTCGGGGTTTCGTTCATCGCCTCGGCCTGGCAGGAGCCGGCGCTGATCCGGCTGGCCTATGCCTTCGAGCAGGCAACGCAGGTCCGGAGGCCGCCAACATACCGGGCAAGCATTTCGTTGCCATTCTGACCGGTCCTGGGCTAAG
>CAJIAA010000229.1_pt1 | contig 24813 bp, 26 predicted proteins | sample 9199011 | NCBI WGS metagenome assembly CAJIAA01 (sample SAMEA7708266, study PRJEB35096) | sediment metagenome | biome: marine neritic benthic zone biome [ENVO:01000025]; feature: sediment [ENVO:00002007]; material: shallow marine sediment [ENVO:03000034] sea grass bed [ENVO_01000059] ...
CCAACGACGTGACTGTCGAGATCCGCCGTATGGGTGGCGGTTTCGGCGGCAAGGAGAGCCATCCCACCATCGTTGCCGGCATTGCCGCTCTGCTGGCCGACCGGCTGCGTCGGCCGGTGAAGCTGCGTCTTTCCCGCGACGACGACATGATCGTCACCGGCAAGCGGCACGATTTCATCATCGACTACGATGTGGGGTTTGATGATAACGGCGTGATTGCCGCCCTGGATATGACCTATGCCGCCCGGGCCGGCAACGTGGCCGACCTGTCGCCGCCGGTGGTGACCCGGGCGCTGTGCCATGCCGACAACTGCTATTTCATCCCGCATGCCCATTTCCGGGGCTATGCCTGCAAGACCAACACGGTATCGAACACGGCCTTCCGCGGTTTCGGCGGCCCCCAGGGCATGGTCGGCATCGAAGGCGTGATCGAGGCGGTCGCGGGGGCGGTGGGCCTGCGTCCGGAGGAGGTGCGGCGCCGCAATTTCTATGGCATCGGCAGCCGCGACCGCACGCCATATGGCCAGAAGGTGGAAGACAACATCATAGGGGCGCTGGTCACCCAGGTTGAAAAGGATGCGCGGCTGGCCGACCGCCGTGCCGAGATCGACGCATTCAACCGGCAAAGCGCGGTCATCAAGAAAGGCATCGCCATGATGCCGGTGAAATTCGGCATCTCCTTCAATCTGCCGGCCCTGAACCAGGCAGGCGCCCTGGTCCACCTCTATTCTGACGGCAGCATCCACCTCAACCACGGCGGCACGGAGATGGGGCAGGGGCTGTTCGTCAAGGTGGCGCAGGTGGTGGCCCAGATCTTCGGCGTCGGCCTGGACCGGGTGAAGATCAGCGCGACCCGGACCGACAAGGTGCCGAACACCTCGGCGACGGCGGCCAGCACCGGCTCCGACGTAAACGGCATGGCGGCCCAGGAGGCCGCGATGACGATCAGGAACCGGCTGACGACATTTCTGGCGCAGGATTACTCGGTTCAGGAATCGAACGTCGAATTTGCGGACGGGGCGGTCAGGGTCGGACAGACCGAACTGTCGTTGTCTGACGTTGCCCAGATGGCTTGGCGGAACCGGATATCCCTGTCGGCGACGGGGTACTACCGGACGCCGAAAATCCACTGGAATCCCAAGACCATGCAGGGGCGGCCGTTCTATTACTTCGCCTACGGGGCCTGCATCTCGGAGGTTGCGCTGGACACGCTGACCGGAGAAAGTCGGGTGCTGCGGGCGGACATCATTCACGACGTCGGCGCGTCGCTGAACCCGGCCGTGGACAAGGGCCAGATCGAGGGCGGCTATGTGCAGGGGATGGGATGGATGACCATGGAGGAGCTGTGGTGGGATGACAGCGGAACGCTGCGGACCCACGCCCCCTCCACCTACAAGATCCCCGGCAGCCGCGACGTGCCGCCGGTTTTCAACGTCCATATCCTGGAAAACAGCCCGAATCGGGAACGTACGATCTACCGTTCCAAGGCGGTTGGCGAACCTCCGCTGATGCTGGCGCTGTCCGTCTGGCTTGCCCTGCGCGATGCGGTCGGCAGCCTCGCCGGCCACCGGCTGCCGGTCACTCTGGACCCGCCGGCGACGGCCGAGGCGGTGCTGGATGCAGTCGAAGACCTGTTGCGCCGTGCCGCCAAGCGGGCGGCGGAGTAGGACCAGAGAATGGCGAGTGGGTGGCAGCGACGCCCTTCGAAAGGGTGAGGGTAGAGCAATGACTTCATGCTGAGGAGCGCCCGCAGGGCGCGTCTCGAAAGCCTGTCCTGAGCTTGCCGAAGGGGGCGTGGCAGCCACAGCGAAGGCGACTGGATTTCGAGGACGTTCGACACCATCTCCCTGTGGAGCCAAGGAGACCTGAGCCATGACCAAGACCGCAATCCTCGCCGGCGGCTGTTTCTGGGGCATGCAGGAGCTGTTCCGGCGCCTGCCGGGGGTCGTGTCGACCCGCGTCGGTTATGCCGGCGGGACCTCGCCAAACCCGACCTATAACGACGTCAAGACCGGCACCACCGGCCACGCCGAGGCGCTGGAAGTTGTCTACGACCCGGAGCGAACAGATTTCGCCGAGCTGCTGGAGCTGTTCTTCCAGATCCACGACCCGACCACGTCGAACCGGCAGGGCAACGATATCGGTTCGCAGTACCGCTCGGTCATATTCGTCGCCGACGACGAGGAGGCGCGGATCGCCCGTGACACGATCGCCGCGGTCGACCGCTCGGGCCTGTGGCCGGGACCGGTCGTGACCGAAGTGGTCGCTCTGGCCCCGTTCACCGAGGCCGAGCCGGAACACCAGGACTACCTGCAGCGCTATCCGCACGGCTACACCTGCCATTTCCCGCGCCCCGGCTGGCGCCTTACGGAAAAGATCGCGTCTTAGAGAACGCCCGTCTCTCAAACGGAGAGGAGGGTGGCGAGGGTGCCGGTGTCCGGTATCGGCCTACCCGACCAGTGTCAGCTCGTTGCCATCCGGATCGGCGAGATGGGCGAGCGTGCCGCCCCAGGGCTGGGTTTCCGGCGGCGCGGTGAATGTGACGCCCTTCGCGCTGAGCGCCGCGTAAGTCGCGCCGATATCGTCGACCTTAAACGAGATGCCCGCAAACCGGCCGACAAGATCCGGCGCTTCCGGGTCGTCGGGATCGAGCGTTTCGACGATCAGCATGGGACCGCCGACTTCGAAGATCAGGTAGTCCGGCTCATCCATCGTCACGGTGAGGCCCAGCATGCCGGCATAGAATTCGCGCGCCCGCGGCAGGTCGGTCACGAAAAGGCGCACGGCCATCAGTCCTTGCAGCATCGTTGGCGTCCTCTCGTGATTGGCCCGGCCGTTCAGGTCGGCGGGTGGTTCTGGTGCCAGTGTTCCGCGATATCGATGCGCCTGGTGACCCAGACGTCTTCGTGACCCAGCACGTAGTCCATGAACCGTGCCAATGCAGCCGCGCGCCCGGGGCGTCCGGCCAGGCGGCAATGCAGGCCGATGCTCATCATCTTGGGCGCGTCGGCGCCTTCGGCATAGAGCATGTCGAAGCTGTCCTTCAGATAGGCGTAGAACTGGTCGCCCGAATTGAACCCCTGGGCGGTGGCGAAACGCATGTCGTTGGCGTCCAGCGTATAGGGCACGATCAACAGCGGCCGGTCCGCCTGGGTGACCCAATAGGGCAGGTCGTCGGCGTAGCTGTCGGCGCAGTACCGGAATCCGCCGTCCTCCGCGGCAAGGCGCAGCGAGTTCGGACTGGTCCTGCCGGTATAGAGGCCCAGCGGTCGGGCGCCGGTGGCGCGCTTGTGGATGTCGATCGCGATCCTGAGATGCCGCCGTTCCTCCGCCTCGTCGAAGTGCTGGTAGTCGATCCAACGATAGCCGTGGCTGGCGATCTCCCAACCGGCTTCCTGCATGCCGGCCACCGCTTCCGGGTTCCGTTCCAGCGCCATCGCCACCGCATAGACCGTGACCGGCATGGCACGCGCGGTGAACAGGCGGTGCAGGCGCCAGAATCCGGCCCGGCTGCCGTATTCGTAGATCGATTCCATGTTCATATGGCGCACGCCTTCCAGTGGCTGGGCGCCGACGATTTCAGACAGGAAGGCCTCCGACGCGGCGTCGCCGTGCAGGACGCAGTTCTCGCCGCCCTCTTCGTAATTGATCACGAACTGGACCGCGATGCGGGCGCCGCCGGTCCATTGCGGGTCCGGCGGGGTGCGGCCGTAGCCCACCATGTCGCGGGGATAGGGGTGCGTCATCGGCTGCCTCCTTGCGCCGTGGGCGTGGCCGGGATGTCCAACGCCTACGGAAACTGGTTAACGACCCGAACCTAGCCGTTGAGCAACTGTCGATCCAGATGGCGATTTCGCCGTTGGATTAATGGTTCCTAAAAGGGAGTTCTGGACACTGAGCCCTATCAACCAAGTGTCTTTTCGTTGGAACGAAAGCGGAACAAATATGGCAAAGGTGCCTCAGAAGACGGTCTTCAGCATCGAACGCAGCCGCGGCCAGGGCAAGGCCGGGGTTGCCGGCACGCCGGCTCCGCGCAACGGCAAGGCGCCGCTTGGCGGGAATACCGACCGCCATGACCAACTGATGACGGCCCTGGGACAGATCCGTGATGCCTTGTCGGCAATCGGCAGTGCTGCCGGTACCGCGGGTGGCCCTGAGATCCCCGTGCCGGCGATGAGCGCCGAGCTCCTGGAGCAGTACCGCCAGGAAATGGAGGCCAGCACCAACCTGAAGATGGAGATCAAGGAGCTGTCCGCGGCGATCGAAAAGACCAAAAGGGAAATCGCGACCCTGCGCACCGGCGGCGGCGACGAGGTGCCGATCGACGCGGCGACGACCCAGTTGGATGCCGTCGTCCAGGCGACCGAACTTGCCACCAACACGATCCTCAGCAATGTCGAGGAGGTCGAGACGATTGCCGTGCGGCTGTACGAGAACGCCCGGGACGACGAAGACCGCGAACTTGCGGACGACATCAAGCTGCATGTCATTCGCATCATGGAAGCCTGCAATTTCCAGGACATCACCGGCCAGCGCATCACCAAGGTTGTGCGGACCATGAAGTTCGTCGACGACCGCATCAGCCGGATGCTGGAGATCTGGGGCGAGGATGCCTTGGGTTCTTCGGACGCGACCGAGAGCCAGGAAGAAGCCGATCAGGCGCTGCTGAACGGGCCGCAATTGGACGACAAGAAGGTCACCCAGGCCGAAATCGACGCCATGTTCGAATAGGGCGGCTGCGCCGCCCGCGGCAATCAAACCTGTATTGTGATGTGAGAATTCCGGGCCGAACGGCCCGGACGGCAACGCTACCTGCGGTGGCGCCTGGCCTGCGGTGCCGCTGCCGGCCGGCTGCGCCCGATTTGGCGGTCGAGCTCGGCTGCCATGCCTTCCGCGCCGATCAGCAGCCGCCGTGCGGCGTCGCCGCGCGGACGCCACAACTGGCGGCGCGCCACGGGTTTGGACTGGCGCAGATCCATCGAACTCTGTCCGAAAGTCTTGGTCTTCGTCGACATGGCCGCGCCTCCGCAGGTGTTCCAGCTGTGGCTCGAAACTGCTAAAGTGCCACTGGAATTGGATAAACGCCGCGCTTTAACAAATGGTAAAGATGCTGGGGGGCAGGCTGCATCGGTGCGGCCGGGCACGCCGCATGGGCGAAAGGGCGGCAAAACCGCCCTGGGCCACGCATAGGGCTGAGTAACCAATTCCTGGGTTTTCCGTGAGGAGGGTAAAGTGATTACACCATACAGCGTCATCAACCGTCTGGGCATCGCCTTCGTGGCGGGATTTCTGTTGATTTCATGTGCCGCCGCGCCAGGCGAAACCATGGCGCAGAGCGGGACCGGCATCCGCGTCCTCGTGATGGGCGAAGACAGCGATCCCAAGTCCGTCAAGCGCACCAGCGACATCTTCAAGCGCGTTATCGCCGAACTGAAGGGCAGCATGCAGCGCTACGGCTTCCAGATGGTGGACGAGGAATCCCTGGCCGTCGATCTCGGCTGGGCGATCACCGAACGGCGGCCGAAGACCGAGCTTCTTCAGGCAGCCAAGCTGGCCAATTCCAGCAATGTCGCTTCCCACCATGTCCGTGCGATGGTGCTGTTCCGGATTCACGCGTTTAAGCAGGACCTTGATTTCTCGACCAAGGTGCAGGTGCGCCTGGACGGCGAAATCTACGACGTGAACAACAACAACTTCCTGGGCACATTCGAGATCCCGCGGGAATCCTATCCGGCGCCCGCCGACTGCAATGCAGGTTGTCTGTCCGAGATCGTCGGCGACCACGCCCGCGAGATCGCCACCAGCCTGGGCGACGTGCTGGGCAAGAAACTGGACCGCTTGACCATCGATCCGGGCCGCCAGAACGTCTCGGCATCCACTGGCGATGGGCTGATCAACACCTACACGCTGACTTTCCGCCACTTCAACACGGCCGAAGTCATGTCGATTATCGGTGTCATGTCCGAGGAGTTCCCCGAATACTCCTCCCACGACCTGATCACCAAGCGGTCGGGCGTGCGGCGCTACGCCTATACCAGCGGCGCCAAGCAGGCCAAGATCGAAGAATGGATGACCATCCTGCTGATGGACATGGGCTTCGATCCGGACCGCGACTTCGAGATGATCGTGCGCGGCAACGAATTCATGGTCGAAAAACTGGCTGTGGACTCGTCCTCGACAATCACCGGGGAAAGCACGCCGCGGTTCAAGTAAGCTAAAACCGCCCCGCGTTGTCTGCGCGGGGCGGCTCATTTCGGAGGCAAGGACCAATGAACACAAAAACCGTCGGCGTTGCCGTCGGTCTCGCTTTGGCACTGTCGGCCTGCGAGACCCGGAACACCACCTACATCGATAATTCGCGGGTGACCACAATCAGCCAGACGACCTTGGTCAGCGTTATCGGCGGCAGCGATGTCTCGGTTTCCGTCACACCCGTCAACACCTATACCGACGCGTCCGGGCGCCCCTGTCAGATTCACAACTTCCAGGATGCAACGGGCCAGGGCATCGCCACGGTCTGCTTCAACGGCGCCGACTGGGTCCTGATCGACCGCAGCTACGGCACCCAGACCACAAATGCCGGTGCAGCCGCTCCGGCCCCGACCCAGGCCCCGGCAGCAAGCGAGCCGAAGAACCCCGCGGGCGATTGGAACGCCGTCACCGACTGACCTTCCGTCCGGCTCTGCCTTTCAACCAGCGCGCCTTTTTGTGGCGCGCATTTCTTTTGTGCGCCATCTCGCCCTTGGCGCCCCGCGGCCAGCTTCGCCGATCGTAAGGCATTACCGGATTTCGGCCCTGTTCCGCCCATATCCCCGGCATCGACGGCGTTGCCTTTGTTTCGTGCGCCGGTCGGCAACGACGGAGGGTTTGGCCATGGACACGGTCGGTTCCGGAAACGCGATGACGGAAATCGCGCTTGCCCTGGCGATGGGCTTCTTTTCGATCATGGTGCTGACGATGGTGTCCATGGGCGCCGGCAATGGCGACGCTGCCGAAGCGGTGGCGGCGCAACTGGCCGCCCCGAAGGCCGATGCGGAGCGTGCCGCCGTTGTGACCCGGACCGAGGATGACCTCATTCTCATCTACCACGCGGGGCGCCTCATGGACGCGGACCTCGCGCCCGTGGCGCTGGCCGAAGTGCCGACCGACCGGCGAATCATTCTGGCCGTCGACCCCACAATCTCGATGGAGGAAGCGATCCGGATCCGCGCCTCGCTGGCGACTGCCGATCTGGTGGTCTCCACCCTCGACAAACGTTGGCTGCAACGCCTGGAAAGGACCGCACAATGATCGTGATTATGAGCAGACCCGTTCGCAGAACACTGGTCGGCCTGGGACTCGGGCTCGGCATGGTCGCCGGCTGGTTGTCGCTGGGCACTGCCCAGGCCGCGCCGCATGCCGGCGGCTACAGCGAAACGCAGATCCGCCGCATTTTGGTCACCGAGGCCCGGCAGACAATCGTTCCGCCGGCCCTGGCACTGGCGGTGGCCAAGGCCGAAAGCAACTTCAATGCGGGTGCGGTCAGTCACAAGGGCGCAGTCGGCGTCATGCAGATCATGCCGCGGACCGCCTGGTCCATCTATCGGGTGCGTCGCGACGACCTGTTCGATGCCCGGCTGAACATCCAGATCGGCGTGGACTTCCTGCAACGCCTCTACCGCCGCTACGGCCGCTGGGACCTTGCACTGTCGCATTACAACGGCGGCTCTCGGGTCGGCACCCCGCCCAATGCTCGGGTGATTCCGGCAACCCGCGGCTACGTTAACAAGGTTCTGGCACTCAGGACCGACTACGAGCGGACGACGGCATTGGCGGCGTTGGACAGCGCCCAACAGGAGGTCGAGGAGGACCGGGCGCTGGCCCGGCGCCAGGCCGAGGCCGCCTATGCCATGATCGAAGGACCGCAGATCGAGCAGAACTGGCGCGATTACCTCAAAGCGGCGGAATACTGGTTGACCCCTGCCGGCGAAAGGAGCGTCGCAGACCTGGCCATGACCGATTCGGTCATGGATTCGCCCGTCGCCGAGAACGCTTACGATTATACCGCAGACGCGGCCTACGAAGCCCCGTCCGCGCGGCTCAAGCGCCATATACGCGACCTGAAGCGCCGGTTCCGCTGGTCGCTTGAAACCGACGGTGGCCGCTGGCAGCCGGTGCTGGGCGATGCCCAGCCCTATTGGGAAGACCGGCCGTGACCAGGATGTGTACACAGCCGGCCGTTACGGACCGCGGGCCCTCGGCCGGGCGGTCCGGCCTGCCCGATGCGGTATATAAATACCGTAAGTCAGCCGTCCGGCGGCGGCGAGAACCTGGCCGTCACGGTGCCTTCGGCAGTTCCAGAACCCGCCATGAGGCTTGGCGCACACCCACAGAACGTTATGATGGCGCCCGCGCCGTGCGATACCTGTGGGTGGAGTCTGAACAGATGGAAGGCCCCTCGATCGACCAATTGCTTGTCGAGGTCGGGAAGAGCGACACGCTGCTTGCCGTCTTTCGCGGCACGGCCGAATCGGATGTCGACGGCATCCCTAAATTCACGCCGGACACCTCCCGGCTGCTGGTTCGGAACATCGCCTGCCGGTCCTATGCGCGCGGCCTTTTGGAACTCTGTCATCTGCTGAACATCGCCGATGCCTGCGCCACCGGCCGCGGCAACTACTTCTATTTCTTCTGGGACAGCGGCCCGGCCCGGCCAAGCGCCTTCCGCGGCTATGTCCGCCAGGCGCTGGAGGCCGGCAGTTTTGCGCGCGAAGGCTTCAGCGCCGGCGGCGACGGGGTGACCGTGGACTATCCGGACGGCACCTTCACGGTGACGTTCGGCCGGATGCCCTATCTGTCCGCGCTTTTGGATTTCGTGGTGAACGCAATCGGGTTCGAGGCGGTCGACAACGCGGTTGCCGCGATGACCTCGGCAGGCGCGACGCGTGCAGCGGTTTCCGACGCCGCCAACGGACTTGCACGCGCCGTCTACGAGTTTTTGCGCGAACACCTGCCATCCGCCCAGAACCAGCGCAAGTTCCACCGCATGACGGGTTTCCTGAAATCGAGGCTGGGGGAAAACTTCGATATCAGCATGGTGGACGACCAGACCGTTCTGGATTTCTGGATCGCCGAATCGCCCAAACCCAGCGAGGACGGCACCGATTTCGTGACATTTCAGACCGTACTGCGCACGTTCGTACACATCATCCGCGCCTTGCAGGACGCGCAGTCGCAGCACGAGATGCGTTACACACGGTCGATCGGAACGGACCGCGAAGCGGGCGAGGTCGACCCGGACGCCGTTCTTGGCGCGATCGAGCATGGCGAGGAGCGGCAGAACCCGCTCGACGAGCTGGAACAGGATCCCGTAAACGCGGCCAAGTTCCTGAACAAGACGGAGGTCGGAGACCTGAAATTGGTCCTGGACAGTGGCGCGGAGGCATTGCGGCTGCCTGTGTCCGTCCTGCGTGCGATCGTCTTCGGCAAGGCCCAGGGCCGGATCTCGCAGGCGCTGCGCCGCAAGGCCGACAGCGCGGAGATGCAGGCGCTGTTCCTGAACGCCGCGGAAGACACCTACGACGAGCGGCGCGCCCAACTGGAAGCCCGCCTGGAGCATATCCGAAACGTCCAGATGGCGGCCGTGCACATTCTGATACGGGCCAGGCGAAGCGAGGCGGTAGAGTCCATCCTGACCGTATGGCCCGATCTCGATCTCGGCCCGGTTGCCGATGCGCTTCGGGCCGCGGATCCCGCTTCAGACAACGTTGTGGCCCTGCATGGCGACAGGGTCGCGGACCGGTTTGTCGCCCTGATGGAAGATCCCAATCGGGTCGGGCCGGCGCTGGCGGAGGCGATCGGCGAAGCGCGCCGCGCGTTTAAGGGGATCTCCCGCATCGGATTCCGCGACGACGAGATCGACGAGGCGGGCGTGATCGAGGCTCATGCGATGGCGGTGCCGTTGCTGGACGGGATCGCCCAGCAGATCCGGGCCTATATTGGCCGGCTGGACGGCGTCCCGCTGCCCGAAGCCGGCTGGCAGGGGCTGTGTCAGGCGGACCGCGACCTGTTTGCCGCCCATTTCAGGCTGCTCTACGAAGGAGCAAGGACATGACTGCGCGCTGGAACACCCTCAGTCCCGAGCAAAAGAAGCTGGCAGAAGCCACCTTCGACGCGCGCCAAACCATGGATCGTCTGTCCGGCGCCGCGGCGGAGGGCATCCAGCCAGCCGTCGGCATCCAGGCCCTGTTCGACTATGCCACAAAGCCGGCTGCGTCCGGCGACCGTGCAGTCATCGACGCCCTGGCCGCCGACCCGCGTCTCAGGGCCGATTTCGACCGGATCCTCGAACGCACTGCGCTTTACCGTTTCCCGCTGGCCGCTGCCGCCAGCAGCGGCGCGGTGGCGCAGCGGGACGGCGAAGGCTATCGAATCGAGTTGCGTGTCTCCAAGGCCGCGCCGGACCAGACCTACGTGTCGATCGAACTGGGCGCAGGCGTGACGGCGGAGCCGCGCGCGTTGCTGGTTCAGCCGCCCGGCGAGGCGCCGGTCAAGCAGGATCTGGGGCCGCCGGTCAACGGCACGATCCAGATCCTGGCGCAGACCGAATCCGATCTGGTGCGTGCGCTGAAGGATCCCAAGACGGAGGTCTATCTCCGTTGACCCGAGTCAGGGTCTACATCTCCACCACCGAGGCGCCGGCCGAGATACAGCGGATTGCCGAGGAGGATCCTCAGATTCGCTCGGTCATCTGTCTCGACGGCAAGGCGGTGGAACTGCCGGTCAGTGCCGCCTATGACAGCTTCGTGCGCAAGCCCACGGGCGTCATCGAAGCTGAGTTCGGGCATCCTTCGTACCGGGTCGACGTGGGCACCCGGATCACCGAGGGTTTGAGCTGGCAGCTCGGCATTTACTTGGCGCACGCCCTTGCACGCGAGGGCAGGCTGGCGGCTAAGGGCGAACCGGCCGATCACGTCGTGCTGGCCACAGGCGAGGTGGACCGCGACCTCCATGTCCGCGCCGTCGACCATGTCGCCGACAAGGCCTATGTCGCCGCGCCGCTGTTCGGCAAGGCCGCGGCGGAGGATCGCACGGTGATCATGTTCGTGCCCACCGCGAACCGGCAGGAACTGGACGTCCCGGTCGTCGGCTGCAAGGTCGTGCCGGTGGAAACGGTGTATGACGCGCTCGCCTGGCTGGGAATTGAACGGCTGCCGCGCGCCGCCGCCGCCGCGTCCATGGAGGATGTCCCGGCAAAGCCGGTCGAAGGGCGAAATCTGGAAGCCGTGACTCGGACGGACGCGCCAGGCGTGCCGCGCCGGCGGGGCCGGTGGGTATTCGTGCTTGCCATGTTCGCGGCGCTGGCGGCCGGTTTGGCCTGGTGGCTCGTGGATCTGGGCGTGCTGGAATGGCGCGAACTGGCGGCATCCGGGGAATATGGGCGATACCGGGACCTGGACGCCAGGCTTACGGCGATCGAGGAGGGTGACTGTACGCCCTGCCGGTGGGTCGCCGCCGCCTTCGAACGCAGTCTGGCTTTGCCGGTACCCGATCCGGCCGGCCTGACACTTGGCGCCACCGCCTGGTCCGTGCCGCGCTTTCGCACCTGCCGCGTCCTGGACTTTCAACCGGACATTGCCACAAAGACACCGGTACGTCTGGGGTTGGACGCCGGCTTTGAGACCCAGGGTGATCGTCGTCTGTGTGGGGTCGAATACTGGGCGGAAAACGCGGGTCCGGCCCTTGCGGTGATGCTGGTCGCCGCCGTCGATGCCGGCGACGGCGACATATCGTTCCACGACGGCGGTACGCGGGAGGCGCGCTTGCTGGCGTCTGGGGAAAGAAGCTCGCTGTTCGTTACAATGCCGCAGCGGGTCGACCGGCCGTTGACCGTAACCCTCTATGCCGCGGCCGGCACGGAGACGGTCCGGCCCCGCGCAGACTGGCTGTTTCAGGCGATCGAAGACGCGATGCAAGCCGACGGGCCGCGGGCGCCGCTGGGCCGCCGCCTCGCACGGGTCGGGCTGACGCATGTCGAGGCGGCACACCGCATCGAGGCCGCACCGCCCCGGTTTCAGTAGTCCCGCAGCGGGGCGTCGATAAGGTTCAGGTCTCGCTGCCCAGATTGCGGCCCAGCGCGTCTTTTTTGGCGTCTGCGTCCCGTTCGGCCTTTTCCTGGGCCACGCCCCGCGCCATGTCGACGCCGTGGGTGCCGGGTTTCTCCTGAAAGGCCTTCTTTGCCTTTCCTTCATGGGCAAGCTTGGCTTCGTCGTGCTCCAGGCCCCGCGCCACGTCTACGCCATGGGTTTCCGAGCGGGCCTTGAAGGCCTGCTTGGCTGCCTTCTCGTGCGCGTGCCGGGCGTCTTCCTGCGCCTTGACCCGCTTCAGGTCCTTGCCTTTCTCGGTCATTGCCGGTTGCTCCTTTTCCTGCTGGAAGACCCGGTCCGACGTCCCGGATATGGGGACCAGACTGCCTTTCCTCGAGATTTTGGGCATTGAGGTGGGTCAAGGTCGGCAGGATCGGCGGGAATGAGTGGCCGCCGTGGGGGAAGGCGCCGGAAAATCGCCCCATCCCATCCATAGCCCGTCCCATCGGCGTTCACAGGATGGGGGTCGCTATGAGACCTAATAGATTCAAAGACTTACGGCCTGCACGGCAAAACGCTGTGCGCGCCATCACCTTGGCCGCGGCGGCAGTGACGCTTGGCGCCTGCACGCTCTACGGCCAGCCGCCGTCGGACGGCAGCGGCATCGGCTTCCGCGAGGCCCGCTTCAACGATATCTCGGCAATGCGCGAGTACCGCGCCTGCCGTGATGAGGCGCTGGAACTGGACCACCAGGCCCGGTCGACCGGCAATTCCGGCCGCTATCTGGCCAGCGCACGGCTGATCGAGAAATGCGAATCGGCGCTGGGGCCCGAAGTCAACGGCATCGCCGAAGACGAACGTGTCCGTGCCTACGCGCTCAGCATCCAGAACTATATTCGCGGCGGCGACATGGAATCTGCGCGCAATAATTTGCAGACCTTCCAGGCGGCATTCCCCGGCAAGGACCTCTACTACGCGGACGGGTCGAGCTTTATCGACACCACCCGCGTGCTGCTTGGCCAGGTGGAAAGCCACGATCTCGGGCCCTATTCGACACTCAACGTCAATGACGACCTGAAGACGGAAATGCGCCGCGTTGCCTACTGGCGCAAGAACTGAGCGCGTCATGCGCGAAGGACGAGGAGACAGGATCATGCATCGACCCTATCGCCCAGGACGCGCCTTTCGAATCGCGCTCCTGACCACGCTTCTGGCTGGCGCCGTGATCGTTGCCGGGCTGTCGCTCGCCAACGATGCGGTTGCCGCGCCGTCTTGGAATCCCCAGGCCAGCGAGCGGCTGATCAAGCTGCCCGGCAACTACCTGGACAAGGCGCTGGACCAGGATTTCGCCCGCTCCGAACTGGCCACCGCGTTGACCGACGTGGAGGGACAGATCGGGCTGAAGACCCGGACGCTGTCGGATCTGCAAGGCGCGGTCGGCCAGGCCGACGGCGAAGTTCAGACCGAACTGCGGCACCAGTTCCTGGTCGAGAAGAAGACGTACATCGAGATGATTGGCCAGCGGCTCGATCTCCGGCGCAAGCAGGTCGAGACCAAGAAGAAGGTGTTGCAGAAACTGCTGCGCAAGGTGGACCGTGACAAGTCGGCCATGACGCCGGCACGGGCGGATTTGGTGGAACGCCAGTCCCAGGCCTACCAGCGTTTCGAGCGGTCGCTGGCCTCGGTGGACATGAAGCTGTTCGCGTCGGACAGCATGCCCCAAAGCCGCTATGCGCAGGAATATGCCGGCAACATGGCGGCGATCGAAAAACTGGTTGCGGCGATCCAGAGCCATCCGATGGCCCAGGGTCCGGAGCTCGACGGGCGTGCGGTCACCAAGGAGGAGTTCCTGCGCCAGTTGATCCAGCAGACCGACAGCGAGCTGGCGATCATGGATCAGGAGGAAAGCATCCTCGGCTACATGGCGAAGCTGGTCGCCCTGGACGCCATGGCTCTGTCGGAAGAGGTCCTTGCGGCCGAAGCCGACGAATACGGCGTAGAAGAGGACGAAATGACTCTGACGTCCGCCGTTGACTTCTTCATCGGCGAATAAGCGCCGGCTTGGACAACAAGGAGAATGACGATGCGTAGACTGATACTCGCAGCCTCGATCGCGGCCGTCGCGGCCACGGCCGGCACGGCAGCGGGCGCCGATACCCTGGAGAACCTCGAACGGGAACGCGCGCTGATGGTAACGACCCTGCTGGATCCGGCGATGTCGCCGCAAGAGCGCAACACCAAGACCGCCACCTTCACCCACCGTCTCGTGGACTTGGAGCGCATGGTGCTGCGCGACAAAAGCCTGACAGGACGCAACACGCCGATCGTGCGCAAGGCGTTCCAGAACTACGATTTGACCTTCCTGGTCCACGCCTCGACCGAGAACGATCTTCTCATCGTCGATCACTGGATGGACCAGGTCGGCCTGAACACCCACAACCTGATGAGCGCCCGTCTCGGGCGGCGCTGACATGCGCGGCGTGCTCAGCCTTGTCGACACGGGAAGCCGGGCGGTCGCCTACAGCCTCGGCGCCGGCGTGATCGCGCTGGCCGTGGCGGTGATGGCCACCTCGATCCCGGCCGAGGCGCTGTTGGCCAGGGCCGGCGAGGTGGTCGGCCCGGCCTTTCTGACGCTGATGGCGATCCTGGTCCTGACGTCGGTCTTTTCCTGGATCAAGGTGATGCGCGACGGCGGCCCGGAAGAACACCACAGGCCCTGGCTGGAAGCCGGCCTGCAGGCGTCAAACGGGGTCGCCACCTTGGCGCTGACCTACACGCTGTTGGGCATCTCGCTAGGCATCGGCGGGCTGTCGGACCAGGAACTGACGCCGCAGACCGTTCAATTGGTGATCAAGGACCTGACCGCCAGCTTTTCCATGGCCTTCATGACAACCGTGATCGGCTTGCCCACTGCCGCCGTGCTGCGGACCCTGCTGACCGTGACCCATGCCCGGGTGGTCGGCCGTCCTCACGCATTGTGCGCCGTCGTGCCGCCCGAAGCCGCTCTATCTGAAGGAGACCGGACATGAGGTTCATTCTGTTCAATGCCGTTGTTGCCGGTGCGCTGATCTACCTGTTCAGCGGCGCCGATCGGCCGGGCGCCGACGCGCGCCAGACCGTGGACGATGCGATGGCCCGTCTGGCCGCGCTCGGCGAGCAGGCGGTCGAGCGGGTCGAAAAGATGCAGGAGGACGGTTTCGGCCATGCGGATGCTCCGGCGGCCGCAGAACCGCCGACGCCGCTTCCCGAAGCTGCGCCGCCCCGGAACATCGCGCCGCAGCCGCAACCGTCCGCCGCGCCGGACCCTGTGTCCGAGCCTGCACCCAGGCCCGAACCGGCGGTACAGCCGGCCCCTGTGGCCGAACCGGCGAACCAGCTGGCCGCGGCCCCGGCCGACCAGCCGGCAGCTGCCCCGCCGGAACCTCCCCAGACCGCCGCCGCGCCGTTGCCTGAGCGCGAAATAGCGACGGTGAGGACGCACCGTGTTCCCAAGCCGGGCGATAGCGAACCCGTTGCGGCCCAGCCGGCCAAGCGGCCGATCGAGATCGCCGAGCCGCTGATGTCGTCCCAGGACCGGCGCAAGGAGCTGTTCTCACTGGCGGAGGAAATGGAGCTGATGTACGCCACGCGCGTGCACGAATAGGGCAGGGCGAACGGTCGATGCGCGGACGGGCTGAACGACTGGCGCCTCTCGTACTGATGGCTTTATTGGCCGCGGCGGCCCTGTATCGGATGATCGATACCCAGGTCGCCGTTCCGGCCGTGCCGTCGGTCTCGCCGCCGCCCGACCGGCCGGCGGCCGAGGCTCCGCCGCCCCAGGCACCGGGGGTGGCGGTTCTGAAGATCGATCTGCCGCCGCCGCCGCCGATGCCGCAGACCGCCCCCGCCAAGCCCGCGCCGGCTCCGCGTCCCGCTCTGCAGCCGGCCCCGGCGGCCCCGCAAAAGCCAGCCGCTCCGACGCGGCAGGCGCTGCGCCCGGCCCCCGATCCGGCGCCGCCAAAGGCATCGCCACCGCCTGCCGTCAAGCGGACGGCGCTGGTGCCTAAGAAAACCGAGCCAAAGGCGGAACCGGCACGCCGGCGGGCGCTGAAGCCGGAGCCGGCGCCAGCGCCCAAGCCGACCGCGCGGCCCGCGCCTGTGTCGAAACCCGCGCTGCGCCCGGCACCGCAGCCGGCCCCAACGCCCAAGCCCGAGACCCGTCCCGCCCCCGCCGAGGCGCCTGCCAGGCCGCCCCGCCAGACGGCCGCCGTTCCCGCGCCGGCGCCGGTGCAGCCACCGCCGGCGCCCGACCGTGCAGCGGTCGAGCGGTCCGGCCGGTCGCTGCTCAGGGTGTTGGAACACGGGCAGGGCCCGGCAATCGAGATCGCCTGGCCGGACAGCGCCGGGGCGCGCGCGGCCCTCTACCGGCGCCTGGTCGACTGCCACGGCATGCAGGTGGCGCTGATGGATACCGGCGGCCGACTGTTCGGTGCCTCCGGTGCCCCCGGGTCTCCTTGGGCCATCAATATGGACCGTTACAGCGGATTCGTGCGCCAGGCTGAGGGCCGGATCACCGCCGCCGAGCGTGCCGCGGCCGAGCGTATCGCGGTACGGCACCGTCTGGCGCACTCCGCGGCGATCGTGCGGGTCTTTCCGCGCGGCGTCGATGCCTCGCTGTTGGGCGGGCTGCACGGGCTGCTGGGCGAAGGGTATTCCCGGTCCGCCGAGATCCGCGGCCGGTATCGGTTGTCCGGGGGTCGGTTGCTGGTCAGCGACATCACCGCCGACGGCAGGCCCGTCCCGCTTCCGGTGGCGCTCAGCCCGGCGCGCGGGGGGCGTTGCCGATGAACCGCCGCCGACCCTGGTCCGGGCTGGCCGCGACACTGATCCCGGCCGGGTTGCTGGCTTCCTGCGTCAACACCGAATATGTGGATTGGGGCAGCGTCGAGAACGAGCAGCCGGTTGGCCCCAGGCAGGTGGAGTACGTGCTGGATACCGAGTTCTACCGCGACCCGCCATATTGCGCGGTCGTCATGCCGATTCGGGTCGACGGCCGTTCCGTGGCCTTTTCCGGCGTCATCGAACGCACGCTGGCCCGTCACCTGGCCGCACGTTTGGACCGGGTCATCGGACCGCAGGAGCGCGACCATCTGGAACAGAAGATGGCGGTTGACTTGGCCGACGAGGGTGACCGGCGCCTGTTTGCACGACTGGAGCGATGCGGCCATTTGGTCGAGGCCGAACCCTGGCGCGACGGCGACACCTATGCCGTTTTTTGGTCAGAGGCCCGTATCGGCTTGGACGTCCGCATGCGGCGCGCGCGCGACGGATTCGTCATTTGGCGTGCCCGGCACACGGCGACCCGGTCCGAAGGCGGGCTGCCCACGTCGTTCCTGTCCGCCGCCTTCAACATGTTTGCCGCCGGCACCCAGCACGCCGATCCCGACGTGCGGCTGTCCGTCGCGGATGACGCCGTGCGGCGAATTGTGGTTTCTTTACCCGACACACGCCTTCCCCAGTGAGAGACAGACATGCGCACGAAGCACTCCTTCCTCGTCCTGGTATTCCTGTTTGCGGCCGCCGGCATCGCACCGGCCGCCGCCGGCGAGGTCGTCTCGCGCGAGACGATCGTCGAAAGCCTCTGGCAGCCGATCTCCGGCGGTCCGGCGATCGACCTGGCCGTCGAGTTCCGCGTCGGCTCGGCGCGCCTCACCAAACCGGCCCGCGCCCAGCTTGACGAGCTTGGCCTGGCGCTTAGCGACGGTCCGCTGAAGGGCGCGGAGATCGGCATCTACGGCCATACCGATGCCAGCGGCGGCGCCAAGAACAACAAGCGCCTGTCGCAGAAACGCGCCGAAGCGGTGAAGGACTATCTGGTGAAGGCCTTTTCGCTGGACCCGGCGTTGTTCGACACATTCGGCTACGGCGAGGAGCAATTGAAGAACACCCGCCGGCCCAATGCGGCGGAGAACCGCCGTGTGGAAGTCGTCAACCTGTCGCCGCCCAAACCGGCGAAAGACGGCGCCGACGACGGCGGCAGCGAGGCGATCACCGAATAGGGCGTCGGCCTATTTGCGCACCTGATAAGGCAGGAATTGAACGCGCGTCCGGGTGAGGTCCGACTTGCCCAGCGCCGACAGGAACTGTGGCGCCGGAACCGCGAACTGCATGGTTTCGTCCAGCGTCCCGCCGGCGGCTTCGGCCATGCCGCGGAAATTGATCGGCGCGGCGGACGCAACGACGATGAAGGCTTCGTGGTCCTCGCGGTTGCCGGCGACCGGCATCGGCGCGCTGCGGATCGTGATCTGCTCGCCAGGCAATGGGAAGCTCACCGTCCGGTCAGGTTCGACAACCACCTCGGGGTGCGCGGCATTGGGATAGATCCGAACGACGTTGTTGTCGGCGCCCCAGGCAAAGATGCCCAGATGGGCGGTGACCGGGCTGGTCACCTCGATCACGATCGGCTCCATCGCACGATAGACGGGCTTGTTCAGGCTTGCCGAGATGGATGGTGCCGCAGCCGACCCCACCGGTACGACCTGCGCCTTCACCGACACGGCGACGCGGTTGCGGTCGCCGCCCGTCGAAATCGGCGACGAGCGTTCGTTCTTGGGAATCCCAAAGCTCAAGAACTGGATCAGCGTGGCCGCATCGGCCTCGTCCGCCACCTCGGTGGCCGCCGGCCCACTGACGCCGGTCGCCTGCGCGATCACCCTGGCCCGCGCCAGGTTGCGGGCCGCCCGGGTTGCGGCTTCGCGGTCCAGCCTGGCTGAGACCACGGCCTCGCCGACTGCTTCATAGAACTCCGCCCGCGTGCCGGCAACGGCGCGAAGGGATTCCGGAACCGTGGCCATCGCGACGCGCACGCTGCGCGTGGCGACAACCCGGCCCTGCCATTTGACTTTCGCCCGTATGTCGATCAACTCCTCGTCCAGGGTCCAGATCACGCCGCTGAGGCGATAGTCCCTGAGCGTCGAATCCTTGGACTCGCCAGGGGCGATGGCCTCCTGAAAGTCCCGGTCGCGTTTGCGTTTCCGTTCCGCCTCCGAAAACCTGACGTTGAACTGCTCCATCAGCCTGTCGGCAACATGGGTTCCGAGGTTGGTCAGCGAGCCGGTTTGCTGGTCGCGGATGCCCTCGCTCTGGATTGAGCCCATGTCGGTGATATAGGGCCAGATATCTGCGGCAAGTCCGATCAGGGCCGGCTCGAACGGCTGGACGTTGGCGGCCTGCACCGGGACAAGGGCCTCGGCCCGCCCGACAATGGTGGCCTCCAGGATGTCGGTGGCCCGGCAGGAGAGTTGCACGCCGTTCAGATTGGGCGTCACGTCGCACAAGACGTCCACGTCGGCCCTGGCAGCTTCCAGCACTTGCTTGATATCGGTGTTGGAGAATTCGGCGGCGGAACTGAACAGGGCCTTCAGTTCCTCGCGTTCACGCAGCTGATGACGGCCCCTGCTGGCTTCGAACAGGCCGCTCAACAGCTTGTCGTAGAGCTGGTCGGCAACGTCCTGCGGAAGGCCCGTCTCGGCCTCCGTGAAGGGCCTGACGGCCAGCGCCTTCCCGCGTGGCACAGAGGCCAGCAAGGACGCCGAAAGCCGGGCAAGGGCCTCTTCTTCGGACGTCTCCGTGGCCGCCGGGGCCGGTCCGAAAACCGCGGGAAACAGAAATACGGCCGCCAGGACCGGAATGCACTGTCGTTTCATAACGCGCCTTAACCAATTCTCCGGACAGCCCGGGATTTCAACAGGATATATGGCCTGCCGAGAGGGAGAAAACCCAAACTTCGCCGGTCCGCGATCCGGTTGACCGCCCGCTGGGTTGCAGTGACAATACTCCCAGCAGGGGAGGCGAGGCACCATGTTCGAAAGTCTCAAGGCGTCGATCGCCAAGGAAGTGGAGCGCCACAAGAACCGGCCTTTCATGGAGGCGGCCATGGCGGCCAGCGCCCTTGTCGTTATCGCCGACGGCGTCGTTTCGTTTTCCGAACGCAGCAGGGTCGACCAGATCATCGAGAACCTCACGCAGCTGAGGGTCTTCGACGTGCACGAGGCCATCGACGTCTTCAACGACTACCTGGACAATATTCGCGAGAGCGGCGAGGCGGGACGCGCCGCGGCCCTGTCCGCCATCGAAAAGGTCAAGGACGTGCCCGACGCGTCGCTGGTCCTGCTGAAGGTCTGCGTGTCGATCAGCAATGCCGACGGCGAGTTCTCCGAAGCCGAACGGCGCCAGGTCGACGAGATCTGCGCACGGCTTGGGCACACCTTGGAAGAGGTTCACGGCTGACCCCAAGGCGCCCGCTTGCCGCCTCATTGCCGCTCTGACACACTCCCGACGGTGCGGCTGTCGGGCCAATGTCTGAGGAGGCAATGATGCTGGTCGGTGTTCCCAAGGAAGTCAAAACCCACGAATACCGGGTGGGTCTTGTCCCCGCCAGCGTGCGCGAACTGAAACACCACGGCCACGACATTCTGGTCGAATCCGGGGCGGGCCTGGGAATCGGCTGCTCCGACGAAGCCTATACGGCGGTCGGCGCGGAGATCGCAGGGTCGGCAAAGGACGTGTTCGACCGGGCCGACATGATCGTCAAGGTCAAGGAACCCCAGCCGCAGGAATGTTCGATGCTGCGTTCGGGCCAGGTGCTGTTCACCTATCTCCACCTCGCCGCCGACGCGGCGCAGGCCCGCGGGCTGATCGACAGCGGCGCAATCGCCATCGCCTACGAGACCGTGACCGACCGGGCCGGACGGCTGCCCCTGTTGGCCCCGATGAGCGAAGTCGCAGGCCGGATGTCGATCCAGTGCGGCGCGCACCATCTGGAAAAGGAACAGGGCGGTGCGGGCGTGCTATTGGGCGGCGTGCCGGGCGTGGCGGCCGCCAGCGTCGTCGTGATCGGCGGCGGCGTCGCCGGCACCAATGCCGCGCGCATGGCGATGGGCATGGAAGCCAAGGTCACGGTGATCGACCGGTCGCTGCAGCGGCTCAACGAACTGGACATGCAGTTCGGACCGATCCTGAACACGATCTATTCCACGGTGGACGCGATCGAACGATACGTGGCGGGGGCGGACCTGGTCGTCGGGTCCGTCCTGGTGCCCGGCGCGGCCGCGCCCAAGCTCGTCACCGCCGAAATGGTCAAATCAATGCGGAACGGGTCGGTCGTCATCGACATTGCCATCGATCAGGGCGGCTGTTTCGAAACCTCGCGGCCCACCACCCATGCGGACCCGACATACGTGGAACACGGCGTGGTCCACTACTGCGTCACCAACATGCCGGGCGCGGTTGCCCGGACCTCCGCTTTCGCGCTGAACAATGCCACCCTGCCATTCGCGCTGGCGCTGGCAAACCGGGGCTACCGCAAGGCGCTGTATGAGGATCCGAACCTGCGCGCCGGCCTCAACGTGCATGACGGGCGTATCACTTACGCCGCCGTCGCGGAGGGTCTGGATCTGCCTTTCACGCCCGCGGAAGAGGCGCTCGGTCTCTAGGCCCTATGCCGGGGTCGATCATCAGGAAACAGCCGCACGCCAAGGGGGACGGTCTGCCCGGTCCGACCGACGACGAAAGGGCGCGTGACGCTTTCACCTGGGCCGCGGCACGGGACGCGCTGAACGGTCTGGCGGGCGGTGGTCTCAACATCGCCCACGAGGCGGTCGACCGGCACGTGCACGCCGGACGCGGCGACCACTTAGCGCTGCGTTGCCTTGGCAGGGATGGCGCCGACCGCGAAATCACCTATGCCGCCTTGATGGACCTGACGAACCGCTTTGCGAATTTGCTGGAGCGGCTCGGGATCGGGCGCGGCGAGACGGTGGTGTCCATCCTGGGCAGGGTGCCTGCGCTCTATGTGACGGCACTGGGCACCATGAAGCATGGCGGCGTCTATTGCCCGCTTTTTTCTGCCTTCGGACCCGAACCGATCCACGCACGGTTGAGCATCGGCAAGGCGACGGTGCTGGTGACGACGGGTGCGATCTATCGCACCAAGATTGCGCCCCAGCGCGACACGCTGCCTGACCTAAGGCACGTCCTCATCGTCGGGTCCGTCAACGACCTGCCGCAGGACGATGTCATTCATAGATTTGACCGGCTTTTGGATGAGGCCGACGGCCGGTACGACACGGCGCAGACCGACGCCCAGGACCGGGCGCTGCTGCACTTCACCAGCGGCACCACCGGCAAACCGAAAGGCGCGATCCACGTTCACGAAGCCGTCGTCGCCCACCGCGCGACCGCCCGGTTCGCGCTGGATCTCCATCCTGACGACGTCTTCTGGTGCACCGCCGATCCTGGTTGGGTGACCGGCACCTCCTACGGGATCATTGCGCCTCTCACCCTGGGCGCCACGGTGATCGTCGACGCGGCGGAGTTCGATCTGGAGCGGTGGTACCGCATCCTGAAAGATCAGAACGTCAATGTCTGGTACACGGCGCCCACGGCCATCCGCATGCTGATGCGGCTGGGTCCCGACCTGCGGCCGGGCCGCGATCTGCCGGTGTTGCGCCACATGGCCAGCGTCGGCGAGCCGCTCAATCCCGAGGCGGTCCGGTGGAGCGTGGAAGCGTTCGGGCGTCCTTTCCACGATACCTGGTGGCAGACGGAAACCGGCGGCATCATGATTTCCAACACCGCCGCCATGGACATCAAGCCGGGCTCGATGGGCAAGCCGTTGCCCGGTATCGAGGCTGCGGTCGCCCGGCGTGGCGACGGTGGGCAAGTGGAATTCGTCGAAGACCCTGACCGGCCGGGCGAGCTGGTGCTGCGGGCGGGCTGGCCGTCCATGTTCCGCGGCTACCTGGACGAGCCCGAACGCTACGGCAAGTGTTTTCAGGACGGATGGTACTTCTCAGGCGATCTGGTGACGTGCGACGAAGACGGCTATTTCTGGTTCGTCGGGCGCGCCGACGACATCATCAAGACGTCCGGCCACATGGTTGGCCCGTTCGAGGTTGAGAGCGTCCTGATGGAGCACCCGGCGGTGGCGGAGGCGGGTGTCATCGGCAAGCCCGATGCGATGGCCATGGAGGTGGTCAAGGCGTTCGTTTCCTTGAAACCCGGGCACACCGCAACGGACGACCTGCGGCGCGACCTGACGGCCCATGCGCGCCGGCGGCTGGGGGCCGCCATCGCGCCCAAGGAAATCGCCTTCGCCGACACATTGCCGAAAACCAGAAGCGGCAAGATCGCGCGGCGTGTATTAAAGGCGCGCGAACTGGGGCTTAATGAAGGCGACGTGTCTACGCTGGAATAAGACGGCAACGAACGGGGCTGGGCAGCAAGGGGGATGGCGGCCGCATGAACGAAACCGAAATCCGCGACATGGTTCTGGAGGTGCTCCAGACCATCGCGCCCGAGGCCGACCTTGCGGCGCTGGAACCGGTGACCAGTTTTCGGGACCAGATCGACATCGACTCCATGGATTTTCTGAACTTCATGATCGCCCTGGAAAAACGCCTCGATGTCCGCATCCGCGAAGTGGACTACCCCAAGCTGTCGAGCCTGGACGGCTGTGTCGCCTATCTCGGAAACCGGCTGTCGGCTGGCGCATGACTGTCCGCAATCTGGAGTCCCTCTTCAGGCCGAAATCGGTCGCCCTCGTCGGCGCCAGCACGCGGCAGGGCTCAATCGGTTCGGAGGTGGCGCATAACCTGCTGTCTGGGGATTTTGAAGGGCCGGTCATGCCGGTCAATCCACGACACAAGTCGGTTCACGGTGTCATTGCCTATTCCGACGTGGCCAGCCTGCCGATCGTGCCCGACATGGCGGTTGTCTGCACGCCGCCCGACATGGTGCCGGGCGTTATCGCCGAATTGGGCAAGCGCGGCACCAAGGCGGCGGTCGTCATCACCGCCGGCTTCGGCGAAGGGGGCTCGGAACACGGTCGCGCGTTGCAGCAGGCGGCGCTGGATGCAGCGCGGCCGCATCTGCTCAGGATCGTCGGTCCCAACAGTCTGGGCGTTCTGGTGCCGCAATCGGGACTGAACGCAAGTTTCGCCACCGCAGCCCCGGCCGACGGCAAGCTCGCCTTCGTCGCCCAGTCCGGTGCCATCGTCGCGTCGGTCATCGATTGGGCCGACGAACACTCGCTGGGCTTTTCGCACCTGGTTTCGCTGGGCGACATGATAGACGTGGATTTCGGCGACATGCTGGACTACCTAGCGAACGACCCGCACACGCGCGCCATCCTGCTCTACGTCGAATCGGTTACGAATGCCCGCAGGTTTATGTCGGCGGCCCGTGCGGCGGCGCGCATGAAGCCGGTCATCGTGGTCAAGGCAGGCCGTTTCGCCGAGGCCGCGCAGGCGGCGGCGTCCCATACCGGCGCGCTGGCCGGCGCCGACGACGTCTACGACGCGGTGTTCCGGCGCGCCGGCATGCTGAGGGTTCTTACGTTGCACGAGCTGTTCGACGCGGTGGAGATCCTGTCCTATCAGACAAAGACGGCCGGCGAACGGCTGGCCATCGTCAGCAACGGCGGCGGCATGGGCGTGATGGCGACCGACGCCCTGATGCAGGCGGGCGGGCGGCTTGCGGAGCTTTCCGAAGAGACGGTCGAGAGGCTGAACAGGGTCCTGCCGGCGAACTGGAGCCATGGCAATCCGATGGACATCCTCGGTGACGCAACGGCCCAGCGGTATGCGGACGTTCTGGACGTCGTCATGGAGGACCGTAACGTCGATGCGGTTCTTGCCATGAACTGTCCGACGGCGGTGGCGTCCAGCCTCGAGGCGGCGGAGGCCGTTGTGGCTGCGCTGGGTGAGCG
>CAJIAA010000012.1_pt1 | contig 24411 bp, 19 predicted proteins | sample 9199011 | NCBI WGS metagenome assembly CAJIAA01 (sample SAMEA7708266, study PRJEB35096) | sediment metagenome | biome: marine neritic benthic zone biome [ENVO:01000025]; feature: sediment [ENVO:00002007]; material: shallow marine sediment [ENVO:03000034] sea grass bed [ENVO_01000059] ...
CTATGGCAGCTCCGATTCCGGTGCCTCGCTGGGTGACATTCTGGGCGCCGCTCTGCGCAGCAAGCAACAGCAGGGCGATTCGGGCGACGAACCCGAGGCGGAAGCCGAAGAGGAAACTGAGGCGGAAGCCGAAGAGGAACCGAAGGCGGAAGCCGCAGCGGAGCCTGAGGCGGAAGCCGCAGCAGAGCCTGAGGCGGAAGCCGCAGCAGAGCCTGAGGCGGAAGTCGCAGCCGAGGAGAAGCCCGGCGACGACGCAACCGAGGCCGACGCTGCGGACGACGCCAAGAAGGAATAGGCCGTCTCCGGGGCGGCATATATCCCCGATTCGGGGCCCGGTCTGCGACCGGGCCCCTTCTTGTCTGCGCCAAGACCGATCAGTATCACCTAAGTCCTTGACGGACCAATGGTAGTTTGGCAGTCTTTTCAATGTGATAGCGACAATCAAAAAGTACGGTAACAACGCCGCCGGCCCAGGTCGAAGGGGCCAGTACACGGCGAAGGGAACAGGGAGGGGGGCAGTCCGCCCATGACACGTTCGGAACTCATTGCACGCATTGCACAAAAGAACCCGCATCTGTACCAGCGTGATGTCGAGAGGATCGTATCCACCATCTTCGAAGAAATCGCCGGCGCGTTGGCGAAGGGCGACCGTGTCGAACTCAGGGGTTTCGGCGCGTTTTCCGTCAAGCACCGCGAAGCGCGGGTGGGCCGCAACCCGCGCACCGGCGAATCGGTCGATGTGGCGGAGAAGACGGTTCCGTTCTTCAAGACCGGGAAACAGCTTCGTGAACGGATCAATCAGGAAGCGTAACCACACCACCGGGCGGCCGCAGCCATGATGCGAATTCTGTATCTGCTGTTTGCAGGATCGCTGTTGACGGTCTGCATCCTGTTTGCCGTGGAGAACGCGCAAGAGGTTGCGGTCGGTCTGTTCCCGCTGCCCGGCAAGCAGGCGATGCCGCTGTGGTTTCTGTGGCTGTGCACGCTGTTTGCCGGCCTGCTGCTGGGATTCCTGGTTACCTGGGTGGCCGGTTCGCGCACCCGGGCCCGGATGCGCGAGGCGAACCGCCGGGCACGCTGGCAGGAGACCGAAATTCGGCAGCTGGAGAGCCGGGCCGCAAAGGCCGAGGCGCAGGTCGCGGAACTGAAGAAGGCGGCCGAACAGCAGCCGGACGATGCACCGCCGGGCCTGGCACCGCCCGGAGGCAACGGGGCGGCGCAGATTGCCGCCAAGCCGTCCTAACCTGCGGGCGCTGCATCGGGTGGCACAGCGATGCGTCTGATCGGTGCCCCCGAGTTGGATGCATGCCTGACCTGGCGCGCGCTGACCGAATCGCTGCGCCAGGCCTATCGCCGGGGCACCGCCGCACCGCCGCGCACGGATTACAGTATTCCCGCCGACATGCCGGACGGTCGGCTGGCGATGGCGACCGCCTGGGAAGACGGACGCCATATCGGCGTCCGGGTCGCCACGTTCTTCCCCGGCAACCCCAAGATAGACAAGCCCGCGGGCATGGGTGTCTTCCTTCTGCTCAGCGCTAAAACCGGGCAGCCGTTGGCGCTGTTGGATGGACAACACCTGACCCGCCGCTGCACCGCGGCCCTGTCGGCGTTGGCTTCCAGCTACCTGTCACGGAACGACGCCTCGCGCCTGTTGATGGTCGGCACCGGCGCATTGTCGGCGGGACTGGTGCTTGCCCATGCCGAAGTTCGGCCGATCAAGGAGGTCGTGGTCTGGGGCCGCAATTCCCGGAAGGCCGCCAGTTTGGCAAAGTCCCTCAGCAACCGGGATTTCTCGATCGCCGCCACCGACGACCTGCAGGCAGCGGCGTCCGGCGCCCATATCATCTGCTGCGCGACGGCTGCCGCCGAACCGTTGTTGCTGGGGCGCTGGCTGGCGCCTGGCGTGCATATCGACCTGGTGGGCAGCATGACGCCAGAAGGGCGGGAAAGCGACGACACCGTGGTCGAAACGGCACGCCTGTTCGTCGACACCCGCGACGGTGCGGTTCTGACAGGCGACCTGGCCGTGCCGATGGCGGCGGGCCGGATCGCGCAGGACGACATCGCCGGTGACATGTTTCAACTGACCCAGGGTGCAATCGCCGGTCGGCGGTTCTATGATCAGATCACCTTGTTCAAATCCTGCGGCAACGCATTGACGGACCTGGCAGGGGCGCAAATCGCGTTCCGTCAGACCTGACGGACGGTTCGGCATGGAAAGAATGGCAGTCACGATTGTCGGCGGCGGCATCATGGGTCTGTCATTGGCCTGGGCCCTTTCCCGTGACGGTCACTACGTGCAGGTTCTGGAACAGGGAAGGCTTCCAAATGTCCTGGCGGCATCCTACGACGAGCACCGGCTGATCCGGCGCGCCTACGGCTCCCAGCACGGCTATATGAACATGGTTTCCCACGCCCATGCGGCATGGGATTCCGTCTGGCAGGACCTGGGAAGGCGCCTTTATGTGGAGACCGGGACCCTGGTGCTGTCGACATCGGAAGCCGGCTGGGCGCAGGACACGGCCCGGGCCTTCGACGACACCGGAATTAACTACGAAGAACTGGATCGTGCAGCGCTGGAAAGCCGCTACCCGACGGTCCGCGCCGACCGGCTCGCTTTTGCCTTTCACCTCCAGGACGGCGGCGTGTTGCTGGCAAACCGGATCATCGCGGCGCTGGCGGATCATCTCCGCCGCAACGGCGTCGTCATCGACGAGCAGACCCAGGTGACAGGCATCGATCCGGAGCGCGGAAGGGTCGAGCTGGAGACCGGGACGCCGGTCGGCGCCGACGTCGTGGTCGTTGCCGTCGGCGCCTGGCTGCCCAAGCTGATGCCGGAATTCGCCGGTCGCGTTACGCCTTCGCGCCAGGTTGTGGCCTACGTGGATACGCCCGACGACCAGGCCGAAACGTGGGCGCGGCATCCGATGGTCCTGGAGATCGACGACGCGATTGGATTCTACCTGGTGCCGCCAGTTGCGCATTCCCGCGTGAAGATCGGGGTGCACACCTTTTCGATGGAAGGTGACCCGGAAGACCATCGGGGCACCGAAGATTACGAGTTGCAGGATCTGCTGCACCGGATGCGGCACAGGCTGCATACGTCCCAGCTGAGGATCGACAGCGGCCGGGCCGGTCTTTACACGGTTGCCGCCGACGAGCGCTTCATTGTCGAGCCGGCTGGACCGCGCTGTTGGGTGATGACGGGCTTCTCGGGACACGGCTTTAAGTTCGGGCCGCTGTTGGGCCTGGAAATGGTGCGGGTCATGACCGGCGGCGACGCGGCCGCCTTCTCACGATGGGCGGCCGGCCGCGGCGGGGACTGGGCGCCGGACCTGCGCGCCTAAGCGCAACGCATCCCTTGATCTGGGGCGGGACGGTCCTGTAGACCAGCGGCCATGACCGCACCGAAGGACCGCATACTCGTCGCACTGGACACGCCCGACCTGGACCGCGCAGCCGCGCTGGCCGCGGCGACCGCCGATGCCGTCGGCGGCGTCAAGATCGGGCTGGAGTTCTTCAACGCCAACGGCCACGCCGGTGTCCGCACCGTCGTCGCCGCGGGCGTGCCGCTGTTCCTGGACCTGAAGTTCCACGACATTCCCAATACGGTGGCCGGCGCCATCCGCTCGGTCGCGCCGTTGGCACCGCTGATCGTCAACCTGCATGCCGGCGGGGGGCCGGAGATGATGCGGGCCGGCAAGGCCGCAGCGGTCGCCGAAGCCGAAAGGCTTGGCGTGGCGTCGCCCCTGGTGATCGCGGTTACGGTGCTGACCAGCCTGGACAACGCAGATCTCGCGTTGGTCGGCCAGGAGCCGGACGCCCGCGCCCAGGCGGTACGGCTGGCCCGGTTGACCCGGGAATGCGGCCTTGACGGCGTCGTCTGTTCGCCCTTGGAGATCGAACCCATCCGCGCCGCCTGCGGTCCGGACTTCACCTTGGTTGTGCCTGGCATTCGCCCTGCCGGCGCCGATGTGGGCGACCAGAAGCGGGTGATGACCCCCGCCGACGCGATCGCGGCCGGCGCTGACTACCTGGTGATCGGCCGTGCGATCACCGCGGCCGACGACCCCGCCGCCGCTGCACGCGCCATCGCCGCCAGCCTGTAGAGGCCCGGGGATGACCGTCGAAGCGAAGATCTGCGGCATTAACGACCCTGGCGCCATGTCCGCCGCAATCGAAGGCGGTGCGGCCTTTGTCGGGCTGGTGTTCTTTCCGCCCTCGCCCCGTGCCGTTACCCCGCTGGCCGCCGCGGAGCTGGCCGCGCCGGTGCCGGTCGCGATTAAGACGGTCGGTCTGTTCGTGGATGCCGACGACGCCGACATCGACACGGTTCTGGAGGCGGTGCCGCTGGACGTGTTGCAACTGCATGGAAAAGAGACGCCGGAACGCGCCGCCGCGCTGAGGGCGCGCACCGGCCGGGAAGTCATGAAGGCGGTTTCCATCGCTGACGCCGCGGACGTGGACCGGGCTCGCGCTTACGAGACGGCGGTCGACATGTTGCTGTTCGACGCCAAGCCCCCGAAGGACATGAAGAACGCCCTGCCGGGCGGCAACGCGCTACGCTTCGATTGGACGCTGCTGCAGGGCCGGAAATGGGCGGTCCCCTGGATGCTGGCCGGCGGCCTGACCGTCGACAACGTCGCCGAAGCGGTCCGCCGGACCGGCGCTGTCGTGGTCGACACCTCGTCCGGCGTCGAGGACGCGCCCGGGTGTAAAAACGCCCGCAAAATCCGTGCCTTCCTGGACGTCGTCGCGGCGCTTTGACAACCTCTGACGGCTGGACTTGGGCATCAGCCTCGGCTAGAACCCAAATCTACGTCGTCCGCAACATCGGTGCCTTGCGGAACGGGTTTTCACGGGATTTCCATGGAACAGCTCAACACTTTCCGCGCGGGCCCGGACGAACGCGGGCATTTCGGCCGGTTCGGCGGCCGGTTCGTGGCCGAAACGCTGATGCCGCTGATCCTGTCGGTGGAAAAGGCCTACGCGGACGCCCGCAGCGACCCGGGCTTCCAGTCTGAGCTGGACTACTACCTCAAGCACTATGCCGGCCGGCCCAGTCCGCTCTATTTCGCCGAGCGGCTTACGGCCCACTATGGCGGCGCCAAGATCTACCTGAAGCGCGACGAGCTGAACCATACCGGCAGCCATAAGATCAACAACGTTCTGGGGCAGATCCTGCTTGCCCGGCGCATGGGCAAGCGCCGCATCATCGCGGAGACCGGCGCGGGCCAGCACGGCGTTGCCGTCGCCACGGTCTGCGCGCTGTTCGACCTGCCTTGCGTCGTCTATATGGGCGCGACCGACGTCGAACGGCAGGCCCCCAACGTGTTCCGCATGAAGCTGCTGGGGGCCGAGGTCCGCCCGGTCACGTCCGGCTCGGCGACGCTGAAGGACGCCATGAACGACGCGCTCAGGGACTGGGTCGCGACCGTTGACGAAACCTTTTACATCATCGGCACCGTGGCAGGCCCGCACCCTTACCCGGCGATGGTGCGCGACTTCCAGTCGGTGATCGGACGAGAGGTCCGCGAACAGATGGCAGAAGCCGAAGGTCGGCTGCCGGACACGCTGGTCGCCTGCATCGGCGGCGGCTCCAACGCCATGGGGCTGTTCCATCCGTTCCTGGACGATCCAAGCGTGCGCATGTTCGGCGTAGAGGCCGGCGGCCACGGCATCGATACCGGCGAACACGCGGCCTCGCTGACGGGCGGAAGGCCTGGCGTGCTGCACGGCAACCGCACCTACCTGCTGCAGAACGACGACGGGCAGATCACCGAGGCCCATTCAATTTCGGCGGGCCTGGATTATCCGGGCATCGGACCCGAACACGCCTGGCTGCACGAGGTGGACCGGGTCGAGTATGTTTCCGCCACCGATGCGGACGCGTTGAAGGCGTTTCAGCTCTGTTCCAGGCTGGAAGGGATCATCCCGGCGCTGGAACCCAGCCACGCCCTGGACTATGTGGGCCGGATCGCACCCGGACTGCCTGCCGACCATCTCGTCGTCATGAACATGTGCGGCCGCGGCGACAAGGACGTCTTTTCCGTCGCCGAGGCGCTGGGCGTCAAGCTGTGACCACAGGCGCAAACGGAACCGAACGGATTGCCGCCCGGTTTGCGGCGCTGAAGGCCGAAGGCCGCAGCGGCTTCGTCTCATTCATTACGGCGGGCGATCCGGACCCCGAAACCTCGGTGGCGATCATGGCGGGTCTACCGGCGGCCGGCGCGGATATCATCGAACTGGGCATGCCGTTCACCGACCCGATGGCGGACGGCCCTGCCATCCAGGCCGCGAGCCAGCGGGCACTGGCGGGCGGCCAAACGCTGCGGCGCACGCTGGATATGGTGCGCGGTTTCCGGGCCAACGATCCTGAAACGCCGATCGTGCTGATGGGGTACTACAACCCGATTTACATCTACGGAGTCGATGCGTTTCTGCGCGATGCGTTGGAAGCCGGCGTGGACGGCCTGATCATCGTCGATCTGCCGCCCGAAGAGGACGAGGAACTGTGCCTGCCGGCACTGAAGGCGGGGCTCAGCTTCATCCGCCTCGCCACCCCGACGACCGACGACCAGCGCCTGCCGAAGGTCCTGAAAAACACCTCCGGCTTTGTCTATTACGTCTCCATCCTGGGCATCACCGGGACCCGGTCTGCCGACGACGACGCGGTCCGGGCGGCGGTCGAACGATTGAAGCGCCACACCGACCTGCCCGTGGCGGTCGGGTTCGGCATCAAGACGGTGGATGCAGTGGCAAGGATTTCGTCGCTGGCAGACGCAGCCGTGGTAGGCTCTGCCATTGTGGATCGGATCAAGGACGGCTTGGGCCCGGACGGCACGGCGGGGCCGGGCCTGGTTGAAGATGTGCTGGCATTCGTGAAGGACCTGGCGGCCGGTGCCAGACGCTCGATGAAGGAATCTGCCGCGGAATGAACTGGCTGACGAATTTCGTCCGCCCCAAGATCAAGGCCTTGGTCGGGCAGAAGGAGGTCCCGGACAATCTGTGGACCAAGTGCCCGAATTGCGGCCAGATGATCTTCCATCGCGACCTGGAAGCGCACCATCATGTCTGCCAGCATTGCGGCCACCACCTCCGCCTGCCGATCGAGAAGCGGCTGGCCATATTGTTCGACGACGGCGCTTTCACGCGGATCGAACTGCCTAAGACGAAGCCGGATCCGCTCAAGTTCAGGGACCGCAAACGCTATACCGAGCGCCTGAAAGATGCCCAGGCCAAAACCAAGGAACAGGACGCGATCGTCGTTGCCCACGGCAAGATGGGCGGCAAAGACGTTGTGGTCGCCGGTTTCAATTTCGCCTTTATGGGCGGATCGATGGGAATCGCGGTCGGCGACGGGTTGATCGCGGCAGCGCGGCTGGCGGTGATGCAGCACGCCCCGTTGATCGTCATCCCTTCGTCGGGCGGTGCACGGATGCAGGAGGGAATCCTGTCGTTGATGCAGATGCCGCGCACGGTGATCGCGGTGGAAGAAGTGAAAGAGGCAGGCCTGCCCTATCTGGTGTTGCTGACCGATCCAACCACCGGCGGCGTGTCTGCCAGTTTCGCCATGCTTGGCGACATTCACATCGCCGAACCTGGCGCCACCATCGGCTTTGCCGGACGGCGGGTGATCGAACAGACCGTGCATGAAACCCTGCCGGAACGCTTCCAGACCGCGGAATACCTCCTGGAACACGGCATGGTCGACCTTGTGGTGCCGCGTTCGAGGCTGCAAGGGACCTTGATTCGGGTGATCGACCTGATGATGCATCCCAGGCCCGAAGAGGACGAAACCCTGCCGATGATCGAACAGGATCTGGGTCCCGACCTCGACATCCCGCCGCAGGACATCAACAACGTCGGCCCGAACAAATTGGCGGAAGACGTCCCGGTCAAAGCGGTGCCCGAGCCGGAACCGGCAACTGCCGACGGCGAACCCGAAAAGCGTGCCTGACAGCGCGGCGACGGATCCGGCCACGACCGACGCGGTTCTGGCGCGGCTCGGCCGGCTGCACCCCAAGTCAATCGACCTGACGCTGGACCGCACGCTGGACCTGCTGCAACGGCTGGGACGGCCCCAGGACCGGCTGCCGCCCGTCGTGCATGTCGCCGGAACCAACGGCAAGGGCTCGGTAATCGCCATGGTCCGCGCCTTCCTGGAGGCTGCGGGCCACCGGGTGCATGTCTACTCCTCGCCCCACCTGGTGCGGTTCAACGAACGCATTCGGCTCGCCGGCCGGCTGATCGGCGAGGACGATCTGCTGGCGTTGCTGGAGGAGTGCGAGCGGGTCAACGGCGCCACACCGATCACTTATTTCGAGATCACGACCGCGGCCGCCTTTCACGCCTTCGCACAGGTGCCGGCCGATTTCCTGCTGCTGGAGACCGGACTTGGCGGGCGGGCCGATTCGACCAACGTCGTCGACCGCCCCGTCGCCACTGCCATTACGCCCGTCTCGATGGACCATATGCAATTCCTGGGCGACAGTCTGGATTCGATCGCGGCGGAAAAGGCTGCAATTCAGAAGCCTGGCGTGCCCTCGGTTGTCGGACCGCAGGTGCGCGCGGTCGCGGAGATCATCGAACAGGCCGCCGCGGAGATCGGGGCAGACGCCTATCGCCACGGCGAAGAGTGGACAATGGACGCCACGACGGACGGCCTGCGCTACGCATCCGAGACGATGTTGACCACAGTTCCGCTGCCGGCACTGGAGGGATCGCATCAGGCGCAGAACGCCGGGATCGCGCTCGCGCTGGTCGACCGGCTGCGGGCGGCGGGTTTTGCGATTCCCGATACCGCATTGATGGCGGGCATGGCCCGGGTCGATTGGCCGGGCAGGCTGCAGCGTCTGGAAACTGGACGGTTGTCGGACCTGCTGCCGCCGGGCGGCGAGCTTTGGCTCGACGGCGGCCACAACCCTGCAGCCGGTCAGGCGCTGGCCAAGACAATCGCGGCCTGGCCGCGCCGGCCTCTGCACCTCGTCGTGGGCATGCTGAACTCGAAGGACCCGGAACACTTCCTGGCGCCGCTGGCCCCGCTCACCACGTCGGCGGTCGCGATCGCAATCCCCGGCGAAAGCGCGGCCCTGACCGCGAACGAAATCGCCGCCGCAGCGGAACGCACCGGCATGCCCTGCGGCACGGCGGACGGTGTGGAACAGGCCCTGGCCGCCTGCGGCACGCCCGGCGCCCGGGTGCTTATCTGCGGCTCGCTCTACCTCGCCGGAAACGTGCTGCGCGACAACGGCACGGCATTGCGCTAGGCGAACAAAAAAAACCCCGCGCGCGGCGCGGGGCCTTATCTGCAACGGTGTGGCGTCAGACGACCGATTCGACCCATTCGGTCAGTTGGGTCTTGGGCAGCGCGCCGACCTTGGTCGCCGCGACCTGTCCATCCTTGAACACCATCAGGGTGGGAATTCCACGCACGCCGTATTTCGAAGGCGTGTGCGGATTGTCGTCGATATTGACCTTCGCCACGGTCAGTTTTTCGCCCATCTCCGCGGCAATTTCTTCCAAGTGGGGCCCGATGGTCTTGCAGGGACCGCACCACTCGGCCCAGAAATCCACCAGCACCGGCTTTTCTGCCTTCAGAACGCTGGTTTCAAATTCGTCGTCGGTGACGTGGACCGTGGCCATATAAATCTCCTTGTGCCGTTTCGTGCCGGCGACCGCCAACCTTTCCAATCTAGGTAGCCGGATTGTGGCGGTCAAGGAGGGCGGCGGGAAGCCCCATCAGCCGGGGTCTTTCAGTCCACAACAGGGCGCAGGCGACCGGCCGGTCGGGCCAGATCCGCGCCAGGACCGCGCGGTAGGCGGCCATCTGGCGGAGGTATGCCACCGGCGTATCTTCAGGCTCGACAGGCGGCGGACGCATGGTCTTGTAGTCGACGATCCACAGGCCGTCGTCGCGCAGGCACAGACGATCGACCTGGCCGGAGATCACCTGCGATGCGCCGTCCCGGCCGGGCACGACACCGGACACGGCCACCTCCGCCCGGCTTCCCGGTCCGAACAGGACGGCAAAGTCCGGCTGGGTCAGCACGCCTATCACTTCGCTTGCGATCTCCGCGCGCGCGCTGTCCGACAGGGCGTGTGCCGGTTGGGCCAGGAACCACTCGGCAGTCGGCATCCATTTGTCGGGCGACAGCGACGGCAGGTGCTGTAACAACTGGTGGATCAGTGTGCCGCGACGCAACGCCGCCTGGTTCGCCGGTCCGCCCGGCGACCGCACCGGCGGGTCAGTGCTTGCCGGGCGGGACGGCGCCAGCGGCCGCGGCGGATGCGGTTCCGCCGGCGCCGGCCGGCTCGCCCAGTCGGGCACCGACGGTTCCGCAGCCTCGGACGGCGGACGCATTTCCGGCCGTTCGGGTTCGGCGCGCTGCGCCGTCTCCAGCCGCCAGCCCTCGCCGGACCAGCCCATGCCGCCGGTGTCGCCGAACGCGATTTCCACCGCCTCCGCGCCGTCCAGAGCCTCCAAGCCCGCCTTGGCCAGGTCGTACCAGTTACCGTCAGGTACCTTCTTCGGTCCACGCCATCCGCACAGGATCAGGCGGTCTTCCGCGCGGGTCATGGCCACGTACAACAGCCGGCGGTATTCCTCGTCCTGTCGCTGTATGCGTGCCTGGCGCAGCGGTTCAATGACGCTGTTCCGGTACCGGGACCGCGGCACCCACAAAACCAAACCGTCCTGCCAGAACAGAACCTCGTCCATCTTTGGTTTGGAAAGCAGGTCCGGCAACACCACGACCGGCGCCTGCAGGCCCTTGGCGCCGTGCACGGTCATGACCCGGATCTCGTTTCGCGACGCCTGCTCGGAATCGCGCTTGATCTCGGACCGGCCAGCCTCGAACCATTGCAGGAAACCTTGCAGCGACGGCGCATGGGTCTGCTCGAAGACGTAGGTCAGGGACAGGAATTCATTGATCGGGTCCTCCGCCTCGGCGCCCAACCGGGCGGAAAAGCCAAGACGACCGCTGGCCGCGGTTGGACAGGCCGTGGCCAGAACCCGCGCGAACAGTTCGAACGGTCCGACCATGTCGGTGCGCGCCAATTGCGCCTCCAGCCAAACGCGTACTGCCGCGAACCGTTCGTCCCGGCGTCCCGCCATGCCCAGGCGCTGCCACAGGGATGAGTTTCCCCGGTCGTGGGCCAGAGAGAAGAGATCATCGTCATCCAGCCCCAACAGCGGGCTCTTCAGCAGACAAGCCAGCGTCAGATCGTCTTCGGGCAGCAACAGAAACTTGCCCAACGCCACCAGGTCCATGACGGCGATCTGCTCCGACAACACCATCCGGTCGACGCCGGCGACCGGCGTCCCCTGGGCCTTCAACGCGCGTACCAGCGCGTCCACGAAGCTGTTGCGCCGGCGCACCAGAACCATGATGTCGCCCGCCGCAACCGGGCGGCCCCGTGCCGGCAGCGGCGCCTGCCCGATCATCCGGCCCAGTTGCGCCGCAAGCACGGTCGCCAGCCGCTGCAGCGGTATGGTGACCGTGTCCCGCTCCAGCGGCAGGGTCCATGGCTCCGGCGCCGCCTCGGTCTCGCCGACGATCCCCGGCCACAGCTCCACCAGCCCGGCCTGGCCGGTCCGGTGCACCCGGTGACGCAGCTCCTGGCCCGGCTCGACCACGCCCTGTGTCGCCACCGAATTAGTGAAGACCGCATCCACGGCGGCCAGCACCGCGTCGGTCGAGCGGAAGGAGGTGTCCAGAACCACGTCCTGCCATGACCGGCCGGCGTCGGTCACCATCGTACGGAAGCGGGCGCGCATCTCGTCGAAGGCGGTGGGGTCGGCACCCTGGAAGCTGAAGATCGACTGTTTGCGGTCGCCGACCGCGAAGATCGTCCGCGGCACTTCACGCGCACCTTCGCCCGCGAAGAATTCCCGCGCCAGCGCCTCGATCACCGCCCATTGGGCGCGGTTGGTGTCCTGCGCCTCGTCGACCAGCATATGGTCCAACCCGCCGTCCAACTTATAAAGGACCCAGGCGGCGACACCGCCGCCGGCGTTCAACAGCCGCTCGGTTTGCGCGATCAGATCGTCGTAGTCCAATTGCGCCCGCGCCGCCTTGGCGCGGATGTAGGCCGTCGAAATCGCATCGGCGATCCGCAACAGCGCCGCGGTCGCGTCCGCCGTGACCTGGCGCCGGCGCGCGTCTTCCACGACCATCAGCCGTTCCTGCTCGGTGCGCAGCACATCTTCCAGCCAGGGATTGGCTTCCCGGGGCTTGGCCGTGGCCAGCCGGTCCCGCGGACCTCTCTCGTCGTCTTTCTTCAAATAGACGTCGCAGTAGCGCTCGAACTCCGCAACACGGTCGTCAATATGCGCTTCCAGCCAAGTACGGATCGTTCCCGCGTTCGTCAAATCCGTTGGTTTGCTGCTTTCTGACAGCGCCGAAGCCGCGGCGGTCAGGTCGATCCTGTCGAAGGCTTCATCGGTGCAGGCGTCCCGTACCACCGTGTCTTCGCTGCCGTCGCGATCTGCGCGAAGGACCTGGTAGATCTCGTTGATCGTCCGCTCCAGCCCGCCATGGTCGTCAATCAGGCGTTCGAACCGGCCTCGGTCTTTGCACAGCGCGAAGACCTGCTTTTCAAAGCGCTGCTCGTCCGCGTGGCGGGTGGCAACGTTCAGGGCCTCGGCAAAGGCCGCATCGCGGGTGGCGGCCATAAAGACGCGGTCGCGCGCCTCGCGCAGCAAGGCGTCTGCGTCGCGCTCCTCGATCACGGTGAAGTGCGGCGGCACCCGCGCCTCGACCGGGAACCGGCCCAGCAACGACTGGCAGAAACTGTGGATGGTGAGAATCCTCAACCGCCCGGGCGTGTCCAGCACACGGGCAAACAGGCGCCGCGCCGCGTCCATTGTCTCTTCGTCCGGCGCCGCGCCGGTCAGTTCACGCAACGCCCGGTCCAGCGTCGCGTCGTCGACCGTGGCCCACTGGCCCAGCGTGTCGTTGACGCGGATCGCCATCTCCGCGGCCGCGGCCTTGGTGAAGGTGATGCACAGGATGCTTTCCGGCCGGGTGCCGCCCAGCATCAGGCGCAGCACCCGGTCGATCAGCACCTTGGTCTTGCCGCTGCCGGCCGAGGCCGACACCCAGACGCTGTGTTGCGGGTCCGAGGCGACACGCTGGACCAGCGAGGGATCGGACGCGGTCATTCCGGGTCCTCGCCGCCGGTGGACCACTCGCGCACCCGGGCCAGGTGTTCGTAGTCGTTGAAGCGCGGCGCCCATTTCGGGCGCGGCACCGAAAGGTAGGGCGTATCGGGGTCCTGGAAGCGGGCCACAAGCGCCTCGAGACCGGCGCGCGCCTCGTCGGCAAGTTCCAAGGCGTTCTTCTTCCGTTTTTCCCCTGTGCCGCGCAGGACCACCTCGCCCGGCGGATCGCCGCCGGACAGGCGCCAGTATTCCAGCGCGGTCACGGGGCCCTCGATCACCGCTTCCTTCCAGGCGCCGGCATGCACCATTGCCGCCTCCAGCGGCAGTTGCGGTGCGAGACCGGCGGTCACCTCATTTTCCGAGGGGGCCGTGCCCGTCTTGTAATCGATGACCACATACCCGCCCTCGCGCAGGCAGTCGATACGGTCGGCCTTCGCGGTCAACTGGAATGCGCCATGCGGCGCTTTGATCTCCAGGGCGCCCGATACCTCCGAGAACAAACTTAGTGCATTCGCCCGGCGTTCCTGGTGCTGGTCCAGAAACCAGCTCGCGACCCGCCGGAACCGGGGCCACCAGAATGCCCGCACCACCGGTTGCGCCAGCGCGTCGCCGAACGCCTGGCCGCCAAAAGCCAGCAGCCGGTCCAACGCATCCTCCGGCAGATCGTCGGGGAACGCCTTTAAGAACCGGTCCAGCGCCTCGTGCACGAAGGTGCCACGCTCGGCCGCGCCGGGGTCGGCCTCCAGCGGGTCCAGCGGCTCCAATTTCAGGATATGGCGCGCATAGATCGAATAGGGGTCGCGCATCCAGGTTTCTACCCGGGTCACCGACAGCCGGGTCGGGCGCGCGTCTGCCGGCGGTCGAGGCGCGGGCGGCGGCATGGTCTGCGGCGACCGAGAACGGCTCAACAGCGATGCCAATGCGGCCCAGCGCATATCGTCCAGGCCCGGCAGCGAATCGCCCTCCTTGAGCCGAAGCACTGCGTTCAGCCGGGACAGCCAGCGAGCCGGGACGGTCGGCTGCCCGCCGACCTTCTCCGCGCGAGTCAGCACCACCTGCCGGCCGCAGAGGCCCTGCATGAAATCATGCGCGGACAGACCGATTTGTTTCTCCGGACTCGGCAAGCCCAACTGGGCCCGCATCGGTCGCGACATCCACGGATCCGCTGCAGGTTCCGGCGGCCAGCTCGCCTCGTTCAGCCCGCCCAGGATCGCCAGGTCGGCATTCTGAAGCCTGGCTTCCAGCACGCCCCAAATATGCAGCCGCGGATGCGCGCCCACGCGTGGCCTGACCATCTGGCCCGCCAGCATCGCGTCGAAAAAACCGGGCACTTCGTCCGCGGCAACCGGCGGCAGTCCGCCGCCATATTCCCTGAGGTCCACCAGGAAGGACGCCAGCGCCTCGCCCGCATCGCCCGACCACAGCCGCTCGGCGCCGCCTTCCTCGTCTGTCGCCGCCAGCGCCTCCGCCGTTTCGACCAGCCGGTCGACCAGATCCGGAAGGGCGACCGTGCCGGCACCGAAAGTCGCCAGCAGCGGCTCCATCAACCGGGCCAGTTCCTCCAGCATCCCTTCAAGACTTGCGATCGTTCTTTCGTCCGCAGGCTTTCGGCCCTGGCCGGCGGCCCGAACCGCGGCCTTCAGGCCCGCAATGCCCGCAGCGGGCCGCGGGCCGCGTAAAGCCGTGTGCTCCAGGTGGCGCGCCACCGCACGAAATCCGGCGGGGCTGCGGCCGCCTCCGGCCAGCGGATGCTTCAGCAGGCTGAGCAGCGCCACCGGCGCCAATCCGCCGGCCGCGGCCGCCAGACAGTGGCGCAGGAAGGTCCCCGGAGGCGTGTCCGCCAGCGGCCGGCCGGCGGAATCGTCCACCGCGATGTCCCAACGCTCCAACTCGGCTGCAACCCGGCGCGCCAGGCTGCGGTCGGCGGTTACCAGGGCCACCGTGTTCGCGTTCGTTCGATCCTCCAACGCCCCGCGCATCATCAGCGCGATGGCCGCGGCTTCCTCGACCTGGGTGGCGTAAGTTGCGCGGCTGACCCCCTCCAGCGTTTCGGGGCCCGGCGGCGGGCTGGCGCGCCAAGCCTCGCTGGTGGCGGCCGGGCGCATCACCTCCGATGCAAGACCCGCCCGGGCGTCCCGCGCCGCGGCGTCCCGCAGGCTGACCGGCCAGTCCTGCACGTCTTCGCGGTCCGCGCCCAGGTGCGACAGCAACACCGCAAGGCCGAACTGCGGGTGAGTCGGTTCGTCGCTCACCGCATGCCAGGCAGCACCGTCCAGGTGCCGGTCCAGCCCCGGCAACACGACACGCCCCTTGGGCAGGTCTGCAACCACCTTCAGGAGGTCGCGGGTCGCGGGGATCGAGCCCGTCGATCCTGCGGCAATCACCGGTTCGGTCGGCGGCGACACGGTCCAGGCTGCGGCCTGCGCCTCCAACAGCCGGTTACGCCTGTCTGCGGGATCGAGACAAGACCGCTCCTCCAGATAGGCGGGCCAATTGGTGCGCAGGATCTCCAGAAAGGCCAACGTATCCCGCCAGTGGTCCGCATGTTCGTCGGGGGCCAGCCGGTCCAGTTTGCTGAACGGGATCCGCTCGGTCTGCATCTGGTCCAACAGCCGCGCCAGTTCCCGCGCCAGCAGCGCGGCATGTTCCGGCGTGGCCTCGTCGAAATGCCGGGACCAGGCCAGTATCAGCTCGGTCAGCGCCAGTTCGCGCTGCAAAGCCGGGATCGCCGGCGGCAGGGCCAGGTCTTCGAAGCCGGGGGCGTCACCCAGCGCCAGGGCGGTCTCGTCCACGTCGCCGATCGGGCGCATCGCCGGCAGAACCAGCGGCTTTCCGTCGGCGATCCGCAGGAACGCCTCGCCCAGGGCACGGCAGGCACGCCGGGTCGGCAACAGCACGGTCGTCGCCGACAGCCGCAGCGGGTCGCCGCCGGTCTCGTTCAAAAGCTGGGTGGCAAGCACGTCCAGGAACGGCTCGCCGGGCGGAATGGAATATAGCCGTGGCCGGTCGGCGTTCACCGGGTGGCCACGGCGGTGTGGCCGCGCAGGATCTCGTCTTCGGCCCGGCCCAATTCGGCCGGAGAGCCGACGTGATACCATTCGCCGTCGTGGGCCATGCCGTAGAGCCGTTCCGTTGCTTCCATCCGGTCGAAGACCGCATTAAGCGAGAACGCGCCGTCCGGCGTGCCCGCGAACGCGGCGGCGGTGGTGATCTGCGCGCCGGCAAACAGATAAGGCGCGACCTCCAGCTCGGTCCGGCGCCGCGCCTGGCCCAAGGGGTCCATGAAGTAGTCGCCGGGCCCCTGGTATCCGGTGACCCAAGCGGTGGGCTGCAGCATCAACAGCGTGTCCATCGCATCGGGCCGCCACGCCGCGATCAGGCGTTCCAAGGCCGGCCGCGGCCCGTCCAGCCAGATCGCATCCGAATTGACCACCAGGAACGGACCGTCGCCCAACAACGGCAGCGCCTTTTTGACCCCGCCGCCGGTCTCCAGCAGCGTGTCCTCGTGGCTGATCCGAATGTCGGGTCGGTTGGCCAGATGCGCCTGGATCAATTCGGCCTTGTGGTGAGTGTTGACGACGATGTTCTCGATCCCGGCGCAGCGCACCCGGTCCAGTACCCAGTCCATCAGCGGCTTGCCGCACAGCTCGACCAGCGGTTTGGGCCGCGTGTCGTCCAGGGCGCGCATACGGGTGCCCAGCCCGGCGGCCAGCACCATGGCCGAGGCGACGCCGCTCACGCCGCCCGTCCGGAAACCGGCGTCGGGGCGACGCGGCGCGCCGCAGGCAGGTGCGTGACGAACCAGTCCTTCAAGACGGCCAGGGCAGCGTGTTCCAGGTCCCTTTCCAGCCAGCCCCAGACCCGCGCGATGTGCCGGAGGTATCCGGGCTTGCCGTCGCGCCGGTCCAGCCGGGTGAAGGTGCCAATGATGCGGGTCGCCCGCTGCGCCCCCAGAATGGCGTAGGAGGCGTCGAATGCCTCCCGGTCAAGCGCCGGGAAAGCCGCCAGATAGCGTTCGGTCATCTCAGCGGCCAAATCCTGGGGCACGTCGCGGCGGGCGTCCTGCAACAGCGACACCAGGTCGAAGGTCACCGGCCCGCGCACCGCATCCTGGAAGTCCAGCAGGCCGCAGCGGGCCGTTCCGGCCCTGCCCTCCAACGCCATCAGGTTGTCGATGTGAAAGTCGAAATGGACCAGCGTGGTGGGCACGGCCCGCGCGACCGGCATCAGATCGCGCCAGCCATCCAGAAAGGCGTCGACGGCTGATTTGGGCAAGGCATCGCCCAGCACGGCGGGCACGTACCAGTCGGTGAAACGGCTCACGCCTTCCAGCGCGCGCGCGTCGTCATAGGACGGAAGATCGACGTGTTCATCCGCGGCGCGGTCCTTGTGTATGAGGACATCCACGGCCAAGCGGCACAAGTCCGATTCGTCCGCCCCGTCGGCCAGCATGGCGCTGTAGGTCCGGTCGCCGAAATCCTCCAGCAGCAAAAGCCCCGCCTCCGGATCGGACGCCAGCACCCGCGGAACGCTCAGCCCCAATGCCGCAAGCATGTGTGCCACGCGCACGAACGGGGCCACGTTTTCGGGCGGCGGTGCGTCCATCACCACGGCGCTCTCGCCCCCTCGCGCGGCACGCAGGTACCGCCGGAACGAGGCGTCGCCGGCCAACGGCGACAGCGCGGCATCGCCCCAGCCGTGGAGTTCCAGGAACCGGGTGATGGCGTCTTCGCGCCCGGTCACGAAAAGACATCCTCCAGTCGCCGGCCCCAATCCGGTCCCCCGGTCAGCCGGGCCGCGCGTCCTTCGCCTTCGAAGTCCAGGCGGACGTCCAGCCGGTCGGGCGGCAACAGGTCCCCCAGCCTGTCGGGCCATTCGATCAGGGCGATCCCGTCGGCGAAGACCTCGTCCAGCCCCAGCTCGTGCGCCTCTTCCGGCGCGGCCAGCCGGAAAAAGTCGCAGTGCCACAGCGTGGCGCCGTCCAGCGCATAACTCTGCATCAGGGTGAAGGTGGGACTGGGCACGATGACTGCGCGCCCGGCTCGGGCCCGGATGATCGCCCGGGCCAGTGCCGTCTTGCCCGCACCGAGACCGCCCCACAGGGCAATCACGTCTCCGGGTGCAATCACCGGCGCAAGCCGCCGGCCGAGCGCGTCCGTGGCCGCCTCGTCCGGCAAGACAACCCGCAGGTCAAGATCCCGTCGTTCCGCGGCCGCACTCATGCATCGGTTTTACCATCCGTCCCCCCTCACCCCAACCCCTCTCCCCCTCGGGGCACGGGGCTCTTTCTTCCGTTCTCCTCGGCAGAGAGGGGTTCCGGTAGCGGCCCAAACCATTCCATACTATGCGTAAGCGCCGGTGAGGAGACGGCAGGACCATGTTGATTCGTCGTTGTTTGCTTTGCGTTCTGGCAACCGTCGCGGCCGCGGGTGCTGCCGCTGCCCAGACCGCCTACGAACGGTCGGGCGTGGCGATCGTGATCTATATCGATGCGGCGAGCCAACCGAACATCTACCCATTCGACGAGCTGCAGGCCGGCCGTGAAATCATGCTGGGCGAAGATGAAACCATGGAGATCGGGTATTTCGAGTCCTGCGTGATGGAGGCGATCACCGGCGGCGCGGTCACGGTCGGCACCCGGGAAAGCCAGATCGAGGGCGGCACGGTTCAGCGCGAGACGGTCGACTGCGCCAACATGCAGTTTCAGCACGGCGTCGCGCAGCTTCAGTTCGCCGCGGCGGCCGTGTTCGAGAAGGCAGAGACGGCCGGCGGCTCCGGCGGCGCCGTCACCGGAACAGACGACGACGAGATCGCCGCCTGGTCGGAAAGCGGCCCGGCAATACCGGATCAGGTCGACATCCTGGTCGGCCCCCTATTGAAGGACGTGGAAGGCCGGAGGCGGATCGCCGTTCTGCCTGTCGCACCCGTCGCCGGCATTGCCACCCGTGAGGCCGCGGCCGGCGCGCGGCGTTATTTGGGGTCCAGGTTGCGGGCGCAGACTCCGCATATCCTGATCGCCGACCAGCAGGTCGGCAACCGCAGCCTGACCCCCGGCGAGGCACCGGACGACCAATTGCGGCGTCGGCTGCGTGCTGCAGGGGCAGAGGTCGTTGTCTTGTGCGCGCTGGACAAAGACGGCGAGGAAATCGTGCTGGGCTGCCAGGCCCAGATGGTGGGCGAAGACGTTGTCGTCGGGCATGGCGCCGTGGTGCTGTCCTCGCCATCCGCCTCCGACGAAGCCACAACCGCCATCGTCGAATAAAGGCCGACCCGTCTTTACCCGGCCCGTGCCCTGGACACCACGAACGATTCGTCGTTGAACCACAGACCGCCGTGGCGATGCAGCACGTCGGCGGTCGCCTCCAGGTACTGCGACTGGGACATCGCTTTTGCCAGACGTCCGTCTTCGATCTGGGCGACGTAAACCGCGGCGTTCCAGGCCGCGAGCAGCGTTGAGGTGCCGATGCTGCCGGCAACTTCGGACGGCAGCATGTACATTTGGTAGCGGAACATCGAATCGGCTTCGGCATCGCCTTCGAATGTGAAAGCACCCGCATCCGTACCCAAAGCAGCACGCAGACCTGCGACAAGATCGCGGCTCTTGTGTCGGAATGGCTCCTCGTCCGGCCAGATGCACCGGATGATCTCCAGGCCAGGGTCATCGCCGAAGGACTGCACGGCGACCAGACGCCCGCCGGGCGCCAGCGCATGCGTCAACGGGGCCAGAACGCGGCCGACCTTGAAGTCCAGCGGCGCACGGGCCCGATAGGGTTGCGAAACCACGACCAGGTCGTATCCGGGCCGCGGTTGGCCGCGTCTCGGAACGACGCGGTTCAGTGCAAACTGCTGATCGGCCCGGTACAGTACCAGGACCGAGGGCTTTTCATAAACCAGGTTGCCCGTCCGTTCGCTCGCCCGGACCTGCCAGCCGTCGGACAGCACCGGCTGCAGCGCGCGGATCTGTTCGGCGAAATCCCGTGCATGGGCGCCCTCCAGCGCGATCTCGATCCAGTTCACCGCGTTCGGGTCGCCGTTCTCCAGATTCAGCCACGGCGCCTCTCGATAGAACATGTTGGTCGCCGTGAAGACCGTCTGGGGATGCTCGAAAAACCGGTCCGCCATCTTTTCAAGCGACATGCGAACGTCTTCCAAGCTGATCTCCTTGCCGACGACGTGAAACGGAACTGTTGGAAAGGCCGCATGCAACTGGCACAGAACGTGGGACAGCACGGTGCCGTCCCCCATGCCCGCATCGAACAGGCTGAGGCAGGGCGGTTCCGGCTTGAGGTGCCCGATCTCCCGGCCGATGCGTTCGGCGATGACCCATTTCTCGTCGCAGGTGGTGACGAACAGCAGGTACTTCTGCCGATTGTCGTAAAAGCGGAAATTGCCGGGCTTCTGCACTGGTCGGACTTCTTCGTCTTTGCTCATTTTCATCCACCTGGCCAATGATGCAGCGGTCCCAGTGCACCGACCCTAGCGCCACTCCGCGCATAGATTGCGCGCGCTCTCGGGCGGGTGTGAAAGTTGCAGCACAAGGTAACGATCTCTACTGAGAACGGGTCCGTCTGATCTGCATTGACGGCTACGATGTCAATCCCTGCTCCAACCTCCATCATTCAACTTCGAATACTGGACCGTATGAAATGACTATATGGAGGCCAAGCGATCCGACGGCCTCCTCCGCAATAATCAGACTATTGCGAGCGTGGGAGTATTGGTTCTGTGAACGCCAGCAGCGAACGATCCTAAAGCACATTCCATGAGCATTCCTGGAAATGAGCGGCGACTTGAGTCCATCGTTTGAAACGCACTTCGCGTATCAACCTTGACCTCAAATCTCTACTCCGCCGCGTCCGGCGTCGCCGCCTGGCCGGCGGGTGCGACCTGCACCTGTGCCGGCAGCAGGCAGGTCACCGCGGTGCCCTCACCCGGGGTGGAGTCCAGCGCGATCGTCGAGTAGATGCACGCCCGGGCTTCAAGTGATAGGTCAGCGCCAACGCAATGCAATGTCGCAGGGCATCATCCGGACGCAGGATCCCGTGAGAAAACACCAGCGCCCTGTTGCCCTGGAATTCAAACCGATCTCCATATAACTGCCGAAAGTCGCTGATCAGCGTCGTCTGGCAATGGACAAACAACCCGTATCGGTCAGGGTCGCTCTTGAGTGAACCGATACGAACCGTGCTGCCGGTTCGCGGTTTTGCCGGCAGGTAGGCCGGTTGGCCCCATTTCAGCGTCTCGACCAACGCGCCGACCGTTGCGGTCTGGGCGGCCGTGTCGAAAATCAGCGTCCGCAATGCCAGCAGATCTGTGCGCAGGGCCGGCGGATAGGCTTCGAAAACGGCCTTTACGTTTGGATCCTGGAAGGGCGGAGACGCGATGCCTCTACTCCGCCGCGTCCGGCGTCGCCGCCTGGCCGGCGGGTGCGACCTGCACCTGTGCCGGCAGCAGGCAGGTCACCGCGGTGCCCTCGCCCGGGGTGGAGTCCAGCGCGACGGTGCCGCCGTGAAGTTCGATCAGGCTCTTGGTTAGGGCGAGACCCAGCCCCGCGGCGGACTCCCGGGCGTAGGGATCGCCCCGCTCGAACTTCTCCATCACCCGCTCGTGGTTCTCCTGCTCGATACCGATGCCGGTGTCGCGCACGACGATGGCGATGTTGCCGTTGTGACGCCGCGCCTCCAGGATGACGCTGCCGCCGGCCGGGGTGAACTTGATGGCATTGGACAGCACGTTGAAAACGGCCTGCTTCACCCGGGTCCCGTCGCAGTTGACCTTTCCGATCTCCGCCGGACAGTCGAACGACAGTTCCAGCTTGCCTTCACGCGCCCGCTCGCCGGTCACGTCGATGAGGCTTTCCAGCAGGCCGTGAAGGTCTACCGGTTCGATCTGCAGGTTCATGAACCCGGCCTCGATGGTCGCCAGATCCAAGATGTCGTTTATCAGCGCCATCAGGTCGTGCGATGCCTTGATGATGCTGCCCACGTAATCCTTCTGCTTGACCGTCAGTTTGCCCGGCAGCTCGGTATTGAGGACCTCGGTAAACCCGACGATCGCGTTCAAGGGCGTGCGCAGCTCGTACGAAACGTTGGCGATGAACTGGGATTTCAGCTTGTCCGCCTTTTCCAGCGCCAGATTCCGTTCCACCAGCGCGCGGTTCACCTGGACCCGGTCGCTGACGTCCAGGTAGGTCAGCAGGCATTCGCCGTTGGGCAGCGGCACGCTGGCATAGTCCAGGATGGTGCCGTTGGTCAGTTCCAACTGGCCGGAATCCGTGGCCGGATCCGTCACCCGCATAATGATCTTCTGCTTCAACGAGTCCCAGTCGCCGTTCCGCGGGAAGAATTTCTGGGTGCGGTCCAGCACCTCGGTGATATGCGGCTCGCCGCCGAGGAAGGGCTCCGGCAACTCCCACAAATGGGCATAGCGCGGGTTGAACAGCTTCAGGCGGCCGTCGCTGCCGAACACGGCCAGGCCCTCGTGCAGATTGTCCAACGTTTCCTTCTGCACGGCGATCAGGGTGTTGTAGGACCGTTCCAACGTCAAACTGTCGGTCACGTCCTCGTAGACCATCAACAGACCGCCGAACGGATGCGGCGAGACCACCATCCTCAGCGTGCTTTCGTCCGGCAGGTGCATCAGCTCTTCATAGGGTTCGATCAACGAAGTGAAGCGCTGGTCCTGCGACCGTTTGTAAGCCGGGAAGTCGACGATCTCCGGCAACCGCCGGCGCTCGCGCAACAGCTCCAGGATTTCACCCAGCGTCGGCTCGCCTTCCAGCGCCTCGTCCTCGATACCCCACAGCCGCACGAACGCGGCGTTGTAGAATTTCAGCCGCTTGTCCGGTCCGTAGATGGAAATCGCGGTGCCCAGCTTCTGCAGCACGTCGCCGTGCGCGGCGATGTGGTTGGCAAGTTCGGCCTGCACCTCTTCCAGCGCGGTAACGTCGACGGCATAGCCGCCCACCGCGCCGTCGGTGCCGTCGATGGGGATCTCGGTGAAATCCAGCAGGCGCCGCTCGCCGCTCAACACCACATGGTGGCTTTCCGACTGGGCAAGCCGCGTGCGGGCGGCGCGTTCGGCGAGGCCGCGTCCGTCCGCGGCGATATAGCCGGCGCCAAGTTCGCGCTGTTCGGCGATCACGACGGACGGGTCGCTGTCCAGTGCTTGGGCATAAGCCTTGTTGCAGCCGGCGATCTCAAGACCTTCGGCACGACGCCACCACACGGGCAGCGGCAGCATTTGCAGCACGCCGGTCAGCGTCGCCACCTCGTCTTCGCGTTCGGAATAGGCAGCCGAAAGGGCGGAATAGCGTTGATCGTCGGTGACCCAGATCAGGGTCGCCTCACCCTCCACGCGGCCCCACAGCCTGATCGGCCGGCCCGCATCTCCGGTCCGGGCGGCGATTTCGAACGGTTCACTCCGCTCGCCCAATCGCTCCAGCGCCTGGGCCAGAAGGGCCTGGTCTTCCTTGGCCAGCGCGTCGGCGATGCCCGACGGCCCCACCAGGTCCGGACGCCCCAGCAGGCTGCGCGCCTTGCCACTGGCGCCGGTATTGCCGGCTTCCTGCCAGACCAGGCCCATCGGCCCGGTGTCCGCACGCGTCTTCCAGGTTTCCAGGGACTGCCGCGCCTGCTTGCGCGTGCGTTCCAGCTTGGCCCACAACACGACGCCCACGCCCAGGGAAAGCAACAGCGCGGCGCCTAGTGCAAGCGTGACCTCACTTGTCACGAAGTACACCTCTTCGGAAGAGTCCCCGCCGCTTCAAACCGACGCAAGAAACGGCCACTCGATTACTATTGTAACGGCGCGCGGATAATTGAACAAGCCTGAGGTTTTAGACGGTTATCTTTTGTTAACAATTTAACGCAGGAAGTAAATCAGTAGCGGTAGTGTTCCGGCTTGTACGGTCCGTCCTGTTCCAGGCCCAGATAGTCGGCCTGGGCCGTCGACAGCTTGGTCAGCTTGGCGCCGACCTTTTCCAGGTGCAGGGCCGCCACCTTCTCGTCCAGGTGCTTTGGCAGGACATAGACCCGGTTTTCGTAGCGGTCGGCGTTATGCCACAGCTCGATTTGCGCCAGCACCTGGTTGGTGAAGCTGGCCGACATCACGAAGCTGGGATGACCGGTTGCGTTGCCCAGGTTCACCAGACGTCCCTCGGACAGCACGATCAGCCGCTTGCCGTCGGGGAACTCCACCTCATGCACCTGCGGCTTGACCTCTTCCCATTTGTAGTTGCGCAG
>CAJIAA010000061.1_pt1 | contig 23937 bp, 23 predicted proteins | sample 9199011 | NCBI WGS metagenome assembly CAJIAA01 (sample SAMEA7708266, study PRJEB35096) | sediment metagenome | biome: marine neritic benthic zone biome [ENVO:01000025]; feature: sediment [ENVO:00002007]; material: shallow marine sediment [ENVO:03000034] sea grass bed [ENVO_01000059] ...
CTTCTGCGGCGGCAGATGGGTGTGGTGGACGATCAGGTTCCAACCGACGGACCGGGCGATGTCCTTCAGCCCTTCGTGATGATTGGCAAAGCGCGCACCGTATTGCGTCCGCAGTGCGTCGACCCGGCTGATCAGTGTACGGCCCTCGTCCTCCATTCCTTCGAACATCACCCGGCCGCGAAACGGCAGCGTTTCCTCGGCCGGGTCCAGGACCTGAAGCAGGATGCCGGAAATGCCCCGGCCAGCGTAACTGTGCACGCGCGCCTGGATTTCCTCCAACGGAGCCATGAAGTCGCTGATGAATGCCAGTTGGGCGAATCGGGGCAGGTGTTCGGCCGGCGGCAGGCTGGTTTCTTTCGGCTGGTCGCGATCGGCGGACAGCAGCGCCTGGGTGATCCGATTTAGTGCCATCCGGCCGGTGCCCGGCCGCATACCGTGGCCGAACAACGCGACACGTTCGCCGCTGCGCACCAGCAGGGCGGCGATCGCCAGCGCCAGCAGGTCGGCGCGCTGGCGTTTGGTAGGCCGGTCCCGGCCATGCCGATAATCCATCGAGGCCGACCCGTCGCACCATATCCAGACGCTTTGCGCGGCTTCCCATTCGGTCTCGCGCACGAATAGGAGGTCCGATTTTGCAGAGCGGCGCCAGTCGATCTGCGTTGCCGAATCGCCGATGTGGTACCGCCGGAACTGCCAGAATGTCTCGCCTTGCCCTACCTTGCGCCGCCCGTGTACGCCCTGGTGGACGGTCGAAGCGACCCGCTCTGCCTCCACCTGTAGCGGCGGCAGCGTCGCCACGAGCGCTTCGGCTTCGTGTCTCAGCAGATAGCCTTTTTGGCGGGTCGAGGCTGGTTCGGCCATGGCTTGCGGCGCTTTACGAGAGGCGGGCCGTCAGGCGATCGATGAGGGAGTCGATCGTCAGCCCCTCCGCACGAGCCGTGAAGCTCAATGCCATGCGGTGCCGCAGAACCGGCGCGGCCAATGCCACAACGTCCTCTATCGACGGCGAAAGACGTCCAGTCATCAAGGCCCGCGCCCTGCACGCCAGCATCAACGCCTGGCTTGCGCGGGGGCCGGGTCCCCAGGACACATGCTCGGCCACCGCCGGGATGTCGGTGGCTTCCGGTCGGCCAGCCCTTACGACGCTCAAGATGGCATCGACCACTTTCTCGCCGACCGGGATGCGCCGCACCTGGGACTGGGCGTGCATCAGTTCCTCGGCGCTCAAGGCCGAGGCGACACCGTCTTGCGAGAGGCCGGTCGTGACCAGCATCATGTGTCGTTCGGCATCTTCGTCCGGATAGGTGATGTCGATCTGCATCAAGAAGCGATCCAACTGGGCTTCCGGCAGGGGATAGGTTCCCTCCTGCTCGATCGGGTTCTGCGTGGCCAGCACGTGGAAGGGCTTCGGCAATGGGTGATAGTGGCCGGCTACGGATACCCGGGCCTCCTGCATCGCCTGCAACAGCGCTGACTGCGTGCGCGGGCTTGCACGGTTGATCTCGTCCGCCATCAACAGTTGGGTGAAGACGGGCCCCTCGATGAAACGGAACTCGCGTTTGCCCGACGCCGCTTCCTCCAGCACTTCTGAGCCCAGGATATCCGCGGGCATCAGGTCCGGCGTAAACTGGATCCGTCGCTCGCTAAGACCCAGCACCGCGCCGAGGGTTTCCACCAGTCGCGTCTTGCCCAGGCCCGGAACGCCGACCAACAGGGCGTGACCGCCTGACAACAGTGTGATCAGGGCTTCGTCGACCACGTCCTGCTGACCAAAAATGACTCTGGCGACTTGCTGACGCGCCTCCGAAAGCCGTTCGCCAATCCGTTCCAGTTCGGCCACTTGTGCGTCCGCATCCGCAATGGAGGCTGCACCTCCACCCGCGGCAATCGGTTCAGTCGGGGTCAAAGCCTGCTCCTACTCTGTTACTGTAACGGTCTGGGAGCCTGCGGTTGCGTCGCAGCCGCGGCGTTCCGGTCTCTCCAGGATCAACCATGGTAGAGCATGTATGCCGAAACAAGACCCCACGCCCAACAATCTCACCGATGTGATGAAATCCGCCGGGATACGGCCCGTTCCGGCGGCGGGTGAGGCGATCGGGCACTTCGGCATCAACATAGCGAAGGACGGGACTTGGTTCCACTATGGGGCACCGATTCGCCGAATTGCGCTGTGCAAACTGTTCGCGACGATATTGCGGCGCGCGGAAGACGGGACCTATTGGCTGGTTACACCGGTGGAGAGGGGGCAGATCGACGTCGAGGATGCTCCGTTCACTGCTGTGGAGATGTGCGCCGACGGGGCCGGGGACGAACAGATACTTCGATTTCGCACCAATCTGGACCAGATGATCGAGGCTGGTGCCGACAATCCGATCCGCGTGCAGTTGGACGATGAAACCGGGGAGCCAAGACCCTATCTTGGTGTACGGGATGGTCTGGAGGCCTTGATCGTGCGGTCGGTCTATTACGACTTGGTCGAACTGACCGTGGAAGGCGAGGTTGCGGGCACGCGGGTTCTGGGCGTTTGGAGCGGCGGCTGTTTTTTTCCGATCGGTCCGGCCCCTGAATGATAGAGCTTTTGTTTACGCAGGTGCGGCAGTGAATTGTGGTCTGATGGATCGCGACACGATCATAGAACGTCTGGCGAAGGGCCGTACGGGCACGGGGAGGGGCGACCACGACCTGAACCCGGACCTGCGACCCGAGGGATCGCTGGTGCCGGCTGCGGTCCTGGTGCCGCTGGTACCGCGGGATGCCGGCATGACCGTCATGTTGACCCAACGCACCGATCATCTACATGACCATGCCGGGCAGATCAGCTTCCCGGGCGGTCGCATCGAAGGGACCGATCCCTCCGCGGCGGATGCCGCCATCCGCGAGACGGTCGAAGAGGTCGGAGTGGAGCAGCACAGGATCCAACTGATCGGACAGCTCGACCCTTACGTGACCCGGACCGGCTATGCAGTGACACCGGTAGTCGGATTTGTTCTGCCACCGTTTTCGGTGCGGCCCGATCCGTTCGAGGTGGCTGATGTTTTCGAGGTCCCACTGGGTTTCGTTCTCAACCCGGCCAACCTTCAGCGACACAGCCGTCTGTTCGAGGGTAAAAAGCGCCAATTCTATGCGCTGCCCTACGAGGAACGTTATATCTGGGGCGCAACGGCCGGAATGCTTGTCAATCTCGCTCAGGTTTTAAACGACCGATGATCAGAACCATCTTGACCGTTTTGGTGCCGCTGATTGCGCCGACGCTGGCTTACCTTGTGTGGATGCAGCTGCGTTCGCAGCGCCGGGAGGACGAGGCAGCGGGACGTCCTATCCCGAAGTGGCAAAAACTGCCCTGGCCATGGCTGATCGTCAGCGGTGCGGCGCTGGCCGCCGTGGCCTTGATCGCCGTGGGCTATGTGGACAGGTCGCCGGACATCACCAGACGCTACATCCCCCCGACACTTGAAAACGGCAAGGTCGTGCCCGGTCGGTTCGGGGAACAGCAGTGATCCGGGACAATCCCGATCTTGGCTGGCTAAAGGGCGGCGCCGTCCGGCGCGTGATAGCTGCGCTGGTTCGGGACGGCGCTACGGCCCGTTTCGTCGGCGGCTGCGTGCGCGACAGTCTGGTTGGGTTGCCGGTCACCGACATCGATATCGCCATCGACGCCGATCCGGAGACGGTGACCGCCCTGCTGGAATCGGCGAACATAAAGGCCGTGCCCACAGGCATAGAGCATGGCACCGTGACCGCGGTTGCCAATCACCGCCCATTCGAAATCACCACGCTGCGACGCGACGTCGAAACCTATGGGCGGCACGCCACTGTCGCGTTCACCGAAAACTGGCACGAGGATGCGGCCCGCCGCGACTTTACGATCAACGCCATGTATCGCGATCCTGACGGCGCTTTGTTCGACCCGATGGAGGGCAAGCCGGATCTTGCCAGCGGCCATGTCCGGTTTGTCGGCGACGCCCGAGAGCGGATCGAAGAGGATCGCCTGCGGGTTCTGCGTTTTTTTCGGTTCTATTCACGCTATGGCGCACCGCCGCCCGATCAGGAGGCACTGTCCGCCTGTGCCGAGGCAGCGGGCAGGCTGGAAGTGCTGTCCGCCGAGCGGGTCCAGAAAGAACTTTTGAAGCTTCTGGGCGCGCACGATCCCATTCCGGCCCTGCGATTGATGGAGGATACCGGCGTGCTTGCGGCGATCCTGCCTGAGTATGGCGGTCTGGCGGTGCTGGAGGGTCTGATTGCGATCGAGAACGGTCGGCGGGAGGCCGATTCGGCGCTGCGTCTGGCCGCGGTCCTGCAACGGGCGCCTGAGACGGTGCACGCCGTGGCTTCCCGTCTCAAACTGTCTAATGCGCTGCGCGACCGGCTTGTCGCGACAGCGACTGTGCGTCTGGACTCCGGCAGTCCGGCGGAAACGGTCTACCGTCTGGGACCCCGAGTCGCCCATGACGCCGCCCTCCTGGCGGGCGCACGCGGCGAACCCGAATGGGAACGGGTTCTGATCGCCTCGGACGCCTGGGCGCCGCTGCATTTCCCGTTGGCCGGCGCGGATGTTCTTGCACTAGGCGTGGAGGCGGGTCCGCAGGTCGGTACGTTGCTGCGCCGGGTAGAGGACTGGTGGGTCGGCGGCGATTTCAAAGCCGATCGCGCCGCCTGCCTCCGTCAGCTTGGCAAAGTGGCCCGGGATGGCGCCGGCTGAGACGGCTTTTTTATTATTTATTTCAATAATTTGCCGCGATGCACAATATGATTCTGTGGCCAGGGCAGGAATCGTTCGGTAAACTGCATGTTGTAAAAGTCGACAACGACAACAAGTCACGGAACCGCCGATCTGCGGCACCGTGCGGACCCAAGACCCCTGGCAGGCAAGTCTAGGAGGGAGCCAATGGTGGCTTTGCGTAAGGGTGCCATTGTCATTTTCGTTGTTGCACTCGGTTACATGATTATCGCGCTGCAGGCCAGATCGGCGGAGCTTCGGCCGGAACCTGGAACCGTGGCGTCGGTGCCTGCGTCGGGGTTCATTGCCGACTGATATCGTCCCGAATGGGGATCAGAAGGTGACGCGGTTGAGGCGACCCTTGACCGAGCGAACATCTTCGCCGTCGCGGTAGCGCTCGAAGGTCAATTCCATGCCGGTGCCGGTCAGGGTGCGGGCATATTTTTGGATGATCCAGCGGCCTTGCGGGTCAATCTGCATCATGTAGGTATGCAGGGTCTGGTCGCGCAGTGCCGCCCACCACATGGGCTTGCCGAACGGGTCGCGACTGGTGGAGGCGTAGATGCCCGGTTGATCCGTCGGCATGAAACTGATGGTCGCCGAGCGCTGCTTGCTTTTTGGCGCGTTGGGGTCGCCGCCTTTCCTGAACTTGGTTGACCAGTAAACGTCAAACCCGTTGCCGTTTGGCCGGATTTCGACGGCAAGCTCGCGCACGGTCGTTTCGAAATAGATGCTCTCGGCATCTTCTGCGACACCCATGCCCTCGAACCGGCCGTAGAAGGCGTTCATATCGACCGACTGGGCTTGCGCGCCAGCGCCGCCCAAGAACGCGAACCCAAAGAACATCGCCAGGACGGCAGATTTCAGTCTGGTCATTATTGGCCTCCCTAGCCTTTTTCGGTGCCCGATGGCGGGCATTCTAATGCACTGTCGGCGGCGCGGTCACGCACCCGCACATGCCGATCTTAGGGCCAGGTCGCCACCGGCGGCAGTGACATCAACACGGCCTCTGGGTTGCCACCCGTCATCAATCCGAAACGCGTGCCTCTGTCATAGACAAGGTTGAATTCCGCATAACGGCCGCGGCGTTCAAGCTGGTGGGCCCGATCGGCATCGGACCAGGTCTCCTGCCACCGGCGCCGGACCAGTTCGGGATAGATCGCCAGGAACGTCTCGCCGACGTCCCGGGTGAAGGCGAAGTCGCCAACCCAGTCGTCTTCCAGGTAGTCGTAAAAGACGCCGCCCACCCCCCGGGCCTCGTTGCGGTGCTTGATGAAGAAGTACTCGTCACACCATTTCTTGAAGCGCGGATAAAAGTCCGGATCGTGGCGGTCGCAGCACGCCTTGAGTGCCGCATGGAATGCCTCGGTTTCCGCTTCCTGCGGGCGCATGGGGTTGAGGTCGGTGCCGCCGCCAAACCAGCATTTTCTGGTAACGATCATGCGCGTGTTCATGTGCACGGCCGGCACCTTCGGCGAACGCATGTGTGCGACCAACGAAATGCCGCTGGCCCAGAACCGTCCGTCTTCGGCGGCGCCGGGGATCTCGCCGCGAAACTTCTCCGAGAAGGTGCCGTGGACTGTGGAAACGTTGACGCCGACCTTTTCGAAGACTCGTCCGTGCATCACAGCCATTTCCCCGCCGCCCCCGTTGTCCGCGTTCTGGTCGGGGCGCTGCCATCGCTTGCGCACGAACTTGCCGGCGGGGCGGTCGGCGCCGGGACCGGTATAGGTCTCTTCAAGTTCCTCGAATGCGTCGCAAATGCGCGCGCGCAACGTCTCGAACCAGGACCGGGCGGCTTCCTTGCGGGCCTCGATCGACGTTCCGGTTTCGCTCATCGTTCCTCCGGTTGGCGCGGGAAACCATCGGTCTGGCGAAGCGCCTCGCCGACCACGACCGCGGCGGTCATGGCCATATTCAAGGAGCGCATGCCGGCGGCCATCGGGACCGACACGCGCAGATCGGCCGCGGCATGAACTTCTGCCGGCACTCCGCTGCTTTCGTTTCCCAGGAGAATCGTGTCCGTGGCCTGGAATGCAACGCTGGTGTAGGACGCGGTTCCCCCGGTCGTCAACAGCACCAAACGGCCGTCGCGTTCGGACTTGAAATGCTCCCAGGACGAATACCGCCGGATTGCGACTCGGTCCAGGTAGTCCAGGCCCGCGCGCCGCAGGCGATTGTCCGTCCAGACGAAACCGCAGGGTTCGACGATGTCCACGCCGACCGCCAGGCAGGCCGCCAGACGCAACACTGCTCCGGTATTCTGCGGGATCTCGGGTTGGAAGAGAGCGATGAGCATCGGTGATTGATTTCAGCGGGTTGAACCAACTCAGGCATCGGTGGAGCGAACGCCGGACCAGGGTCGCAGCCCTCGCTGCAGGTGGCGTCCGGACACGCGTTTCGCCGCCGCCGTACTGTGCGGTCTGATGTCGCAGACCAGATCGGGGCTGACAAGCGGCCGGTAAACTTATTATAAGCAGCTTCGGCCCTATATGGCGCCAGTCTGCCAGGCTCGGCGAGAGCCATCCAAGCGCGAGAGGTTCAGAATGGCTGAAAGCGGATCGTCGACACAATCCGTCGAAGACGAGGACAAGCGGGATTTCCTCACCCTTGCCACCGTGGCCGTCGGCGCCGTCGGCGTGGGTGCGTTTCTGTGGCCGATTATCGACAGCATGAACCCGTCGAAGGACGTGCTGGCACTGGCGTCCACGGAAGTGGACCTGAGCCCGATCGAGGAAGGCCAGCGCGTCACCGTGGTCTGGCGCGGCAAGCCGGTCTTCATCGATTACCGCACGGCGGACGAGATTTCCTCCGCCAAGGCAGACGACGGCGCGGACCTTCCCGATCCCCAGCAGGATGCAGATCGCGTCAAAAAGACCGAGTGGCTGGTCGTGATCGGGATCTGCACCCATCTGGGTTGCGTTCCGAAAGGCCAGACCTTGGGCGACGCGAAAGGCGAGTTCGGCGGCTGGTTCTGCCCCTGCCACGGCTCGCACTACGACACGTCGGGCCGTATCCGTAAGGGCCCTGCGCCGCGGAACATGGACGTGCCGCCGTACGAGTTCCTGGACGATACAACGATCAAGATCGGATAAGGAAAGCCGCTATGAGCGCACACGGCTCCGCGCCAGATTTCAAGAACCCCGTGGTCCGGTGGATCGATCGGCGGCTGCCGCTGTTCACCTATTTGGACAAGGAATACAACCAGTTCCCGATGCCCAAGAATGTCAATTATTTCTGGAGCTTCGGGGGCATGGCCAGCGTCGTGCTGATCGTCATGATCGTGACCGGCATCATGCTGGCAATGCAGTTCACGCCGCATGTGGACTATGCATTCGACAGTATCGAACGGATCATGCGGGACGTGAACTACGGCTGGCTGCTGCGCTACATCCACATGAACGGCGGCTCGATGTTCTTCATCGTCGTCTATATCCACATCTATCGCGGGCTGTACTACGGCTCATACAAGGACCCGCGCGAGCTATTGTGGATCCTGGGCGTGGTGATCCTGATCCTGATGATGGCGACGGCCTTCATGGGCTACGTGCTGCCCTGGGGACAGATGAGTTTCTGGGCCGTCACAGTGATCACCAACCTGTTCTCCGCGATTCCGTGGGTCGGGGAATCCATCGTGACCTGGCTGTGGGGCGGGTATTCGGTCGGCAATCCGACACTGAACCGCTTCTTTGCGCTGCACTTCCTGCTGCCATTCGTGATTCTGGCGGTGGTGGGGCTGCACGTGGTCGCGGTCCATATCACCGGTTCCAACAACCCGAAGGGCATCGATCCGAAGGGACCTCAGGACACGGTGCCGTTCCATCCCTACGTCACGTCGAAGGACGGCATCGGGCTTGGGGTCTTCTTCCTGGTTTTCGCGTTCTTCGTGTTCTTTGCGCCGAATTTCCTCGGACATCCGGACAACTACATTCCGGCGAACCCGCTTTCGACGCCGGAGCACATTGTGCCCGAATGGTACTTCCTGCCGTTCTACGCGATCTTGCGCTCAGTGACGGTGGACTTTCTATGGATCGTGCCGGCCAAGCTGGGCGGCGTGATCCTGATGTTCGGCTCGCTTTTGATCCTCATGGTGGTGCCCTGGCTTGACACGTCGAAGGTGCGGAGCTGCCGCTATCGGCCGATTTACAAGTGGTTTGTCATGCTGTTCGCGATCGATGTCATTGTGCTGGGCTATTGCGGCGCCAAGCCGGCGGAGGGCTGGTACCTGATTACGGCGCAGATCGCGACCACCTGGTATTTCCTGCACTTCATCATCATTACGCCACTGGTCGGGTGGATCGAGACGCCGAGCCCCCTGCCCAGCAGCATTTCCGAGCCCGTCCTGAAGGGCGGCTCGGGAGGCGCCGCAGGCGCGACCGCCGCTAAGATGGAGAAGCCCTGATGCTGAAGGCGATACTCGGCGCGACCGGCGCTGTCCTTGCCATTGCACTGTCCTTGAACCCGGCGCCGGCAAAGGCTGCGGGCGATGCGCCCGTACCGCCTTCGCAGGGCTGGTCTTGGGAGGGGGCCTTCGGCAGCTACGATAGGGCTGCGGCGCAGCGCGGCCTTCAGGTCTACAAGGAGGTCTGCGCGGGCTGTCATTCGATGGACCTGCTGTTCTATCGCGACCTCGAAGGCCTGGGTTACAGCGAGGACGAAATCAAGGCGATCGCGGCTGATTACGAGGTCGAGGACGGACCTGACGACGAAGGCGAGATGTTCGACCGCACGGCCATTCCGTCCGACAGGTTTGTCAATCCCTACCGCAACGACAACGAAGCGCGTTCCGCCAACAATGGCGCTCTGCCGCCGGATCTGAGCCTGATTGTCGAGGCGCGGCCGAACGGGGCCAACTACCTTTATGCGCTGTTGACCGGCTATTCCGAAGAGGTGCCGGACGGCATCGAGATGCAGGAAGGAATGAACTACAACGCGTGGTTCAAGGGCAATCAGATCGCCATGGGCCAGCCGCTGTACGAAGACGGCGTGGAATATGCCGACGGCACGCCCGCAACCGTGTCGCAGATGGCCAGCGACGTCACCACCTTCCTGGCATGGGCGTCGGAGCCCAACATGGAACAGCGCAAGAGCATGGGCATCAAGGTGATGATCTTCCTGCTGGTGCTGCTTGGCCTGCTGATTGCGTTGAAGCGGAAGATCTGGGCGAACGTGGGTCACTAGCGGTACCCACGGAACCGAAAACGACGGCGGCCTGGCCTGGGCCGCCGTTTTTCTTGAAAGCCTTGCAGCGGTTCATATTAGTAAATCAGCAATACACGGGATGGTAGTAGGAACGGTGTGTTTGTCCTGGAGGAGGGGCCATGCGTTTGGAATCCGCCCCGGAAGCGATCATTGAAGACCCGAAATTGGCGCTGTTGCTGGCTTGGTGGCGCCAAGAACGTGACAGCCGCGTTCTGCCGCCGCTCCAATCGGTCGATCCGACCCGCATTCCCGTCTCGACCCTTCCCCATGTCGCCGTCATGGACCCGCCGGATACCGAGAACCGGATTCTGGTCCGCCTCACCGGTTCGCAATTGGACGTGGAAATCGGCGAAAATGTGACGGGCAGGTATCTTGACGAGTTCATCTCCGGCCAGACGCTGGAATACCTGAACGGCCTGTTTGCGACCGTCGTCAAGGAGCGGGTGCCGGTCTATTCCGCGGGCAAGATCATGCTGCCGAACAAGCATCTCATGTTGACGCGCCGCCTGATGCTTCCCTTTGGGGTCGATGCCGTCGAGCGCGTGGTGGTTGGCCAGACGTTCGTTTGGGTCGACGACAAGGATGCCGGCAAATATGCGCTGGTCATGAACGGCAACGCCGTCGTCGATCACAAGGAATACCGGTTGCCGGCGGAGCGCGCGAAGAACAGTGCCTGAAACGGCCGCCCGGCGCACGGTCGCGCAATACCGGCTACAGCCGGCCGTGGCAGTGCTTGTACTTCTTGCCTGAACCGCACGGGCAGGCCGCGTTGCGCTGAACCTTGCCCCATGTCATCGGATCTTGCGGATTGACTGCGGCGGATGCCGCCCTGGTCCGCACGGGCGCTGCGACGGGCGGGGGTGGCGCCGCCGGCGCGCCGTCGGTGCCGGTCGCCAGGGCAGTTGTCTCCTCGTGCACCTCAAGCGTTTCCTGCGGTGCTTCCGCCCGTAATGCCTCCACCGGCGCCTGGACCCTGAGCTCCAGATGCGACAGCACCTGCGTGACCTGCTGGCGCAACGAGCCCAGCAGGCCCTCGAACAAGGTGAAGGCCTCACGTTTGTATTCGTTCAGCGGGTCGCGTTGGCCATAGGACCTGAGCCCGATACCCTGTCGCAGATGATCAAGCTGCAGGAGGTGCTCTTTCCAGGCATGATCCAACAGCTGCAACAGAAGGCTCTTCTCCGCCATCCGCATCACTTCCGGACCGTGCTCCGCCGCCTTGGCCGCCATCTTCCGGTCGGCCGCCTGCCTGATCCTGTCGTGGATCTCCTGGTCGGCAATGCCTTCTTCCTTGGCCCATTCCTGCACCGGCAGGTCCAGGCCGAAAAGGCGGTTGCATTCCTCGTGCAGGCTGTCCAGCGACCACTGATCGGGCAGTGCGTTTTCGGGCATGCTCTGGGCGACGAGGTCCTCCAGGACCTCATGACGCATGTCGACGACGGTCTGGGAGACATCATCCGCGCGCATCAGCTCCTTGCGCTGCTCGAAGATGACCTTGCGCTGGTCATTCATCACGTCGTCGAATTTCAGCAACTGCTTTCGGATGTCGAAGTTGCGCGCTTCGACCTTCTGCTGCGCCTTCTCCAGGGCCTTGTTGACCCAGGGATGCTCGATCGCCTCACCTTCCTGCAGGCCCAGCTTGCGCAGCATGGAATCCATGCGCTCGGACCCGAAGATGCGCATCAGGTCGTCTTCCAGGCTGACAAAGAAGTTGGACTCGCCGGGGTCTCCCTGGCGACCGGACCGGCCCCGCAGCTGGTTGTCGATGCGGCGGCTTTCGTGTCGTTCGGTGCCGACGATGAACAACCCACCGGATTTCAGCACCTCTTCCCGCTTGTTCGCGATATCGGTCTCGATCTCGGCGCGCTTGGCCGCGCGGGCGGCCTCGTCCTCGATGTCTGCCAATTCGCGCGCCAGGCGCATATCCAGGTTGCCGCCAAGCTGGATGTCCGTGCCGCGTCCGGCCATGTTGGTTGCGATCGTCACCGCGCCCGGCGTGCCCGCCTCGGCGATGATGAAGGCCTCTCGTTCGTGCTGTCGGGCGTTCAGGACTTCGTGCGCGATCTTTTCCTTCTTCAGCAATGCGGACAGTTCCTCGGACTTTTCGATCGAGACGGTTCCCACCAGCACCGGTTGGTTCTTCCCGCGGCAGGCCTGGATTTCTTCCAACACGGCCGTGTTGCGTTCCCGGCTGGTACGGTAGACCTGATCGTCGTGGTCCTTGCGCACCATCGCCATGTTGGTCGGAATCTCCACCACTTCCAGATTGTAGATTTCCGCGAACTCCGACGCCTCGGTCATCGCCGTCCCGGTCATGCCGGCCAGCTTGCGGTACATGCGGAAGTAGTTCTGGAAGGTGATTGACGCCAGGGTCTGATTTTCGCGTTGGACCTCTACTTTTTCCTTGGCTTCCAGCGCCTGGTGCAGTCCTTCCGAATATCGCCGGCCTTCCATCATGCGGCCGGTGAATTCGTCGATGATGACGACTTTGTTGTCCTTGACGATGTAGTCCACGTCGCGGGTGAACAGCTTGTGCGCCCGCAGCGCCTGGTTGACGTGATGGACCAGCGAGATGTTCTGCGCCTCGTACAGCGAGCCCTCGTTCAAGAGGTCAGCCTCGGCCAGCAGGTTCTCGACGCGTTCAGTGCCCGCCTCGGTCAGCGAGACGGCGCGCTGCTTTTCGTCCTTTTCATAGTCCTCTTCGTTCAGCTTGGGGATCAAGGCATCGATGTTCTGGTACATCTCCGACGAATCGTCGGTCGGTCCGGAGATGATCAGCGGCGTGCGGGCCTCATCGATCAGGATCGAATCCACCTCGTCCACGATGGCGAAGTTGAACTCGCGCTGAACCATATCTTCCAGGCGGAATTTCAAGTTGTCGCGCAGATAATCGAAACCGAATTCGTTGTTTGTTCCGTACGTGACGTCCGCCGCGTAGGCTGCCCGGCGTTCGTCGTCGCTGAGGTTGGGGACAATGCAACCCACGGTCAGACCCAGGAACTTGTAAATCGCGCCCATCCAGTCAGCGTCGCGGCGGGCGAGATAGTCGTTGACGGTCACCACGTGGGCGCCTTTGCCTTCCAGCGCGTTCAAATAGACCGGCAGTGTGGCGACCAGGGTCTTGCCCTCGCCCGTCTTCATTTCCGAGATTTGGCCCTCGTGCAGCACCATGCCGCCGATCAGCTGGACATCGAAATGGCGTTGGCCCAGCGTCCGTTTCGCCGCTTCACGGACCACTGCGAACGCTTCCGGCTGGATACTGTCCAACGTCTCGCCCTTGGCGATCCTCTCCCTGAATTCGTCCGTCTTGGCACGAATTGCGGCGTCGTCCAGCGCCTCGATCTTGCTTTCCAGGGCATTGATCTTGTCGACGTCGGAGCGCAGGCGCTTGATAATCCGCTCGTTCACGGACCCGAATACGCCCTTAAGCATCCCAGTTAACATTATGGTCTCAATCCGGTGATCATCGATGAAAGATATGGCGCGCCCAAGGGCGAAATGCGCCAGCATGAGATAAGCGGTCCGCCTATCCCTGTCAACGACCGAGGCGTCCGGAAAACCGCCCTGGTCCGGCGGATTTCCTAAACTTTCCGGCGGCTTAGCACATCGCCGTCGAGCCCGGAAGCCCGCTGGCCCAGGCCGGGGGCCGGAAGGCGACAGGACCGCCGATAGCGCCCGGGCACGCCGCCCGGGCGGCCGCCACAGGCCCGTGGATCGGGCAAGAAGGCTTGTTCGCCACCAAGTCCTGTGCTTTATGAAGGCCCGTTGACACGGCCCCGACGGGCCGGTCATCCGCCTCCTATCATGACACAAGGATTCCCGTCCATGTTCACGTCCATTCGCAGCGCCCTGGCCCGTGGGGTCATTGTGGCCGCACTGATTGCCGCTGCATCGCCGTCATTCGCCCAAACGCCCGGCGGGACGGAAGAGGACGTGGTGATCGCGAACGTTAACGGGAAGCCGATCTACCGTTCGCAGCTGATCGAGCTGTTTCAGCAGCAGGTGCCGCCCCAGATGCAGCAGATGGGCGTGATGCCGTTTTACGACATGCTGGTAGACCGCCTGATCGGCTTCCAGGTATTGACGGAAGAAGGCAGGGCCGCGGGCCTGGCCGACGATCCGGAGGTGACCGAGCAGATGACCCGGATCGAAGATTCGATCATCCGCATCGTACGGGTGCAGCGTTTGGTCGAAGAACGCACCACGGAAGAAGCGATTCAGTCGGCTTATGCAGCGTATGTCGAAGGCAATCCTCCGAAAGAGGAGGTCAGGGCGCGGCATATCCTGGTCGAAACCGAGGCGGAAGCTAAGGAGATTATCGTCCTGTTGCAGAGCGGCGGCGATTTCGAAGGCCTTGCAAAAGAGCGTTCAACCGGTCCGTCCGGACCCGAGGGCGGCGATCTCGGCTATTTCGGCCGTGGACAGATGGTCGAGGAGTTCCAGGACGCGGCGTTCGCGATGGATTCCGGCCAGTTTTCCGACACGCCGGTCCAGACGCAGTTCGGCTGGCATGTGATCAAGGTCGAAGACAAGCGCATGAGCGAGCCGGAACCCCTGGAAACCGTCCAGGGACAGCTGACCGAACAGCTTCGGTCCCAGATCTTCCAGGAGATCATCGCCGAACGGGTGGCCAGTTCCGACGTGGAACGGTTCGACATCCAGGGTAATCCGGTTCAGGAACAGCCCGCGGCACCGGCCGAGGCGGAGGCCCCTGCAACCAACCAACAATGACCGGCAGGCCCGCCGTACCACCGGATACATGTCGTCAGCGTCACCGTTTGCACCGAAGCGATTTCCCGGACTGCCCGCCATAGCCGGTGTGGCGGTGGGCGGCGCGGCCTGTGGCGTCAAATACCAGGGGCGCAAGGACCTGTTCCTGGCCGCGCTTGCGCGCGGCAGCACGATTGCCGGTGTTTTCACCACCTCGCGAACCGCGTCAGCGCCCGTCGATTGGTGCCGCCAGATCATCGGCGCGGGCCGCGTGCGCGGCATCGTCGTCAATGCCGGCAACGCAAACGCTTTTACCGGCCGCGCGGGCATGGACGGTGTCGCCCACACCGTCGACGTAGCAGCCCGGGAGATCGGCTGCAAAAGGGAAGAGGTCTATATCGCGTCGACAGGCGTCATTGGCGAGCGCATGCGGTCAGACCGTATTACCCGAGCCATTCCGCGCCTGCACGGCCGGCTGGGCGAGCGGGCCTGGAAGGATGCGGCCTCCGCGATCATGACAACCGATACCTTTCCGAAGGGCGCTTCGGCAACCTGCCGGATCGGAAGCAAGTCGGTATCGATCGCCGGCATTGCCAAGGGCTCGGGCATGATCGCGCCCGATATGGCGACCATGCTGGCCTTCGTCTTCACCGATGCGCGACTGCCGGCGCCATTGCTGCGCCGGATTCTGAAATCGGCCAACGACCGGACCTTCAACTGCATCAGCGTCGACGGCGACACGTCGACCAGCGACACGGTGCTGTTGGCGGCGACGGGCAAGGCGGGCAACCGGGCGCCGGCCGGTGCAGGCGACCCGTCGCTGCGCGAATTCAGGGCCGCACTGGAACAGGTCATGCGCGACCTGGCGCAGCAGATCGTCAAGGACGGCGAAGGCGCGTCAAAGTTCATCACGATCGACGTGGCGGGCGCAGAATCGGCCCGTGCGGCGCGGAAGATCGGCCTGTCGATTGCCAACTCGCCGCTGGTCAAGACAGCCTTCGCCGGCGGCGACGCAAACTGGGGCAGGGTGGTCATGGCCGTCGGCAAGGCCGGCGAGCGGGCCGACCGCGACAGGCTGAGCGTCGCCATGGGCGGGGTCACGATTGCCGCGGCAGGCGAGGCGGTCGAGGGTTATGACGAGGCGCCGGTGGCCCGGCATCTGGCCGGGCGCGAGGTGCACCTTGCCGTCGATGTCGGCGTCGGCCGCGGCAGGGCGCGGGTTTGGACCTGCGACCTGACTCGCGGCTATATCGATATCAACGCCGATTATCGCAGCTGAGCCAGACGCAGATGGGCGAGCCCGGTTGCTGGCAGGTCGAGACGCGCGGCGGTCCCGCCAAGCCGATCGTTTTGGTGGTCGCGGTTGCGCTGGTCGACCGGGATGGCCGGGTGCTGATCGCGCGTCGCCCCGAAGGCAAGTCGATGGCCGGCCTGTGGGAGTTTCCGGGCGGCAAGGTGCACGGCGACGAGACGCCCGAGGCAGCACTGATCCGCGAGCTGGACGAGGAGTTGGGCATCGATACGAAGGAAAGCTGTCTGGCGCCTTTCGCCTTCGCAAGCCATGCCTACGACGATTTCCACCTGATGATGCCGCTGTATGTCTGCCGCGTCTGGAAAGGCGAGCCGACCGCCCGCGAACACACGGAACTGGCGTGGGTACGGCCGACGCGGCTGAAGGACTATCCCATGCCGCCGGCGGACGAGCCGCTGATCGCGATGCTGCGTGATCTGCTGTAGGCGCCGCGCTGCCGACCGGGTCCCTGCGTCAATCAGGCCGGCGTCTTCACCGAGGCGATGATGCGATCGATCTCCGCGGCCCGCAGGTCGAAGTAATGGTCCGCAGGGGCGGTAAACAGCATGAGATCGAGCCTGCCGTCGTAGACAGCGCCGGCGGCCGTTCCACGCATCGGCAGCCCCTTTCGAACATAGCGGATCTGAAAGCGAAAGCCGTCCCTGGACCCGAAGGCGATTGGCCGGAAATCCAAGAATTCGACATCGGCGCCCGGAATGATGGCCTCGATGGTGTCGGCCACCATCTCGGCAACTTCCAGGACGTCGTACTCCGACCGGAACGCGGGCATTCTGCGTCCCTGCTTCTGGATCAGGACGTTGCCCGGTTTCAGGCCGCCCCAGGTCTGCAGCAGGCCCAGGGCCGGCCCATCGATCGTCCAGTTCTGGGGGCTGCCGCCGACAAGGCTCCACTCCGTGTATGTGGTGAACGTATAGGCGGAACCGATCTGCTGGCGGCCGGGCGGCACTTTCGACACGTCGCCGCCGCAGCCCGCTGCGAGGACGAGAACCAGCAGTCCCAATGCCCGTCTCAACGCGTCACCTCAGCCGCTCGATCCGATATTGGACGATGGCCCGGTCGGGGGCGTCGGGCGCGGCCCTGAGATAGTCCTCATAGGCCGCCCGCGCCTCGGCGTCTTGGCCGCTCTGGCGCAGGGACTGGCCAAGGCTGCGATGGGTGCGGACCGGCGTATCCGGTTCCTTCAGGGCCATCCGATAGGACTCGATGGCGCGGTCCGCATCGCCGTCTTGGCCGCGTTTGCGGTAGAGCTCGCCCATGTAGAAGAGGACCAGACCGCGCCGGTTCCCCGTTTCCAAGAGGCGGCGAAACAGGACTTCGCTTTCCGCGAACTCCTGGCGTGTAAGTTCGTCGCCCAGCCAGTCGTCCCAATACGGGGTCAGCGCCGCAGCCATGCGGTCCTGGCCCACGATCCGCGCATGCGCTGCCGGCGACGGGTCGGCCGAAACCGCCTCAAGGGCGGCGATGCGCTCCCGGGTGCCCGGATGGGTGGAGAAGAAAACCCAGGCCTCGCGTTTCTTCGAAACCGCTCTTTCCGCCAGCAATGCCTGCCAGAGCCTGGCCGATTCCTGCGGCTCGTAGCCGGCCTTCAAAAGTCGGGCGGCCCCTGCGGCGTCGGCTTCGCGCTCCTGGTCGCGGGAGAAGGAAAGGGTGCTGGCCATGACGGCCAGGTCACCCATGTAACCCGCATACCCGACCCCGGCGGCGCTGGTCAGGATCGAGAACGCGGACGCCGCATTGGCCTTGTTCTGCAGGTCGACCCAGCGCTTCAGCGAATGGCGCTTGATGTAGTGTTCCAGTTCGTGCGCCAGAACGAACGCAAGTTGTGCCTCGTTTTCGACGCGAAGCAACATCCCTGTCCAGACTTCCATCATGCCGTTGGGCGCCATCGTGGCATTGAAGTAGGGCATCTCGACCACATAGATGCGAATGCCCGCGCAGTACAATGGCGCAAGCCGGCACGTGATCTGTTCCAGGTATTCGTTCAACGCCTGGTCGTCGACAATCTGCTGGGACGACTGCAATTGACCTTCCATCCGGTCCATGTGCATCCAGAGCCCGGCTTCGGTCGTGTCCGGATCGGGCATGTCGCCCGGCTGCAGATCGGTGCTTGGAACCTGGGCGCATGCAGCCAGCACGGCGGCCGCGGTACAGCCGACCAGCGCGCCTAGCCTCACAGGACCGGACTTCCGTCAAGCAGGTCATCGATCGCGTCGCGCGCGGACTGTTTGTCCCGCAGGTCGCCGACAGTGCTGACCAACTTGTTGAACCAGACCACATTGCCGGTTTCCAGATCGACAAGCGAGGCGAATCCCTGCTGCGTGGCGGGTGCCGTCATCACACCCAGCATTGCGAAGGCCAGCCGGGTCGCAACCCGACTGCCAGATTCGTACTGGTCACGCAGATAGATGAACAAGGCGTAGTCCGCATCGTGGTCGTTCTGGATGATCCGGACCCCAGTTCCCAACGACCAGTCGGTCTTGTCTTCGGAGGTGGGATAGCCGTCGCGGTTGAGGATTGAGGTTCCCACGGCTTCATAGAGCTTGGCCAGTTCCCGATAGCGCGCCGCCCGGCCGGCAGGAATGGCCGCGGCATCGTGGACGACCAGTTCTGCTTGACGGTCGGTCATGAAATCGGTGAGGGCGGACCGGACGGAGGTCCGGCATCGCGTCGTCCAGGCCGCGTTGGGCTCGGCCAGTCCGCTTGCCGTCACCAGGCTGCACTCGACATCGGCCTCCATCAGAACCACGCGAGCGCCCGGCACGATAGGCTGCTGATATGCCGCGTGCTGGACTTCGTCCGTCGATGTGCAGGCGGCCAGTGCAACCGTGGCAAAGAACAGCATGCATTTGCCCACATGACGCTGACGACGGTGTTCAATCCCGCGTGGCATTTGATCCTCAGACCAGGTTCGGACGCGATTTTACGCTGAGTCCCCGCTCGGCAACACCGATGAACATGCCGGATTGATAATTTCCAACAGATATGCGGCGAGTGGCGGCAAAGCGGCATGCGCTGGCCAAGACAGGTCGACCCTCGTAAATTCGGTGGCCGGTTTCCATTCATCAACCGAAGGCGTGCGCTTGCTCAGGAGGCTCAAGAACTCGTTCGTGTTCCGGCTCGAGCAGACCCTGGTCCGTGGTCCGCTGTGGCGCTTTGCCGTTCTCCTGGTCTTAGTTGCGCTTGTCACGCTGTTGGCTGGCCTCCTGATTAGGCAATTGGTCCCGGGTTTCGAGTCGTTGGGCGATGCCCTTTGGTGGGCGTTCGAGCATATCATCGTCCCGGAATATGTGGACGATGACGAAGGGATCGCGAAGCTCACGGTAGGGACCGGGCTGATCGTCTTCGGGTCAATCCTGTTTGCGGGCGCGGTCATCGCGATCCTGGTGCAATGGCTGGACGATACCATCGAACGGCTGGAGCTTGGCCTGACGCCGGTGGCGCTGAATGCGCATATCGTCCTGGCCGGTTGGAACAGCCGCTCGCCGATCGTTCTGCAGGAGATCCTGTTATCGCAGGGCCGAATCGAACGGTTTCTGCGTCGACGCGGCGCGCGTCGACTTTATGTGGCGGTGCTGGCCGAGCGCGCCGATGCGGCGCTGAGAGAACAGATCAAGCTGCATCTGGGCACCAGTTGGAATGCCCGGCAGATCATCCTGCGCAGCGGGTCTTATCTGCGCTTGGAAGACCTGCAACGTGTCGATTTCGCCCATGCCGGCGCCGTAGTGGTTCCTGCCGACGATACGACGGCCATCAGCCGACTGAACGCCGATACACGCGCCGTAAAGACACTAATGACCATCGGCGCGGCGCTGGAACTGGACCCTCCCGAGGAACTGCCGGTCATCGTCGCGGAGATCCAGCAAGCTCGGCATGTGGATACGCTGCGCGGCGTCTATTCCGGGCCCATGGAGGTGATCTCCGGCGATGAACTGATCGGCCGTCTGGTGGTGCAAGTCGTCCGCTACCCCGGTATTTCACACGTGTTCGAAGAACTGCTGTCCGACCAGATTGGAAGCCAGATCTATGTTCGAGAAGAGCCGGACCTGATCGGCCAGACTTTTCTGCAGCTGGCTTACGCGTTTCCCGCTGGTGTCCTGCTTGGGATCGTGCGCCCGGAGGGAATCGAGTTCCAGGCTCTGCTCAATCCGCCGGACGACCTTCGGATCGAACCCGGCGACCGCATTGCCGTGCTGGCCCCCAGCCACAAGGATGCAATGCCGCCGGAGATCCCCGCCGCGGTGGTTGAGCAGAAGGAACGGCCGCCGCCGGAGGTGCGCATGCCCGCGCGGCGCCGCGTGCTGATGCTGGGATGGAATCACAAGATCCCGGAGATCCTGCACGAGTTCGCGTCTTACCCCGACGAGGAGTTCGAGATCGACATCGTATCGACGGTGGCAACCGAAAAACGAGAGAGCCAGATCGCCGTCGAGGGCCTTGCCATGGATGCGATGAAAATCAGACACATCGAGTTGGACTATGCCGTTCCGGCACTCCACAGAAGCCTCGACCCGGATCGCTATGACAATGTCGTCCTGCTCGCCAGCGACAGACTGAAGCCCGGCGCGGAGTCCGATGCGCGCGCGATCATGGCCTATGTTTTGCTCAACGAGCTGGCACGGGCCAAATCGACCCGCCTGCCCGTCTTGGTGGAACTAACAGATCCGGACAACGTCGCCCTTTTCGAAAACCGACACGCCGAAGTCATCGTCAGCACGACCATCATCAGCCGAATGCTGGCCCGGGTCGCGCTACGCCGGGAACTGCACGCGGTGTTCCGGGTCCTGTTCGGATCAGGCGGCAGCGAAATCCTGTTCCGTCCGATATCGGACTACGGCCTGCTCCCGGACGCTCAACCGGGCGCGGATGCGGCACAGATGGATGACGGCCTTACCTTCGCCGATGTGCAGCGTGCTGCGGACGCGCGCCGGGAGATCGCGATTGGGATCCGCCGGACCGACAGGAAGGGGCCGCAGGGCGGCGTGCAGCTCAATCCCAGGCGTGACCAGCGCCTCGGCCTGACAGAAGGCGATGAGGTGATCGTGCTGACGACCTACCGGTAGTTGGCCGTAGCTAGCATCGGCCGGTCCCTTGCCGGCGGCGCCGCAAACGTCATTCCGCCGTCGCCTCTTCCTTGGCCTTCTCTTTTGCCTGCTTCGAAAGGATGTTCAAGGCAAGTTTGGTTTTGGTCGCCTGGGCGCCGTTTGCGTCGAGGCCGTGGCCGGCAAGGAATCCCGAGAACACCTCGCGCGCCACGACCGCTTCTTCCGGCGGGCACTTGATCGACAATTCCAACAGCCGTGCGTCGTCTGGCAGCCGCCAGAATTCCGCCGTCAGTTCGTAGGCCAGACCGCTTCGTTCGACATCTGCACGTAGCGTCTTCACCGGGCCCAAGATGGTGAGATCGTCGGGACCGAGCGGACCGTCGTAGAATTCCGACAGGAGCTGCATCTGCTTCTTGGAGAACAGGGCGGAGATCGGTTCCTTGCCTTCGGCAACCTCCTCGATGTCATTCTGCTTGTGTTTCGCCTTCAGCGACGCCGATACGACTACTTGGTCGCCCACGGTGTCCGCTTCGATCTTGAAGCGGCGTTCCTCCTGCCACTTCTCGTCGACCTTGTCCGGGTCCACGGGGCGGATCTTGACAACTGAATCGTGATCGTCGTCGTCGATCGCGCGCGCCCGCAGCACCACGCCGGCCTTGTTCAACTGCAGGTCTGGGGTGTCGAAGAAATAGATCAGGCGCTTGCCCGCGTCGTGGCGCGTCAGGTCCAGCGCTTCGTAGGCGTCCATCTCTTCTTTCTTGTCGACGGTGATCTTGATCTCGACCTTGTCGGCGCCCTTGATCTTGCGTTCATACGCTTCGCGTTTGCGCTTGGTCACTTTCTCGGCCATTGGCGGTTCCTCCCTGTCTGCCGGGCGTGGCATTAGCGTCTCCGTACAGGGCGCCAACGCGTTCAGATGGCAAAACTCCTGTTCCATCTGCATTCTATCGGCGGGGCGACGGGACCGGGAGAACGCAATCCATGTCAAATCGATCCAAAGCAACCAAGGCGGGCAGTAGGACATAGCGCAGTGACCGTCTACTGCTGCAGGCCCACCTTCCGCATTCCTTCGACCCTGCGTTCGAAATCCGCGGGGTTCTTGAACGGCAGTGTGCGTCTGCGGCGCTCGATCGAGAAGCCCGGGTTGATCCGCAAGAGTTCCGCCAGGGCCGCGCGGCCTTCCTCGAGCCGCCCAAGATGGCCGTAGCACGAGGCCAACAGGGCGAATGCCATCCAGGAGTCCGAGTTACGTTGCAATCTCTGTTTCAGAACGGCGATGGCCTCGTCGTACTGCCCCATCGAAATGTGGGCCTCGGCCAGAAAGTGCAGAGTGATATCCGGGTAATGAGGGTCCAGCCGCATATATGTACCCAGCGCCTCCAGCGCCCCGGCCGGTTCTCCGCCAAAAATCAGTGCGTGGGCAGTGGTCAGGAGCCCTTCGGCCGAATTGGGCGCCAGGGCGAGGCAGCGGTTCGCCGCGGCCCGAGCCCGGTCGAGGTCGCGGCTCCAGATGCACGCAGCCGCCAATGCAAAGTGAGATTGGGACTCCATTTCGTTGGTTTCGACGGCTTGGCCCGCCATCTCAAGGCCGACTCGTAGCGACTCCTCGGGACTGTCGGACCATCCATTGACATAGTCCATGACATGGGTGAAGGCGATATGAGCCTTTGCGGCGGCAAAGCCGGGATCGATCGCAATGGCGCTTTCAAGCAGTTGCCGGGCCGTTCTGTTCCCCACCTTGGTATGAAGCCACGCCTGTTCACGACCGCGCAGGAACAGGTTGTAGGCGTCGATGTCGGCGGTCCCTTTGTGTACCAACCGGTCCTTTTCGTCTGGCGTCAGCTTGACCTTCAGGACCGAGACGATTTCCTGGGTCAGCTCGTCCTGAACCGCGAAGATGTCGTCGAGGTCGCGGTCGAAGCGGTCCGCCCAGACATGGCCGCCGTCGGTGCTGTCGATAAGCTGGGCGGTCACCCGGACGCGGTTGCCGGCCTTGCGTACACTGCCTTCCAGCACGTAGCGGACGCCCAGCTCGCGCGCAACTTGCGGGATGCTGACCGCTTGGTTTTTGTAAACGAAGGAGGAATTGCGGGCGATCACGTGCAGTCCTTCCAGCTTCGACAGGTCGGTGATGATGTCTTCGCTGATTCCATCGGAGAAATAGGCCTGCTCGGCATCGCCGCTCATGTTTTCGAAAGCCAGGACCGCCAGGGACGGTTTTTCCGGCTGTATGGACGTCGGCGCAGGTTCGCATGCGGGACCACTGCTCTCATCGCTGACCCAGCGCCAGACATGGACGGGCTGGGCGATGTTCTTGAGGTCGTGGTGCCCCATGTCTTCCAGGTCGACATCGAGATTTCCGTCGACCGCCTTTTGGGCCAGATCGGAAAAGCAGATCCCGCCAGGGTCGGCCAACGCTTCCAGACGTGCGGCGATATTCACGCCGGTGCCGTAGACGTCGTCGCCTTCAACGATGATGTCACCCAGATTGATGCCGAAGCGGAAGTCGATCCGCCTGTCGTCGGGCAACTCGGCGTTGCGGCGCGCCATGCGCCGCTGGACCTCGACGGCGCATTGGCAAGCGTCGACCACACTGGCGAATTCCACCAGCATGCCGTCGCCGGTAGTTTTGACGATGCGGCCGCCGTTCTTGGCAATGGCCGGATCGATCAGCTCGACCCGATGCGCCTTCAGGCGGGCCAGCGTGCCCGACTCGTCGGCTTCCATCAGCCGCGAGAACCCGACCATGTCGCCGGCGAGGATTGCCGCAAGCCTGCGCTTGTCGCCCCTTGTTTCCACGACAAATACCTCCCTGGCGAAAAGGCTAACGCAGGTGGGTCCACGGAGTCATCATTGATTGCCGCGGTCCGGACCCCGGCCGCCCGATTCGTACTGATCGCGCAAGTAGATTGACAAGGCGTAGTCAGCATCGTGATCTTCGCGGATGATCCGGA
>CAJIAA010000122.1_pt1 | contig 23586 bp, 20 predicted proteins | sample 9199011 | NCBI WGS metagenome assembly CAJIAA01 (sample SAMEA7708266, study PRJEB35096) | sediment metagenome | biome: marine neritic benthic zone biome [ENVO:01000025]; feature: sediment [ENVO:00002007]; material: shallow marine sediment [ENVO:03000034] sea grass bed [ENVO_01000059] ...
GTCGGTGCGCCGCGCGCACGGCCAGGTTCTCGTCGTCTTCGGGCATTTCCGCAGCGAAGGCGCCGGTCGCCCGAATGCTCAACCCGTCGCCATGCTCCGCCTCCAGAACATCGCCGAAATCGGCGAACGCCATCAGACTGTCCAGTTCGTGATAGCCGTCGTCGCGCCGTGCCGTAACGTGCAGATACAGGTTGATCTTCGCCGGCGCGGCCACCCTGACCACGCCGTTCGCGTCCGCTGTCATATCGACCTCAGTTGCTGACGGGGGTCTCTTCGGCCGTGTCCAAGCCGTCGCGCAGCTTGTCCTCGATCTTGGCCGACATGCCCTCTTCGGTGGGCTCCAGCCTCAGCGCACGTTCCCATTGGAAGCGCGCCTCGTGCTTGCGGCCGACCCGCCAATAGGCATCGCCCAGATGGTCGTTGATGATCGGATCGGTCGGCAGCAACTGGACCGCCTTTTCAAGGTGGCCGACAGCCTCGCCATATTCGCCCAGCCGGAACAGGACCCAGCCCAGGGAATCGACGATATAGCCGTCGTCCTCGCGCAACGAGACAGCCTTGCGCAGCATGCCTTCCGCTTCTTCCAGGTGCAGGCCCTGCTCGATCCAGGAATAGCCGAGATAATTCAGGACATATGGCTGGTCGGGTTCCAGCTCCAGCGCCTTGAGGAAGTCCTTTTCAGCCCGCGGCCAGTTCTTGGCCCGTTCCAAGGCCATGCCGCGGCGATAGAACAACAGCCAGTCGCTCTGCCGCGGCTCTACCACCCGGCCCAGCGCCCGGTCGAAGGCCTCCACCGCTTCGTCATAGCGCTTGCGCGCATGCATGAAGATACCGATCTTGACCAGCGGCTCCGACCGCTCCGGCCGCTCGGTGGCCAGCCCTTCCAGCAGGTCGACCGCCTCATCCAACCGCTCCAGCTCTTCCATGCTGTCGGCCATCGAAAGCCGCGCCGTCCAGTGATAGGGCGTCTCGGATTGGATCAGCGCGAATTCCTCAATCGCTTCGTGATAGCGGCCCCTGTCCTGCAGCACTTGCCCCACCAGCAATCGCGACAAAACATTGTCCTGGTCCAGGAACAGCGACATCCGCGCATAGGCCAGCGCGATCGTGTCCACATTGCCGCGCACGGCCGTGGCCAGGTGGTAAAGCCCGTCCGACAGCCCCTGAGCCGGCCCATCCACCAGCATGGGGACCTCACCGCCTTCGTCCAGGCGCCTTAGGTCGTCGTCCAGCGTCGTCACGCCGGGATTGGCCGCCAGGAAATCGGTGTAGATCTGGCGTGCCTCGTCGATCCGGCCGGTGCGTTCGTGGACCAGAGCAATTGCCCTGACCGCCCGCAGCGGCCCCATAGTCAGGTCCTCGGCAACCGCGTTGTACTCGACCAGCGCGTCGTCGTAGCGGCCGGCGCCCTCCAAGATCAGCCCAGCATGCAGGGCGCGCAGGCGGTCGAACCCGCTTTGATCGTCCAGTTCGGCCAGCGCTTCGATGGCCTGGTCCACCTCGCCCAAGCCGGCATGAGCCCAGGCGATCGCCAGCGGCACGGAGAACCTGGCCATCGCCGTCCTGCGGGTCTCGGCCAGCACCGTCAGCGCGGCGGCAAAGTCGCCCTTGGCGATCGCGTCCAGGGCCAGCATTTCGCCCGGTGTCGGGCGCTGGGTCTCGCCGGCCTCGATCAATTGCCGCGACAGCGCGATGGCCTGATCGTAAAGGCCCGCCGAAAGGCTGAGCGCCAGCGTCCGCTGCCGCAGGTCCTGATCGTCGGGCCGCGCCTCCAGAACCCGCGCCAACAGCATTGCCGCCGTCCGGAAGTCGCTTTTCTGCTCGGCGTACCGGCCGGCCAGATAGTCGCCATACTCGGATGTGACATCCTGGCTGGCGACCGTAACCTGCCCCAGATCGGTGTCGTCCGCTGTCGCCCCCGGGGACCAGGCCACGCCTGCGGCGATCGCCGCCGCCAGGCCCGCTTGCACAATGGGTTTCACGCGCGTTCCTTCGCTATCTCGAATTCGCGCCAGTCTACAGTGACCAGCCACGGCGCGTCATTAGCTCAAATGTTCGCTATCGCAATTGTGTGGAACGCCCGCAGGAAATGGCGGATTGCCGGTCTCGCATACGCAGGCGCTCACATGTTTAAATTGTCTAGGCCTTCAAAACACACAATTACATGTTGGGGTAGTTGGGGCCGCCGCCGCCCTCGGGCACCACCCAATTGATGTTCTGGGTCGGATCCTTGATGTCGCAGGTCTTGCAGTGGACGCAGTTCTGGGCGTTGATCTGCAGACGCTGATTGCCGCCAGCTTCGTCCACCACGATCTCATAGACCCCGGCCGGACAGTAACGCTGTTCCGGGGCGTCGAATTCCGCCAGGTTCACCGAAATCGGCACCTCGGCGTCCTTCAGGGTCAGATGTGCCGGCTGGTCTTCCTCGTGGTTGGTGCTGGAAAATGAGACGTTGGTCAGGCGATCGAAGCTGATCGTGCCGTCCGGCGCCGGGTACTCGATGCGCGGACAGTCCGCCGCCTTCTTCGTCGCCAGATGATCGGGGCCATGATGCTTCAGGGTCCACGGCGCACGGCCGGCGAACAGGTAGGTGTCCAGGGCGCTGTAGACGAGGCCGACCCAGAACCCCCACTTGAAACTGGGTCGGATGTTGCGCACCTGCTTGAGTTCGTCCCAGACCCAGCTTTCGCGCAAGGCCTCGGCATAGGCGGCGATCTCGCGCGGCGCAGCGTCGCCCTGGGCCAGCGCCGCATGCACCGCCTCGGCGGCGACCATGCCCGATTTCATGGCCGTGTGGGTCCCCTTGATCTTCGGCACGTTCAGGAACCCGGCGCCACAGCCGATCAGCATGCCGCCGGGAAAGGTCAGCTTGGGGACCGACTGCAACCCGCCTTCGTTCAGCGCACGGGCGCCGTAGGCGATGCGGCGCCCGCCTTCCAGCGTCGGCCGGATCGCCGGGTGGTGCTTGAAGCGCTGGAACTCCATGTAGGGCGACAGGTGCGGGTTTTGGTAATCCAACCCGATCACGAACCCGATCGCGACCTGGTTGCCCTGCAGGTGGTAGAGGAACGAGCCGCCATAGGTTGACGAGTCCAGCGGCCAGCCGGTCGTGTGGACGATGGCGCCCGGCTTGGACTTTTCGGGCTCGACCTCCCACAGCTCCTTAATGCCGATCGCAAAGGTCTGGTCCTGGCAGTCGGCGCGCAGGTCGAACCGGTCGAACAGGGCCTTGGTCAGCGATCCGCGGCAGCCTTCCGCGAACAGAGTCTGGCGGCCGTGCAGTTCCATCCCCGGCTGGTAATTGGGGCCGCGCTCGCCGGTCTTGGTGATGCCCATGTCGCCGGTCGCGATACCCTTCACGCTGCCGTCGTCGTGATACAGCACCTCCGCCGCGGCAAAGCCGGGATAGATCTCCGCCCCAAGAGACTCGGCTTGCTCGGCCAGCCAGCGGCACACATTGCCCAAGCTGACGATATAGTTGCCGTGGTTTTTCATCTGGGGCGGTGTCGGCATGCGAAACGAGCCGGTCTCGGTGAGATACAGGAACGAATCCTTGCCGGCCGGCGTGTCCAGGGGCGCGCCCTTGTCCTTCCAGTCGGGGATCAGCTCGTCCAGCGCCCGGGTTTCCAGAACCGCGCCCGACAGGATGTGCGCACCCACCTCCGAGCCCTTTTCGATGACGCAGACCGAAACGTCCTGCCCGGTTTGTCCGGCAATCTGGCGCAGGCGAATCGCTGCGGACAATCCGGCCGGGCCGGCGCCGACGATCACAACGTCGAATTCCATCGCTTCGCGTTCGGTCTGGCCTTCGGTCATCGGCGGTGGTCCCGGTTCGGTGATTTGACGATCAAGTGGCTTCCGCTATCGTCTATAACACAGTTGCAACGGAACCAACGGCGCCGCCGCGCGGAATTGCCCGGCGGCGGTATCGACAAGACGCCACAGCCATGACAGGTGACACAGACCGCAAGCAGACCGTCGACGCGTTGGGGTGGCAGGTGGCGATGGGCGCCGACGAGGCCACCGGCGACGCGCCGGTCAGCGCCTATGCCGAGTCCGCGGCGCTGACGCCGCCGCGCCGGCCTGTCCGCGCCCCCGAGCCACCGGCACCGCCCGGCGACGGCGGCGAGAGGGCGGCGCTGGCCGGTGGCGACGCGCCGCTGGCACCGGCGCAGGGCGCCGAAGACGGCCGGCGCCTTGCCGCGGCCTGCAACAGCCTGGAAGAGTTGCGCGCGGCACTTGAGGCGTTCGACGGTTGCGCGCTGAAGGCGACCGCGACCAATCTGGTCTTCGCCGACGGCAATCCCAAGGCCAGGATCATGCTGGTGGGCGAGGCGCCCGGCGCCGACGAGGATCGGCAGGGCCTGCCGTTCGTCGGCGTCAGCGGCCGTATGCTGGACCGTATGCTGGCCCATGTGGGCCTGGACCGGGAGACGGTCTACATCGCCAACGTGCTGTACTGGCGTCCGCCCGGCAACCGCACGCCGACTGACCAGGAGGTGGCCGCCTGCCTGCCGTTCATCGCCCGCCAGATCGAGTTGGTTGCGCCCGAAATCCTGGTTCTGGTTGGCGGCAAGGCGGCGGCGACCCTGCTGGGCGAGCGTCAGGGCATCACCCGGCTGCGCGGACGCTGGTTCACCTATTCCAGCCCAGGGCTGGAGGCGCCGGTCCCGGCGCTGCCGACCTTCCATCCGGCCTACCTGTTGCGGAATCCCGCCAACAAGCGATTGTCCTGGCGCGACATGATTGCGCTGAAACTGAGGGCCATCGAGGCAGGCCTGCTATCCGTCTGAATTCGCAATGATTTACTGTTCATTCATGGTTAACGTTCAGAATCGGCAGATGGCCGCAGTTGCGGTAGGATTTGGAATCGGATAGTTAAAGCGTCTTGCCGATGGGTGCGCGCGCGCGCGCCAAAAAATAGGAAAAGATAATGCGGCTCAAGGGGTTAGGTCGAACCACGGCCATTGTGTTGTGGGTTGTTGGCAGCGTTGCCGGTCTGGGCGCGCCCGCCCATTCTCAGATTCAGCCGGGCATCAATACCGCGACCCTGCCGACCGCCGGTCCGCGGCTGGGCGATCGATCCGACCTGCCGAGAATTCTCGGTGATTCCGACGCCGGTCTTTACGCGGAGATATTCGCACTGCAGGAAACCGGCCGTTGGGACCAGGCTGACGCCTTGATCCGGCAGATCGACAACCCCATCCTGATGGGGCACGTCAAGTTCCAGCGCTACATGCACCCGACCAAGTATCGCTCCTCCTACAAGGAGCTTAAGCGCTGGATGGATGCCTATGCCGACCATCCGGGCGCAAAACGGGTCTATGTCTTGGCCAAGAAACGCCGGCCCAAAGGCTGGAAGGCCCCGAAACGGCCGGCCGGCGTTACGTTGGGGTCGGCGAAGGGCGAACGCCCGCCTAAGTCCATTGCGCAGCAGCGCGCCACCGACATCGCCCGCGCCAAGGCAATTGCCGGCAAGCGTAGCCGGGCCCAGCGCCGCGAGATCCGGCAGGTCCAACGCAAAATCCGCCGCTGGGTTGCCAACGGCTTCGTCACCCGCTCGCTGGAGCATCTGCAGTCCAAGCGCAATACGCGCTTGTTCGACCCGGTTAGCTTCGACGAGAGCCTGGCCAAGGTCGCCGCCGGCTATTTCTTCTGGGGCAAGGACCAGGACGCGCTTTTGGTCGCCGAGCGTGCGGCCGCCCGGTCCGGCGAGGTTGTGCCAATCGCCCATTGGTGGGCGGGGCTTGCGGCCTGGCGGCTGCAGCAATACGACACCGCCGCGCGGCATTTCCACGCCCTGGCCGCCTCGAAGTCCGCATCCGTCTGGTCGGTGACGGCCGGCGGCTATTGGGCCAGCCGGGCCTACCTTGTGGGCGGACGGCCCGAGCGTGTGAACGACGTGCTGCGTTTGGCCGCCCGCTACCCGCGCACGTTCTACGGCCTGTTGGCGGTGAACGCCCTGGGGCTGGAACCGCCGCTGGACTGGGAACTGCCGGCCTTGAACACCATCGACCGCCAGATCCTGATGCGCGTGCCGGCGGCACGCCGCGCGCTGGCCCTGATCCAGATCGGCCAGGTGCCCCGGGCCGAGGTGGAACTGCGGCGGTTCACCGGCAGCATCTCGCCGCAATTCGCCCGCATCATGATTGCGCTGGCGGCCGAGGCACGCCTGGCCGACGTCTCCTACCGCACCGCCGAGGCGGTGGAACGGCGCACCGGCCGCCCCGTCGACGCGGCGCTTTATCCGATGCCGGCATGGACGCCCGAAGGCGGGTTCAACCTGGACCGGGCCTTCGTCTATGCGGTGATGCGCCAGGAATCGAAATTCCGGACCTCGGCAAAAAGCCCAGCCGGCGCGCGCGGCCTGATGCAGTTGATGCCGGCCACCGCCGGCCTGATGGCACGCACCCGGTTCAGCGGCCAGCGCCGCGATGAACTGCTGGATCCGGTGCTGAACGTCACACTGGGTGAACGTTACCTGACACACCTGCTGGGCCATGACGGCATCGACGGGAACCTGTTTTATGCCATGACCGCCTATAACGGCGGCCCGGGCAACATGAAGAAATGGCGCCGCAAGGCCGATTATCGCGGCGACCCCTTGCTGTATATCGAAAGCATCCCCAGCCGCGAAACGCGCATTTTCATCGAACGGGTGCTGACGAACCTGTGGATCTACCGCTATCGCATGGACCAGGAACCGCCGTCGCTGGAAGCGGTTGTCTCCGGCGACTGGCCGCACTATGTGCCGCTGGACAGATCCTCGCTGGCACTTGCAGCCCATGGCAATTGACACGTCCAAACCATTCAAACCGGTCAACATCGCCGTCCTGACCGTCTCAGACACTCGAACCCTGTCGGACGACCGGTCCGGCGACACGCTGGCCGACCGGATCGAAACCGACGGCCATCACCTCGCCGCCCGAACGATCGTGCGCGACGAAGTCTCGGACATTGCCACGCAGCTTGACCAATGGATCGACGACCCTGCGATCGACGTGGTGATCACCACGGGCGGGACCGGTGTGACCGGGCGTGACGTGACGCCCGAGGCGTTCGACCAGGTGTGCGAGAAAGACATCCCCGGATTCGGCGAGTTGTTCCGCTGGATCAGCTATCAGAAAATCGCCACCTCGACGGTCCAGAGCCGCGCGACGGCCGGGGTGGCACGCGGCACGTACCTGTTCGCCCTGCCCGGGTCGCCCGGCGCCTGCAGGGACGGATGGGATGAGATCCTTCACTTTCAGCTCGACCACCGCCACAAGCCTTGCAACTTTGCGGAACTGATGCCTCGGCTGCAGGAATAGCCGGAGAACCCGGACATTCCCGCAGTCACGCCGAAGGACAGATGACGTTCCCGTACGATCTGTCGGCGTTGCATCGTGCCCTGATCGCGACGCCCGGCGCACCGGCGCCGCCCATCGACAAGCTCGAGCCGTTGCCTCCTGATGGCCTGGACAACGACCATGTCCGGCTGCATGGCACCGGTATCGTGGTTCGCGTGCCGCGCTGGCCGCTGGACGGCTATGCCCCGGCCGATGCGCTGGCGCTGCGCGCCGCCCGCTTTCGGCGCGCCGCCGCCAGCGGGCACACACCCGGGCTGCACGCCGTCCTGGCGCCTGCCGATGGTCTTACCAACGGTGCGCTGCTGGTCGACGACATCGCCGGGCACTCGGCCCGGGTACCCGACGAGATGGGCGCGGTGGCCGACGCGCTGGCGGCCCTGCATGCCGAGACCGTGCCGCCGGGCGCCGAACGCCCGCCCCTGCCCGACACGCCCGACCCTGCGGCATCCCTGGTCGACCTGATCGGGCGGCAAAGCGCCAATCTTCAGGCGGCCGGCGCCGGCGATACGGTCCGGCGCCTGGTGGCGGCGGAAATCGACGCCGCATCGCGCCATGTCGGGCGCTGGCGTTCACGGCAACAGCCGGTCTGTCTGGTCGGCACGGACACCCATCCCGGCAATTTTCTGATCACCCACCAGGGACGCGCCGTCCTGGTCGACCTGGACAAGGCTATGTACGGCGCGCCCGCCGTCGACCTGGCCCATGCCAGCCTGGCGACATCGATCTTCTGGGCGACCGGCGACTGGCAGGCACTGCCGGCAGATCGGCGACGGCGCTTCGCCGACCGCTACCTCGCAGCGTTGCCCCCGGCACTGGCCGGTACGGTCAGGCCCTGGCTTGCCCCCATGGCTCGCCTCACCTGGCTGAGGACGACGACCTGGGCCGCGACCTGGCGGACCGCGCGACTGCCTGCCCTGGAAACGGCGCCCGGACTGAAGGAGCTGGTCGCCCGCGCCGACCGGCGCACCGCCGCGCTGTTGGCGGCGGAAAATGTGGAGCGCGAAGCTGCTGCCCTGCCCGCCTGGGATGCCGAGGAACCGGCGTGACGGGCGAAGTCGACATCACCGACGTCACCATCGTCGCCGTCGCGGCAACGCTGTGCGGCCTGTTCATGACCCGTGTGCGCCAGCCCGCCATCGTCGGCTACATCCTGGCCGGCGTGATCCTGGGCCCCAGCGGTTTGGGCTTGGTGACCAACCGGCCGGCCATCGCCTTGTTGGCGGAACTGGGCGTGATCATGCTGCTCTATTTCGTCGGCATGGAGCTTTCGCTGCGCAGCTTCCGCCACATCTGGCGTCTGGCGATCGTCACCACTTCGGCACAAATCGCCGCCGCGGTGGGGTTGATGTTCATCGTCGCCGGCCTGTTGAGCTGGCCGACCTCCTATGCAGTGCTGTTCGGGTTCGTGCTGGCGCTGTCCTCCACCGCCGTCGCCATCAAGCTGCTGGAAGACATCGACGAGCTGCGCACCCGGGTCGGGCGCATCGCCGTCGGCGTTCTGATTGCCCAGGACCTGGCGGTGGCGCCGATGCTGTTGGTGATTGCCGGTTTCGCCGGCGGCGATTTCGAGCCGATGGCGGTCATGCAGGTGGCGGTTGCGATCGTCATCCTGATTGCGGTCATCCTGTTCCTGACCCGCCGGGAGAAATTCTCGCTGCCGTTCGCTGCCTATTACCTGGGCCGGCCCGACCTAGCGCCGCTTGCAGCATTGACGCTGTGTTTCGGCTTCGCGGCCGGCGCCGGCCTGATGGGCATGTCGCCGGCCTTCGGCGCCTTTCTGGCAGGCCTGGTTGTGGGCAACAGCGCCCAGCGCCAGGACGTGCATGCCAGCGCCGGGCCCGTCCAGACGGTCCTTCTGATGATCTTCTTCCTGACCGTGGGCCTCCTGGTGGACCTCCGGTTCATGTGGGAGAACGTCGGCCTGGTTCTGCTTTTGTGGCTGTTCGTCACCGTCTTCAAGACCGCCTTCAACAGCGTAATCCTCAACCTGCAGGGCGAGGGCTGGAGAACTGCATTTCTGTCGAGCCTGATCCTGTCGCAGTTGGGCGAGTTTTCCTTTGTGCTGGGCGCGGCGGCCATCGACCACACCGTCATCGACAGCTCGATCTACCGCATGATCGTCGCGGTCACGGTGCTGTCACTGGTAACCAGTCCGCTGTGGCTTAACGCTGCGCGCACCCTGACCGATCGGCGCGCCAAGCGGGTCAAGACCGCGCAGGGCCTGTTGCGGTTTGTCTATTTGCGCGAACTGGAACTGACCAAGCGTACTTATACGCGGTTCTGGGAGACCGTCTTCAAGCTGGCGACCTGGGTGCAGGTCCGGCTGGACCGGCGCAAGAAACTGCGAAAGGCGCGTGGGCGCGATGCCTGATTTCACGCTGGAAGACGCCCTTGGGGGCGCGGTCGCCGGCATCGACGAGGTCGGCCGCGGCCCCTGGGCGGGTCCGGTCATTGCCTGTGCAGTGGTGCTGCACCGCGACCTGCTGCCGACCGACCTGGCCGCGGGCCTGGACGATTCCAAGAAGCTGAGCCCGGCCCGCCGCGAGTCCCTTTTCGAACAACTGCTGTCCTGTGCCGATCACGGCCTGGCCCAGGCCAGCGTGGACGAGATCGACCGGTTGAATATCCTGCAGGCCTCGATGCTGGCGATGCGGCGCGCCTTCGACCGGCTTCCGGCGGCGGCCGACGCCGCCCTGATCGACGGCAACCGGGCGCCTGACCTGCCCTGCCCGGTCGAGACGGTGGTCAAAGGCGATTCGCAGTCGCTGTCGATCGCCGCGGCCTCGATCATCGCCAAGGTCACGCGCGACCGGCTGATGCAAGGGCTGGCCCGGACATTCCCGGGCTACGGATGGGAAACCAACGCCGGCTACGGCACCGCGGCGCACCGCGCCGGCATCGAACGCCACGGCATCACAGAACATCACAGGCGATCCTTCGCGCCCATCGCAAGATATGCGAAATAAAACGGGAATAGAATCCCACATATAGTTTTCGAAAATTCTTTGTTCGTTGCGGTATTGACGCCGAGTCCAAGGTGAATCATGATTCGGCCCAAGCACTGGCAAAGCACAAATTCGGGTCGAAAAATATGGGGGAGCTTCCGCGCAATCGGATCCTTGTCGGCGACTGTGTCGAACAGATGCAGGCGCTGCCGGCGACTTCGGTGGACATGGTATTTGCCGATCCGCCCTATTTCCTTCAGCTGAACGGCGAGCTGCACCGGCCCAACAACAGCCGTGTGGACGGGGTCGAGGACGACTGGGACAAGTTTGCCGGCTTCGCCGACTACGACCGCTTCACCCAGGCATGGCTGAAGGCCGCGCGCCGGCTGTTGAAGCCCGACGGCACCCTGTGGGTGATCGGCACCTATCACAATATCTTCCGGGTCGGCACCGCGCTGCAGGACCTGGGCTTCTGGATGCTGAACGACATTGCCTGGGTCAAGACCAACCCGATGCCCAACTTCCGCGGCAAGCGCTTCACCAATGCCCATGAGACCCTGATCTGGTGTGCCCGTTCGCAACGTTCGAAATACACATTCAATTACGAGGCGATGAAGGGCCTGAACGAGGACCTGCAGATGCGGTCCGACTGGGTGCTGCCGATCTGCACCGGCCATGAGCGGCTGAAGGACGAGAACGGCCGCAAGAAACACCCGACGCAGAAGCCGGAGTCCCTGTTGCATCGGGTGGTGCTGGCCGCCACCAACCCGGGCGACGTGGTGCTGGACCCGTTCATGGGATCGGGCACCACCGGTGCGGTCTGCCGGCGGCTGAGGCGCGACTTTATCGGGCTGGAACGCGACGAGGACTACGCCGAGGCCGCCCGGACGCGGATCGCGGCGGTCGAGCCGGTCGAAGACGCAAGCCTGGTCACCACGCCGTCCAAACGCAAGGAGCCGCGCATTCCTTTCGGCTGGCTGGTCGAGCGTGGGCTGCTGACGGCGGGCGACATGCTGATCAGCCCGTGCCGGCGCCACACGGCGCGGGTGCGGGCGGACGGGACGATCATTTCGGCGGACCACCGCGGCTCGATCCACCAGGTCGGCGCCGCGGTCCAGGGCGCGCCGAGTTGCAACGGCTGGACCTATTGGTCGACGGTGATCGAGGGCAAAAGCGTGCCCATCGACGTGATGCGCCAGCAATTGCGCGCCGGTCTGCACTAGTGAAGAGGTTTGTGTCCGGCGGCAGCCAAACCCTTCGAGACGCGTCGCTTCGCGCTGCTCCTCAGGGTGAGGTCGTACTCTGGACCACCAGTCTTGCTCTCCCCTCACCCTGAGGAGCGCCCATCAGGGCGCGTCACGAAGGGTCTGGCTGCCGCAGGCGCGCAACTTCAACCAGACAAGCTCCGGCGGCGGGGGCACAAAGAAGAAGGGCCCGCGGGGTGAACCACGGGCCCTTCGCATTTCAGGCTGGAACGGCGACTATTGCAGGTAGTCGTACTGGCCGTTCTTCCATTCGTAGAACACATAGCCCGGCAGGGTGACGTCGCCCTTGTCATCGAAGCTGAGGACGCCAAGCACGGTCGAGAACTTCTTGTCGTTCAGCACCGGCAGAAGCTTGTTGAGGTCGGTAGACCCCGCCGCCTCGGCAGCCATCGCGAAGATCTGCACCGCGGCATAGGTGTACATCACGTAGCCCTCGGGCTCGATGCCCTGGTCGCGGAACTTTTTGACGATCGGCGCGGCATCCGCGTTCTTGCGCGGATCGGGACTGAATGTCATCAGCGTGCCCTCGCCGGCATCGCCCGTGATCGACCAGTACTCGTCGGTCACCAGCGCGTCGCCGGAGACCAGCACCGTGTTCATGCCCTGGTCGCGCATCTGGCGCACCATCAGGCCGGCTTCGGTGTGATAGCCACCCACATACAGAACATCGATGGCGTTCTGCTTCAGCTTGGAGACCAGCGCCGAGTAGTCCTTCTCGCCCGCCGTATAGGCTTCGTAGAGGGTTTCCTCCTTGCCGGCCGCCTTCATCGCCGAACGGGTCTCGTCCGCCAGGCCTTTGCCATACGCGGTCTTGTCATGGACGATGGCGATGTTCTTGGTGCCGAAATTCTTGGCCAGGAAACCGCCGGCCACCAGGCCCTGCTGGTCGTCGCGACCGCAGACGCGGAAGACGTTCGCACCACCCTCGTCGGTGAACTTCGGGTTTGTGGACGCAGGCGAGATCTGGAGAATGTCCTCTTCGGTATAGACCGCCGAGGCAGGAATCGAAGAGCCGGAGCAGAAGTGACCGGCCATGAAGACGACGCCGTCGCCCACCATCTGATTGGCCACGGCCACCGCCTGCTTGGGATCGCAGGCATCGTCGCCGATGCTCAGCATCAGCTTCTGGCCCAGGACACCGCCGGCGGCATTGATGTCGGCAACCGCCATCTCGGCGCCGGCCTTCATCTGCTGGCCGAAGCTCGCATACTGTCCGGTCATCGGACCGGCCGTCGCAATGTTGATATCGGCCTGCGCCGCCGTTGCCGTCAGGGCAACGCCCGCCAGGGCCGCGGTAAGGACCGTTGTGATCGATTTCATCTAATTTGCCTCCCAAAGTGAAAAAACCGCATGGATCAAACGCGTTAACACGTTTCTCAGCCCGCGGCTCAGCTGACCGGAACATTAGTGCCGAAGCCGCCGGCGCGCAACGACGCCATTGGACCAAAGGCCTAGTCGCCGTCGTCGATCGCCTCCCATCCGAACAAACCCGACCGTTTGTACAACCATGGATACTGATGCACCATGTTATGCGCCCGGGAAATGCGAAACGCGGCGCTGGCGATCAGCATGACGGTCAGGGTGTGGGTGATGAACCCGCTGAGCGACAGCAGAACACCCTCGAACAGCGCGAACACCAGGAAACGGTCGGCCAGGCCCAGCAGGATGGAATACAGCATGACCTGCCAGAACGGCCGCCAGGTGATCGCCACCGCCTGGCCCATCATCGCCGCAGCGCCGCCGGTGATGATGACTGTCAGGCCCAGATAGACCCAGATCGACGTTCCCAGCAGCTGTTCCATCAGTGCCCGCCCTCCAGATAGGCCGCGCGCACTTCCGGTTTCGACAACAGGTCGTCGCCGGCCCCTGTCATGGTGATCTGCCCGTTAACCATGACATAACCCCGGTGGGCCAGACGCAACGCATGAAAAGCGTTCTGCTCGACCAGGAAGATCGTCGTTCCCGACTCTTCGTTGATCGTGCGGATCGCATCGAAAATCTGCCGCACGACCAAAGGCGCCAGCCCCAGCGAAGGCTCGTCCAGCAACAACAGCTTTGGCCGCGCCATCAAGGCGCGCGCGATCGCCAGCATTTGCTGTTCGCCGCCGGACAGCGTGCCGCCGCGTTGTCCCTGGCGCTCTTCAAGGCGCGGAAACAGGGCAAACACCTGGACCAGGTCCTCGTCGAAGTCGTCGTGGTCCGCGGCCTCCGCGCCCATGACCAGATTCTCGTAAACGGACATGCGCGGAAATATCCGCCGGCCTTCAGGCGCATGCGCGATGCCGCGGCGAATGATCTCGAACGTCGGCCGGCTGGTAATGTCCTGCCCGTCGAACATGATCTGGCCGCTGCTGGCATGCGGGTTGCCGCAGATCGTCATCAAAAGCGTCGATTTGCCCGCGCCGTTGGCGCCGATCAGGGTGACGATCTCGCCACGATGAACCGCCAGGTCGACGCCGCGCAGGGCCTGGATGTTGCCGTAGAAGGTTTCAACGCCGCTGACCGACAGCATGTCGCTCATGTCTTCGGCCCCTCGGTCGGCGCCGACGGCCCCGCGCCCTTGGCGAGATCGGCCGCCACCTCCGGCGGCAGTTCCTCGTCCTCGTCCTCGCCCAGATAGGCGCGGATCACATTGGGATCGTTGCGCACCGCCTCGGGCGTCCCGTCGGAAATCTTGCGGCCGTAATCCAGCACCACGATGTGGTCGGAGATTTTCATCACCACGCTCATGTCGTGTTCGATCAACAGGATGCCGATCTTGTGCTCGTCGCGGATGAACCTGAGAAATTCGTTCAGATCGTGCGACTCTCGCGGGTTCAGGCCCGCTGCAGGCTCGTCCAGGCACAACAGGACCGGCTCGGTGCACATGGCGCGGGCGATTTCTAGGCGCCGCTGGGCGCCGTAGGGCAGCGCCCCGGCATTGTCGTCCGCCCGGTCGGTCAGGCCCACGCGATCCAGCCAGTAGCGCGCCAGTTCCAACGCGTCTGCCTCGGCCCTGCGGTAGCCCGGCAGGCCGAACAGCCCCAGGACGGTATAGCCCGAGGCGCGCATCAGCTTGTTGTGCTGGGCCACGATCAGGTTCTCCAGCACCGACATCGCCGGGAACAGTCGGATGTTCTGGAACGTGCGTGCGATCCGCGCATCCTGGGCAATGCGGAACCCTTCCATCCGTTCCAACAGCTTGTCGCCCTCAGGCTGGTGAAGCGCCAGGCGGCCGATCGTCGGTTTGTAGAAACCGGTCAGACAGTTGAAGACGGTCGTCTTGCCGGCACCGTTGGGTCCGATGATCGCGGTGATCTCGCTGTGGCCCGCCACCATCGACAGGTCGTCGATGGCAAGCAGGCCGCCGAACTGCATGGTCAGATGATCGACCGTCAAAAGCGGCGTGGCGCCGGACGGCACCGTCGCCGGCAACGGAACGGGGTCGATCATGGTTCGCGCCCTTGTGCCCGGTCGGGCAGCCGGATGGTCGGTTCGCGATGCGCCAGCAGGCCGCGCGGCTTCCAGATCATGATCAGGACCATCGCGCCGCCGAAGGCAAGCATGCGGTATTGTTCCAGTTCGCGAAACAACTCTGTCCCGCCGATCAGCAGAACCGACGCGATCACCACGCCGACCTGGCTGCCCATGCCGCCCAGGACGACGATGGCCAGGATCACGGCCGATTCGATGAATGTGAAGCTTTCCGGGCTGATAAAGCCTTGGCGCGTTGCAAAGAACGATCCCGCGAAACCACCGAACATGGCGCCGATGGCAAAGGCGGTCAGTTTCGTGTTGGTGGGGTTGATCCCCAGCGAGCGGCAGGCGATCTCGTCTTCGCGCAACGCTTCCCAGGCACGGCCGACCGGCAGTTTCCGGATCCGCAGCGTGAAGAAATTGGTGATCAGCGCCAGGGCCAGGATCACATAGTAAAGGAAGATGATTCGTTGCAGCGACGAGTATTCCAACCCAAAGAAGGTGTGAAACGACTCAATTCCCTCGCCCGGATTGCGCTTGAACGGCAGCCCGAAAAAGCTCGGCCGCGGAATCCGCGACACGCCGTCCGGGCCGTTCGTCAGGTCATACCAGTTCAGCAGGATAACCCGGATAATCTCGCCGAATCCCAGCGTCACGATCGCCAGGTAATCGCCGCGCAGCCGCAGGACCGGGAACCCCAGCAATACGCCGAACATGGCGGCAAAGGCGCCGGCCAGCGGCAGGCAGGCCCAGAATGACATGTCGAAGGTCGTTGCGATCAGGGCGAAAGAGTAGGCGCCGACCGCGTAGAACGCGACATAGCCGAGGTCCAGCAGCCCAGCCAGTCCGACCACGATATTCAGGCCCCAGCCCAGCATGACGTAGGTCACCACCAGAATCGCCACGTCCAGGACGTATCGGTCGGCGAACGGCATGAAAGGCATCGCGACCGCGAAGACTATGGCGACGGGCACGCCCACCTTGAGGGTTCTGGCGAAGATCCGCACGAAATCCAGGCCGACGGTCGCCTCGGTCGCGGCTGTCTCTACCTGGCGCCGGCGCGCCCACCAGAAGTTCAGCGCCATGCGTCCGACGAAGCCCGCAAGCACCGCCCACATGACACCCGTGATATTGAAGTCCAGTGTCAGCCCGCCCTGTGCGGTCTCCGTGCGCATGCCGATGATCGGCAACGCCAGAGCAAGAATAACCACGGACGTGAGAAAGCTGTCCTTGATCATCGCCGGAAGCTGGATGCCCGAGACCGCGGGGCCCGCCGCGCTTTGCACTGCCATCGCGCTAGACCTTTTCCACGTCCGGCTTGCCCAACAGGCCGGTGGGCCGGAAGATCAGCACCAACACAAGGATGCCGAATGAAGCCACATCCTTGTATTCGATGGTGAAATAGGCCGACCAGAAGGTTTCGATCAGCCCAATCAACAAGCCGCCCAGCATCGCGCCCGGCAGCGAACCGATGCCGCCCAGGACGGCGGCCGTGAAGGCCTTAATGCCCGCAAGAAACCCGATATAGAAATCGATCACCCCGTAATACAGCAGGAACATAACCCCGGCGACCGCCGCCAGTCCTGCACCCATCACGAAGGTCAGCGAAATCGTGCGGTCCACGTTGATGCCCAGCAACGCTGCCATAGTACGGTCCTGTTCGCAGGCGCGCTGGGCCCGACCCAGCGAGGTCCGCGCGATCAACAGCGAAAAACCGGTCATCAAAGCCAGTGTCAGAACGACGATGATGATCTGAAGATAGCTCAACGTGACGATGAAGTGGCCGGCCTCCATGACGTTGAAACCGCCCTGGATCACCGGCTGCAGCGGCTTGACCCGCGCGCCCTGGGCAATCTGCACGTAGTTGTACAGGAAGATCGACATGCCGATTGCCGAGATCAGCGGCGCCAGGCGGAACGAACCCCGCAGCGGCCGATAGGCGACCCGTTCGACCGTCCAGCCGTAGACCGCGGTCAGGATCATCGACACCACCAGCACGATCAACAGAGCAAGCGGCACCCAGGTCAGGCCGATCATGCCCAGCAACAACAGCGAGATCAGCGCGATGAAGGAGCCGATCATGAAGATGTCGCCGTGGGCGAAATTGATCATGCCGATGATGCCGTAGACCATCGTATAGCCGATGGCGATCAGGCCGTAGATTGCGCCCAGCGTGACACCGTTGATCAGCTGCTGAACGAAGTATTCCATGCAATCCCTGTCCGGCTTTTTCGTTCTTATACTTGCGACTTCTAAGACCGCCGGACCTTAGCGGCGCGCGTCAGTACGGGCAAATGGTTTGTCATTCCGCCGACATCTGCGGTGCTGCCAGGCCTTATGTCGCGGACGGAGCGACCGGCCGTTCCATAAAGACGATGACCCGGTCGGTCCGCTCGTCGCGCTCCACCTCGGCAAACCCATGCCCGGCGTACCAAGCCCTGTTTTCGGTCATTTTCTCGTTCGTATAGAGCCTCAGCACCCGGAAGCCCCATTGCGCCGCACGCTCCAGGGCATGGCCCAGCAACAGGTTTCCCAGGCCGCGACCCTGGTGGACGGGATCGACCGCGACATTGTCCAGCAGGAGCTTTGGCGCCTTGTCGATCAGCACCAGGACGCCGATCAGTGCCCCGTCGGAAACAACCACCCAAACTTCGTGTTCACGGATCGCAGCATCGTAGTCCATCATCACGGGATAGGGCTCGTAGCCCAGAACCGTGACCCACTTGGCATAGGCGGCCGCAACACAGGCCCGGACGGCCGGCACGTCGAACGGCGCGGCCCGGCGGATCTCGAACGAGCCCACCTCAGTAAGGGATCTTGTCGGCCTTATCGATCCACTCGGCGAACACGGCGCGGGCCGACGGCAGGTCCAGCCGCTCGGCCGGCACCTTGCGGTCGGCGGGATGCAACGGGATTTCGCGGTAGATCATGTCATCGTCGAAACCGATGTCGGCTGCATCCTCGCGCGCGTTGGCGTAGTAGATTCGTTCCAGCCGAGCCCACATGATCGCCGACAGGCACATGGGACAGGGCTCGCAGCTGGTATAGATCTGGCAGCCTTCCAGCGAGAAGCTGTCCAGGCGGCGGCAGGCGTCGCGGATTGCGGTCACTTCGGCATGGGCGGTGGGATCGTTGTCGGAGGTGACCCGGTTCCAGCCCTCGCCGATGATCTTGCCGTCCTTGACGATGACTGCGCCGAACGGACCGCCAGTGTTGGTTTCCATGGTCCGGCGGCTCAGCGCCACCGCCGCCTCCATGTATGCCGCGTCGGTCTTGTTCATAGTCTTGTTTCCTCCGTCAGACCCTTCAGCGCATGGGTGACGATCTTTCGCATCACGCTGGGCAGCGCCTGCGTGCCAAGCCGGTCCAGGCTGCACCAAATGCAGTCTGCCGGCGCCACAGGCCGCCCCGCCACCTTACCGGCCCGTACGGAAACCTCCAGATGGAAATGGGTGAAGGTGTGCCGCACCAGGCCCGGCACCTCACGCCAGAATTCAGCCTGTAACGGCGGCGGCTGTTCCGCCGCGCCTTTTTCGGTCCAGCCCGAGCCCGGGACTTCCATCATGCCGCCAAGCAGGCCGCGGTCCGGACGCCGGCGCAGCAGGATCGCCCCGTCGGCCCGCATCAACCAATAGGCCCGGCCCGACCGCACCGGCTTGTCGGCCTTCCTGTCCTTGCGCGGCAGGTCCTCCGCTCCGTCACGTCCCCGGCACCGGTCCGACAGCGGACACAAAAGGCATTTGGGCTTGCGCGGAGTGCAAATGGTCGCGCCCAGATCCATCACCGCCTGGGCATAGTCGCCGGGACGGTGGTCCGGCGTCAGCGCGTCCGCCCGGTCGTAGAACAGCGGCTTCGCGCCCGGCAGCGGATCGACGATCCGGAACAGCCGGGACATCACCCTTTCGACGTTGCCGTCGACTACCACCGCCCGCCGGCCGAAGGCGATTGCGGCGATCGCCGCCGACGTGTAGCGCCCGATCCCCGGCAGTTGCCGCAACTCCTCCTCGGTTTCGGGGAAGCTTCCGCCCAGATCGCGGGCCACCGCAACGGCACATTTGTGCAGATTGCGCGCGCGCGCGTAGTAGCCGAGACCGGCCCAGGCGTGCAGCACATCGTCCAGCGGTGCAGCAGCCAGGTCCTGGACCGTGGGCCAGCGTTCCAGGAACGCATCGAAATATCCGCGCACGACCTGGACCGTCGTCTGCTGCAGCATGATCTCGCTGAGCCAGACACTGTAGGGATCCCCCGGCATGCCCGGCGGCCGGCGCCACGGCAGATCACGGCGGTGTACGTCGTACCAGGCCAGCAGCCGCGTCGCGATCTCGTCGCCGGGGGTCGCTTGCATATCCATCACGCCAGGACTATAGCCTTGGATCGGTCGTGAGAAAGGGGTGCCGGTGCGCCAAGCGGACAAGCCGAAGAAAAAAGAGACGCGCCGCAGCGGCAAGGGGCCGCGCCCTGTCGCCGCCATCCTGCCGAAAGTCACCCGCAAGGCGCTGGGCAAGCAGGGTTTTGCTCACGCTGCCCTGATCACCGACTGGAAGGACGTGGTCGGACCGGACTTGGCCCGCGTTTCCCAGCCCGAGCGGCTGTCGTTCCGCCAGGGCGAACGCCGAAACGGCACCTTGCATGTGCGGGTACTGGGCGCGGTGGCAACCGAAATGCAGCATTTGGCGCCTATCGTGATCGAGCGGGTAAACCGCTATTTCGGATTTCGCGCCGTCTCGCAACTCAAACTTCGCCACGCCGCCAGCATTGCAACTTCGGCAAAAGCGCCCCGGCCGCGCCGGGATGCGCCGCGACCGCGCGAAGAGGCGGCACAACGGTTCGCACCGTTGTTGGCCGCCGTCGGCGACAGCGAACTGGAGGAAATCCTGCTACGTCTCGCCCAAGGGGTGCTTGGCCGCGATTCCGCCTCGGTCGATCGGCAAAAGGACCACGTCGGGCAGGACTGACGCGGGCGTGATTGTTCCCGCGGACCGGGGTGCCCTATACTCCGCCGCCTTGGATTTCGGACATTGGAAGGACCTGTTGATGCGGAAGATCGCCACATTGGTGTTGATTGTCCTGTGCGCCGCAGGCGGCGGGGCATGGTCGGCGCCGCTTTCGACCGAAGAGGCCCTGAAGGACCGCATCCTCGGCGATCCGGCTGCACCGGTCACCATCATCGAATTTGCATCGTTGACCTGCCCGCATTGCGCGACTTTTCATACCGAAACCCTACCGGAGCTGAAGCGGAAGTACATCGACTCGGGCAAAGTGAAGCTCATCATGCGCGATTTCCCGTTCGACCGGGTTGGGCTGGCCGCCGCAATGATGGCGCGATGCGCGCCCGCGGAACGCTACCACCGGTTCCTGGACGTCTTGTTCGAGACGCAAGAGAAATGGGCCAGCGCTTCCGATCCGGTCAGTGAGCTCAAGCGAATCGGGCAGCTCGGCGGCCTCGCGCCGGCCGATTTCGACGTCTGTTTGGGCAACGAGGAACTGATGAACGGAATCATCCAGGGCCGTTTGGACGCAGTTAACGAATTCGACATAAACTCAACGCCTACCTTCATAATTGGCGATCGCGTCATCAACGGCGCGCAACCTTTCGAGGCGTTCGACGAAGTGCTGCAGGGCATGACGGACTAGAATCTGCTTTCCAGTCCCTGAATGCTGTATTAGGGCTTGGACGAACGAGGATTTAACAGTCGCGGCAAGGCCCACTTTGCATCTGTCCAAAATCCGGCTGTCCGGGTTCAAATCGTTTTTAGAACCCACCGATCTCCTCATCGAGCCCGGCATTACTGGCATTGTCGGGCCGAACGGTTGTGGCAAATCGAACATTATCGAATCGCTGCGCTGGGTCATGGGCGAGACTTCGGCCAAGAAGATGCGCGGCGGCGAGATGGACGACGTCATCTTTGGCGGCACGTCGGGGCGCCCGTCCCGCAACCTGGCCGAGGTGTCCCTGCATCTGGACAATGCCGATCGCGAGGCACCTGCCGCCTATAACGATCTTGAAGAGATCGTCATCTCCCGCCACATCGACCGCGGGCAGGGGTCCACTTACAGGATCAACGGCCGCGAGGTCCGCGCCCGCGACGTCCAACTGCTTTTCGCCGACCTGTCCACCGGCGCCCACTCCACCGCCATTGTCGGCCAGGGCCGGATCAGCGCGCTGATCGGCGCCAAGCCGACCGAACGGCGCACACTGTTGGAAGAGGCGGCAGGTATCCGTGGCCTTCATTCGCGCCGCCACGAGGCGGAGCTTCGACTGAAGGGCGCGGAAACGAATCTGGAGCGGCTGGACGACGTGATCGGTGCGCTGGAAGGGCAATTCCAGGGCCTGCAGCGCCAGGCCCGCCAGGCGGCCCGTTATCGCCGCATTTCCGATCAATTGCGCACCCAGGAATCCATACTGCTGCATCTGAAATGGATCGAGGCCTCGGCAACCTTGGACGCAGCCCGCGAACGGCTGGCGGAGGCCGAACGCTTGGTTGTGAGCCGGACCGAAGCCGCATCGGCGGCAGCCCGGTCCCAGGCGGATAAGACGACCATTCTGCCCGAGCTGCGCCAGGGCGAGGCGGAGGCCGCGGCAGAACTGCAGCGTCTGCTGGTGGCGCAGCGCGAGCTGGAGAACGAGGAAGCGCGAGTCGAAAAGGCGCGCACCGAAATCACCGAGCGGTTGGATCAGATCGCCGCCGACATCGGGCGCGAACAAAGCCTGGCCGGCGACGCCGCCGAGGCGCTGGCCCGGCTGGAAACGGAATCCCAGGAGATCGCCGCAGCACGCGAGGGCGAGGCTGAAACCATCGAGACGGCGCGGACCGCCTATGCCGCGGTCACGGCCGAGGTCGAGGACCGCGAAGGCCGGCTGACGGCGATGACCGAGAAGGTCGCCGCGATCGAGGCCGAACGCAGCGCTCTGCATCACCGCATCGCGGCCGCACGCAACCGCACCGAACGCCTGGACAACCAGCTTGGCGAATTGTCGCGGCGCAAGGAGACGCTTTCGGGCGAAGAGGTTAACGATGCGGAGCTGAGCAAGGCGCGCACCGAGGCCGAGGCTGCCGAAACGGCGGTGGAGACCACCCGGCGGGCGTTGGAGGAATCCGAAGCCGCAACCCTGGTTGCCCGCGAAGCCGAAACCGAGTCCCGGGAAAAGGCCGAGACGGCCCGTTCGAAATGCACAAAGGTCGGCGCCGAAGCGGAAGCCCTTGCACAGGTTCTGGAGCCGACCGAAGGCGACCTGTTCGCCCCCCTGATTGATTCGGTGCGGGTGGACCCGGGATACGAGGCGGCGCTGGGCATTGCCCTGGGCGAGGACCTGGAAGCGTCGCTAGACCTGAATGCACCACGGCACTGGGTCGAGTTGTCCCGGTTTTCCGGACCCCATGAACTGCCTTCAGGCGTGCGGCCGCTGTCGGACTTCGTGAAGGCGCCTGCATCTTTGGACCGCGCCTTGTCGCATGTAGGCGTGGTCGACACGGCGGCCGATGCCCGCATGCTGCGCCAGATGCTGTCGCCGGGCCAAAGCCTGGTCAGCCGCGACGGCGGTTTGTGCAGGTGGGACGGATATTCGGTCGCCCCTGACGCGCCGACCGCGGCGACCACGCGACTGGGCCAGCGCAATCGCCTGCGCGAGTTGCGCGACGCATTGGAAGGCCTTACGCGGTCGGTCGAGGCAGCGGATGCCGCCCATGGCACTGCCCGCCATGCAGCAGCCGACGCAGCCGAGAACGAAAGGGTCGCGCGCTGGAACAACCAGGCCGCGTTCGCGCGGCTGAACGAGGCGCGCGAGGCGCTTGGCCGCCTGTCTGGTCAGGCTGAGGCCGGGCGGACAAAAAGGGCCGCGGTGGACGAAAACCTGGAACGTCTGGTTGCCGACCTGAACGAAGCCAGGGCCGATTTGTCAGAAGCCGAGGCAGGTTTGGCAGGACTGGCCGACGTTGCAGAGGAACGCGAGCATATCAACCGCATCCGCGCCGAGCTGTCGGAACTGCGCAGTGTCCAGGTCGAACGGCGTACGGCCTATGACGGTCTGGCCCGCGAGGGCGAGGTGCGGGCCCAGCGGATGACCGCGATCGAAGGCGAGGTACGGTCCTGGAAGGAACGTGTCGCAGGCGCGGAAAACCGCATGGCCGACCTGCGCGCTCGGGAGGAGTCCGCACGGCAGGAACGCACCCGGCTGGAAGCGCGGCCTGCCGAGATCGAAGGCGCACGCAACAAGCTGTTGGAGGCGATCGCGCAAGCCGAAGAAGGCCGGCGCCGGGCCGCCGACGTGTTGGCCGGCGCGGAGCAGGAACAGACCAGCGCCGACCGCTCGTTAAGAGAATGCGAAGCCAGTCTTGGCGAGGCCCGCGAAAGCCGGGTCAGATACGAAGCCGAACTGGAACATGCTGGACAGCAGGTGACCGACGTCGTCGAGCGAATCCGTGAAAAGCTGGACTGCACGCCGGAACAGATTCTTGAACGTGCCGGTTTGGAGGCAGGCAGCGAATACCCGCCGCGCGAAGACGTCGAGGTCAAGCTGGAGCGCCTGACACGCGAACGCGACAACATGGGTCCGGTCAACCTGCGCGCCGA